>OFHK01000522.1_pt1 | contig 11089 bp, 7 predicted proteins | sample 1521951 | NCBI WGS metagenome assembly OFHK01 (sample SAMEA2468436, study PRJEB22500) | soil metagenome | biome: Glassland; feature: Farmland; material: Clay | place: Australia | collected 2013-01-31 | depth 0.55 m
CGGCGGCGGCCGCCGGGCGCGGCCTGCCCGTGGGCGGGGGTGGGGGGGGGCGGGGGGAGGGGGGTCCGGCGGCTTGGGGAACTGAGGAGGCCACCGGCGGGGGGGGGGCGCGCGGGGGGCCCCGACCACAAAGAGCCTGCTCCCCCCGCCGATGACGGCTGCCGCACCGAGCACCCGGCGCGCGTGCAGTCTTACCGTGCGCCCGACGTAAAGCCGCCCCCTCAGCCCCCGCCGCCGGTGCCGCCCGGGGGAGCCCGTGCGCCCTTGGCTGGCTGGCGTCTTCATGGACATCACGCCGTCCGCTCCGCAGGATCTGACGGCAACCCACCCGGGCAGGCTCACTGCCCGGCGGCTGAGCGCCGGTGCGCAGTCAGGAAGCTGCCCTTGGTTGTCAGCCCTGGGCTCGCGGGGAAGCCGGCGGGGAGACCGCTACCGTGGCTCACGGGCCGCTCACCATCCGCAGGATGCCGATTCGCCCCTATGTTTCTTTTGCACCAGTGCGACTGTATGTCGCTAACCAGCGGTAAGAGCAGGGCCCAAGGCCGGATCCGGACATGTCATAGGTCCCCTGGCCTTGGTGGGGCCTGCTGGCCTTGGCGCAGGGCGGTGCTGGCAGGCGCTGGCGCACCACGGCAACCTGTGCCGCGGGATCGGTCACCGGGAGCCGTCCCGGTGTTCCAGCCGCTGGGCCGCTCCGGGGCGGCCAGATGCGCGTTCTGTACTGTTCCTGTTAGGTGCTCAACCCAGGGAGTGCACGGATGAAGGCTCTGGTCAAGGTGCGAGCCGAGCCTGGGCTGAGGGTTGAGGACGTGCCGGTACCTCCGTGCGGCAGGGACGATGTGCTCATCCGTGTGCTCAGAACCGGCGTCTGCGGTACCGACCTGCATATCTACCAGTGGGATGGCTGGGCGCAGGCGAACGTGCCGGTGCCGCTCGTCATCGGTCACGAGTTCGTCGGCGAGGTCGTGGAGATCGGATCGGACGTGCACGACCTGCGCCAGGGCGATCTGGTGAGCGGTGAGGGCCATCTCGTATGCGGCCGCTGCCGCAACTGCATGGCCGGGCGGCGGGTCCAATGCGCACACACGAAGGGGGTCGGGGTCAACCACGCTGGGTCATTCGCTGAGTTCATCGCGCTGCCCGCGACGAACGTGTGGCGGCATCCGCCGGACATAGATCTCGATGTCGCGGCCGTCTTCGACCCCTTCGGGAACGCCGTGCACACGGCCCTGACTTTCCCGGTCCTCGGTGAGGACGTTCTCATCACAGGTGCTGGCCCGATCGGCCTCATGGCGGCGATCGTGGCCAGGCACGCGGGGGCGCGGTATGTGGTCATCACCGACGTGTCGCAGTACCGGCTCGATCTCGCCAGGAAGATCGGCGTCACCCTCGCCGTGGATATCACCAGCACAACGCTGGCGGACGCGATGGACGAACTCGGCATGCGGGAGGGGTTCGATGTCGGGTTTGAGATGTCAGGTAAGCCGGCGGCGCTGCGGGACATGCTGGCGTGCATGACCCACGGCGGCAAGGTCGCGATTCTGGGGCTCCCGACGGAGGAATTCGGGATCGACTGGGCTCATCTGGTGACCAACATGATCACGGTCAAGGGGATCTATGGGCGCCAGATGTTTGAGACCTGGTATGAGATGTCGGTGCTGATCCAGTCGGGCCTCAACATCTCCCCGGTCATCACGCACAGGTTCGACGCCGCTGATTTCGGGCAGGCCTTCGCCACCGTGCGTGGCGCGGAGTGCGGCAAGGTGGTCCTCACCTGGGCCGACAGGTAAGAAGACAGCCGACAGGTAAGAAGACAATCGTGAGGGGATCCGGCAGGTGTTTGCGAGCGTCAGGCAGGAGATACGTGCCGAGCTTGACAAGATCCACTCAGACGGCCTGTTCAAGGCCGAGCGGATCATCATCAGCCCGCAGGGGCCGAGTATCCGGGTGGGTGACGGTACGCAGGTCATCAACCTCTGCGCGAACAACTATCTGGGCCTGGCCGACGACCCGCGCATCGTTGCGGCCGCCAGGGAGGCTCTGGACCACTGGGGATACGGCCTGGCCAGTGTCCGGTTCATATGCGGTACCCAGGACGTGCACAAGCAACTAGAGCAGCGCATCTCAAGCTTCCTCGGCACCGAGGACACGATCTTGTACTCCTCGTGCTTCGATGCCAACGGTGGGCTGTTCGAGACGCTCCTCGGCGAGCAGGACGCCGTCATCAGCGACGAACTGAACCACGCGTCCATCATCGATGGCATCAGGCTGAGCAAGGCCCGGCGGCTGCGGTACCGCAACCGCGACATGGCCGACCTCGAAGCCCAGCTCAAGGCCTGCGCGGACGCCAGGCGCCGGCTCATCGCCACCGACGGCGTGTTCTCCATGGACGGCTATGTGGCACCGCTCGACGAGATCTGCGACCTGGCCGAACGCTACGAGGCGATGGTCATGGTCGACGACTCGCACGCGGTGGGGTTCGTCGGCGCCCGCGGCCGCGGAACGCCCGAACTGCACGGTGTCACCGACCGCGTCGACCTGGTGACCGGAACGCTTGGAAAGGCACTGGGCGGCGCAAGCGGCGGATATACCAGCGGCCGCAAGGAGATCATCGACCTGCTGCGCCAGCGCTCACGGCCGTACCTCTTCTCGAATTCAGTAGCGCCCGCCGTAGTGGGTGCCTCGCTCAAAGTCCTCGATCTGCTCGAAGGCGGCGATGACCTGCGGGCCCGCCTGCGCGAGAACACCGCCTGGTTCCGCGGGCAGATGACCGGCCTGGGCTTTGACGTCCTGCCAGGGGATCACCCGATCGTTCCGGTGATGATCGGGGACGCGGCGCGTGCGACCCGGCTGGCCGACCTGCTCCTGGCGAAGGGCATCTACGTGATCGGCTTCAGCTACCCGGTGGTCCCGGTCGGCAAGGCCCGGATCAGGACGCAGGTGTCCGCCGCGCACACCGGCGAGGACCTCCAGGCAGCGGTGGCGGCGTTCGCCGCGGCTCGCGACGAGATGGGCTGATCCTGCAGTTCAGGGTTCACGTCGAACCTGACCGCTGCGTCCGCCGCGGGGCGGGAATGGTTCAGCCCGGGACCATTTTACTTTCACATGAACCGATCTACAGTTGGCGCGTGGACACCGAGAAGTCCCTCTCGGGTGGGTCCGCGCCACCGGTCGTGGTGCGGACCGAGGGATCTGACCGGAGGCTAGGCGGACATCCGGTCATCCCGCGATGAGGTGCGCAGGGACCAGAGAGCGCCTGTCGGTTGGGTCCGGCTCCGCAGGGGTGTGCCCGGCCTCTTGAGCGGCCGACCACCCTGTCGCGGGCGTCGGGCTATGGGCTCAGTTCGGCGTAGCCTGCTGTGCCACCGGCTGCGGCTGGGGGTACTGGCGCGGAGCCCGGCGCTGACCGCGCCGCCGCCAGGCCAGGGCTCCGCCGGCCATGGCCCCGACGGCCAGGGCGGTCGTATGCCCTACCGCGGGGACCTGGAGCTGGCCGAGCCCGGCGAAGATGTGCCCGGCGAAGACCAGCACCGCCAGGTCAGCCAGCGCGGCCCCGCGTGCCAGCCATGGCCCGCACAAGACGGCCACCGCGATGGCGGCTGCCACCACATAAGACGGGCCGACGTCCAGCAAATGCCTGTCGGCGGCCGGCAGCGCGCCAATATGCACGCGGAAGGCGACGATGCCCTCGCTGACCACCGTTCCGGCCACCTGCGCGGCAGCGCAAACCACCGCCGTGCGCCGGTTGCCCAGAACGTGGTTCGCCCCGAACAACGCCAGCGCGATCAAAGCAGGCCAGGCCGCCAGCGACTCAACCGGCAAGAACGCGGACACCACCAGGCACAGCACCGGATCGTGCTCCAGGTTGTCCACGCTGGTGCTCGCCCAGCTCACCAGCACCGCCTGGTCGTGCGAGGAGAGGGCGGCGTTGCCCAATCCCACGGCAATCACGCAGGCCAGGTAAACCCAGGCGACCGCGTAACGGCTGAGCAGCGTCCTGGGGGTAAGCCGCCACATGAAGCACAGATTAGCCAGCTGAGGCAGCCTGTCATAGCCGTGGCGTCATCGCCGAACTAGCCGTTCTGCCGGTGTTGCTGCTGGTCACTGCGGCTGATCGAGGGTCGGGGCTCCGCTCACGGAAGTACCTCCCCGCCGTGTTCGCGCCAACAGTGGCAGGAACAGAACGCCTGGGCATCACCGGAGGAGGATGGCTGGTGGTTAATCCAGCGGTGCCCCGACGTGCTCACGGACCTCCTGCACGGCCCAGTTGTTGCCATCGGGATCGCTGAAGAAGACGAACTTGCCGCCATCTCGGGGGTCCAGCGTCTGGACCTCCGAGACCTCCACCCCGCGCCCGGCCAGCTGGGCCCGGGCTGCGTCGATGTCGGCGACGACCAGCTGCAGACTCGCCCCCGACCCCAGATCAGCGCCCGGCGTCACCAGGACCGGCCCTATCACGACCGAGCACGCCGACCCCGGCGGTGTCATGTGCACCACCCGCATGGCCGGCGTGGGCTGGGTGTCGGCGTCGAGGTGGAATCCCAGCTTGCCGACGTAGAAGTCCTTCGCCCGGTCGACGTCGGTGACCGGAACCACCACAACTTCCAGCTTCCAATCCATGATCCTTGTCCTCCCAGTACAGCGCCCGACGGCGCGCTCAGCCAAAGGACACTGCTGCGGCGCCCATTTCGGCATCCACCGGCAAGCTCACGCCGGTCTTCCCCCCGGGAGGCCGCTTGTCATGGGCCGCAGGTCTCGACAATGCCAGACTTTAGGCCCTAGGCGGTGACGGGTGGGTAGTGATGGTATGTAAGTGCAGGGAGGGACCCAGGAGGACGCGGGGATGTGGGCCAGTAGCCCACACACCACGCAATCTGGATCCGCGAGAAGCCGGATGGGGTCCCCCCTGCGAATGCCTGCCAGGCGCTCCGTGCCGCCTGGGGCTCAGCGGCCGTGATGGGACTCGTACCGGAAGCCTTGCGTGCCCACGAAGACACGGGTTCCGCTCTGGAGCGGGACCGGGACATTGGGCTGCAGTGCCTGGTCTGAACGCTTACCCGGCGGCCGGATGCGGGTACCGTTCACCGAGCCGAGGTCCATGAGGAAGACCCGCCAGCCATCCAGGTGAACCCTGGCATGGACTCGTGACACCGCTTCATCATTGATGCATAGCGGGTGGGCCTCGCCCGCTACTACGGATGGATCCAGCGTCGGCTCCCGGCCGACGACGCAGTCGGCGTTCAACTCCACGGCCGAGTCATCGTCGAGAACCAGCGCGCCGAGCGGTGGCCGCGGGCCGGGCTGCGGGACCATGCCCCGGCGATTCCTGGAGACTCCGCAGACCGCGCAGGAACGCGCGTTCGGGTCGCCAAAGTGGCCGTTCTTGCAGTACACGCCAAGCACGATGGGCGCGCCGGCGGCGGCGGCGCCCGTGCCGTCCCCAGGCCCGCCCGCAAACGGGAGCGGTGGCATCTCGGCTGGGCCGGTTGCTTCGCGGGCAGGCACTGCGGCGCCGGGCGGCTGTGCTACCGGGGCAGCTCCGAGGTCGGGAACCTGGGCAGCTCCGAGGTCGGGAACCTGGGCAGCTCCGAGGTCGGGAACCTGGGTGGCTTCGAAGTCGGGAACCTGGAATGTCTCTGTCGCGGGATGGACTGGGCCGGCTTGCGGCAGTGCGGCAGGCTCCATGGCGGCGGGCTGCACCGTGCCGTGTTCTGCCGTGCCGTGTTCTGCCGTGCCGTGTTCTGCCGTGCCGTGTTCTGCCGTCTCGGGCCCGGTCGTCTCGGGCCCGGTCGCGGCGGTCGGCACTACCGCATCTGGCTGGATCGCGGGTGGCTCGGCAGGGTAGGGCCACTCCCTGGCCCCGGCAGCTTCTTCCGCCGCTGGGCCGGGGGCAGCGACGTCGTCCGCCAGCAGCACCGGGGCCTCGGGGGCCGCGCTGCCCTGCGGCGGCGCTGCGACTGGCGCGGCCGCAAGGCCAGTGTGGTACGACAGGCCGTCCGCCCGGATGGTGCCACGTTCAAGGCGCGAGAAGCGGTCCGTGCGGTTGCCAACTCCGTGGCCGGTACCCAGCCCGCCGCGGACCGCGTGGACGGGGATTCCCACCACACACCGCAGCACCGTAGCGGGCTGACCGGCCGCCAGTCGGTCCGTCCCGTGCGCGGTGGTGACCTCTGCCCAGGCAGTCCCGCTCACGGTGACCGCGAGCCCGGCGCCTACCGGACCGACCGCGATGACCGCTGGTCCCGGTTGCCCCTCGTGGCCACCTCCCCAGGTCTCATCGCTCTCGACCAGATCCTCGACGGCGTCGGCAAAACGGCGGCCGTCACCACCGCCCTCGCTGATCTTGGCCAGCACATCCAGGAGCTTCTCAACCAGGCCCCGCTCATCGATGGCGCTGAGCAGGATCAGGTCCCCCTGTCGCGCGAGCACCCCGTCACCGGGTACTGACCAGAGCCCTTGCCGGCCAACGCTCTCGTTCACCCAGCCTCCCCCACGGAATGGCCAATCTCACGTGTGCATGCCGCATAGGTCGCGGACCCGGGCGCACGCAGCAGCCCGGAACTGAAAGAAGGATCCCTGTCAAAGATGAGAGACACGACAGGACCTCCTCTGGGGTCAGGACGGACCATGAGGATTGGCGAATACCCCAATGTAGCTGGCACACCGTGATCTTGGGCTCGTCGCCGGCAGCGGAATTCCGTGCCGGTGAGGATTACCCCAGCGAGTGAGCACCTGCCGCTGCGGTGGGCAGAGAGTGCGCAAGGTGATCCGGGCTCATGGAGGATCTGGATGTCGACAGGGACAAGCTGCGTGGCGGCCGCTATCTTGACAGACCCGCGCCCTGGCCGGATGAACCACCGAGCGGCGCTGGCACGGCGCGCTCATGGCGTGACGATCGCGAAGTTGGGGTCGGGTGCGTCCAGTGCGGTGAGCAGGCGTCTGAGTGCGGATGTGTCGCCCTCGATCTGGACTCCGGCAGCGGCAAGTTGCCCGGGGGCCGTCTCGCCGGCGGCGAGGCTGGCGAGCGCCGCGGCCGGGAGGTGGACGATGGCGTCAGCGGGCGTGGCCTGGGGGGCGGTGGAGTAGCTGAGGGCGCCGTTGCGGAGCATGACCCGGTAGCTGGTTGCGGTGCCGGTGAGGTCCCAGTCGATGGTCACCCGCTCGTTCCAGCTGCGCGGGCCGTCGACCCGGATTGCCAGGGCGTCGAAGAACTGCCCGGGCGTGAGCTGGGCGAGAAGGTCGGGAGACGCGGTGGCGGCCGGTGTGCCGAAGCCGCCGTGGCGCAGTTCGTACGCACCGGAGAGGTAGGCGCACCGCCATGTTCCGTTCTCCGCGCCGTAGCCGAGCTGCTCGTAGGTGTCGGCCAGCAGTTCGCGCGCCGCTTCATGGTCTGGCTGGGCGAACACCACGTGGTTGAGGACCTCGGCCACCCACCGCAAGTCCCCGGCCTCATACGATGACCGTGCCTTGGCGACCACGGTGTCCGCGCCGCCCATGAAGTCGACGTACCGGCGGGCAGCCTCGGCTGGCGGGTGGGGCCACAGGTGCGCGGGGTTGCCGTCGTACCAGCCCATATAGCGCTGGTAGATCGCCTTGACGTTGTGGCTCACCGAGCCGTAGTAGCCGCGCGCGTGCCAGGCGTTCTCAAGCGCCGGTGGCAGCACCATCACCTCGGCGATCTCCGGGCCGGTCAGGCCCTTGTTGAGCATGCGCAGGGTCTGGTCGTGCAGGTACGCGTAGAGGTCGCGCTGCAGTCCCAGGAACTCCACGGCGCGCTCACGTCCCCAGGTGGGCCAGTGGTGCGAGGCGAACACGACCTCCAGGTCTGCGCCGAACAGATCGATCGCCTCGTTCAGGTAGCCCGCCCAGGCGTGCGGGTCGCGGACCAGGGCGCCGCGGATCGTCAGGATGTTGTGCAGCACGTGCGTGGCGTTCTCGGCAATGCACAGCGCGTGCAGGTCAGGAAAATACAGGTGCATCTCGGCGGGCGCCTCGCTGCCGGGGGCCATCTGGAAGATCATCCGGACGCCGTCGACCACCTCCTCCTGGCCGGTGGTGGTGATCTCGACGTTCGGGGGAACAAGACCCACGGCGCCGGTCGAGGTGGTCTGGCCCAGCCCGGCGCCGACCTGCCCGAGCGTGCCCCGTGCCAGGGCTGCGCCGTACATGTAACCGGCCCGGCGGGCCATCGCCGTCCCGGCGTAGACGTTCTCGCTGATCGCGTGCCGCGTGAAACCTTCCGGCGCGAGAACGGGCACGCTACTGGCAGCAACGTCCGCCGGCGAAAGGACCCCCCGGACACAGCCGAAATGGTCAGCGTGGCTGTGCGTGTATACCACCCCGGTTACGGGACGGTCGCCGCGGTGCTGGCGGAAGAGGGCAAGAGCAGCCGCAGCTGTCTCAGCCGAGATGAGCGGGTCGATGACGATGACGCCGCGTTCCCCCTCAACGAAGGTGACATTCGACAGGTCCAGGCCGCGGACCTGGCAGATCCCAGGCACCACCTCGAACAGCCCCTGAATCGCGGTGAGACCGGACTGGCGCCAAAGGCTCGGGTTGACAGTTGGCGGTGCCTCCCCGGTGAGGAACGCGTACGAGTCGCTGTCCCAGACCACACGGCCATCAGCTGCGTGCACCACCCCAGGGTCGAGAGCGCCAAGGAAACCGCGGCGGGCATCCTCGAAGTCCTGCTCGTCGTGCCACGGCAGCGACTTCATCAGCTGTTCGTGCTGCGCGGTGACCGACTCGCTAGCAGGCTTCTGGGTGGTGTCCATCAGCGTTCCTCCTCAACGCGGCCCGGAGCGTCACCGTGTGGATGATTGGCGTGGGTGCGACCGTTGCGGACCGGTGCTCCCTCACTCCTATCCGAGATAGCCGCCGCGGTCTTCGCCTAAATCGGGTGATGTGACCCGGGACGGCGGCAGGGGGCACGCTGAACAGGCATTCGCAGGCGGGACCCCATCCGGCTTCTCGCGGATCCAGATTGCGTGGTGTGCGGGCTGCTGGCCCACATCCCCGCGTCCTCCGGGGTCCCTGCCTGCGCTTACATGCCATCACTACCCACCCGCCAGCGCCCAGGGCCCAAAGTCGGGCATTGCCGAGACCGGCGGCCCATTGACAGGCGCCTCACGAGCGGCTTGCCGTAGTGCTGGCCGGTGCCGGGCTGGATCTCGTGGCGGCCTGAGCTCATAGGCTCGGGATGCAGGGGCAGGAGGGAGCGTCTGGTGGGCGAGGGCCGGCTGCGGGGGCTTTGGGCTCCCCAGGCGCGGGCGCTGACCGTGGGTCTGGTCCTGACCGTTACCTTCGTCGCGTCGGAGGCGCTGGCGGTAGTGACGGTGATGCCGGTTGCCGCCCGTGATCTTGGTGGGCTGCGCCTGTACGGCTGGGTGTTCAGCGCGTTCATGCTGGGCAGCGTGGTCGGCATTGTGGTGGCTGGCCGGGAGGCCGACCGGCGGGGGCCCGCGATCCCGTTCATGGCCGGGCTGGCGCTGTTCGGATCCGGGCTGGCGGTCGCGGGCCTGGCGCCCTCGATGGGGGTACTGGTCGCGGGCCGGGTGCTGCAGGGGGTGGGCGCTGGTGCGATCCCGTCGGTGGCCTACGCTGCGATCGGCCGCAGCCTGCCTGGCCCGCTGCGGGCCCGGATGATGGCGGTGCTGTCCACCGCGTGGGTGGCGCCGGGGCTGGCAGGGCCGGCGCTGGCCGCTGAGGTGGCGCATCTGTTCGGGTGGCGGTGGGTGTTCCTGGGCCTGCTGCCGGTGGTGGGGGTGGCCGGGTCGATTGCGGTGCCCGCCCTCATCCGCCTCGGCCGGCCCCGCACCGCCCGGGCGCCTGAGCACCGGCTGACCGACGCTGTCCGGGCGGCAGCAGGCGCCACCATGGTCCTGGCTGGGCTCACGCTCGCGGCCGGGGCCGGAGCCGGGGCCGGCGCTGGGCTGATCGTGGCGGGTGGGATCATCGGGTTGCCCGCCCTGCGCCGGCTGGTGCCAGCCGGCACCTTGACTGCGCGGCCTGGGCTGCCAGCGGTGATTCTCAGCCGCGGGCTGCTGACGTTCGCGTTCTTCGGCGCTGACGCTTACGTGACCCTGGCGATCACGGCGGTCCGTCACCGCAGCCCGCTGGTGGCTGGTGTCGCCGTCACCGGCGCCACGCTGGCCTGGACCGCTGGCGCCTGGGCGCAAGCCCGGCTCGGTGATGCCTGGGAAGGACGCCGCCTTGTCCGCGCCGGGCTGGTGATCGTCCTGGCCGGCATTGCCGGGATGGCCGGGGCGCTGCAGCCGGGCGTGCCGGTGGCAGTGGGCCTGGCGGCCTGGACCGTTGCGGGTCTGGGCATGGGGCTGGCGTATGCGCCGACCTCGCTGATGATGCTGCGGGAGGCACCGCCTGGGCGGGAAGGATGGGCATCGGCGTCACTGAACCTGGCCGATGTGCTCGGCACCGCGATCGGCATCGGCGTGGGCGGCGCGGCAGTGGCGGCCGGGGCGGATATCGCTTGCACAAGCGATGGCGTTGGCGATGCGCAACAATCGTGTGCTCAAGGCGGCCGAACTGGAGAGCGAAGCCGTTTCTTTCAAAGCCGAAACGGCGCGCGCCGCGCTTTTGCCAAGGCTCGATGCGATCGAGAATTTCTCCAATACAAATAGCCCGCCAATGGTGTTCTCGAACCTGTTGAGCCAGCAGGATTTCACGCAGAGTGATTTCGCGCTCGATAAGCTCAACCATCCGTCGCCATTCTCGAATTTTCAAACCCAGATTCGCCTTTCGCAATCGCTTTTCGCCGGCGGACGGCTGCTCGCCGCGTTCAGGGCCGCGCGTTTCGGCGCGCAGGCCGAAAAGTGGCAGGCGGCACGCACGCGTCAGCAAGTCCGATACGACGTGGTTCAGTCCTACTATCGGGCAGTTTTGAGCGAGCATCGGCTCGGTGTCATCAAACGTGCGCTTGCTGCGGCCCGTGCTCATCTCACACGGGCGCAAAATCTTGAGCGGCAGGGAATGGTCGTGAAGGCGGATGTGCTGCGCAGCAGTGTGCGGGTCGGAAGCCTTGAAGAAGAGCGACTGAGCGCGGAAAGCGGGTTGCGGATCGCATGGGCTT
>OFHK01000524.1_pt1 | contig 11076 bp, 9 predicted proteins | sample 1521951 | NCBI WGS metagenome assembly OFHK01 (sample SAMEA2468436, study PRJEB22500) | soil metagenome | biome: Glassland; feature: Farmland; material: Clay | place: Australia | collected 2013-01-31 | depth 0.55 m
AACCGTGACCACACCAGACATGACAACCGCCCTGCTCAGCCATCATTACGATCCCAGCCTGAACCACGCGGCACCGCTGAGCAGGCAGAACTGTCAACCTCGGCGGTCAGAGGCGGAGCCTCGCTGGATCGTTGACCGGGAAATACGGGCAGGTCGGTCACACCGGTCGGCCGCTGGCGAGGTGCCTGCGGTGGCACAGAGTGATCGTAGGAGATCCGAGAGCGCTTGACTGGGCGCCTATCTGCCAGTTGTGCCAGATGACGGCGTTGAGGGTTGATCCTCTAGACGCCTGACGTGGCTGCACCACGCCGACATCCGGTCGCAACCTAATCCGCCGCGGGCACTGGGCGTGGCGGGCGCAGGCGCAGCGGGGTTATGATGCTAATGTGCATAGCACTAATCCCACACTAGAGATCGATCATTCCAGCCCGGTGCCGCTGCATGAGCAGGTCGCCGCGGCCATCCGCCGGGCGATCGCCGAGGGCGAGGCTCGCCCGGGTGAGCGGCTCCCGCCGGCGCGGGACCTGGCCGCGGTGCTCGGGGTCAACGCCAATACGGTGTTCCGGGCGCTGCGGACGCTGCGGGAGGAGGGCCTGGTGGAGTTCCGCCGTGGCCGTGGGGTGTCGGTGACCGGGATCGCGCCGCAGCGCAGCCCGGTGGTGGCGAAGGCACGTGAGCTGGTGGCGGTGGCGCGGCGGTACGGGTTCCGGCCAGAGGAGCTGGCGGAGATCATCGAGCAGGTGTCCTGGGAGGTTCCGTGAAGACCGCCCTGCCCGGCTGGCTGCCCGATGCTGGGACAGAGCTGGAGGCGGTGATCAGGGAGGCGCGCAGGCGCCAGCGCCGCCGCTGGCTGGCGGCCGGGGTGGCCATGGTCACGGTGGTTGCGGGCGCGGCTGCGGTGATCGCGGGTTCCGGCGCGGGCAGCCGTCCGCGGCCACCTGGTTCGCCCACTGCCGCGCCGTCTCCGCTGCCGACCAAGCCCGCCCGGATGACCGGCCAGCCGCTGCCGCGCGACGCCAGCGTGTGGCTGCTGCTCGGCGGCCACAGCCCAGCCTGGCTCTCGGTGCCCACCGGCCGGACTGAGCCGATCCGCGGGCTGCCCCCGAGCGGCAATGGCTATCAGCTCATCCGCATTGCAGGCGGCTGGGCGGCTCAGCCATTCCCCGTCGGCAACGTCGGCTGCGACAGCTGCGCCCCCGGGCAGCTGCCGGTTTACTACGTCGCGGATGGATCACGGGTCGCGAGCCGCATCGGCGCCGCCGACCTCACCGCCCCGGCCGCTGCTCCCGGCGCCCTGTGGCTGGTCAGCTACCGGCGTGGTGCGGACATGAGCACCGCGGTGGGCAATGCGCAGGAGGTCAGCGTCACCGGCGCCACGCTCGGGCCCCGGCTCAGGCTGCCAGCCGGGTACGTGATCGACCAGGGAACCCGCGCGGGCCTGCTGCTGGTGCAGGAACTGGCGGGCTCAAGCCCCGTCAGGTACGAGCTCTGGGATCCCGGCACCCGGCGGGTGACACGTTCCTTCGTGAACCTGATCGCAGCAAGCCCCGCTGAGATTGCCTGGATGCCGGGCTGCACCGCGAGCTGCCGAGTGCACGTGCTGGACCTGCCCGGCGGCCGGGTCGAGGAGATCTCACTGCCTGGGCGAAGCCAGGCCTACATAGGCGGCGCGTTCAGCCCGGACGGGCGGCTCCTTGCCCTGCAGGTGACCGCCAGGGTCACAGCGGCTGGCCGCGCCGCCGCGACCCGGCTCATGGTCGCGACTGTCGCGAGCGGGCGGATAACTGCCGTGCCAGGGACCACGGTCGGCAGCCGGAACGGGGTTGCCTTCGGCTGGCAGGCAGGAAGCCACCGGCTGATTGCCGACGTGGCCGTGGATACGCCGTGCCCGCCGTGCCAGCCTGAATGGCAGATCGCAGTGTGGCGGCCCGGTGATGCCCGGCTCTCCACCGCGCTCGCCCGGGCGCCGTACGAATCGTGGCCGGTTATCGATCAGGGTCCCTACTGACGCGATCCTGGCCGGGACACGCCGTCGTTGATCCGTGACTGACAGGCGAAGAGTGCCCAAGATCGGCGTGTCTGCACACGTCTGACCTTAGGAAGCCATCGTGATCGCCGACCTGGACACTCTCCTGACCGCACTCTATGCCGAGCTGACCGACCGCATCATCCCCTCGGGGGGCTTTGCCCGGTCCGGGCCGGGCAAGCCACCGGAGGTGACCGACGCCGAGCTGGTCTGCCTGGCCGTGGCACAGGTGCTGCTGCGCTACGGCGACGAGCGGCACTGGCTGCGCGCCGCAGCCTCCCGCATCAGGCACCTGTTCCCCCGGCTGCTGGGGCAAAGCGAATACAACCAGCGGCTCAAAAGCGCGGCGCCGCTGATGGAGGCCGCGCTGCGGTGGCTGGCCGATCACACGCCCGCCAGCGCGGAGATGCTGCGGCTGATGGATGCCACCCCGGTGCCCTGCGGGCAGTCGGTCATCACCGCCCGGCGCTCTGAGCTGTTCGGATGGGCAGGCTACGGCTACTGCCCCAGTCATTCCCGCTGGTACTGGGGAAGCAAGCTACTGCTGATCGTCACCTGCGACGGGACCGTGACCGGGTTCTGCCTGGCCAACCCCAAACTGGCCGGCGAACGCGAGGCCGCCCGCACGATGCTGGAGCGCCAGCCCGCCAACCGTCCGGCTCCCGGCACCGCCATCATCACCGATAAGGGCCTGTCCGGCGAAGACACCGAGGCGTTCTTCGCCAGCCCGGGCCTGGGCCCGGCGCTGATCCGCCCGGCCCGAAAAGACGAGAAGACCCCCCGGTACTTCCCGAACTGGCTGCGTCAGCGGGTCGAGGCAATCATCTGGACACTGAAGAACCAGCCCGGCCTCGAACGCCACGGCGGGCGCGTCCCCGCCGGGCTGTGGGCGCGCGTGGTCCAGCGCCTGCTGGCCCTCAGCGCGGCGATCTGGCATAACTGGCAGATCGGGGCGCCAGTCAAGCGCTCCCTGATCGCTTACGACCACTGAGCTGCCCATATTTCCCGGTCAACGCTAGGAGGACGTGACCAGGAGTTCCTGGTACATGCCGTCGGCGTAGTGGTTGGGCAGGTTACAGATCAGCTCGTAGCGTCCGGGGGCCAAGGTCAGCGTGGTCCAGCTCACCGTACCCGCCCGGATGCCCTCGCCCGCACCAGCGCCGCAGCTGGTGGAAGCCTCGCCCATGCTTCCTGTCTCATCGACCGTGCCGTCCGGCCCAGGGACCCGCTGGCCGGCTTGTTCCCCCGCGGCGAGCGGCAAGATCACTAGCTCGTGGTTACGCCATCCCATGTTCTCCGCGACCAGGCTCACCTTCCCGGGGGGCACGGTGCCCGGGACTGCCCGCAGCATCATGTGCGCTCCCAGCGGGGCGCTACCGCCCATCATCTGGGTCATCCCCATATCGCCAAGCGTCACGATGACCGTGCTCCCGGGCAGGTCCGGTGGCGCCGTGCAGGTCAGCGTGGAGAAGTGGTACCCGGGCCCAGATCCGCTGCCCATCATCCCAGGGCCGGGCGCGCTACCTGAGGGTAGCGATGCGCCGCCGGTCCCTCCCGGGCCGGGCCCGCTGCCAGAGCTGCATCCCGCCAGCGCGAGACTCGCGATGGCCACCACGAGCGCCAGCGTTCTCCCCCCTGCCAGCTTCATCCGCATCCCAGCAGTACAAGCGCTCCGGCTCGGAACCGGCAGGGTCGTAGGTCCCGGCAACCCGCCCTGACTGGCACCCTCGCATTCCTTCGCGGGGTGGCCGTCCCGGAGAACCTCATCGCGGCTACGGTCGAGACTGGGCATCGCATGCGGCGACGTGGCCCTGGCGTCGATCGTCAACCGGTCAGTAGTGCAGGCCGGCGAAGGCCCAGGACACGGTCAGGTGTGCCGCTGGCGCTGCGGTGGGTGCGGGGCAGGTACTTGCCGGTTTTCACCAGTGCCCCGGTGAGCCCCCGGGTGCTGGGCCGGCCGATGAGTTCTGCCCATTGCTTTCGTCTATCGCGGTGACGCAGAGGAGAAGGAGGCAATGATGCCGAAGATCACGAAGGTCGGCCGGGTGATGGTGCCGGTGTCCGACCAGGACGAGGCGATCAGCTTTTACACGACGGTGCTGGGATTCTCGCTGGCCGCCGACGTCCCGTTCGGCGGGAAAGACCGCTGGGTCGAGGTCGCCCCGGCCGGTGGCGGCGCAGCCATCGCCCTGGTGCCACCGCAGGGCGAGTACCAGCCCGGGCGGATGACGGGCATCGCCCTGGAATCGCCCGACCCCGCGGCAGACCACGCAGAACTGCGCAGCAAGGGCGTGGACGTGGACGCCGGGCTGATGGGCGGGGACGGCACGGTGCCGCTGCTGTTCTTCTTCCGGGACAACAACAAGAACCAGCTCATGATCGTCGGTGCCCAATAGCAGCCGGGCCGGGCACTGGCCAGCGGCTCACTCACCGGCCAGACAGAGCGTCCCAGCTGAACCCTCACGCCGGGCTGCCATCGCTGCAGCCTGGCAATGCAGGCGGTTACCTGTGCCTGCCCACGCCACACACCGGCCCGTCCCCGCTCAGTGGCCAGCTTGCCGTCCCAGGCCATGGCCTGGTGCCGGTCATCGGGCATGTTCAGATCGCCACCCGCGCGCGGTGTCACGTCCACCCAGCGCGGTGGGCACGGCCGCGAGTTGCCAGCAGGCACGCGGCCACCGGTGCCACGGGTGCGACTATCCGGCGCTGACGAGCAGGACCGGGATCCGGCTTGTCCGCGCCACCGCCTCAGCGACGTGACCAAGCCTGGGGTGCAGGATGCCGCCACCCCCGTGGCGGCCTAGCACCAGCAGGTCGAAGCCGTGTTCGGTGGCATGGTCGCAGAGGGAGCGGGCGACCTGGCGGCCTTCCTCGGTGTGGAGGCTGATGCGGGCGCGCGACGCTGTGGCGATGGCGGACCTGGTGGCCTCGAACGTCTGGAACGCGTGGTGGTTGCCCGCGGCTTCCGCGCCTGGCTGGTCCCGCTCCGCCTCATGGTGCTGCGGGCTGGGCAGCACGGCGAGCGCGATCACCCGCCCCGGCCCGTCACCGACGATGGCCGCCGCGGTGCGCAGCGCCGCAACCGAGTCCGGTGAGCCGTCCCAGCCGACCAGCACCTGGCGGAACGGGCCGGATGCCGGCCCACGCCGGTCGCTATTGCTGTCCGCGGCAGGGAACACGGCGGCCTCCTCTTTGCAGACGCATTGTGATGCACACCACACCCGCAGGCAAGGGATCGGAAAGGCAGTTGGCCCGCCGGCCAAGATGGCTGACGCATCCGGCCGGACTGGTCTGTGAGTGCACGGCGGTGGGCCCGCCGCCAACCGCGGTCCGGGCCGCCAACGGTCCCTGCGCAGCACAGGCGGGAGGCCAGATGGGCACGGCCGGACGTAGCGGCGTTCCCCGTAGACCGCTGCGCAGACCAGGTGCGCCCGTGGCGTGCCTGGCAGTTGCCGTCGCACTGCTGATGGCCGCCGCGTACTGGTGTGCTAGCCAGGGGGCGCCGCCGCGAGGACGAGTTCCCCGCTGTTTCCGGGCCGGTAGGACCGTGGTGGGCGAGGGTCCTCGCCATGCTCACGGCCCTGGCTTTGTTCGCCCTCCCGGTTGCAGCTGTTGTGGTGCGGGTCCGCCACAGCGGACGGCGGCCTGGAGCTGGCCCGGTCCCCGTGATCCCGATCGCGGCGCACCTGCCTGGCCAGGCGCCGTCTTCCGGAGAGATCGGGACAGCTGTCCTCTTGCTCGCCGCGGTGGTAGCGATGACCGCCGTGGCGGCGGTCATGCTCTGGTTGCGTCACCGGCAGCGGGCAGGGGCGGCGGTGAGTGGGCAGGCCGGGTCGCCGTCGCCGCTGGTGATGCGGTAGCGGCGGGAAGCTCGGCGCCCGGCGGCGCGGCCGGCGCCCGGGAGGCGATCACCGTCTGCTACTCCCGACGGAGGACACCCTGGCCGCCGCCGGGCCGCCGCGCCGGGCCGCGGACACCCCGGAGGAACTGCTGAACCGGGCGGTGGGGAGGGGGTCGGCAGGCGCCAGGACCGCGCTGGACGACATCGGCCGCGACCTGGCAGGTGGGCCATGACGGCGGTGCTGATCTCGCTGGCCGCAGTGATCATGCTCGCGGCCGGGTATGCGGTCGGCGGGCAGCTGGGGCTGCTCGCGGTGGCGGGGCTGCTCGCGGTGGTGGGACTGGCCGCCGTGGTGGGGTTGCTGTCAGCCCGGCTGCGGATGCCCGCCTCCCCGCCCGGCCGTCACGCCCGCGGCAGGAGCAGCACCCGAACGCGGCATTCGCCGCCTACCGGCGCATTGAAAGCGCACTGGACCAGGCGCGGATGTCAGGCCGGCTGTTCGACCGTACGGCCAGGCCGTTGCTGTACCGGCTGCTGGCCGCGGTGCTTGCGGACCGGCGCCGCCTGGACGTGTCCAGGGACGTCCAAGCGGCCCGGGAGGCGCTCGGGGATGACCTGTGGCAGCTGCTCGACCCTGCCCGGCCCGCCTCCGATGACTCCCAGCAGCCCGGTGTCAGCCAGCTCGCGGCCGCCTCCCGGCCCTGGCCACCGGGTTCGCCGCCGCCTCACCATGGCTCGTCCCGGCCGGAGTCGCCGCCGCTGGCGCGGCGCCGCTCGTGGCAGCCGGTTAGCGGCTGGCTGTCCCTGAGCAGCCGGGAACAGACCCCGGACTGGCGAAGACGCTGCGGTACACGTCTTTACCGTGGCTGGTTGGCAGGGGTCTTCCTTCGGCCAGCCGGAAAGTGCGCCGGCCGTCGGGCTGTCTTTCCGCCCGCAGGAAGAGCGCGGCGGTGGTGGGATCGGTATAGAAGCCCCGCGCGAGGTCGTACAGGTGGGTGACAAAGAACACCCGGATGCCGGCGCCGAGCAGGGCGCGGACGATCTGGCGGGCGATCTGTGAGCCTTCTTGCTCGTTGGTGGACGCGAACGACTCGTTGCACAGCAACATCGACCCCGGCGTTATGTGCCCGGTGACATCGCTCATCCTGGCCAGCTCCTCGTCCAGTTTGCCGCTGGTCATGGTGGCGTCTTCTTCGCGCTTGTAGTGGGTGAACAGGCCCTGGCAGGCGCTGGCTCGCAGCGCGGTGGCGGCCACGTACATACCGGACTGCATCATCAGCTGGGCCAGGCCGACGCTGCGCAGGAACGTGGATTTCCCGCCCTGGTTGGCGCCGGTGATCAGCACGAGAGGCTTGCCGTCGGTGCTGACGTCGCTGCCTACCACCCCGGTGGTGACGCTGAGCGCCAGGCACGGGTCGTAGAGGCCGGCGGCGGAGAACGCGGCCTCAGCCGGGGGAAGTGGCTCCGGGAAGCAGACCTGTTCGCCCTGGGCGGCCAGCCGTTCGTGGGCGTTCAGGGCTCCGATGTAGAACGCCAGCTCGGTCCGCAGGAGGCGGAAGAAGCTGAGGATGTGGTCGGCTGATTGGGCCAGGGCGTTGGCGACGTGGTTGATGCCCTGGTCGCTCAGCTCGGCCAGGGCCCGTGCGCCGGCCTCGTCGCGGTCGCTGACGGTGAGGGTGTAAGCGGAGTGGTCCGGAATGGGCACCAGGCCGGCCAGTCCCCGGCGGGTGGGCCGGGGCCGGCGCAGCAGGTAGCCGGTGCCGGCGTTCCCTTCCCCGGGCCGGGCGCTGACCAGGACGCCGTCGCGGAACTTGAGCTGCTTGAGGTGACCGGCGACCAGCGCGAAGTAATCGTCGTCCAGTTCGGCCTCGATCATGCCGAAGAACCTGGTGAACCCCTCCGAACGGAAGCCTGAGGCATGTGAATCGGCGAGGTCGCGCAGCCGCTTGAGTGCGGCCACGAAGATGTTCATCGCATTCACCGCGCGGTTGAGGATCGCCGATGGGTACCGGGACCCGATGCCCCACCAGATGCGCCTCTCCTCACCGATCGCCTGCACCGTGATGTCGTAGATCGCCCGCACGACCGCCGGCTGGCTCAGGCAGTCGCGCAGGATCTGCTGCCGGTAGGTGATCGTCTCCGGATCCGTCACGCCGCACATCAGTGCTCTGTGGGCCACCTCGAGCAGGAAGCTGTCCCCCCCTGCCATGGCGTTCAGCAGTGTGGTCAGTTCCAGGTCCTGGGTCAGCGCCTTCGCATTGGGCGGGAACTTCTGCCCGGTGTCAAAGTCCCGTCCTGGGTGCATGAGATAAGCCTTCATGACGCCAGCCGCCGCTTCAGCTGGTCGTAGGTGAGCCCGTATTTCGCGGCGAGCGCGCTGGCGTAGGCCAGGCCGTCCGCCGGTTTCCTGACCACCTTGTAGGTCCGGGCCGCCGGATTATCCGGCGCCACGGTGGCGACCATGCTGACGCACGCGGGGTCCATAGCGGCGAGCTCGTCCAGGAAGGTGACGCAGACGCAGAGCGCATCGAGGCTGGCGATCCTGCTCAGCATCTGTTTGCCGAGGAACAGGGCGTCGTCCAGCGTGGTGGAGGTGAAGATCTCATTCATGACGATGACGCTGCAGGAGGTTGCCCGGTCCAGGATGTCGCGGAAGCGCACCAGGTCGTCCTGCAGCTTGCCGCTCAAGGTGGCGAGGTCTTCCTCCTTCTCGAAATGGGTGAACAGCCCATCGCACAAGAACACCTGAGCGGCGTTGCCGGGCACGGGGCAGCCGAGCCGGGCCAGGTGATGAAGCTGGCCGAATGTGCGGGCCAGGGTGGTCTTGCCACCCTGGTTGGGCCCGGTCACCACCAGGATGCGTTCGGGTCCTTCGAGATGGAAATCGTTGGTGACCACGCCAGCACCATCGCGGGCAAGCTTGCCGGCCAGGGCGAGGTCGAAGGTCGCGACCGCGCGGACCTCCTTGGACTCCGCCGACACCAGCGGGAAGCAGAAATGGAGGCCGGCGGCCTGGATGGGCCGGATGTAGGCCAGATAGGCGAGATAGAACTGAACCTCGCGGTCGAACCGCGCGACCGTGTCAGCCAGATAGCCCCGGTGCCGCTCACAGAAGTCATGGAGAGCGGCGAAGACGTCCGGGTAGAGCTTCGCGACCAGGCCCAGCACACCTGCCTCGACATGATTCATGCCCCGCAGGGCGGGAAACCGGACCCGGTAATCCTTCACCGCGCCCTGCCGGAACTTCCCGAACGCCGCCAGGACCTCCTGGCTGTAGTCGTCCTCCCCGTCATATTTCCGGACCCGGACCCGGTTTCCCTTGATGTGCAGGCAATACGTGATGCCGGCAAGCTCCTGCCGGAGCTTCGTGACTTCGGCCGCCAAGGTGGTGAAATCCTCCGAGCGCACGTAACCAGCCAGGTACTCCCGGAGCCCCCGGAAGCCGCGGGAACTGGGATCGGCGTTGTCCAGGTCACGCGCCAGCCCGGCGGTGGCCTCGCAGTAGGCGGCCACCGCCTCCAGGAACCAGCGTTCCTGCTGGAGGGGATAGTGCAGCTTCTGCGCGGTCGCGAGGTACTCCCGCATCCGCCGCATCCCGGCGGCGAACGTCCCGGCCTGTTCCAGCAGGGCCGGGTCGCCCAGCTCGCGGAACACTTCGTGCCGGTACGAGATCAGGTCAAGATCGGCTACCGGAGTGTAGAAGAACGGCTCGAGGTGGTAGCAGTCCAGCCCTGCTGTCACCGACCCGGTGATCTGGTCCAGGTTCAGGTCGCGGAAGGACGCCGGTTCCGTATGGCTGTCCACCTCTGCCGCCGGCGGCGTATCGCCGAAGAGGATGCTGCGGAACATCCTGCTCACCTCCCTGGTCCGGGGCTGGCGGCATCATGGGCGCTGGCCTGGGAGGCAGCGGCGGCAGCTTCGTCCAGCAGGCTGAGCACGTGGTCGAGTGCCTGCTGGCGGCCGGCGAGTCCGGTGTCCAGCCTTGCGGCATCATCGGCTGTTGCCTTCCGCGCGGCGGCGGCGGTCCGCAGCGCGCCCTCCAGCCGTCCGGTGCTCTCGGTGTAGCGATCCGCCACCGCCCGGATCAGCTGCCGGGTGGCTCCGGCCAGCCGGTACTGCAGGTCGGCGCGTGCCCGTCCGATCTGCTGAGGGACCAGGCTGGCAGCCTCACGGCGCAGGTACGCGCGGGCCCGGCGCCGCCCGGCCTCGCCGGGAAGCCACCTGCGGATGGCCCCGGCCAGCAGTTCGGTCTGCCCGGCCTGCCCGGCGACCAGATAGAAGAACCGCGGGTCCGGTGCCAGCCGCTCACCCGGCCCGGGCACGGCCAGATGCAGTCCCAGCAGGTCGGCCGCCGCGTCGCGCACCGCATCCAATTCGGCTCGCAGGCCCTCGGTGAGCCGGGTGTCAAGTCGCGCCAGGCCATCCTCCAGGTGCTCAGCCTGCTGTTGCCGCCAGGTCTCGGCCGCGGCCACGGCAAGCCCGGCCAGCCGCGCGGCGAACGCCTCCACCCGCTCAGCCGCCCTCCCCGTGCGCATCTGGGCGGCCCGGCGGGCCAGCGCCGCCTCATCCCGCAACGACCCCGCCATGCGGCGCGCATGCGCGGCCACCGAGAAGCGCAGGTCGGCTTCCCGGCCCTGCTCCAGGTAGACGGTGAAATCCTTCGCGAAAATGGCGAATCCCGGGTCGTTCCCGCCGGAAAGCGCCGCGCGGGCCGACAGCGCGTAGATAGCGGCCGGCCGCCCCGTCGCCTCACCAGTTACCCGCGCTGTGAACTCCAGCGCCTCGGCAAGCTCGCTTTCCCCGGCGTCCCACGGGCCACTGTCGTAGCCGGCCAGGTAGTCCGCCTTGTTCAGAACCACGAACATGGTGACCGACAGCTCCGCTACCCGTGCCATCAGCTCGCGCTCGCTGGCTGAGACCGGCGGGTCGGCGGTGAGCACGAACACGGCCGCGTCCATCGTGTTCAGGGCCGCTTCCGCCTCGGCGGTGTTATGCGCGTAGACCGAGCCGGTCCCGGGCGTGTCCACCAGTTCCACGCCCCGGCCCAGCACTGGCGCATCGGCCACGACGGTGACCGATGTCAGGTTGCGGTGGGTGCCGGGGGTCTTGCCCCGCTTGGCTTCCCCCCCGACCAGCACCCCCAGCCGCCGGCGCCGCAGCCGGCCCCGCCAGGGCCCAACCGCACCCCGGGCATACCCCCCCCCCAGGC
>OFHK01000525.1_pt1 | contig 11058 bp, 12 predicted proteins | sample 1521951 | NCBI WGS metagenome assembly OFHK01 (sample SAMEA2468436, study PRJEB22500) | soil metagenome | biome: Glassland; feature: Farmland; material: Clay | place: Australia | collected 2013-01-31 | depth 0.55 m
GCATCTAGCAGGTGCCTTTCTGAACTGGCCGCCAGGAACTTCAGCAATTCCCATCGTCCCAGTTCAGAGGGCACTTTCTACGTTGCCGCGCCGCCCAGGCACCCGATTTGTGCGGTGGATCGAGGCTAAGCGAAGAACCGCTTGTAGGAGGACCGCTGCCATCGCGGATGACCGCCGTAACGCCAAGCATGCGGGATCTGCGGATCGGGGACATCATATCGATACCGGGAGACTAGGGTCATGAGCCATCGACAAATTGAGGGTGAGGGGTTGCGGACGACCTATGCGTTCGCGCCTCGATTCACTTCTTCCGCTAGGAGGGATGGTCCGACGAGCATCTCCCTCGACTTCGCCTCTTCTCCCGTATATCGGGACGATCAAGAATTCAGGGTCACAAAGCTAAGCTTTGAACATGTCATCGAATTTGATTGGAATGACTTCGAATTCCATCGGCTTCCAGGCAATCCCGAAGATATTGAGCTGGGTCTTATTGAAATAATTGATTCACAGCTCATATCAGAGATACTGTCCACCGGAAGGTATTTTGGCGAAGAACTCCATCATTTGCGGATATGCTTCGATGATCATGGCACGTATGACATCGTCTGTCAGCGCTTCACGGTATCGTATGGTTCGTCTGCGGACAACGGGGCCTATGCGTAATGTTCCGTCTTCGCCCCAGAAGCAGATCTGGCCGGGGTAGCGGCCCGCTGCGGGTTGAGCTTCACCCCCGGCACGAAGGTCCTGACCTCCTCCGGCAGGGCCGTCGCCATCAGCAAGCTGAAGCCCGGCGACAAGGTCATCGCCACCGACGTCAAGACCGGCAAGACCGGGGCGCATGCCATCTCGGCGGTTCTGGTCAACCACGACACCGACCTGTTCGATCTGAAGGTCCGCTCCGGCGGGCGGGTCTCGGTCATCCACACCACCTGGAAGCACCCCATCTAGGACCTCACCCAGCACAGGTGGGTCAAGGCCGGGACGCTGAGGTACGGCGACCACCTGCGCACGCCACCGGGCGGCTCCGTCACTGCCCTCGCCGGGTGGACGCCCCGCCGCCACACCGGCTGGATGTGGGACCTGACCGTCCCCGGCCCACACGACTTCTACGTCCAGGCCGCCGCCACCGCGGTGCTCGTTCACAATTGCCCGACGTACGACGAGGCATTGGCTCAGGTGGAAAATGTGGATGTGTCGACCGCGCCGAATAAGGCCGTCTTCTATTCAAACGCGGCGGCAGGGAATCGCGCCAGGGCGATTGCATTTGCCCAGAAAATCGGCGGTACAACCCTCGAACAGACTCCGGGAGGCCAGTGGCTGGAGTCATTGGACCCATACAACCTATACGGGCCTGCTCGCGCCGATGCGCTTTGGACGAGGCTGTCGGAAAGGTACGCGCAAGGTGCGTCGGGTGAGATAAACGCCTTTATCAGGGATTACAACCCGGCTCGGGTATGGGCTCAGACTGAATGGGATACGCTTAAAGCCAATCCGGACGTCTATAGTTACCGCCTGCATTACTAGGGTCTGGGAGTACCGGTGGATGCTTCGTTGGATGAAGTTATTATCAGCTACCTTCGAGAACCGAATGACGCGACGGCCGCCACACTCGCTGCCACTGGTAGCGCTGGCGCACGGCGGGTGCTTGACGTTTACGTGGGACAGGCATCGCTGTCGGAGGAGGATCTGATGCCCGGTGTCTCAGGCTCTGAGCGCGGTGATCGGTGGTCGATGGCGCTGGAGATAGTCGCGCGGTCAGCGCCGTCGGCGTTTGTTGACAGAATCGCTGGACTGGGCAGGATCCCGCTGGCTGTCTTGTCGATGCTCGGGGTGGTCGATGATCCTAGGGCCACGGCGATTCTGTGTCAGTATGTAGATGACGCCGATTGGCATTATCGGTGCAACGCGGTGAAGGCGCTGGCTCGCAGAAACGATGTCGATGGCAGGCGTTGCATCGAACGGGCGTTGGACGACGAGCACCGCGTGGTGAGGGATGCTGCAAGAAGGGCATCCCAATGGTGGAAGTAGGTAGGATGCGCGCGGCCCCAAGCACATGGTCTTGTAGACCCGAACGGTGGGCGGCAGCGGCCAGGGCCGGTTCTTGCTTTGCGTGACGCCGCGTGCGGCAGGCGTTTCCTCCGTGTCACGCGCAGCCCCACGTCCTCCTGACACTGCCTCGTTGCGTGTTCCCCACCTCTTTTCACCGCCCGCCCGGCTGTCCGTTTAGCCCCTATTCTCAGTTACTGTCTTCCGCCTATACACCTAGGCATCACGATGATCAAGGTGGCGTGGGCGGGCTGCCGGGCGAGCGCCTGGGCTTGCTGGCGGGGCGGCGCTGCCCGCTGCGGCTGGCGGCGGCGCGGGCCGGTGGCGCAGGTGGCTCGCGCCGCATGGTCACGTTGGCGCGTCCGGGGCGCGTGACGTGGCGCTGCGCGGCCGGGGGCGCTCGCGCGGCGCGTGGTTCGCGTCGTGGTGGTGCGCGCGGTGCCGCGGGTTCGCGTCGCGCGGGGTCGCGGTCTGCGCCGCCCTGTGGGGTTCCAGAACTCGGCCATCGATGTTGACCTGGGCTTCTACGCGGCTCGCTCGTAAGCACCAGCCAGCCGAACACCCGGACCATCGACAGGTAGACAAGGCGAATGAGCACGAGCGCAGAGCGTAAAGCACAGGTCAGACCCTACGCAGGGTTTTGGCACAGCACACGCGGCCAGGCACACCGGCCCGAGCCTGATCAGCTAGGAGAATCGGCAGGGTTACAGCAATTCGTGGTGATCCTGCACACGCGTGGAGATATCGGCCCATGCCGGCAGCGGATCAGTACCGAAGTAGAGGGCTGGCATGATTGCTTCGTAGGCATGCCGCATCTGGCGCGAGACGTCGCTGTCAGGATCGAACGCTGGGCTGGCAGCGAATCCGCCACCTGGGCGCAGCTCACCCGTAACTCCGAACTCTTCCTGGCTGATGGCCTCGATGCTCGCCATGATCTCCTCGGCCTGGGTACGGTCGGCCAGGAGGCTGAGCACGCGGGCGTGGCCGAGGAGCTTGTAGACGTCGTAGAAATGCCTCCCATGTCGGCGCAGCCGGTCAGCATCGAGGGAACTCTCAGTAACCTGCCTGGCCAGGCCGTGGATGAAGTACAGCTTCTCCAGCAGAGTCCGCCCAGGATGCAAGACAGCAGCGCCGAAAGACGTGAGATCGTCGTACTCGCTGAGATCTGCCCCAGCGGCTTCCATCGTGTTGCCGAGGAGGCTGCCGATCGGCACTTGCTCGTGAGGATTCGGGCCACCCCTGACGCCCATCTCCAGAAGCACGCTGGTCGCTATGGCGGGGGTTGCCTGGTAGGCAGCGGGATAACTGACCCGGTATGCACGGTGCACTCCGGTCTCCGACCCGCCGTGTCGCTCGGCCTGCCCGCCGGTTGTGTTCGCCGCAGCCTCCCCGATCGACTTCATCAGCCTGTCGGTGGCAGTCTTTCCACGGTCACCTGGCAGGATGAGGATGTCCAGGTCGTCTGAGAAGCGCTCCAGGATGCCGTAGCCCTTCGACAGGCTCGTCCCGCCCTTGAAGACGAAGTCGTTGCTGAAGTTCTGCGCCAAGGCCCGGAGCACCTGGGTGACCCAGTAGTCCTTTTCAATGGCCGTTGGGCTTATCCCGAGCTGTTCTGCGGCGGCGCCAATCGTGGGCCCGAACTCGCCGAGGTCGCGGAAGGCAGGCATGTCAGCCCGCAGTGGCCAGATTCCGGTGGATGGGCCTGCTGCGTGCGGGCGGCACAGCCACGGCCGCGTCTGGACGGCCCACGTCTACTAGGAGCCGGCGCAGACGGTCGCGCACGCGGGCTGGCTCAGTCCCAGCCGCGCGCACGAGCTTGTCGACGCGGATGGCGCTTGCGTCAACTAGGGCCGCGACGTGGTCCGCGGCATCACCTGCGGGAAGCTCGACCAGTCCGGGCCAGTCTCGGAGCACTTCCAGCAGCGCCACCTCAGCGGGACGGAGCCGCTCGCTGCGGCGCCTGGTGCAGGCCGCCCGGCTGACCAGCCGGACGGCACCGGGATTCCGGGGAACCCGCCCCGGCACCGCCAGCATGTCGTACCGCGGGACTTGCGTCGCCAGGCCCAGCTCAAGAGCGGCGCTCAGGCCCGCTGGGCCGATGCCAGGACGGCCGGCTACTTCGGCGGCCAGGCGGGTAGCTGGCGGTGGTGACATGCCAAGCAGAGTTGGCGTTCCGCGCCAGTAGAGCCCTCGGCGGACACGCCGGAGGTCGCCGGTGCCAGCCAGCCGTGAGAGCGTCTTCGCTACCGCAGTGGGAGGACCGTCGAAGTCGCTGGGACGCCAGAAACGGTCATGTGAGCTGGTGACCTTGCTGCGGATTGCAGGGGCGAGACTCCTGTCAGCCATGGTTAAACGCTACCAAGCTAGTCGTTTAGTTGCTACGCAAAGTTGACAACACGCTGGGCTGTGGGCTTGTTCCCTCACCTCAGCAGCCTGTGCCGCTCGAATACTCGACCGAGGGGCTTGTAGGGTTCCATATCCTCGTCATGGCCTTTGACCTGCGGCTTCGCGGCCGACCGTTGATGGTCATGCGGCCCGTTCGTACTCGGTCGCGGACCAGGAACTGGACCAACGAAGTCGGCGGCGGTGACGACGCCGGGCAGTTGGATGCTACTGCAGGGTGACTCGGGGAGCTTCTTGTCGCGGACCGCCTCGGCGAGCACGGCGCTGATAACCAGGTGGGCGCACCCGATCCGGCTGGCCGACAGGCCCTTGCGGTGCATGGTGGCGATGAGGGCCTTGATGTCCTCGCGGCGGATGGCCCCAATCGGCTTGCCGCCGATCGCCGGGTCGATGTGGGCGCGCAGCACCGACCAGTAGGTCGCGATGCTGCTGTCCGCGCCGAGGTGGTGGTCCAGCCAGGTAGCGGCCTCTACGCGGAACAGCGCCTGCCCGGCCTTGGGGTCGACGAAGACGTGGGCGCGCTTGTCATGTTCCACCTTGAGGGCGAAGTCCTCGGCCTCGCGCAGGTCGGTGCCGAAGGACTGCTCGTGCTGGCGGCTGGACCGGCCGCCGGCGGTCCGGTAGCGGACTACCCACTGGTGCGGGCAGGCCTTCCATGCCTCCTCGGGGCACGGGCAGCGCTTGAAGATCCTTGCCACGGTCATGCCTCCCGGGTCTGGAGCCATTCCTCCACGTGCCGCTCGCGGAACCGCAGGTACCGGCCCACCCGGTAACCCCGCAGCCCCCATTGCCGCCAGCAGCCGTAGACGGTCTTCTTCGGCACACCCAGCCAGGCAGCCAGTTCCTCCACGGACAGGAGCCGGTTCGAGCCGCCCACAGGAGCCGCGTGCCGGGCAGCCCGGTGCCGGGCCGATGCACGCTCGCCTCCGCCCCCACGGTCAAGCTCAGCCCCGCCTTCGGTGACGGTCACGGCAGCCTCCAGGCGCCCGGCCCGCGCCAGGGACGATCGGAAGTTCGGAGGGCTATGGCGGCGCGGATTGGGGGGAGGGGGTACCAGGCGGCGGCCGTCGGCGCCGCGCTGCTCGCCTCTCGGCTGGCCCGCGCGGAGGCCGGGGGGCAGGGCGGGCTGGCCTGCCGCCCGGGACCAGTACGATCCAGCGCCGACTCCGCCCGGCATGTCAAGGTCGCGCCTGCGGCCGGGCAGGACGCGCATCGCGATGGTGGCGTTGCCGCTGTCGGGGCCAGACGGCGCGCACGGGCGCGCCACGCCGCCCGGCCATCGTCTCCAGCCAGGACAGCCGAACCAGCGTCCCGTCCCAGGACAGGTCCCAGAGATTCGGGACGGCTGGGACGAGACGATCCTCACGGTGCCGCACCGCGCTGCCGGGCACCAGGCGGCCAATGGCCAGCACGTTACCCGCGACGCCCTCCGCGCTCCGTGCAGGGCCTGTCGCAGGCCGACATGTACCTGGCGTTGACCTGGCCTGTACCTCGCGTGGACTTGAGCCAGCCCGTGCCCGCCGACACGGCCCCAGGCACCTGCGATATCTGCACCGCGTTCTGGATGCTGCAGCCGCCGGCCGCATGGCCTTCACAACTGTCACGACTCCAGGTACCTGATCGCGGCGAGGACCCGGCGGTTGTCGTTATCGGAAGGGGCGAGGCCGAGCTTGGCGAAGATGCTGGCGACGTGTTTTTCCACGACTCTGGGGGAGATCGTGAAAGCGCTGGCGATGGCGGCGTTGGAGCGGCCCTGGGCGACAAGGGAGAGCACTTCCCTTTCCCGCGGCGTCAGCGCGGCCAGGGCGTCGGCGCGGCGGCCGGCGCTGAGCAGATGACGGACAACCTCGGGGTCGAGCACGGTGCCGCCGTCGGCCACCTGGGTGATCGCGTCGATGAAGTCGCTGACGTCAGCGACGCGGTCCTTGAGCAGGTACCCGACGCCTCCGGATGTCCCGGCGAACAGCTCCGCGGCCGAGCGCGTCTCGATGTACTGGGAGAAGACCAGCACGCCGGTCGAGTGATGGTCACGGCGGATCGACTGGGCGGCGCGCAGTCCCTCGTCGGTGTAGGTGGGGGGCATGCGCACGTCGATGATGGCCACGTCGGGCTGGTGGCTGGTGACGGCATGGTGCAGCGAGGGAGGGTCTGCCACCGCTGCCACAACGTCATGGCCGCGCCGGGTGAGGGTCTGGGTCAGGCCGTCGCGCATGATCGCGGCGTCCTCGGCGATCACGATGCGCAGGCGGCGCGCCATCACGCCCGCCCGGGCAGCTCGATCGTGATGCTGGTCGGACCGCCGGGCGGGCTGTCGATGCTGAGGTGCCCGTCGACCGTCTGCACGCGTTCGCGGAGCCCGGCGAGCCCGCCGCCGGGGCCAGCCACGCCCCGCCGCCGCCGTCATCGGTGACGTTCATCAGCACCTTCCCCCCGCTGCCGATGACGCTGATCGCCCCGCGGCTCGCGCCGCTGTGCTTGGTCATGTTGGCCAGAAGCTCGGCCGCGCAGAAATAGGCGATGGCCTCGACGGCCGCCGACGGCCGCTCGCAGGCGCGCACGTCAACCTCCACCGGGAGCGCGACGGTGTCCGCGAGGGAGCCAAGCGCAGCGGCAAGGCCGCGGTCCAGCACGGGCGGATGGATGCCACGGGCGAGATCCCGCAGTTCGGCGAGCATTTCCTTGGCGTTGCGGTGAGCCGCGCTCACCAGCATGCGGACGTGCCCATCGTCGTCGGCGGCGCCCTTGGCCAGTTGCAGGTTCTCTTTAATCTCCCCGAGCATCATCGCCAGCGCGGCCAGGCGGACCTGGGTTCCGTCGTGCAGGTCACGCTCAATCCGGCGCAGCCTGGCCGCTGACTGGTCGACCGCGGCCGCGCGCCGTTCCTGTAGTTCGCGGGCGCGCTCGGCGGCGGCGGCGATCCGTTCCTGGGCGTCGCGCTCGGCCTCCATCTGGGCCGCCCGTGCTTCGATCACCGCGTAGCGGGTGCGCTGGTAGCGGTAGGCCACCGAATCGCCGAGCACCCACGCGGCCAGCGTCACACCGCCCAGCCACGCCGCCGCGCGCAGCACCTCGTCCCCCGCATGGGCGCCGTGGGCGGGAGGCCAGCGGGTGATGGCCACCGCCGAGCCGAGCAGGCAGACCATCAGGACGGTGATGGAGACCCGCCGCGGCCGGTGCGCGGCCACCGTATACAGCAGCACCAGGATCGCGAAGTCGGCGTCGGTCGACCGCAGCGCGAACGCCGGGGCCGCCTCGGCATACTGCATGCCGAACGTAACCTGCGCGGCCTCGATCGCCGCCGCGACACCGAACGCCGCCACCGGATAGCGGCGGCGCACGAGCACGGTGGCGGCGAGCACGACCGTCACCACGGCAAAGGCGGCCCGCGTGGGCCCACTCGCCGCCCCGAACCACAACGCCTGGGGCGCGCTAAGCGCGAGCAGCGCCGCCGCCAGCAGGCCATCCGCCTGGCAGGTGTGCGCGCGCAGCCAGCCGACCACGTTCACCCGCACGTTCTTTAGCGTAGGCAGCTCAGGCATCGCGCAGCCGGAGCAGCAGCCAGCCGGCCAGCAGTGCCGCCGCGGTCCAGGCGGCGAGCACGCCGAGACCTGCCCACGGTCCGATGGGCAGCTTGCTCAGGTTCGTGGTGGACTGGATGGCCAGCCCGGCGTTCATCGGCGCGACTCGCAGGACGCGGTGCTGCCAGGCGGGGTCCAGGACGAGTTTGCTGACCGCGGTCACCACGTACATCAGGGTAAGGACGATGGCGATCGCGGTCGCGGTGTCGCGGACGGCGGCCGCGACACCGAGGCTGAACAAGGCCACCAGCACCAGGTACAGGACCGAGCCGGCGACGGCGCGCAGCGTCGGCCCGTCGGTGATCGACAGCGGCGCGAAGCCGTGCGCCACGGTGAAGCCGTTGACGGGCAGGAAGATCCGGCCGGCCAGCAGCGAGCCGAGCACGGCGATGATCCCGGCCGCTGCCGTCACGACCGCGACGGCGGTGGCCTTGGCGGCCAGCATGACCGGACGCCGCGGCACCGCGGCCAGCGTGACCCGGATCATGCCCGACGCGTATTCACCCCCGATCACCATGACGGCCAGGACGGCGACGGCGGCCTGCCCGACCTGGACCCCGGTGAGGCTGACCTTCGTCGTGTCCACCGCGCACGACGCCGGCGAGCACTCCTCGACCGCCACCACCGCGGAACTGACCGTCATCGTGACCACGGCGCAGGCCAGCAGCAGCCAGCCCGAGCTTGATACCGTGCGCAGCTTGATCCACTCCGCGCGCACCGCCGCCAGCATGCCACCCCGCTCCCTGCCGGCCATGACACAGGTCACGGCGGGCACCGCGTACGCGGCCCGGCTCATGCGTCTCTCCTCCGCACCACGTACACCGAAGCCGCGAGGGCGGCCACGGTCCAAATGGCCAGCACGGCGACGCCGTTCCAAGGTGCCAGCGGGTAGCAGCCGTGCGAGGCCAGGCATACGGCACTGGACTGCGGGTACCGCTGCACGCCCTGCTGAACGGCGAACCCGGCGGCCGGCGTCACGCGCAGCAGGAACGCCCCGGCCGCCTGGCCGACAGCGGCGGCAACGAGCAGCGGGCCCACGAACAGCGCGACGCCGGCGGTGATGGCGCCGACACCGCGCCGTAGCATGACCCCGACAGCGAGGGCGAAGACGGCGGCGAGAGCGAACACCACCGCGGTGCCGGCCACGATCCGCAGCCCGGTCCCGGTGCCCAGCGACACCAGCGGGTAGATGGGCGGCGTCCACCCCCCCGACCGGAGCTTCGGCCCGGCGATCATGAGCGCGACCGCGGCGCCGGCCAGGCCGGCGGCGAACGCCGCCACCCCGATCACGATGGCCTTCGCCCAGATGACCCGGCCGCGCCGCGGTGTCCCGGCGAACGTCGTGCGTATCATGCCACGCCGATACTCCGAGCCGATGAACACCGCGCCCAGGGCGATCAACGCGACCAACCCGGCCAGCGAGCCCTTGAAGACGCCACCGACGATGTCCGGGATGGGCTCGTAGGGGGAGATGTCACCGGTGCCGGAGACGGTGAACGTGCCGCCGGACTCAAACTCCGACCCCGGCGGCGGCGACCCCGGCGGCCCCGTGGACGAGGCAGGTGCGCAGCCATCGCCCACGCCGAGCTCGGACGCGCCGACCTCGCAGTGGCTCCACGTACCCGGCGACCAGCCGCCCTGGAGGCTGAGGTGATCGAAGCTGGCGTTGGCCTGCGTGTTCATGTAGCCGTTGCTGCTCTGATATGCCTGGGGCGAGGCCACGAACAGCCCGGCCTGCACGGACGAGGGCAGCCCGGTGAGCGTGGCGCTGCCGATCGTGCTCCAGTGGCTACCGTCGGCGGAGTCATAGCCGGTGACCGTGTCCCCGGAACGGACCAGCCGCAGCCAGCGTGGCGACGACGAGGTGACCGCGCCGGGCAGACCCGCGGTGTCCTTGGTGAAGTCGTACTGCATCCGGACCCCGTGACCCGGGGTCGCCATGACGGCCGCGTACGCCGAGCCAGCCCGGGTGCCGTCCTTGAGGATGATTCCCGCCTTTGCCCACGGCTGCGGCACGGTGCTGCCCTCCCCCTGGCCGGTCAGCGACGTCACCCGCACGGTGATACTGCCCTTTCCCGCCAGCGGACGGTGCACGAAGTAGAAGCTGTCGTTCACCGCTATGCCACCCGGCCCGGTCGCCACGCTGGGAAAGGAGCCGTTCCCCGGCCCCCCGAGGTTCCCCAGCACGAGCGTGACCCCCGCGGTCAGCACCGCCGCGAGCACCAGGCTGACAACCCAGCCGCGCACGGTCCAGAACTTGACCCACTCCGCCCGCAGCAACTGGGCGAAGCCATCGTGCCCGGCCATCCGGGTGCTGCGGACCGGCGTCACCTCGCCGATCATCGTGCTTCCCTCTGCACGGGTTCGGAGCGGAACTCGACGGCGTCCCGAGTCAGTTCCATATAGGCCTCCTCCAGCGTGGCCCGGTGCGCGGCGACCTCGGAGAACGGAACAGCGTTCTGGCTCAGCAACGTCACGACCCGCTCGGCGGGGAGCCCGGAGATCGTCACCATGTCCGGCCCGGACGGCGTGACCGTGGCCCCGGCGCCCGCCAGCACCCTCATCGCCTCGTCACGGGCGGACGTGCGCAGCTGGACCCGGTCACCTGAGGCCCGCGCGAGCAGGTCATGGACGCTGGTGTCCGCGATCACCTTGCCGCGGCCCACCACAACCAGGTGATCGGCGGTGCCCTCCAGTTCGCTCATAAGGTGGCTGGACACCAGCACCGCCCGGCCCTCAGCCGCCAGCGCCTTCAGGTAACCCCGGATCCATACGATTCCCTCCGGGTCCAGCCCGTTCACCGGCTCGTCGAACATCAGCACCGGCGGGGCCCCCGCGCACGCCCCCCCGCCCCCCCCCCCCCCCCGCCTCCCCCCCCCACCCCCCCCCCCCCCCCCCCCGCCCCCCCCCGCCCGCCCCCCCCCCCCCCCGCCCCCCCTCCCCCCCCCCCCTCCCCCCCCCCCCGCCCCCCCCGCCCCCCACCGACTGCTCCCCCCCGCACCCCCCCGCCCGTGCCGGCCACGCCGCCCAC
>OFHK01000527.1_pt1 | contig 11049 bp, 10 predicted proteins | sample 1521951 | NCBI WGS metagenome assembly OFHK01 (sample SAMEA2468436, study PRJEB22500) | soil metagenome | biome: Glassland; feature: Farmland; material: Clay | place: Australia | collected 2013-01-31 | depth 0.55 m
TGGTCGGGCATGGCAACCGGCGCGTCCGGGTCCTGGGCGCCACGCATCACCCGGTCCAGTCCTGGGTCGTCCAGCAAGCCCGGAATCTGCTCATGGACCTTGGTGATGCCAGGGCACGAGCGAAGTTCGTCCTGCATGACCGGGACGCCTGCTTCACGCAGGCGTTCGATGCCGTGTTCCAGGCGGCCGGGATCCGGGTCATCCCCTCCGCCGTTCAGGCACCCCGAATGAATTCGATCATGGAACGGTGGATCGGCAGCTGCAGGCGCGAGCTACTGGACCGGACCCTGATCTGGAACCAGCGCCACCTGCTGATGGCACTGCGGGAGTACGAGGACTCCTGCAACTCCCACCGGCCGCACCGCGCCCTGGACCAGACCGCGCCACTACGAGGGCTGCCAGACGGCATCACCGACCTGGATCATCTCCGGGTCCAGCGGCATGACCGCGCCGGTGGCATCATCCACGAATATCGCCTGATGGCACAGGTTTTCGGCACCTACAAGCTCCGCGGCTGGCTGCGCGCCGGCCCCCGGGTGATCAACCTCGAGCGCACCGACCTGGCCCGGCTCGGCCCCCACCTCATCAGCGAGCCGGTAGACCTGATCACCATGGACCTGTCCTACCTGGCCATCGCACAAGCCATCGGCCAGGCCGGCCAGCGGATGCTGGCCCCAGCCGCACAGCTCATCGCACTGGTCAAGCCAACATTCGAACTCCACGCCGTCACCCTCGCCGACCAGCCACACCAGGTCACTGCCGCCGTGCAGGCCGCAGCCCGCGCGCTGGAAGACCACCGATGGCAGGTCCTCGGCCCGACACCCTCACCCATCCTGGGAGCCAAAGGAGCAGTCGAAATACTCATCCACGCCGGATTGCAGGCTCAGTAGGCGCCTGTCACCCCGAGTCGGCGAGGTGAATGCTTACACCATGGGCTCTGGCCTACCGCGTGACGCTAGTGTGAGCCGATGGCTAAAGGCCGAATCATCCAGTCCAAGGTGACAACCAAGTCCGCGATCATCCTTGGCCTATGCTTCGTGATCGTCGGCGGCGTATTGCTGTGGTGGTCGGGAACCAGCCAGTGGCAATCCAACGCGCCAGTGCAGGCCTTTCTCGCCCAAGCTGGCGGCCTGCTGCTGGCCACTGGACTGCTGGCCGTGGCGTGGGATCTATTCGGGCGACGCGCCCTTGCTGACGAGGTGCTTGCCAAAGCCGGACTGAGCGCTGACGTAGTTCGAGCCGGCATCAGTCGGGTAACGAACCAGTATCTGGGCGAGGTCGAGTGGGCGTCGTTGTTCCGGGACGTGAACAAGCTCGACATTGTCATCGCCTATGCCGCGACATGGCGTAATACCCACCGGGCGAGCCTCCAGCAGGTGGCGCGGCAAGCGGATGCGCGGATCCGGGTATTCCTGCCCGATCCGGAAGATGATCGGACAGTAGCGGTGCTGGCCGATCGCTTCGGCACTCAGCCAGCCGGCCTGGTCAACAAGATCAACGAGGCGATCCGCGACTTCCGATCACTCGCAGTCCCCGGCGGCGCAGCAATCGAGGTGTGGCTGCGGGCCGGTGATGCTGTGTTCAGTTGCTACCGCTTCGACAGCAACGCTGTCCTCACCCTCTACTCGCATGGGCGAGGACGTCGTACCCAGGTGCCAACATTCGTTGTAAGCGGCGGCGAGCTGTTCGACTTCGTCTACAACGAGTTGACAGCGATCGCCGCCCAGAGCAGACCCGCGCCTGAGGAGAGACCGTCGTGATAGCTCAAGACGTCACGCTACTGGTTGAGGACGTGGACAGAGGGTTCCTTGATCGTGCGGCCCGCTCGGGGCGAGTCGCCTGGGACATCGAGACCACGGGCTTGGACTGGCGTACAGCACAAATCGGCACAGTTCAGGTCGCCACCGTCAGCGAGATAGCTGTCGTTCAGCTTCAGCCTGGCCAGGTTCCGGGACAGCTGTCCCGGCTGCTAGCTTCACCGGACGTCGAGAAGGTGTTCCACCACGCCGCGTTCGACCTGCGATTCATGGCCTGGTCGTGGCGGGTGCAAGCTCAGCATGTCGCCTGTACCAAGGTTCTCTCCAAGATCCTCGACCCCGCCGCACCACATAACCAGCACAGCCTCAAGCCGATCCTCGAACGCTACCTCGGGGTGCACATCACCAAAGACGAGCAGCGGTCCGACTGGGCAGCGAGCAACCTGCGCGCTGAACAGGTTGCCTACGCCGCAGCTGACGTGCGGCACTTGCTTGCGCTCTTCGACGTTATGACCGAACGCGCGCGGGATCTGGGAGTCTGGGAGCTGGCATGTGCGTCCTTTGACTACCTGCCCACCCGGGTGGCGCTCGACTTGCGAGGATCTGGCGACGTCTACGCGTATTAGCCAGCTCGGATAAGGTGCCACAAGCCAAGCTGCACGTCGGGGGCCGCTCGTCCCAGCGAAATGCGCTCCTCTCTCGCCAGGGGCGCTGGCGAATCTACGGGGCGTCGGGGCACCAGGGCCGTGCCGCGCACTCGGCGCATGCAGCGCCGACGCGGGCCGGGAACGTGTTGTCGCCTGAGTTGGGCCACGACTTGACTGTGGCCGCTATGGCGAGGTGCTGACCTGCTGGTCTTCGCTTCGTGGGAGTTGAACTTGCGCACTAGGCGCGGCCCGTAAAGTAGCCTGGTGCCGTACATGCGAACCGTGAAGACGTCGGGAGCGACCGCGGTGCAGGTCATGTGGTCCTCGCGCCGGGGGTTGCGGGAATAGAGCATCTGGGATCGGCACGACGATGCGGAGTTCCGGGCGCTGAAGGCTGCGGCGCAGCAGCGGATCGCCGACTGGGCAGCCGGGGTTCGACCTCGGGCTAGGCGGCCCGGGGCCCGTCCGGGCCGCTGCCGATTACCTCTTCGCGGATGAGCCACCTTGTGGACGCCCTCGAGCGCTGTTACCGGGTGCTCGGGTTCGAGGACGCGGCCGGCGGTGACGACGTGTTCCGCTTGCGGGTGCTGGCCTGGATCATCGAGCCGGTGAGCAAGCTGGACTCCCTGCGGGTTCTTGAGAGGCTGGGGGCGTCCGACCGCACCCTGAAGCGGGCGCCTGCCGACCTATGCGGAGGAGGCGGGGCGGCAGCGGCTGTCGGCCGCCTGCGCCGCGCACGCTATGTACTGCGCAGCTGAGTAGCCGTAGGCTCGTTCGCCGTGAAGTAGCGGATCCCGTTTCAGAGCGATTAGCGGTTTTGAAAGATGTGTGAGTCCCAGCTGCCGTCGGGCTGCTGGACGCCGAACTCGATCTGTGCTGGGAAGTCTGACTTGTCTGAGTAGATCGGCCGTATGAAGAAAGGTGTGCCGAGGGTAGCAGCGAGCTGGCGCTCGAGCCGCGTCCACTCCTTGCCCTCCGGGGACCATCCACGGTTCAGGTAGCGGTTCTGAGGGATTAGGTTGATGCCTTCTTCCGAGCCGCCAGCAGAGTGTGCAACGGCGTGGCCTCGATCGAGTGGTACTTCAGCGCTCTTCGCCTTGGGGGATGGGTAGCCGCGCATGCGGAGCGCGTCCCTCGGGCCGGACGGTGTGCCTGAGCGCCCCCACACGGCGACGAGTCGGTTGTCAGTGGGCGTCGGCACGGTCGTCGCGTCGTACGAATAAGTCAGGTCGTTGGCGTCAACGTGAACGATGTCGCGATGACCCGACGTCCGGCTGAGGTACTCACGCTCCCATTCAGTCACGGCCGTGGCGAGGGAGGCTTGCTCTGCGAGTCGGGAGACAGCCGCTGTCAATCGAGACGTGGAACTGTATGTGGAATCCTGCGGGGGAGGAGCGGCGCTGGCCTGGCGTGCAGACGCAGACCACCCAGCCGGTGTCGCCTGCCCGGCAATGGTGGCTGGTTGTCGAGGCGTCGGGGCCGGGCGGGCGACATGCTGTCTCGCTGGACTTGGAGCCCGACGCGGGGGTGGGGCGCCAGTGAATCCGGTTCGTTCCACATAGCAGGGCATCGGTGCCTACCTTCACGGCATGGGATCTGACCACGAGTCTATGGCGCCCTCCCACCATGAAGCGAGAGTCGTGTTCTCGGCAGCCTTGTAGTACTTAACCGCCCAGGCCATCACCTCGTCGACGAAGATCGTTGGTGCGAAGTGCAGACCTTGCGATGTGCCGATGCTCGTCACGGCCGAGGCGAAGCTGTCAACCGCCGACTCAAGTTGTCTACGAGCTTCCCAGGCGGGTGGGAACGGCTCGCAGAGACCAGCGTTCGGATCACCATCACGACTGAACTGGTACAAAGCATCGGCCAAACACCAGAACCAAGCGGCTGGATGGACGTAGGCCAGAGGAAATTGGTCAACGAAGTTTTCCCCGTCAGGATCGACGAAGGGGCGGGAAGCGTCCTCTTGTAGGAATTCCGGCGCCCCTGGAAGATCCTTGAAGCGCTGCACCAGGATGATCGCGGCAGCCCACAAATCGCTGGTGAACGTCGAGTGCGACGCCGACAGGGTGTCGCGCGCCCAGCCCGAGTACAAGAGATTCGGATCTTGTGAATACGGCCCGATGCGCTTGTAATCCGCAATCGCCGTGCCATGGCGCGCTCTCTTTATGACTTCCTCCCACCTGGCGCTGCTCAGAGCGAATTTGGGGTCCCTGATCAACGTCCTGACATGTGGAAGAATGTAGGAATTAACCCATACGTGCTCGGCGGTCTCGCGCAGGGCTCGGTCGCCGCGTTCAAGCGCGATGTCGATGAGGTTCTCGGCGATGTACTTGGCAAGTCGCGGGTCGCCGCTGTGTTCGTAGGCGTGGTGGAAGCTTGCGATTGAGGCATCGCGGAGTCCGGGGGCCAGTACAGCATCGTCAGTGTTTTGGGCGGCTCTCATGAGCAGATAGCCGGCGAACTCGGCCGCGACCGTGACGCGCCGACTGAGGCCTGGCGCGGCTGCTACACGCAACAAGATCTCAGAGAGCTGCGGCGCAACGGGTCGTATCTCGGGTGACTCAAGGTCTTTGTAGATGAGGAAGCACACATGAATAGCCCAGGTGAGCGCGATAATTTCGGCTCTGATCTCCTGGGCCAAATTGTTCGCGTCGGGGCTTAGAGTTGCCGTCTCTGTCTTGAGGAAGGTCAGAAAATCATTGAGGTTACGCAATGCCACAACAGCAGGTGTGATTGTGCGGTATGTTCCATCGTCATTCGGCTCTTTACGTGTCCCAAAGACGTAACCGAAGTGCAGGACGGCGTCCTTGATTGCATCATGGTATGCGTCCGAGGTGGTGAGACGGGTGGCAAGCTCGACGAACGCGTCTTCGCTCGGAAAGCCTTTGGAAGGGGTACCGTTACCTGCGACGCCCACGGCGGCAGCAAGTGCCTTGTAGGCGAGGGTGTACCACTGCCCATATAGCCACGCCTCAGACTCTGCGTCGGCTTGAAAGGGGGGAAGCTTGACTGGCAACTCGAGCGTGATCGATAGGGCAGGAAGTGTTATCTCGATGCTTTCGGCTGTGTCTTTACGTTGATAGCTCAGGCCGACGAGCGCCTCGCTGTTTGGGAACCACCGCCTGGTCGCCAGCACGAACCATGAGAGCTGCGTCAGGAGCGCTTCGCCGGGGGCTTCAGGGTGCCGGTCAAGACTCGTTTTGAGCGTCGGCAGGTGAGTCGAACACCACAGTACGGCCTCTACGACACGCCCACGGATCCAGCCATTTGTAGCCGCATCGCGCGGAACAGCGCTGGCCAACTTCTGTGCCTGCTCTAGTAGCCGCTCCGTGTCGAGATGGCCATCTGACACAGGTTGTCCCCGTTTCTGAGAAAGCGAGCGTTGAGTTGCGTTTCACTCAAGCCGCCGTTCGACCGCTCGTCGTTGGGCGATGCTCGAATGCTCCCATGATGTCCTATGGGACACCCTGCGGTCGAGCCAGCTCGCGCTGAGCGGTCATGCGCGGTCAAGAGCGTCAACCGCGAACTTGAGCAGAGGCACGGGACCTGGCCGGGCTCAAGGGCCACGTTGCCAACCTGGCCACCTGCCCCGACGGTATCCCAGTCACCTCAGACTTCGTCATCGCCAGCTACCACGAGTTCTGGAACGTCGAAAGAAGCTTCCGAATGTCAAAGTCCGACCTGCAGGCACGGCCCATCTACCACCGCAAGCGCGACTCTATCGAGGCCATCTCCCGATCGTGTTCGCCGCTGCCCCGGCATCTGGGTGGTGATCCGGACCCAGGCGCGCTTCATGGCCCTGTAATACCTGAGCCGCCTGTACTTGCCTTGATCCGTTCCTGGACGTGGTAGTTGATCCTGGCGAGCCGCGGGTGCAGCCCGGAGCGGCGGAACCGGCCGTAGTAGGCCATCCATCCCCGGATGACCGGGCCGATCAGGCCCGTGAGCTGCTCCCAGGTGAGGTTCGTGAGCCGGCGGAGCTGCCAGCCGGAGACGATCTTGCTCATGCGCTTGACCGCTTTCGGGCTGGCTGCCGGGTCGAACCCGGTGAACCTGCCGTTCTTCCCCATGGTGTCGCGGGGCCGGAAGGTGTAGCCCAGGAAGTCGAAGGACACCGGCCCGTCCCCAGGTTCAGCCAACCGTGCCATAGCCTGACACGCCGTCACCACCGAAAGTGCGACAGAGCCGCTCGTGGGATAGGCCCCCCTGGTCCACACAGTTCGCATGTTTGATCTTGCGCAGATCAAGGTCGAGATAGTGGATATCAGCCCTCGACCTGATGCAGCGGCTTGTTCGACGCGATAATGGCAGTGGAGCAGATTCACATGCTACTGATCACTTATCCAACCGTATGTGTATAGAGCGTAGTTGTACTCGTCAACGAACTTCAGGATGGGCTTCGGAAATCTGGCCTGAGCATTGAGTTCGGCTTCGAGCTCTGCCAATGGCTGCTCTGCCGCAAGCGCTGTCAGCACTTCTTTAATCCGCTGTGTGAACCGGCCGTACTTGGCGGCTGAGCCGGGAGCGCCGTACAAGGCGCAGCCATACTGCCGGGCGATCTTGTTGTCCCAGAGTGGGCACATGCGCGGAGCGAGCAGATGCAGAGCTTTGCCGGCACCGACCGGGCTGCGACGGCCGCTCGCCGTCACCAGTGCGTCAAGTAGTGCATTGAAGAGCTGGCTGAGCCGTAGCGTGTCGAGGATCGCTATATCTTCGAGCCGCATTGCCCGGTACTCATCCAGAATGGTGGCATTTGCTTCTAGGAAAATCTGGAGCCGCGTGTAGTCGAATGCCCCGTAGCGGTAGGCCGCCTGGTTCCAGGTGAGCAGCAGAACGCCGAGGGCGTCGGCGGTTGCCTCGGCGTCACCCCAGCGCTGCTCAATCAGTTCACGAGAGATCTTGTACATGGCGTCCCGGGACTCATGTTCCCGGAATGCTTTGCAGCCACGCCGCAGATCATCCGCTGTGATGTACAACGTCACGCTCCCTCACCTATGTTGCACAACGACGCCGGTCTTACAACTTAACCGCGCATTCCTGGAGCCGTCGATCCACGCAAACGCTTGCTGGCAGATGTATGTGCGACTGATAGTGACTACCTGACTTTCCCGGTTGCAGAACGGGCGCTTAATTTCCCAGAGTGACTTGACCCCAGGACGGCGCCCGTCAGGCTGACGTTTCGCCACGCAGCACATCGCGCAGGTCAATGCCGTGATCTCGCGCCAGCAGGCTGATCACTCTCCTGGAGGTTTGGACCGCGGTCGTATTCCCGGCCACGCCGATGGTCAGGATGCGGCGGATGGTGTCGAGGCTTTGTGTCAGTCGCCACGGGTTGGGTGCAGTGCTAACCCACCGTTCGAGGACTGCGAGACACGGCTGGATGTGATCTGCAGCCAAGTCGGCCAGTGTGGAGAGCATGGCGTCTTCTGCTTCGATGTGACCGGTGAGAGACAACGTTGTGAGCAGCTGCCCGAGCGACCAGATGGGGTCGAATTGGCGGGATGCAAACCAGCGGCCAAACTCGGCCAACTCGCGGCTATCGGCTCCGCTCTTGACGGCAGCCACGCGGAACTCCCAGAAGGACATCAGCCGGGCTGTCAAGGCGGAGTCCGGTGTCTCCAGGCTGCTGAGACCAGCGCCGACCCACCACATCAGCTCGGTGGCCACCTCCGGCGACGCTTTGGCGTAGAACCGGCGCACAAGCCCGCCGTGGCTGTCCAAGCCGAGCCGACCGTGCCACAACCGGCCGACGAGATGCTTGCCCAGCTGGCTGGCTCGGAAGGTCTGGGCGCGGTCTTGTGTGGCAAGATCCATTCGTTCGACCATCACGGTGTAGATGTCGATCAGCAGCGTCCACGCTTCGTCGGTGCGGCGGCCGCCGACCAGGTATGCATCCCACGCAGCGTCGAGCAGCATCTGCTGGCCGGGATCCGTTGGGAAGATCCATTCGACGCGGCGGGTAGCCCAGACCGGATCCATCCATACCATGTTGGGAAACAACTCGCCGTAGATGGAGCGGGCCGCGCACGATAGTTCGAGCTGTTGATCGAGATGTCGGTCGAGCAGGGCACGGACCTGGGTGAGATCGGCGTCGGCTGATCGCCTGTGTAGCCGCAGCCCATAGGTGATGGCGGCGCGTACCGCCTGAGCCCGTACCGCGCTGAGGGCGAGCGACATGAATCGGGCATCATCCTCCGCTACCCGCCCGGCTTCCCGCTCTCGGGTGGGGTCAGGATCCTGGCAGCTGGCCTCGATTATCGACCAAATTTCGGCATCGTGATCGGCGGAGATAGGACTGGGCTCGGGGTTCATCCCCGCCATCAGAAGTCTGAGCATGTCCAAGCGCGGTTCCCGCCAATGACGGAAATCCGCACCAGCCGTGCCGCTTGCCAGTTCATCCTCGGCCTGCTGGTTGATCCACGCCGACAAGCGGACGACACCGTCCCAGTCGAGGTTGGCGCCGTTGGCGGAAGCCTGCCATAGGCCGTTGATCACCGCACCGATGTACTCGGCGGGCAGCCCAATGAACGACGCAGCATCGGCTGACCGACGCTCGGCATCGCCCTGGACTGCTGCACTCAGCGCGCCGCGCATGGAAGCCGGACTGAGTACCGGCCAGCCGGTCGTCGGCGGCTGCCATGTTTGAAGGAAGTGCACAAGGGTGTCAGTGGGCATGGCTGCCAGTTCCCCTGCGCTGACCGGTTCCTCCGACAACCGGACTGCAAACGGTTCGGGTACGAGGGCCGCCGGGTCGGGCGCTTCGCCGTACTCGGCAACTAGTGCCTGGTAACGGGCGTCCCACTCCGGCGGAAGCACTTTCTGCACCGCTGCGAGCCGGTTTCGCTGCCACCGCGCGATGCGTTCTCGCGCCAACGGATCCGGGACCTCCGATCCGGTCCCTGCCGGACTTGCCGTGGGCGGGGGTCCCCTGTCGATGAGTGTGAGCAGCCGCCGCAGATGGGCTGCGTCAAGGCAGACGGTGCCGTTGCGGGCGAGTAGCAGATACTCCCGTTCCAGGCCCCAGTCGGTGCTCGCCGCCGCGTCTGTCAGGCGCGCCGCCACCAGATCGCATGCTTGGCCGGCGTACAGGGACAGCAAGTTCAACGCGAGCCGCCGGAAGATCAGCCAACTGTGTGACTCCAGTACGGCAACGATGTCGGCAATCCTATTCGGGTCAGACTCGACAATGCTGGACGCTGCGTCGCGGATGGCATCGACGAGCGCGTGACGCAAGTCCGATTCGGATCGGCGCTCATAGCCCTCGATGTTGGGTCGCCACAGCGGCGAGCCGTCCTGCTCAGGCGCTCCGGGGCGTCGCCCTGTGTCGGTGCGGAGAACCCCATCCAACGCCGCTGACAGCAACGCGAGCGTCGGCGGACCGGCAATTGCGACCAGTTCGGGCACGTGCTCACGCAGAACCACCCCGTACGCGTAGCCGTGGACGCTTGCCGACGGTCTGTATCCGACCTGCAGTCCTTTGAGCAGCGCGGCCGCGAGGTCCATGGCCTGCTCGACGCGCCCGCCACGGCAGAGGTGGACCAACAGGAAACCTGCCCTTTGCGGGATCAGAACACCAAAACGGCTACCCAGCCCTTCGACGATCTTTGGTACCAACTGTGCGCTGTAAGCGGCGGGAACTGCGGCGGCGATCTCGACCACGTCATGATTGACCCGGCTGTTGTCCGTGCCCGGCATTGCCAGCACAGCCTGAACAACCGTGCCCGGCGCCTGCGTGGCAACACGAGCTAGGAACTGTGACGCCGACCAAGGCGGGAACTGCACCGTGTCGGCATCCTCGTCGACCTCTGCTGGCGGCGGCTCGGTGAAGAAGCCTGCCCTGTGCAACGGGTCGACCCAGGCTGCGGAAGCGTGACTAAAGAAATGATGCGCCACTGCCTCGCTGTGGGGGAAGTTCTGGCGAAGTCTGTCAGCATGGGCCTCCGTTGGCTCCGGAGTCGCCAACAGGTCGTCAAGCCGCTCGACTATCTCAAACTAGTTGGTCTCGAACCGCCACAGGACTGCGTCGAGCACCTGCTCAACCTTATCGACAAAGTCCAGGAACTCGTCGTTGAACGGCCGAGGAGCCTCCAGGGCATACCGATGCGCCCGGCTCGCCAGGTTCTGCGGATTATCCTTGCCCGCCAACCCAAGCCAGAACTCCGCGACCAAGTCCTCGTGTGAAATGCCCAACTCAGTAAGGACTGCCCGGATCTTGTCGGCATGGCTCCCAGCGCCGACATCCGCCGGTTCCAACACCGACCGCATAGCACTCTCCACCTCACGCAACAAATGCGCGACAAGATGGGTCACAGAACGCCACGTCGACCCCTCAGCTACCAGGCTGCAGACGTCCCGGAAGAAGGCGGCTGGCCCGGGGCCGACCTGCGCGAACAATCGCTGCGCGATCCGCTCCTGCCGAGGCGACAGCGACCTGCCCGGGTCTCCTGGCTCTCCGCTGTTAACCGATGCCATTTGCGCTTCTATATATTGTCGTAAACGAGACATGATCGCTCATGGCGACCGTCTGACCTCGACGGAATGGTCTACATACGCCAACCACAGCACCACATGCGAGTCCGTGCAGCCTCACTGGGGAAGGCACGTAGTCCGCAGGTGTGGGCGCTCACCTAATTCCCCAGGGT
>OFHK01000528.1_pt1 | contig 11043 bp, 4 predicted proteins | sample 1521951 | NCBI WGS metagenome assembly OFHK01 (sample SAMEA2468436, study PRJEB22500) | soil metagenome | biome: Glassland; feature: Farmland; material: Clay | place: Australia | collected 2013-01-31 | depth 0.55 m
GACCACGTCCCTGCTCGAGGACCGGCTCGCCGCCGTGGGCTACGACATCGGCAACGAGATCACCTACATCGCCACTCGAGACGAGGTCGCGGCGAACCGCACCGTCACCACCTCGATCGCGGTGCTCGGCTTCCTGATCGTCGCGATCAGCATGGTCGGGCTGGCCAGCACGATCACCACCACCGTGCTGGACCGCACCCGCGAGCTCGGCGCCCTGCGCTGCCCGGGCGCCCCGGCGCGAGACGCGTCAGCGCGAGGAAGGCGTGCGTGAGCCCCGCATGCGGGGCGCGGTCGAGTGCCCGTTGCAGCGACGCCGACGCCTCGTCCAGGCGCCCGGCGGTGACCGCGGCCGCCGCGCTCTTCGGCAAGACGGATATCAATGGCCGGCGCGTGGGAATCATCCTCTCGGGCGGAAACGTCGACCTCGGCAAATTCTTCGATCCCCGCTGAACCCTCCCTGCCCGCTGCCGGGCCAGGCGCCGGCCGCACGGTCACGCGCGAATTCGCCTGAGATGGCTTTCCCGGTCCACAGCGACCGCCCTCCCAAACCAAAAATTGCATCTTGACCGGCGCAAATCGGAGCGGGTAAGTTGCTTCCGGTTGGCATTCTCCGGCCGCCGGGGCACCGGCCGGGTGAACACATGGGGGTTTCCGCATGCATCGTCCAAACACTCTCGGAGTGGTCTGTGCCGCCGGTGCCGTTCTTGCGCTGGCAGTCTCCCTATTCGCGGTCGACGGCGCACGCCGCGCGCCGTCTCAGGCCCCGGCCCGGCAACCCGCCTTCGATGGCCTCACGTCGGAAGTGGTAAAGGCTCCTGACTTCCCGAAACCCGGCGCTCAAGTTTCCGGCACTACATGGATTGACTCCCCTCCGCTCACCATGGCCAATCTGCGGGGCAAAGTCGTGCTCGTGGACTTCTGGGAATATACGTGCATCAACTGCGTCCGTACGTTGGGACAGAACAAGAGCTGGTACGCCCGCTACCACAAATACGGATTCGAGATCGTCGGCGTGCACGATCCGGAATTCGACATCGCCTACAAGGTGGACAACGTCCGCGCGGCCGTCAAGCGCTTCGGGCTGCCCTATCCCATCGTGACCGACGACTTCTACACGATCTGGAAATCCTATCGAAACAACGCCTGGCCCCATCGCTACCTGATCGACGCGAAGGGAAATATCCGCTATCAGCGCGCGGGGGAAGGCGCCGATCGCGAATTCGAGGAGGCCATCCGTTATCTGCTCGAACAGGCGCATCCCGGCCTGAAATTTCCCGCCTCCTATAACTTGCCCCCGGTGCAAGACGACATGGCCCCCGGCTGCGGCGGATCGACCACCGAAGAGATGTTCGTCGGCCCCACGTACGGCCATGGCAACGTAGTGAACCCGAACCCTTACCACCCGGGCAAATCGGAAAAGTACCAAATGCCCGCCAGCGTCAGCGACGGCGGCGTGGGGCTCTCCGGCCAGTGGCAAACCGATCCGAACGGCATGGTTTTCACCGGCAAGGACCAGAATCCGGACGGAAAGGCGACTCGCCTGCGCATGCGCTACCACGCGGCGGAACTCTATGCGGTGATCAACGTTTCGCGGGGCAAGCCCGAACGCGTCTACATCCTTCAGGACGGCAAATACCTCGATCAGGACAACAAAGGCGTGGACGTGCAATTCGATGCTCAGGGGCGCTCGTATATTGAGGTCGACAGCCCCCGCATGTATTACCTCGTCTCGAATCTGGTGATGTCGAGCCACGTCGTGGACCTGATTCCCACCGCCCCGGCAATCGCGATGGAATCCTTCACCTTCGGCAACGACTGCCAGAGAAATTTCCCCCATCTCTGATCCCGTCCGGAATCGCCATCGAGAGGGATAGGCGAGTTTCCCCGATACCCGAAAAAGTCTCTTGACACTAGCAAGTTACAAGGTTATTTTCTTCTCTTTGTAGAAGGCCCAGGACTAGGGTGGGGCAGCAGGCCGGGGATATTCCTTCGTTCACCATAGGGCGGATTCACGGGACTGAATCGGAAGGGTGGGGCGGGCTTCCCGTGTCACAGGCGAGCGACAGACTGATCGTTTGGCGCACTCATTGGATCGACACTGCGGATGCTGGCAGTATGGCGCCGCAGGTGCCATTTCTCACTGAGTGTTCCATCACGCCACTTTCCTTCTCGTCTTTTCCTTTTCAGTATTGCCGTGAATTCATGACCGATCGCCTCTAGGGTGAACGCAACCTAGCGGGCTCAAAGCCCGTCTGGAGGTGTCTTGATGTACGAAAGGCGTTCCTTATGGGTCGCCTGTATCTGTGCTTGTCTACTTGCCCTTTGCCCCATTGGCCTTTTCGGGCAGTCGGCGACGACCGGCATGGTGCAAGGGCAGGTGACCGACCCGACCAACTCGGTCATTCCGGGTGCCAAGGTCGTTTTGACGAACTCGGCAACCGGCGTGTCCACCACCACGACTACCGATGCCAGCGGAAGGTATGTTTTCCCCGCCGTGGCTCCTGGGGATTACAGCATTCACGTTTCGGCCACCGGTTTTCGGACATTTATCGTTCCCCACGTCAATGTGCAGGTAACCAAGGCCTACGGAATCCCGGTGAAACTCCAACTCGGGACAGCCAGCCAGACGGTTACCGTCGCCGAAATTCCCGGCGCTTCGCTCCAGACCACCAACGCCAGCATCGGAACTGAAATCGGCGGCAACGCTCTCCTCTACTTGCCCGCTTCTCAGCGGAACGTCACTTCCCTGCTCAGCCTTCAGCCTGCCGTCGCCCCGATGACCACCAACGACGTCATGGGCGGCCAGGTTGCCGGCGCGGCCAGCGACCAAACCACGTTCCTGGTAGACGGCGGCGACGCCACCGACGACCTGGCGGGAACCAACGGCTACGCCGCGGTACCGGGCCAGCCGCAGCCCGCTCCCTTCATCTCGGTCAACAACGAGAGCACGCAGGAATTCCGCGTGGTCAGCGCCAGCCCGACCTCGAGCTTCTCGCGCTCGCAGGGCGGCGAAGTCGCGATCGTGTCGAAGCGGGGCACGAACCAATACCACGGGTCGCTCTACGAGTACTACACTGGCAGCACGCTCGGGGCGAACAGCTGGACCAACAACACCTATGGCATCAACAAGCCTCACCGCGTGAACAACCGCTTCGGCGCCACCGTTGGCGGTCCCATCCTCAAGAACAAGCTCTGGTTCTACGGCAACTACGAGGGACGCCGTTTCCGCCAGAGTACGTCGATCACCACTGACGTGCCGACCTTCTGCGCCCGCAATGGCGTTCTCCGCTTCAAGGACGCAGCCGGCAACGTTCAGAGCTACAACTTCGATCCGTCGGTGACCTCGCAGGTCGCTTCCTCTTGCGGCGTGGCGGTGGGCCAGCCAGTATCGAGCCTCGATCCTCGCGGCATCGGCATCGACCCAACCATCATGAATTATTGGAAGAACGAGCCTCTGCCGAACTCCGGCGGTGGTGACGGCCTCAACAGCCAGCAGTACACTGCGTCCTACGCGCTGCCGACCAACGAAGATTACGGTCTGGCTCGCCTGGACTACACGATCAACCAGGCATGGCATGTGTACTCCACCTTCCGCTACCAGAAGCTGAACTATCTGACCACCTCTCAGTTCAGCATCATCCCCGGCTCGCAGGGGATCATCAGCGGCACGCCGGTCCAGCCGCGCTTTGCCACCTTCATGCTCACCGGCCAGATCGGCTCCCACTTCACCACGCAAACGCATGGCTCCTACATGCGCGACTGGTGGGCTTGGAACCGGGAAGCTCCGACGAACCCGTCCGGAACCGGTGGCCTCGGCGGCACGCTCCAGGTGTCCGGCGAAGGCCGGACTGGCACCAGCGGCACGGGCAAGCCTTTTGCCGACCCGGTCAACTTCAACACGCAGAATGCCCGCGCTCGTCTCTGGGCCGCCAAGGACTGGTACCTGGCCGAGGACGATAGCTGGCTGCACGGGAACCACAACTTCTCGTTCGGCGGCGCGTGGCACTACTGGAACATCACCCACCTGCGCACAGACAACGTGCTCGGCGGCCTGACCAACGGCCCGATTTACTGGGTCGGGTCGCGCCACATGAGCAGCGGCAGTTTCGTCAACACGGAGGGCTCCCAGACGCCGACGATCTGTTCCACCCCTGGCGAGACGGGCTGCCTCACGAGCAGCAACCAGACACGGTGGGATTCGATGTATTCGGCCCTGCTGGGTCTTGTCGACCACTCCTCGCAGGTCGCCACTGCCGACGGCAACTTCAATCCGAATCCGCTGGGCACGCCGGCCATCACGACCGTGCACATCGGGTCCATCTACACCTACTTCCAGGACATGTGGCAGGTGAAGCCATCGATCACCTTGACCTACGGCTTGAGCTGGGGCGCCCAGTTCCCGCCGAAGGAGGTCAATGGCAAGCAGGTGCTGCAGGTCTACACCGGCACGAACACGCCGGTGTCGGACATCAACGCCTACTTCGCAGCGCGGCAGAAGGCGCTGGATCAGGGCAATCCCTACCCCTCGAACGAATACGCCGGCATCGGCACTGTCCCTCCCGTCGGCACAACCCCTGGGTTCACCGCACCCGGCACTCCGTCGTTCTCGTTCATCCCGATCACTCACGTTCCGGGCTATAGCCGCCCGGTCAACACCTATATGGGCCAGTTCGGTCCTCGCATCGCCATTGCCTGGCAGCCGTCGTCCCACAACAAGATCTTCGGCAACCACCAGACGGTGATCCGCGCCGGCTATTCGGTTCTCTGGAACCGGACCAGCGCGGTGGGTCTCGTCATGACTCCTCTGCTCGGCGACGGCTTGGCGCAGATCGTCTCCTGCAACGGGCCAGACACCAGCGGCACTTGCTCCGGATCGTCCACTACTTCTGCGAATGCGTTCCGGATCGGCATCGACGGCAAGTCCCTGCCGCAGCCGGCGGCGCAGTCCGGCTATCCGTTGACCCCACCCAGCTATCTCTCTTCGACCTACGGCTTCAACCTCGATCCGCACTGGCAGCCACCTTGGTCGCACAACATCACGTTCGACATCCAGCGTTCGTTCCCGGACAACTGGCTGATCGACATCGGCTACATCGGCCGCTTCAGCCGCAACCTGGAAAACGGCGGCGACATCAACGCCTCCGACATGTTCGCGAAGGATCCCCGGTCCGGCCAGACGCTGGCCCAGGCCTTCGATAACGTGTCCAACTTCTTCCGGAACGGTGGTAGCTGCACCGGCGACGGCACACTGAAGAGTCCTGCCGTTTGCCCTGGTTTGGCTCCTCAGCCGTTCTTCGAGAACATGGCCGTGCCGGCAAACGTTACGGCGGCGGGTGGACAGACAGGTCCGCAGTTCTGCCAATCCAGCTACGGAGCTTCCTGCACCGCGACAGCGGCGTTGGGAGATTCCGGTGACGCCATCAATGGCAGCCTCGGCGGCTTCATGGAGTTCAACTACAACTTCATCGCTCAGAACCCGCTCGATCCCATGCAGTTCGTCCTGAACTTCTGGAACTACGGCGGCCGCTGGGCCAACTACAACGCCGGCTTCATTTCCGCTCACAAGAGCTTCTCCCAGGGCCTGGACTTCACGTTCAACTACACGTGGTCCCACTCCCTCGGAACCCAGGCTCTGAACCAGGAGTACATCATCTACGGCAACCCGTCGCCGTTTAACCAGAGCACCGGTTACGGAACGGCGGTCTTTGACCGGCGCAGCGTGTTCAACGCGAGCTGGTACTATCAGCTGCCCTTCGGCAAAGGAAAGCGGTTCGCTTTCTCGAACAGCGTCCTGAACCACATCGTCGGTGGCTGGTACAGCTCCGGCATTTGGACATGGCAGTCCGGCTTGCCACACTGTATCGCTGCCAACGGCGATTATGGTGACATCGGCGCCGGCGCCAACAACCAGACCTGCGCTCAGAGCACCACGCCACTGTGGGGCTCCGCAGCCCAGAACCGCAATCTCACCGTCTCAGGCGCCGTTGGCAGCAATGGCAACTCCGCCAACGGTGGCAGCGGCATCAACATGTTCTCCAACCCCTCGTCCGTCTTCGGCGGCTTCAGCCGGCCGCTGCTCACGCAGAACCTGCGGCCTTTCGACCCGAACACCACTGATCCTTCGACCTGGAACGTTGACCTGTCGGTCGGGAAGAACATCGCCTCCACCGAACGATTCAAGGCGTTGTTCACCGCCGACTTCTTCAACGCGTTCAACCTGTTCCAGCCAGACTGGGCCGGCGTTTCCCTCGACATGAACGACCCGAACGGGTTCGGCGTCGTCACCGCTCAGGGCAACGAGCCGCGCAGCATCCAGCTCGGACTCCGGTTCGAGTTCTAAGAACCGCTCCGAACCCTGGAGCATAACCGGGGCGGCTCGCCACACGGCGGGCCGCCCCTTTTTCTTTGCTACCGGACCATGTGACAATCTCGCCGCAAAACCCACACTTTGAACCTGACAAATCTGCGCATGCCAACACCGTAGGGGGCGGGTTTCAAACCGGCCCCTGTAAATCCCGTCCGCTGGGCCAATCGACGCGCGTAAGGACGGCACAGGCCCCCAGTGAGGGGCGAATGTGCACGTAGTTACGGGATCCTTCGCTTCGCTCAGGATGACAGAGGGGGTTTGGGGCTGTGCTGCGGCGGGGTTGCGGGGGGGAAGCGTCCGTGCGCTCGGGATTGTTCATACAGGATGGGCACGCGGAAATTCCTCGCGCGGAGCAACGCCGCTGGGGGCCAGCGGCGGGGACGCTCCATTGGCGGCTACACCGTCCGTCGCTTCACTCGGGAAGATACAAGAAGGGGGATTTCGCGTACGACTTACGATTTTCGATTTTCTGGATTCCGCGCTAGTGACTCTGGCTAGCCGCGGCCTCAAGAGCCCCGCGCACCTTGCGGAGCCTGGCCGCCTCAGGGGAGTTGGGGAACCGCGCAAGAATGTCGTTCATCTCAGCAAGGGCGGCCGGTTTCCTGTTGAGCATGATCAGGTCGTCATAGAAGAGCAGATGTACCGAAGGCAACTCGGGATGAAGCTGATGCGCGGCCACCAGATGCAGGTAGGCCGCCTTTGCCTGCTTTTCGCCCAGCAGAATGCGCCCCAACTCGAGCTGCGCAAACCAATCGGAAGCACGAAGGTCGATCGCGTGGCCAAACTGCTTCTTGGCCTCCGCGGTCTTCCCTTCCCGCAGGCGGAGGTAGCCGAGGTACGCGTAAGCGCTCGAGCTGTTCTTGTTTATGTGAAGCGCGCGATCGATCATCTTCTGCGCCTGGTCAAATTGATGCTGATTGGCTTCGGCGGCGGACAATTGCAGGTAGCTGTCGAAATAGAAGGGGCAGATCCCGACGGCCTTGCTGAAATGGGCCGCGGCCTGCTCCGTCTTGCCGCCGCCCATGGCGGATATGCCCTTCTTGTATTCCGCCTGGGCCTTTGCCGGAATCTCCGGCTGGCCGGCTGCTGTTTCGCCGTTTGCCCCGAGACGCGAGGGGATGAGCGTCACGAACAGGGAAACCGGGGCCATGTCGCACGTGATCACACGCTCGCGAACCGGCATGTAGCCCTGTTCCTGAATCTCGATGTTGTATTGGTAGTCGCCCGTCCGCAGGTCCAGAAAATCGTAAAAACCGGTCGGATCGGTCTTCGTCCGCCGGACGGCGCCACTGTCGAGGGACACCAGGCTGACCATGACGGAGGGCGCCGGCTTCCCATTGGTGAAGTGCACCTGCCCCTGAATGGAGGAAATGCCCTGAACCTGTTCCGGGGCGGGGACATCTGGCAGCGAGCCGGTCATATCCGACTGCGCCCGCAGCACGGCTGCAGCGGCGAAAAACACGAACAGGAGTAGATAGCGGGACATCCCCATCGCCTATTTGAACCTTTTACACCCAACGGGCAAGAAGGGCAAGAGGTAACGTTTCCGTACTAGCTATCGCGACGACCGGAAACTTCCCCGTCATGCACCATGACGGCCTCGCCGCCATTGCCGCCATTGCCACCGCCGACGTGCACCGGGACCAGCTCGGGCACGGGGCCGTGCCGCAAGCGCCGCAGCAGGCCGGTGAAGGATTCCATGTAGAGGTAGAAAACCGGAGTCAGGTAAAGGGTGACGATCTGGGCGAAAATCAGGCCGCCGACAACCACCAGGCCGAGCGGGCGGCGCGACTGCGCTCCCGCGCCCCAGCCGAGCGCGATCGGGAGCGTGCCCATGATAGCGGCCATTGTCGTCATCATGATCGGGCGGAATCGGATCACCGCGCCCTCATAGATGGCTACGCGCGGCGGCTTGTTCTCGTTGCGCTGAGCGGCCAGCGCGAAGTCGATCATCATGATGGCGTTCTTCTTGACGATGCCGATCAGCATGATCAGGCCGACGAAACCGTACAGGTCCAGCTGGTTGCCGGTGACCATCAGCGTGAGCAAGCCACCGAAGGCGGCGGCCGGCAAGCCGGAAAGAATCGTGATCGGGTGGATGAAGCTCTCGTAGAGAATGCCGAGGATGATGTAGATGACGAGCACGGTGACGATCAGCAGGATGCCCAGGGTTTGCAGCGAGCCCTGAAAGGCCTGGGCCGTGCCCTGGAAACTGCCGGTGATGTTCGGCGGCAGCACCTGGCGCGCCAGGCCCTCGACTTCCGTGACCGCCTGCCCCAGCGAGTAGCCGGGCGCGAGGTTGAAGGAAAGCGTGACCGCCGGCGACTGGCCGATGTGGTTCACCGTCAGCGGGCCGTAGCTGCGGTCCATGTGCGCCACGGTGTTGAGCGGAATCAGCTGCCCGCTGCTCGAACGGATGTAGAGCAGCGAAAGCGCCTGCGGATCGTCCTGATATTTCGGCTCCAGCTCGGCCTCGACCCAGTATTCGTTGTTTGGCGCGTAGATGGTCGAGATTTGCCGGCTGCCGTAGGCGGTGAACAGGGCGTCCTCGATCTGCTCGGCGCTCAGGCCGAGCGCGGAAGCCTTGTTGCGGTCGATGACGACGTTCACTTGGGGATTCTTGAGCTGCAGGTCGCTGGCGACCTCGATGACGCCCGGGAGCTTCTTCATCTGCTCTTCGAGCAACGGGGTGAAGTGGTAGAGCTCGGCGGTGTCGGGGCTCGACAGGGCGTATTGATACTGGCTCTTCGTCATATGGCCGCCGATATTGATGGGCGGCGGATTCTGAAGGAACACGCGGACGCCGGGGACGCTATCCACCTTCGGGCGGAGTTCGGCCATGATCTCGTCGGTGCTGAGATGGTGGGCGAAAACCGGGCGCAGGTCTTCGACCACGCGCTCGAGCGTCGGATGGCCGGCAACGCGCGCCTTCAGCGAGTCGTAAGTCGGCGACGGGCTCCACTGGCGCTCGGAGAGCGGCTTCAGGTGAGCGAACAGGTGCCCGGTATTATTGGCGCCCATGAAGCCGCCGCCGGCGGTGGAGAAAAACTGGCCCACGTTGGGATCGGCGATGACGATTTTGTTGAGCGCCCTCTGGTATTGCTCGAGGGCGCGGAACGAGACTCCCTGCACGGCTTCGTCGTAGACCAGAATTTCGCCGCTGTCGCCGCTGGGCAGGAAGCCCTTGGGGATGGTGATGAACTGCCAGGCGGTGGCGGCGAGCATGATCGTCGCCAGGGAGATCGTGAGCAGGCGGTGATCGAGGAACCAGCGCAGGCTGCGCTCGTAGCCGCCAAGCATCGCGTCGAAACCGCGCTGGGTGACGCGGTAGAAGCGGCCGTGCTCGCCGATCTCGCCTTGCGACCGCAGGAAACGGCTGCAGAGCATCGGCGTCAGCGTGAGCGAGACGAAGCCCGAAACCGCGACCGCCATCATGATCACAACCGAGAATTCGTGCAGCAGCCGGCCCAGAATGCCGCCCATGAAGAGCACCGGCAGGAAAACGGCGGTCAGCGACAGGGTCATCGAAACGATGGTGAAGCCGATTTCCCGCGAGCCACGCAGCGCCGCCTCCATCGGGCGCTCGCCCATCTCCATGTGGCGCACGATGTTTTCGAGCATGACGATGGCGTCGTCGACGACGAAACCCACCGATAGCGTCAGCGCCATCAGCGACAAGTTGTCGAGCGTGTAGCCCAGCTCGTACATCACCGCGAAGGTGCCGACAATCGACATCGGCAGCGCCAGGCTGGGAATGATCGTCGCCGAAACGTTCCGCAGGAACAGAAAAATGACCAGCACGACCAGGCACACCGCCAGCCACAGCGTGAACTTGACGTCGCTCACTGATTCACGGATGTCCTGGGAGCGGTCGTACAAAGTATCCACGTGGACCGAGGGCGGGATCTGCATCTGGAGCTGCGGCAGAACCTTCCGGATGCCGTCGACCACCTTGACGGTGTTCGTGCCCGGCTGGCGCTGAATCGCCAGAATCACCGCACGCTGGTTGCTGTACTTCTGCGTGTTGAACCAGCTGATGGCCTTGTCGTTCTGGATGCTGTCGAGGACGTTGCCGAGGTCCTCCAGGCGCACCGGCGAGCCGTTGCGATAGGCGACGATGACCGGCCGGTAGGCGGAGGCGGTGTTCAGCTGCCCGGTGGCCTGCACCGTATACGAGGTATGCTGACCCCAGAGCGTGCCGGTGGGCAGATTGGCGTTGGCGCTCTGCACCGCGCTGATCACGTCGTTCAGCCCGATCTGCCGCGCCGCCAGCTTCATCGGGTTCAGCTGGATCCGCACCGCGTATTGCGCCGAGCCGTAGACGTTCACCTCGGCCACGCCACTCACCATCGAGATGTGCTGGCCCAGCAGGTTTTCCGCGTATTCATCCACCTCGTAGATCGGCAGCGTGGACGAGCTGACGGCCAGGTAGAGCACCGGCTGGTCGGCGGGATTCTGCTTCGAGTAGGTCGGCGGGCTCGGCATGTTCGGCGGCAACTGCCGGGTGGCGCTGGCGATGGCCGCTTGCACATCCTGCGCCGCCGCGTCGATGTTGCGGCCCAGGCCGAACTGCAGGGCGACGTGGGTCGCGCCGTGCGAGCTGTGCGAATTCATCGAGGCCACCCCGGCGACCGTCGAGAACTGCTTCTCTAGGGGGCGGGCTACCCACCACCCAC
>OFHK01000529.1_pt1 | contig 11020 bp, 12 predicted proteins | sample 1521951 | NCBI WGS metagenome assembly OFHK01 (sample SAMEA2468436, study PRJEB22500) | soil metagenome | biome: Glassland; feature: Farmland; material: Clay | place: Australia | collected 2013-01-31 | depth 0.55 m
GTCTGTTACTTGGCGTCAAAAGCCCGGCGCGTGGATCGGTGCCGGCTCGGGGCGCCGCCACGCGAACGCGGGGTCGGCCACGCCTCGGCCGAACCAGTCTGATCGCCCCGGTGCCCCCTTGGAGCCTAGCCGCTAGCGGTTGGCCGTGACCCACTCGAGGTAGCGTCCGTCGAACTCGGCGATCAGCCGCGCGCGCTCCTTCATGACCGCCGCCCATTCATCGAGCTCGGCGTAGCCCGACTCGGTGAGCCGGTAGTCGCGTCGCTGCGGCCCGGTGGGGATTGGACGTGGAGTCCTGCTCTGGCCGCAGTTACGTGGAGTAATCGGCCGCTGCCCGTCCCCGGGTAGCCGTGCCGCCCGGCGACCGGTTCACGGTGACGACCTGGCCGGTCTGGGTGTGATGGCCCACGGTGTGATCTTGGCCAGGAATCGCGTGGTGGTCGTTTCGTAGTGCCAGCGGGTGAGGGTGAGGTGCCCGGCTGCCCGTAGGTGCGCTCGTTCGGTGGGTGTGCAGGTGAGTGCTTTGCGCAAGGCGGCGGCGAGTGAGTGCGGGTCGCTGGGGCGGGCGGTGTAGCCCGTCTGGCCGTCGGTGACCTGCTCTGCGAGGCCGCCGGCGGTGGTGGGTACCAACGGGGCGGCGCCCGCGGCGAAGGGCTCCCGCGGGGTTCGGCCGAATGGCTCGGCGCGGGGGGGGAAGGCCCCGGGGGCGCGCGCCGGGGGGGTCAGCAGGCTGGGCAGCCGGGGCGGACGCCCGGGGGGCGGGACAGGGGCGCGCCCGCGCGCGCGAGGAGGATCTGGGGATCATGCGGGGGCCCGACAGGGGCCCTGTGGGCGTCGCCGCGCTGGTGTTTGTCGTGCTGATTCAGGTCACCGCGCTGGCGGTGATCTCACCCGGCTGGCTCGGCGCCGCGGCGCTGATCACCGCGGCGATCACGAGCCGCGTCGCGGTACTGCTCGCCGCGGAGGACCACGTCGCGGACACCCGCCGTCCGCCGGTGTGGGTGCTGGGCACCGGCGAGTACCTCAGCCACAGCCTGATGTCGGAGTGGGAGGACTTCACCGTCTCCCCGGCCGCCGTCTCCGGTCGGCTCGCCTACCGGCGGGCCGGGGTCAGGGACCTGACCGGGCGGGAACCCGCCCGCCCCGCCGACGCGCTGATCTTGCAGGTGGCGGTGATCGGGGCGCAGTTGCTGGACTGGCCGGCCACCCCACTGGACCCCGGCTGATCGCTGCGATGCGGATCTCTCTCTGCCGGGCCCCGGCAATCTCGGTGATGTCAAGATGGCCTGTTCCCGTACCTGCCCCAGGTCCGCTGGCGCAGGAAACTGTAACCGGCACCGCTGCGGTGCCGGCCAGCGCTGGGCATCCCGGGCTGGTGGTCCTGACAGGACGGAGCACGGACATGACCGCGCGGCCCTTTTCCTCCCGCGGCGCCACCAAGCGCGGTCACGTCCTGTGCTCCCAGGCTCGTCGGGGGCAGGCATGACCGCCCCGCTCTGGCGGTGGGCACGCAAGGGCGTGGTCACCGTGGCTGGTATCACTCTGCTGGCGGGCGGGACGGTCATGCTTGTGCTTCCGGGCCCAGGGGTGGCAGTGATCCTCGCCGGGCTGGCATTGCTCGCCACCGAGCATGACTGGGCTGCCCGCCTTCTTGCGCACATCCGGCAACATGCTGCGCGGCTGGGCAGTCCCCTCCGGGAGTGGTGGCGCAGCCGCCGGCGGCCGGAAAGCTACCGGCGGGCTGTCAGCGCACCGTAACCGCCGCTCCCCGACCACGCCGGTCCCTGACCAAGGGGGGCTCCAGCCACGGCGCGCTCCAGCCATGGCGCGCTCACCCTGTCAGGGATAGTGCACTCTTTCCAAGATCACATTTGTGGGCAAAATACGCCGGCTGACTCAGGCGGCCAGGGAATCCAGCGCCGCCCGCAGCCTGCTGGCAGCCTCGTCGGCAACGGGCTGGAGTTCTGGCTCGCCGGCGACTGCCACCATCGTCTGGGGGTCGAGCGCCTCCACGACGGTCTGGCCCTCCTCGGTCCGGACCACGACGTTGCAGGGCAGGAGCATGCCGATGTGGCGGTCGGCGGACAGCGCCCGGTGTGCAAGCGGTGGGTTGCAGGCGCCGAGGATCAGGTAGTCCTCCATCTCCTCGCCCAGTTTCTCGCGCATGGTGGCCTGCACATCGATCTCGGTCAGCACGCCGAAGCCCTGGGATTTGAGCGCGTCGCGGACCCGCGTCACGGTCTCGGAGAACGGCTTTGAGGTGCGGACGGTCATGCCATATTCCATTGAGTTCCCCAGTAGATGATCACGAGGCCCGTGGGAGCTCCCACCGGCCGGTCAGGCCAGGGTGAGGAACATCTTCTCCAGCTGTTCCTCGGTCAGTGGCGCGTCGCCGTCAGCGGCCAGGCACTGGCGCATGCCGCTGGCAACGATCTTGAAGCCCGCCTTGTCGAGCGCGCGGGACACCGCTGCGAGCTGGGTCACCACGTCGGTGCAGTCGCGCCCCGATTCCAGCATCGCGATTACCCCAGCGAGCTGGCCCTGGGCCCGCCGCAGGCGGTTGAGCACCGCGCCGGCAGCCTCATCGTCGACCTTCATATCCTCTCCTCTTACTTCCACCACTATACCCCATGGGGTATCTGTTCAAGCGGCCTCGTGCGCGCAGGGTACCTCCGCGGCAGAAGCGGCGAGGGCGGGGATGGCGGCGGCCGGAGCGGTGGGCTCAAGCAGACATCAACGGCATGCACTGGCCCCGGGCGGCTGGCGGTCGCACCCGCGCCCCCGCCCGGATGGACCTCTCACTCAGAGTACAGATGCGGCTGCTAAGTGCCTCGGCCATTCGGCAAGCTGCGTCAGATGGCGCGCCTGGCGCCTTCCGTGTGGGCGGGCAGGTCGGCGGCGTCCGCCTGGTAGAGCAGGTCGGCGGCGAGTTGCCGGGCTTCCGCGGCGGTCAGCGCGGCCCAGGCCCCGTCGTGGCAGTCCGGGCATTCCCCGATGTTCACGGTGACCCGGCGGGCAGGCCGCTGAGCATCCCCGACAGCGATCAGCCCGACGGTCACCTCCCGTCCGCACGTGGTGTGGAAACTATGTGCTGCCCCCGTAGTGCCGGGCGATGGCGACCCCATTCGCTTCACCCCTCGTTCTGTGTGAGTTCTGGGTTTGCTGGGGAAGTGGAGCCGGGCCGGGCCCAGCGCCCCGGGCTCGAGCCGGTCAGGAGCGCTGGGCCCGGACCACCGTGTCGATGGCCACCCGCTCGCCCTCATCGGTCTGCACCGGCCGCCGGGCCTGTTCGGCCCGGGCGATGGTCAGGCCTGGCAGGCCTGCCACCACATCGTCAACCCGGTGCAGGATCCCGGGGTCCTGCGGCCCGCCGTGACCGTGGGCGATGTTGTCCACATCGTGGCCGACCACCAGCAGTGTGCCGCCCGGCGCCAGCGCCGACGCGGCCGCCTCCAGCAGCGCGCCGAACTCGCCCCTGGGCAGGTGAATGTAGGCCAGCAGCACCAGGTCGTAGGCGCCCGGGTCGGGCCGATACTCCCGCAGATCAGCCTCGACCCAGCGGACTGCGGTCACGGCCCGGCTCTCCGCCAGCTTGGCACCCTTGGCGAGCGCCACCGCGGAGAAATCGACGGCCGTCACCTGCCAGCCGCGTTCGGCCAGCCAGATGGCGTTGCGTCCCTCACCGGTTCCCAGGTCCAGCGCCCGGCCTGGCGCCAGGCCGGCCAGTTCCTCGACCACGAACCGGTTCGGCTCCGCGCTCCAGATCAGGCCGGTGCTGGCATACCGCTCGTCCCACTGCTGCCGGTCCATGCCGCTACCTCTCCGCGTGAGGACAGCCGGGCAGCGTCACGCGCTGCCGGCCTGGTGGGCCTTCTCGTGCTCGGCGATGCTAGCGCGGACCTGGTCCATGTCGAGTTCGCGGGCCTTGGTGATGAGTTCGTTGAGCGCCGACTCGGGCAGGGCTCCGGGCTGCGCGTACACGACGACGTTGTCACGGATGATCATCAGGGTCGGGATCGACGAGATGCCGAACGATGCCGCAAGGGCCTGCTGCGCCTCGGTGTCGACCTTGCCGAACACCGCGTCCGGGTGCCGCTCCGACGCCTTCTCGAAGACCGGGCCGAACACGCGGCACGGACCGCACCAGGCCGCCCAGAAATCGACCAGCGCCAGGTCGGTGTCGTTGATCGCGGACTCGAAGTTCTCGGCCGTCAGTTCGACCGTCGCCATGGTTCCTCCTCATGTCTGCCGGCATCCCGCTCAGATACCCTACGGGGTATCAACCAAGGGTGGTCGGGTGCCATTCCCCGCAGCTCAGGATCGGCGCCGGACCGCGAGGTCCGACCCGTCGGCGTCCATCCACTTGTGGCCGGCCGGAGCCTGCCACTCCTCCAGCGCCGCCAGTAGGGCCGCCGGTTCCGGCTGGCAGATCACCAGGTCACGGTGGGTGGGCCGGATGAAGCGCTCGGCCACGCCGTGATCGAGGAACCGCAGCAGATCGTCGAAGTACCCGAGCAGATTGAGCAGGCCGGTCGGCTTCGCATGCAGTCCCAGCTGCGACCAGGTCGTCACCTCGGCGAACTCTTCCAGCGTGCCGAGGCCGCCGGGCAGGGCGATGAACGCGTCCGACAGTTGTGCCATCAGGGCCTTGCGGTCGTGCATGGAGGACACGACATGCAGCTTGCTGAGCCCCTCGTGGGCGACCTCGGCCTCCACCAGGTGGCGTGGGATGACGCCGGTGACCTCGCCGCCTGCGGCCAGGGCGGCATCGGCGAGGGCACCCATCGTGCCCACGTGGGCGCCCCCGTAGACGATGCCGATCCCGCGCCCGGCCAGCAGGCGGGCAAGGCCGGCCGCACCGGCCAGGTACTCGGGGCGGCGGCCCGGATTCGATCCGCAGAACACACAGACGGCGCGCATCCATCCATCTTCGCCGCCGGCGGGCGCGGAGCAAACCGGGGCGGCCGGGGGTCAGCGGCCGGCCTCGGCGCCGGCGACCAGCCGGTAGCCACGGTGCGCCTGAGCGAGCTGTTCACTGGCCCCTGACGCCAGGCGGGCGTGGCGACTGGTACGCCGAGCTGGACTACGGTGCGCCGGGCTGCTGAAATTCTCCCGCGCCGAACGGCGGTCCCAGGCGGGCCACGCCCCACGGGTGAAGTACCCGGTGGGCAGGGACCTCCGACTCTGGTCCGCGCGGCCGCCCCGGCCTGATCCGTGCGGGTGGGCAGATCCTGGCCTGATGAAGCGGGACCAGGCAGCACAATAGGCACATGCGTATTGGCGTAACGCTTGTGGAGCCGTCCGGTCCCGACCCGATGACCGGCCTGCGGGACCAGCTCCAGCAGGCTGCCGGCGACGGGTTCAGCTCGGCATGGGTGAACAACATCTTCGGCCTGGATGCGCTGACCGCGCTCGCGGTCGCCGGCCGGGAAGTGCCGGGCATCGAACTCGGCACGGCGGTGGTTCCCACCTATCCCCGCCATCCGGCCGCACTGGCCCAGCAGGCGCTGACCGCGGCGGCGGCCACCGGGGGGCGGCTGACGCTCGGGATCGGCCTGTCACACAAGATCGTGATCGAGGACATGTTCGGCTATAGCTTCGGGCAGCCGATCCGGCACATGCGCGAATACCTGGCCGTCCTGCTGCCGCTGCTGGAGCGGCGCCCGGCCTCGTTCACCGGCACGACGGTCAGCGCCAACGTCGGCCTGACCGTCCCGGGCGAGGGCCGGGTGCCGGTGCTGCTGGCCGCGCTCGGCAGCCAGATGCTGGGCCTGGCCGGCGGGCAGGCGGACGGCACGGTGCTGTGGATGACCGGGCCCGCCACCGTCCGCGACCACATCGTGCCAACGCTGGCGGCGGCGGCGACCGCCGCCGGACGGCCCAGCCCGAGGGTGGTGTGCATCCTGCCGGTGTGCGTCACCAGCGATCCGGCCGGCGCCCGCGACCGGGCCGCCAGGGTCTTCGCCATCTACGGGAACCTGCCCTCCTACCGGGCCATGCTCGACCGTGAGGGCGCTGCCGGCCCTGCTGACGTGGCGATCGTGGGCGACGAGGACACCGTCGCCGCCGAGATTCAGGTCCTGGCCGAAGCTGGCGTGACCGATTTCGTCGCCGGCGAGTACGCGCGGGGGGATGACGCCGCCCGCACCCGCGCGTTCCTGCGCTCGCTGCGCATCTGATCAGCGTGCTTCACCCCGGTTAGACCCGGATCGTTACTTTCTGCAACCACGCTCGGGACCATCGCCTCTGGCACACGCCGGCGCTGGGTACACAGACTGGGACGAGACGGAAGGGGGTGTGCCATGCCGTTTTTCGACCGGTCTGACGCGGGCCGGCGCCTGGCCGCCCGGCTGACGCACCTGCAGGACGAGGACGTGGTGGTGCTGGGGCTGCCGCGGGGCGGGGTTCCGGTCGCGGCGCAGGTGGCGCGGGCACTGCGGGCACCGCTTGACGTGATCGTCGTCCGCAAGCTCGGCGTGCCCGTGCAGCCCGAACTGGGCATGGGCGCGATCGGGGAGGGCGACGTCAGGATCATCAATCCTGAGGTGGTCAGGATCGTCCGGGTCAGCCAGGACGAGATTGCCGCGGTGGAGGCACGTGAGCGAGCGGAACTGGAGCGGCGGGCCAGGCGCTTCCGGGGGGACCGCCCGCGCACGCCGCTGACCGGGCGGACCGCGATCATCATCGACGACGGCATCGCCACCGGTTCGACCGCCCGTGCCGCCTGTCAGGTGGCGCGGGCGCAGGGTGCGGGCCGGGTCGTGCTGGCGGTCCCGGTCGCACCGCCTTCCACGTGCGCCGATCTGGCCGCCGATGCCGACGAAGTGATCTGCCTGGAGACACCAGAGCACTTCCTGGCGATCGGCGAGTGGTACCGGGACTTCTCCCAGACCAGCGATGACGAAGTGATCGGGCTCCTGCGGCAGGCCGCGCAGGAGGAACGGGAGCGCGGGCCGGCCGGGGTCCCTCACACCGGCCCGGCTCCCTCCTCCTGGGACGGCGAGGTGGCGATCAGCGCCGGGCCGGTCCGGCTGCCTGGGCATCTGTCCACCTCGGGAACCTCGCCCGGGGTCGTGCTGTTCGCGCATGGCAGCGGGAGCAGCCGGCACAGCCCGCGCAACCGTTTCGTGGCCGATGTGCTGGCCGATGCCGGGCTGGGCACGCTGCTGTTCGACCTGCTCACACCGCAGGAGGAACAGGACCGGGCCAACGTGTTCGACATCGGGCTGCTGGCGGGCCGGCTGAGCGACGCCACCCGCTGGCTGCGCGATCAGCCAGGCCTGGCCGGTGCCCGGATCGGGTACTTCGGGGCGAGCACCGGCGCCGCTGCCGCGCTGTGGGCCGCCGCCGAACCTGGCAGCGAGATCGCCGCGGTGGTCTCCCGCGGCGGCCGCCCCGATCTGGCGATTCCCCGGCTGGCCACGGTGCGGGCCCCGACCCTGCTCATCGTGGGCGGCCGCGACGAAGCGGTGCTGGAGATGAACCGCGAGGCGCAGCGGCACCTGCACTGCGAGAACGACCTCGCGGTGGTGCCCGGGGCGACCCATCTGTTCTCCGAACCCGGAACTCTGGAAAGGGCGGCAGGCCTTGCCCGCGACTGGTTCACCCGCTACTTCGCGCCAGCCCACGCCCGGGTGTGAGACCCCGGTAGGAGCCCCGGCCATGTGCGCGCCGGCCTCCGGCACCGTGACCGCCAGCGGGCCCGCCAGTCCCGGCTGGCACCCATCCGGGCCGGGCGGCCACGCGGGCGTCGCCGAGACTCACTCGGGCGTGGTGTTCTTCGTGGGCGACCGTGCCTACAAGCTGAAGAAGCCGCTGGACCTTGGCTTCCTGGACTACCGCAGCCGCGAGGCGCGGGAAGCCGCCTGCCACCGGGAGGTGGAACTCAACCGCCGCCTCGCGCCTGATGTCTACCTCGGCGTGGCCGACGTGGTCGGCCCGGACGGCCAGCCGTTCGATCATCTGGTGGTGATGCGCCGGCTGCCTGCCAGCCGCAGGCTGGCCACGCTGGTGGCCGACGGCCAGCCGGTACGGGGGGATCTGCGCCGCCTGGCCCGGCTGCTTGCGGCGTTCCACTCCCGGGCAGAGACCTCCCGCCAGATCGAGGACGCGGCCAGCCGTGACGCTGTGGCCGCCCGCTGGGAAGCGAACGCGGCGGAGATGACCCGGTTCGTCGGGCCACTGCTGGACCCGGCCGTCGCGGAGGAGGTCATCACGCTCGCCCGCCGCTACCTGGCTGGCAGGGGCAGCCTTTTCGCTTCCCGGGTGGCGGCCGGCCGCGCCCGTGACGGTCACGGCGACCTGCTGGCCGACGATATTTTCTGCCTCAACGATGGCCCACGCGTGCTCGATTGCCTCGAGTTCGACGACACCTTGCGCTGGGGCGACGTCCTCGCGGACGTCGCATTCCTCGCCATGGACCTGGAACGGCTGGGACGCGCCGATCTTGCCGGGCAGTTCCTCGCCGCGTACCGCGAGTTCGCCGGTGACACCTGGCCGGACTCGCTGGCCCATCATCACATCGCCTACCGGGCCCAGGTCCGGGCCAAGGTAGCGGCTCTGGCCTGGGAACAGGCCGATGAGGGTTCGCGGGCGCAGGACCGGGCGGCGCGGGAGGCACAGCATCTGCTCAGTCTCGCCGCGGAGCACCTGAGGGCGGGCCGGGTCGCTCTGGTGGTGATCGGCGGCCTGCCCGGCACCGGTAAGTCCACCCTGGCGGGTTATCTCGGTGAGGCGCTCGGCGCTGCCGTGCTCCGCTCCGATGAGATCCGCAAGCAGCTGGCCGGCATCGATCCGGCGGTACCGGCGCCTGCCCCGTTCGGCCAGGGGCTTTACCGGCCGGAGATGACGGAGGCCACCTATGGCGAACTGCTGCGGCGGGCGCAGGCCTTGCTGGCAGCCGGGCGCAGCGTGGTGGCCGACGCGTCCTGGCACGACCCGGCCTGGCGGGAGGCGGCCCGCACGCTGGCCGGGCAGGTCTCCGCCGACCTGGCCGAAGTCCGGTGCGAGCTGCCGATCGAGCTGATCGTGGAACGGGTCGGCGCGCGAACCGCCGCTGGCAGTGACGCCTCGGACGCGACCACCACGCTGGTGCGCAGGCTCGCCGCATCCCAGCAGCCATGGCCGTCGGCGCTGGCGGTGGACGCCACCCCGCCACCGGCGCAGGTGGCGGAGAATGTGCTGAGATCCCTGGCAGCGGCGGGGACCGCGGCAGCCCGGCCCGCGGACCACGGCATGTCCAGGGCCCCCGCGCCCGCCAGCCAGGGGGCACGGGGGGCGAGGGAGAGCGTGCCATGAGCCAGGCGCTGGTCACCGATCTGTACGAGCTGAACATGGCGGCCAGCTACCTGCGGCGGGGGATGACCGGCCTGGCCACGTTCAGCCTGTTCGTTCGCGATCTCCCACGCGGCCGGGGTTTCCTGGTCGCGGGCGGTCTGGAGGACTGCCTGGCCTACCTGGAGACGTTCGCGTTCGCTGAGGAGGATCTGCGCTGGCTGAGCGCGGCAGGATTCGCCGGCGACAGCATCGGGGCGTTCGCCTCGCTGCGCTTCACCGGCGATGTGCACGCGATCCCCGAGGGCCGGGTGGTGCTGCCGAACGAGCCACTGCTGGAGGTCACCGCCCCGATCGCGCAGGCTCAGCTGGTCGAGACCTACCTGCTGAACCAGGTGACCTTCCAGACCGCGATCGCCACCAAGGCTGCCCGCTGCCGGCTCGCCGCGGGCGGCGACATCGACCTGGTCGACTTCGCGCTGCGCCGCACCCACGGGGTGGACGCGGGGATGGCGGTTGCCCGGCTGTCGGCGATCGCCGGTTTCACCGCCACCTCCAATGTGGAGGCGGCCCGGCGGTTCGGCCTGCAGGCAGCGGGCACGATGGCGCACTCCTACATCGAGGCCTTCGCGGACGAGGCCAGCGCGTTCCGCGCTTTCGCCACCGATCTGCCCGGACGCACGACGTTCCTGGTCGATACCTACGACACCCTGGCCGGTGTCGAGGCCGCCATCGGGGTCATCCGTGAGCTGGGGCTCACCCGCTCGCTGGCGGTCCGGCTGGACAGCGGGGATCTGGCGGCGCTCGCCCGCGAGACCCGCCGTCTGCTGGACGCGGCCGGCCTGCCGCAGGTGCGGATATTTGTCAGCGGCGGGCTTGACGAGCTTGACCTGGAGCGGATGCGGCTGGAAGGCGTGCCGGTCGACGCCGCGGGGGTGGGCACCCGGCTCGGGGTGTCGGCCGACGCGCCGTCCCTCGACAGTGCCTACAAACTGGTCGCCTACGACGGCCGGCCGGTGCTCAAGCTGTCCGAGGGCAAGGCGACCCTGCCCGGCCCGAAGCAGGTGTGGCGGCGGATGCCGGTCACCGAAGACCTGCTCGCCCGGCGGGACGAGCCGGGGCCGGCTTACTGCGAGCCGCTGCTGCTCCCGGTGATGCGCGGGGGGACCCGGACCGGCCCGCCGGACACGGTCGCCGCCGCGCGGGCGCGGCTGGAACGTGACCTGGCGGGGCGGCCCGCGACCGCGCGGGACCTGCACGAGCCGGTGCCACCCCGGGTGCGGGTGTCCGACTCGCTGCGCGACCTCGCCGCCGCCCTCACCGGTGATCTGCGGCGCCGGGGGGCAACGGTGCGCATTCCGCCTGGTGTCCCCGGCAGCTGAGTCCCGGCCGTTCTGGCGTCATGTAGTGCGTGGCTTGACCCCAGCCACTTCCGGTAGCCGGCCAGGTCCCGCCTCTTCTGGATTTTCTTCATCCGCAGGTAGGCGGCCGGGTGCCGTCGGGCTCAGTCGCCGGGCAGCTCCGCATGGCAGGCCGGGCAGACGGTCGGCGGGTCGCGGTCCGCCACCGAACCGCAGGCCGGGCAGACGCGCCGCAGCAGGCAGGCCGGATCGCCGGGCCGGTCCTCGTCAGCGTCGTACGTTCCGGCTCCCGGGCCCGGCTGGCGCGGCTGGCCCGGCTGGTCACTGGTCATGGGCTGCTCCTCAGCCAGTCGGCCAGGACCGCTGCCTGGCTGTGCTCGATGTCC
>OFHK01000531.1_pt1 | contig 10999 bp, 7 predicted proteins | sample 1521951 | NCBI WGS metagenome assembly OFHK01 (sample SAMEA2468436, study PRJEB22500) | soil metagenome | biome: Glassland; feature: Farmland; material: Clay | place: Australia | collected 2013-01-31 | depth 0.55 m
CGCGGTCCCGAGCAGCTCCGCGTTCTCCGCCCAGTCGACATCGGGGCGTTCGAGATCGAGCGCCATCCAGCCACGATCGCCGTGATGCGGTGACACGCGGAACCGGTCGTCGTCCCCGAGCGCATGGCGCTCCTCGGTCGCTTCCGGCTGCCGGGGATCGTCGAGCACGTCGGACCGCTGGTGCGCACCGACTTCGACCCGGCGAACGCGCTCCCGCTCGCGCGACTCGCGCTCGCGGTCGACACGCACAGCATCCGGAGCGGCGTGCTCCTGCCGTGCGAGGCGGATCTGCCCCACTGCGAGCTCACGGAGATCAAACAGCCGAGCGGGTATTACCTCGTGCCGCACGCCGCGAAGCTCAAGGCGTACGTCGAGGAGCTCTTCTCGGGCGGCGCGCCGGCGTCGACCCGCTAGCGCGGGTACACGGGGGTGAGCCAGGCGCGGTAGCGCTCGTCCTCGCCCCGGACGGCGCGGAAGTACACGTCACCGATCCGCCGCGTGACCGGGCCGATCGCTCCATCGCCGAAGGGCCGGGGATCGACCGGCGTCCCCGCGGCCGTGCCGGACATGGAGATGAACAACACCACGCTCTCGATGAACCGCCTCTCCGGCGTCCCGTTCCGGGGGCTTGTCGACTTCAGCGTCGACCACGGGCAGAAGGAGGACTGGTCCGCCACGCTTTCGTACTGGAACGGCACGGCATGGGTCGAGACCCCGGTCTGGGACCCCGGTGGACATCTGACCCGGCCGGATCTCCTCACCCCCAGTCCGGGCGAGTACGTCGCTGGTACCGTGCAGGTCCGCGCCAGCATTGCCTACACGTCTCTCGTGACGGAGGTCGAGTTCTATCTTGACAGTGAGACGTCTCCGCGGGGCAGCGTGGCCGCTCCCGATGGGAACGTGTACACTTGGAACTGGGACACCGCTGGCGTGCCCGACGGGTGGCATACTGTGCGGGCCCGGGGCGTTGACGTCTGGAACGGGGGCTTCGAGGGCACCGTGGCGGTGCGCGTCGACCGCGACCCTCCGGTCCTCGCCCTCTCGGCGCCGCAGGAGGGAGCCCTCCTCACCTCCTCCTCCGTGACCCTCCGGTGGTCCGCGGGAGACGCCGGGTCAGGCATGGCGGAACAGTGGGCCAGCCTGGACGGCGTTTCGTGGACCAGTGTCCCCGCGGGCACGACGTCCATCACCTTCGCTCCGGTGCCCGACGGCGCACAGACCGCGTACGTGCGGGCCCGGGACTTCAACGGGCACGAGACCGTCGTCTGGCACGGGTTCACTGTGGACACGACGCCACCCACGGTTTCCATCGGGTTTCCGAACGACGGAGACCTGTTCCTCGGCACGGAGGTCACGATGCGGTGGTCCGCCAGCGACGCCACCTCCGGGATCGACACCGTGGCGGTGAGCGCGGATAGCGCCCCATACGTCGTGGTGTCCGGTTCCTCGTACAGGTTCACGGCTCTGTCCGGCGGCCAGCACACGCTTTGCGTCAAGGCCACGGACCGGGTGGGGTGGTTCTCGGAGGCTTGCATCCACGTCACCACGGACGCGACGCCCCCCATCGTCTCCCTAACCTCGCCAGGGAACGGGTCCTATCTGGCCAGCGCAACGGTGGTGTTGCAGTGGGAGGTCACGGACTCCGAGTCCGGTCTGTCCAGCCAGGCCGTCTGCAGAGACAGCTGCGGATGGATCGACGTCGGCACGGGGGCCCGGACCTACAGCTTCACGAACGTGCCGCAGGGGAGCCACACCTTCTATCTGCGGGTCGTAAACGGCGTCGGTCAGGTGACCCAGGTCTACCGGACGGCCACCGTCGACCTGACGTCGCCCGTCGTCTCGATTTCATCCCCATACAACCTCCAGACGTTCGCCGGCCAGAGCATCACCGCCTACTGGAATGCCAGCGATGCCATATCCGGGATTGCCAAGACCGAGGTCCGCCTGGACGGGGGTGGATGGACAACCGTCTCGGGGACGAGCTACACCTTCAGCGGGCTCAGCGAAGGGCTCCACACCCTCTACGTCCGGGTCTGGGACCGCGCGAATTGGTGGAACTATGCGTGGGTGCAGGCGCGCGTCGACCTCAACCCGCCGACCGTGTCGATCGCCCGCGCGCCCGACTACCTGTGCGACGGAGAGCACGCGACGATCACCGCGAGCGCGAGCGATGCCGGAGGACTCTCCCAGGTCATGTTCATGGGAACGACCGATTACCCCGGTGGAGCTTCGGCCTGGGGCCCCATCAGCCGCGACACCCCCGACTACTGGTACAACCCGTCCGGGGGCAACACCTATACATTCTCCGTCGACGCGACCGACATGATGAGCCGCACGACGTCGGCGTCGACCTCCGTGTCCTTCACGCCCCCGAATTCCCTCTGTTGCAAGCCCCTTGGCGCCTCCGCGCCCGCCCCGGCTCCCGCCCCCTCCGCTTCCTCTCCCGAACCTCTGTCCTCGACGACATCCCTGGAGGGTTCCTGGCCCGGGGAGGGGACGTTCCTCTCACCCGACGCCGTCACGCTGTCGGCGGGAGTGGGCAAGTCGAGCCTGGAGGCCGGCTACACACTTGCCGGCAGCCGCCACCGCGTCGTGGCGAACGTCACCCAGCCCCTCTCCGCGATGACCGCAGCGGAGCGCTCCGCCAGGATCCTGCCGCTGGGCCTTCCAGGTGACCTCCTGAGCGCGTCGCAGTCGTGGCAGCTTCGCGTGCGGTACTGGTCCTCTGGCAACCAGGGCTCGGTGGCGATCTTTTCGCTCCGCGTTGAGGAGACGACCTCGGCCGCCGCGGCGGACACGGACGGCGACGGGCTCTCCGACGCCGAGGAAGTGCAGGTGCGCGGGACCATGCCGATTGCGCGCGACACGGACGCGGACGGCCTCGCGGACGGGTACGAGCTCGCGCCCCACACGCTCACTCTCTGGACGGACGGCGTATCCCAGATTGTGCCGTCCGTCACCACCGAACCGCTTCTGTGGGACACGGATACTGATGGCCTCGCGGACGGGCAGGAGCGGGGCGCCGTGAGCACGGGGCAGTCCATGGTCATCGGCGAGGTCGGCTGGATTTCGAACCTGACGTCCTCCTGGAGGACGGTCTACCTGACGCGCCGCTACACGTCCGCCGTCGTGGTCGCGGAACCGACGACCCTGCGGGGGAATCTCTTCGGGCATGTCCGTATCCGGAACGTCGGGGACCACACCTTCGAGGCGCGGGTGGAAAACTGGACGACGGCTGGTGGCAACGGCGCCCGGGAGGACGTGGCCTACCTCGTGATGGAGGCCGGCGACTACTTCCTGCCCGACGGAACGGTGGTGGAGGCCGGTACCCAAACCACGCTCGGGTCCGCTGGGGTCCAGGTGAACTTCCGGGAGCCCTTCGCGAGTGCCCCCATGCTCCTGGTCCAGTCGCAGACCGCCGCGAACAGCGCTGCCCTCGTTGCGAAGGTGAGCGGACCCCGGGGGACGTCCTCGTTCACCGGCTACATGAACGCGAACGGTTCGTCGATTTCCGCGAGCGAGACCCTGGGCTACGTGGCGGTGAGCTTCCCCGCGGACGCCGGCGCCATGGGTTCGTGGGCGCGTGCCGAGCTCTCGGCGAGCTCCGCGACGGCGACCTGGGAATTCGCCTCCAACTACAGTGCAGCCCCCCTGGTGCTGGCCTGGTACCCGGAGGAGGGCGCCGACGGAGGCAAGACCCTCGGCCTGCGGCTCCAGTCCGTGACGCCCTCGGGCGTCACCGTCTATCGCGAACGAAGGGACACCGGCACCCGCTCGGACGAGATTGATCTCCTCGCGTTCCCGTCCGCCATGGCGGTCATGGCGCGAATGGCGACGAACCCCAACCAGAACGACACCGACTCGGACGGTCTGAAGGACGGCGTCGAGGTGATCACGTACGGCTCCAATCCCACGCTCAAGGATTCGGATGCCGACTCGATCCCCGACGGCGTCGAGGTGGCCACCCGGACCATTACCCTCCCGGTCAACGGTGCCATGCAGACGATCAGCGTCACGACCTCGCCGACCTCGGACGACACGGACGCCGACGGGGTGAAGGACCCGGACGAACTCAACGGAATCCTGGACCACCGCCTCCTGTTCTACGACATGGCGAACCGGACGGACTCCGCGCACCTGCTGGACCTGAGCGGGAACGGGTACCCGGGCACGATGTCCGGCCCGACCAACACAACGAGCGCGAACGCGCTCAAGGTCGGGGCGGCGCTCGACTTCGACGGCGCCAACGACTACGTCACGTCGACGATCCCCGGCATGAGCGCCCTCTCCTCCTGGTCCTTCTCCCTCTGGGTTCAGTGGGACAACGGCGTGTCCACCGCGTACCAGCATCCGATCGGATTCGGGACGGTCCATGACGTGACCGTCTACTTCGCGCGGTCGAACCGCGCCCTCTGCCTCAAGGCGACGGACGCCTCCGGCCTGACTCTCGTGGACGTCGCCCTCGCCGCGTACACCGCCACGACGGCGGTGCAACCGCACCATGTGGCCGTCACCTTCGACGGGAGCTCGCTGCGCGCCTACGTGGACGGCGTGGCCACGGGGCCCTGGGCCGCCCCAGGGGTGCGCATCCGCTCCGACACCCTGTGGATCGGGTCCTCCGCCCTCCTGGGATCGACCTACTTCGACGGCCGCATTGATGAGGTCCAGGTGTGGGACCGCACCCTGACGGCCCCCGAGGTCACGGCGTACTGCAACCTCACGAGCGCGGGCACCACGGTCGCGTGGCTCGACATGGCCTCCCGCACGCCGGGCGGCGACCTGGCGGACTTCGGCGGCAAAGGCCGAGCCGGCGTCGTGATCGGCACCACGGTCGTCGAAGGGCGGTCCGGCCTCGCGCGCCGGTTCGCGGGCGGGTCCGACGGGGTCGTCCTGCCGGCCACCCAGTCCCTCGCCCTCTCCGCCGTGACCGTGGACGCCTACGTGCTCCTGTCGTCGGCGCCCGCGGCGGACGTCTCGGTCGTCTCCCGCCGGGGGTCCTTCTACCTGAACCTCAGCTCCGACGGGGCGGTGCGATGGAGCCTGCACGGGAGGACGTCCGTGGTCTCGCCCCTGCCGATCCCCCTGAACCGGTGGGTGCGCCTCACGGCCACCGCGACCGCATCCTCTTTGGTCCTGTACGTCGATGGGAGTCTCGTGGCGACGGGCGCGACCTCGGCCTTCCCCTCCTCGTCGAACAGCGTCCGGATCGGCTACGCGGAGGGACAGTCACCACACCTGAGCGGCGCGGTCGATCAGGTTCTCCTCGCGGGCAGCGCGCTCGATGCGGGGACCCTCGCCGGTCTCGGCGTCCGGGGCATCGTCCTCGATCCGAACGACGCGGACACGGACGGGGACGGCCTGCCCGACGGGCAGGAGCTCGTCGTGACGACCGCGAAGACGGCGGCCCGCTACCCGGTCCCGGACTACGCCTACGTGTCCACGGACTCCCTGAATCCCTCTTCCGGATCGCCCGCCTGGGCGATCGCCCGCGTCGACGCGATGGTGGGCGTCACCCACCCGGACATGGGCCAGCTCGACGTCTCCCTGAACTGGTGGGTCGACCTCCCCGGCGGCAGCACCGGATACAGCCGGACGCTCCTCCAGAACGCGGACCCGGGCCAGGCGAACAACTTCACGTCGTTCGACCTGCTCCAGAAGCCCGCCTCGGGCCACTGGCCCGTCTTGGCGGAGTTCACGCCGTCCCGCCCGACGTGGTACCTGTACGTCCACGACGGCGTCGGCGGCAAGCAGGGCCAGGTCGAATACCTCCAGATGCAGGTCACGGCCCACACGCTGCCGAACCGAGCGGACACGGACCGGGACGGCCTGAACGACAGCGAGGAGGTCGCCCTCGGCGCCGACGGCTACACGACGAACCCGTGGCTCGCGGACACGGACGCCGACGGCGTGGCGGACGGCCTCGAGTCGACCGGCTGGTCGTGGTCCGGCTCGACGATCGTCGCGGACGCTAACGGCTTCCGGACCGATCCGACGCGGGCCGATACGGATCGGGACGGCGTCCCGGACGGGCGGGACTACGTGCCCCTCGCGGACGCGTTCATTACCGTCACGATCGTGTCGGCCGAGGTCGTCAGCAGCAGTGCCGACGACGATCCCACGCCGAGCCTGTTCGAGCCCTTCGTCGGGATCACGGACGCGGCCGCGATGGAGTACTCGGGAAACCCGGATCTCCATGCCGTGGCCTCGGGCGGCACGGCGTACTTCTACTACTCGGTGAGCCTGAACGTCCCGGACGACGCGCCCACCGCCTCCGTTTCCCTCTCCGTATACGACTACGACGGCTTCCAGTCGAACGGGGACCCGGACGAAACGCACGAGGCCTTCGCCGTGAACGGCGCGGCGACGACCGTGCAGGCGACCCAGGACCTCACGAAGGGGCCCGGCTACTTCTCCCCTTGGTTCGACTTCTCGGGTACGGGCGCATTCCGCGCGGTCCACCTTCGGGGCTACATCCAGACGGTCGTCCCGGCCCGGATCAGCGCTCGCCTCGTCCTGCCTTCCGACTACTCCGGCGTGTACAACGTCACCGACTCGGCCGGAGGCATCATGAGCCGCCGCTACGTCGGCGAGCCGCGCTTCGTCGCCCTCTTCCTGAACGTCACGGACTTCGTGGAGCAGGGCCACGAGTGGACCACCTACCCGATCGTCCTGTTCGTCCCGCGCGCCGTGTTCTACGAGACCGCGCTCTACGACCGCCTCGCGGCGGGCGACGCCTCGGGGGTCGTGGGCAAGCTCGCCTTCCGGCAGAACGCCACGTCGGCCGGGTCGAACAGCGACGCCCTCCAGGCGATCCTCTCCGGCAACGTCACCGGTCCGGAGTACGACGACCTCGTCGCCCTGCTGCGGACGAACCCCACCGGCGCCCTGGCCTATTTCGTCCTCCCCCTCGCGGGCGGCCCCGCAGACGACGACCCGCTCTTCCTCTACAGCCTGCCGGACGAGGCGGAGCGGCTCGTGGCCTTCGCGCCGCTGCCGTCGATGCCCTCGACCCAGTACCGCTTCTGCACGACGCCGAACTGCGGGGCGCTCCCTGCGCCCAAGTCGGTCTGGGAGCAGATCTGGGACGGGATCGTGACCGTCGTCACGGCGTGGATCGTCTCCGCCGTCGTCCTCGCCGTGACCGCGTTCCGCATGATCGTCGACCTGCTGTCCCAGGTCGGCTCGTGGGTCGCGCAGGCCGTGGCCACGGCCGCGGCCGTCGTCGCGAGCGCGGTGCAGGCCGCGGCGAAGGTGCTGGGGCAGGTCGTAGACTGGGCCATCGGTGCCGTTCGATCCATCGTCCAAGGACTCCTCGACCCGCTCATTTCCCTCATTCGGATGGCAATCGATGCCTTCAGGAACCGCATTGCGGAGGCGCTGCAGACCGCCTTCGTACGTCACTCCCCGAGCGAAGCCGAGATCGACCCCGCAGCGAGTGCAGAGAGACTCTACCTCGCCGTATCTGCTTCAGCACTCTTCATGCTGGTCGGTTTGGTTGTGAGCATCCTCGAAATCGCTGAAATCCTCACGAAGCCCGTGTCGATTTTCATCGCGGCGGCCGTGGCCGTCATCGGCGGCGTCATCGCGGGCTACCTGGTCTCCACGCTAGCGTCGGCGTCCCCGACGAGCGGGGACCAAGGTATCACCAATGGGCCGGAGGACGGTTTGGGGAATCGGATTGTCGACACCGTGCCTGATGCCGCTTGGCAAGACGCGCGCACGAAGTGGACTCTCGCATCAATCCTCACAACCTTCACGATGCGATTCTTCCTGACGACGCTGGTTGAGACGAACTTGGCGAGGTCCGCAGAGCTCGCCTTGGCCTCTTTCTTCCTCTGGGACTTCGGTCTGGCAGTTCCGGCGTTGGGTCCTGTCGCGGGGCTAGCTGTCGCGGGGCTCGCGCTCGTGCTCGCTGCCGTCTCGTTCCTGCTCGCTGCGAGCGCGATCTTGGAGCGTGGTGCCGCGCCAATCGCATCGACCGTTATCTCCGTGATTTCACTGACCTCGGTGATCCTGGGTCTCGCTAACTTGGACCGAGCCGTAACACGGGTCGAGGCGACCTGATGATGATGGAGACAGGCGCCCCCAAGGTATTGTACCAGGAATCCCGGTGGCACTGGGTGATCCGTCGCTACGCCGCGCTATCCCTCCTGGGGGGCTCCCTCGCGGGCATGTTGGGTCTTGTAGCCGCAATTCTCTCGGACTACTTCTTTGGGCTCCCAGACCTCGGGGCACGTTCGCTCAATTTCCAGTCTTGGTTGGTGCTTGGCGTGGTGGGAGGAGGTGGAGTCATCCTGCTCGCATCTTCATTCATCGCCGAAGTTCAGCTCACAAGACGGGCCCTGATTGGACTTGACGAAGTGGTATTGGGACGAGGACGCATGGGTCGGCGGTTCCCGTCTCTCCTCGGGACTCCCCCGCTCCCAGCGAGGGTCGAACTCGGTTCTATCCGCAAGTTCCGGTTGGAGACCTTCGAACCGATAAGGACGTTCCCGACCTACCGGTGGTATCGCGCTTGGCGAGCCCAATTCGAGCTTTCGGACGGTCGCGTCGTCCCCTTGGACCCCTCGGTGGACGGATTCTACCCGCCGCCCGCTCTGGAGGCGCTGCTTCGGCTCGCATCCTATCTGAAGGATCGCGGCGTCGACGTCGAAGTCAGAGAGGGCGGGGCGTTCCACATGAGGAAGCTAGATAGAAAACGCTCGTGGTGAGCCGGAGGGCAAGATGGGACTCCTCGATTGGCTCTCGGACGACGTAACTGGCGCTGCCACATCGATAGGACTCGAATGTCAACTGGCGCTGCCTTCGGAGCTGGCGTCCGTCCTCATGCTCGCCCAGAACGGCACATCCTCGTCGAACAGCGAAGCCCTCCAGATGAACCTCTCCTGCACCCTCGGCGCGGACGCCCTCGGGACGCTGGACCGCCTCCTGACGAACGCCTCGGGCGGCGTCTTCGCCCTCGTTCTCCAGGTCTCGAACGACCCGTTCCGGTGGAACCTCCCGGACGACGTCGTCCGGACCGTGTCGTACACCCAGGCAAGCAACACCCCCTCCGTCCTGTACCGCTTCTGTCCGTCCTGCCAGCCCGTGCCCAAGTCGATCTGGGAGCAGATCTGGGACGGAATCGTCGTCACGGTGACCGGCTGGATCGTCTCGGCCATCGTGATCGCCGTGACCGCGTTCCGGATGATCGTCGACCTGCTGTCCCAGGTCGGCAACTGGCTCGCGGACCAGATCGCGTCGTTCCCGGCCAAGGTCGCGAGCGCGGTGCAGGCCGCGGCGAAGGTGCTGGGGCAGGTTTTCGACGCCATCGTCCAGACTATTCAGGCTGCGATTGCACTTCTCTTCTCGCCCTTGGTACAAGCATGGAATGACTACTCACGGGCCATTTCGGCGACCGCGGTGAGCATTCTTGAGAGGCACTCCCCCTCGTGTGTGGGGTTGGACCCGCAGGCTTGCTTCTCACAGCTGATTGATGCGATCTTTGCTCCTGGGTTCTTCTATCTGGTTCTTGGGCTCATGATTGGCCCTCGAGTCGCCGGTGCCTGGGTGACCGTGGTGACCTTCGGGATGTCGGGTCTGGCTGAGAAGGCACTGAGTGCGGTGCTGGGTGGAGTCCTGGGCACGATCTTCGGGATTGCAACGGGCGGCGCCGTGGGGCTGCTCGCTCTAGTTCTGGACTATGTCTTCCAAGCGGTGCCGAGCACGTCTCCCCTCTGGCGCGAGGGGCGATCGGTGGGGGTGCTCGCAATCCTAGGAAGCATATTCAAGTGGTTCACGAAGGAGCCGAACAGCCGGACGGTGGCCGACACCTTTGGTTTCATCCTGGGATTGGCGGGCATGAGCCCTGGATTCATCGGTTTGGGGCTTGGGGGGTCTACAAGGTCGCAGTCGCAGCACTAGGGCTGGGACTGTCAGCATTCGGCTTCATCATGACGGTAACGGGCAAGCTGCATTTGATGGACTTCCTCGACGACGATGTCCCGAATCCTTTCGAGTTCGTGCCATCCTCCGTGACCCTTGTCGCGACCGCAATCAGTGTCACGAACTTCGCGCGTGCAGCCAGCGAAACGGTGTTGTAATGAGTCGGCAATATAAGTCTCGGGCATCTCGAACGGAGTCCGCCATCGGGAAGGTGGCGGGTCCGTTCGTGATTTTGGTCGCGGTCTCGGCCGGGGTCATCGCGTTTGTGGCACCCTCAGCCCCTCCATTATTCGTGGCTGGAACGGAGTCTTTCCTGATTACCATCGGCGGCATCGGCTACTTGCTTCTCCGACTTGGCCGCAGGGGGATGCTTTATGCCCGTGTGTCTGAGCTGAGATCCGGTGAGCGCAAGCTCGCCGCGGTTCTTGCAATCCCAACTTTCGTGAGCGCTGGGCTCTACGCGATTTCCACGGTCAATCTGAACCTGCTCCTTCCGATTGAAGTCGGCGTATCCGCGACAGGAATTCTCGTGATATCAATAGGCATCCGGAGGCAGTCGGGTAAATGAAATTGTCCCGGGCTGAAATCCACACGTTGCCGAACCGCGCACACCCGGGCGTGGACGGCGTCTCCGACGGCCTGGAGTCGAGCGGCTGGACGTGGTCCCCATCAACCATCGTCTCGGACCTGCACGGCTTCAAGACCGATCCGACGCGGGCCGACACGGACCGCCACGGCGTGACCAACTTTGAGGAGACTAACTTCGGAACCGACGGTTTCCAGACGGACCCGCGAGCGGCTGACACCGACGGGATTGGCGTCTGGGGCGATGGGTCGTCACCTCCGCGGCAGACGCCGTCGATTCACGGCTTCTCGATCGGCGTCCGCACGAGGTTGCCCCACTCCGTCCACGACCCGTCGTAGTTCCGGACGTCGGGGTAGCCGAGCAGGTACTTCAGCACGAACCACGTGTGGGACGACCGCTCGCCGATCCGGCAGTACGTGATCACCTTGGCCTCCGGCGTCACGCCCTTCCCTTCGTAGAGGGCCTTCAATTCGTCCGCCGACTTGAGCG
>OFHK01000532.1_pt1 | contig 10989 bp, 11 predicted proteins | sample 1521951 | NCBI WGS metagenome assembly OFHK01 (sample SAMEA2468436, study PRJEB22500) | soil metagenome | biome: Glassland; feature: Farmland; material: Clay | place: Australia | collected 2013-01-31 | depth 0.55 m
GGGCTGGAACTGCTCGTCGTTAGACTGTGTCGCTGGTCGGCAGCGTCAGATGTGTATAAGGGCCAGGCCTGGTACAGTCCGGGGCTAGCATGGGCGCATGCCGGGTGAGCCGATGACCAGGCGCGGGCGCGCCAGCCGGGAACGGATCGTGGAGCGGGCGGCGGAGCTGTTCGCCGAGCGGGGGAACCTGATCAAGCCGGAGGAGCCGGCGTTCCAGCCGCACACGTTCGGCCACAAGGGCCAGGTCTATGACGGCTGGGAAACCCGCCGGCGCCGCGGCGCCGGCCCCCGGCTTATCCGAGGCCAGATCCCACCCGCCCGGGTCGGGCCTGGCCGCGCGCTTGACCAGGAGCAGGCCGGGTCGCCGGGGGTGCCACGCCACGACGATCTGCCCGCTCCGGACTCGGCATGGGCTGCTCGCCCGCAGCCCGCGCCAGACCATCAGCCAGTCGCCCGGCCGCAAAGCCCGCTCCATGGAGCCCTCCCCCCCCGCGACCCCCCCTCCCCGCCGCAGCCGCCAAAAAAGCCTGTCAGAATGTCTTTCCCCCCTCTCGCAAGAAATCCGGAGCTTCGCCCCTCGCCCGCGCCGGGCGAGGAGCGAAGCGCGCCGCGATCCTACTGCTTCATGCTGATCGCGTCCTGAACCACCTGGTCGATCGTCGTCACCACGCGTGAATTCGCCTGATAGCCGCGCTCGGCCAGAATCAACTGCGCGAATTCCGTCGCGATGTCCACGTTCGATTGTTCGAGCGCGCCGCCCGAAAGCCCTCCCCGCCCGCCGGTGTTGGGCGTGCCGATGTTCGCCGTGCCCGAAGACAGGCTGGCGAGGAATTCGTTCGCTCCGTTCCGCACCAGTCCCTGCTGATTGGCGCAGGCTGCCAGCGCCAGTTGCCCGCGCGCCAGCGTCTGCCCGTTGCTGAAAATTCCCTGAATTGTGCCGTCGCCCTGGATGTTGAAACTCGCCAGCGTGCCGCTCGAATAGCCGTCCTGCTGCGTCGAGGAGGCCGCCGAGGCCGAGCTGGCCTGCGTGATGATCGGCGAATTGCTCGAATCGTACAGATCCCAGTTGAACGTCATGTTGCTCGCCCCGTTCGCCAGGCCGGTGACCGGGATTCCTGTAACGTTCCCGGTCGGCGCGGTCAGCTGCCCACTGCCGTTGAAGGTCAGCGTGCCGCTTCCCAACGAAACCGGGCTCCCCGTCGTGCCTACGTCGGCCGCCGGAATGTCGATTGCGTAGCTCCAGGTGTTGGCCGCGGTCTTCGTGAAATTGAACGTGAGCACGTGCGTTCCGCCCAGCGCGTCGTAGACCGTCACCGGCGTGCTGAACGTGCCGCCCACCGCCGCGTCGGCGTTCAGGTTCAACCCGATCGAAACGTTCGCCGTCGCCTTCGGCGGGCTCAGCTGCCCGCTCGAGATCGTCAGCGGCGCCAGCGTCTGGCTCGAGCTGATCGTGCCGTTCACCGCCGGATAGCCCAGCACCGCGCTGCCGTCCGAGGTGAGCAACTCGCCGTTCGATCCCACCGTAAAATCGCCGGCCCGCGAGTAGGTGCGAAGCCCGTTCTTGTCCAGCACGAATAATCCGTTGCCCTGAATCGCCACGTCGGTCGGCACGCCGGTCGATTGAATGCTCCCCTGCGTGAACATCGCCGGAATCGATCCCACCGTCGCGCCCACGCCCACTTGAATCGGGTTGCCGTCGCCGCCGCTCCCGATCTGCTGGTAGAACAGGTCCTGGAATTCGGGGCTGGCCGCCTTGTAGCCGACCGTGTTCAGGTTGGCCAGATTGTTCGAGATGACCGAAAGGGCCTGCGACTCCGAGTCCAGACCCGACAGCGAAGTTGAAAACGATGGCATAGCGTTCCTCCCTTACTGCGAAATGCCCGTCGTTGGCTTCTGGGCCGGGCTGCCCGTGTTCGAAGATGATTGCGATGTCTGCACGGTCTGCAATCCCTGGTCGAGGTCCTGCTTGATCCCGATCAGTTCGTTCAAGCTGCTGAATTGCGCCATCTCCCCGACGAACTGGTTCGGATCGAGCGGATTCAGCGGGTCCTGATATTTCAACTGCGCGGTCAGAATCGAGATGAAGTCCTGCGTGTTCAATTGCGTTCCGCCAAGCCCGAGGTTGCTGTTCGTGCCGCCGGACGCATTTGTTCCCGCCCCAGTCGACGGAACCGTCGCGTCCACAGGCTTCGGTATGACGGGTAGAATGACCATGATGTCCTTTCCGAGCGCGCTACACGCGCACGCTCAACCTTCCTTCCCAATACAGACTCGCCGCCGAACTCGTTGTCGCCTCTTCCACGGCGACGGTCGCCAGGCCCCCCGATGACGTTCCCGCCCACGGGCGCGCCGAGCCCTGCCCGTTCGAATGCGCGCCGCCTCCGTTGCTGCCCGCAGCCGCGCCACCGCCGCCCTGCTGGCCGGCGTTGCCTGGCGAATTGAAGACGATGTCGATTCGTTCCACCTGCACGTTGTGATCGGCCAGCGCCTGATGCAGCGTGCCCACGCTGTTCGCTAGCAGCCAGTGCGTCTCGGGACGCTCGGTCGTGATCGTCGCGCCGATCGTGTTGCCCGCCGCCGCCGCGCGCAATTCCACCGGCCCCAGTCCCTCGGCCTCGAATTGAATCCGCATCTCCGACCGGCCGGCCTTGCCGACGAGTTGCGCGCTGTACGCCGCGGCGACGCTGTTGTCTCCCGCCGCCATCGCGCCGCCGCCCGCAACGCCCACGTCGCGCTGTCCGGCGATCGCCGTCGGGCTGAATTGCCCGGCGTTCGCGGCTCCCGCGCCAGACCCATGCGCGCTCGTTCCGGCAGCCCCGTTCGGCGCCCCGTTCGATGTATTCAAGATCGCCGTCGCCGGATTCGGAGTCGCCGCGTGTCCCCCCGCGTCGTGCGCGGCCGCGCTCGGCGAGCCAAACGTGGCCGCACCGGCGCTCGCCGCCGGTTTCGCCGCCGATGCGCCTGCTGTCGTCTGGCTCTTTCCGGAATTCGCGGACGAAGAACCCGAATGTCCGTCCTTGTTCTGCCCCGAAGAACCTGATTGCCCATTAGCCGCCGAATCCACGCTGCTCGGCCCCGTCACCGCCGTAGCCGAAACCGCGCCCGCGCCGGCCATCGCCCCCGTCTTGGCGTTCTGCTCCGCGCCGCCGGATGTCGAAGCAGCAGCCTGCCCCGCACTCTCCGCCGGCTTGGCCGCCGCCTGCCCGCCGTCGTTCTGTTTCGCGTGAGCCTGGCCAGGAGCGGTATGCCGCGCCGCCACCTTCGCCGCCGTCGCAACCGCAGCAGTGGCGGCAACACCCGCGACCGTCAACAACGCCGCGGGTGCCTGCCCCGCTCCCGCCTCCGCGGCCGTGTCCGCTTGCCCCGCGCCCGCGCTCGATTTCGTGTTCCCCGCGTCACTTTTCGCGTGATCGTTCGCCGCCGCACCATCCACCGGTCGATTCTTCGACTCCGGCGCCGCCAGCGCCGCCGCCGGCGCCGGCGCCGTAGCCGTAGTCGCTGCCGCCTTCGCGTCCAAGCCATCCCGCAAAGTCGCCGAAACCGCGCCGCTCGCCGTCGCCGCTGGCGCCGAAACCGATGGCACCGTCATCGCTGCCGCCGTCGCCGTAGTCGTGTAGTCCGCCGCTCTCGCCGCCGCTCCGCTCGCCTGACTGTCCGGCGCGCTACCACCCGCGCCGCCCAGCGAAGCCGCGAAAGTCGCCGCGCCATCATCGGTACCGCCCAGCGGAGTCCCGGAAGTCACCGCGCCATCGCGAGAGCCGCTCAGAGAAGCACCGCCCGTCACCGTGCCCGCACTCGCGCCTTTCGGATCCACTCCCGTCCCGCCCTGCGCAATACGCGCCGGAACCGCGCCCGGAACGACGGCCGCCCACGAAATCCCCGTCCCGCCCTGCTTCCCCGCGCCGTCTTTTTTCTTCCCTTCGCTCCGGGCGCTCCCGTCAGCCGGATTCGCCGCACCGTCTGCCTGGCTGTTTGCACGGGAGTGAGACGCATTCGTAGCCACGCCCGATCCATTGCTCCCCATCGCCGAGCCCTTGCCGGCCGCCGACCCGGAACTCGCTGCGCCCGAATCATTCCCCGCCGCCGAATTATTCGCTGCCGCCCCAGCGCCATTCCCCGCCGCTCCGTCATTCATCTGCGTCGCTGAATGTGAAGTCATCTGTTGCAGCAAGCCGTGGAAATCCGAAGCGGCCGGCGAACCCGCGTCAGCGCTCGGCCCCATCGGCCCATTCGCGCTCGACGCGGAGCCCGCCGCCGCTCCGGCTGTCGTGACGTTCGCTTGTAGGTTGACGTCCATCTTGCCCGCGCCAGTAGATGCAAATCCCGCGCCATTCCTCCACGCGTCCGCCCAGGGGAAGTCCACCTCCAAAACCGCCGCATCACCAACAACTTGCAGAAAGCGAGGCGCCCGCCGCGCATCACCCCCGATCCCAAACGCGTCCATCCCCCGGCAATTCTTGCCCGCCCGCCAGGCAAGAACAGACATGCGGCAACGTCCAGGCGCAGTCTTGCCCCTGCGACTTTCGAGCATCCCAACCCGCAGGCACTTCAGCGGGCACCGCCGCTCCTCAAGCGAAATGTCATCCTGAGCGAAGCGAAGGATCCCGTAGCTACGTCTCCCGATTTCACCGCCACCGCTCCGCTCAATATGAAAGAACCCGCCACTCCCCGCGGCGTGCGCCACCCCGCAGTAGCACAGGCATTCCTGCCTGTGCGCCTTTCCACTCCGCAGGCCATTCCAACGAGCAGTGCCATCCCACACCTGCCTAAGGTGTGCGCCCGCGTGTGTGCCCCAACGGTCGCATTGCCACGAAGCAATACGAAGAACACGAAGTTCCAGACATCCTCTGCGCCCTCCGCGCCCCCTCCGCGCCCTCTGCGTTAAATCTTTCCAGTCTTTCGTGGGTGTGCTGTGTGCGCCTGTGCGCAGATGCGTGCGCGCGCCCATGCGTCGTAGGGGCGACCTGCGGTCGCCTGCTAGTCCCATGCCAAAGGAAGATTCGCTAAACCGGGGGAAAAACAGGGAAGGGAACTCTTCTCAGAAAACAATCCCGCCACGGGCGTCCACCGCCCGCGCAGCGCCTCACCGCGATTCCGGCTCCGTCGCCTCGCGCCCGCCCGCACCCCGCCGCAGCAGAAAAATCTCATCCATCCGTTTCTGTTCCCGCCGCGTCTCTTCGATGCGAAAAACGTCGTACTGCCGCCGCCGCAAATTCTCCAGAATCTTGCATTGCCGCTCGACGCCCTGGTAAACAGCCATCTGCGCGACCCGCTCGTTCTCGACTGTTTTCCGCCGCTCCTGCAATTCGAGCAACAGCCCCTGCCGGTTCTCCTCGCAGACCGCCGCGAAATGCAATTCCGCCGCCGCCACTCCCGCGCCCATCCGCGCACCGGCAGCACGCCGCGCCACAAGTCCGCCCTGCTCGATTCGCCGCATCTCCGCGCGCAGCGCGCCCACGCGCGCCGCCAGCGCCTCGAGTTTCCGCCGCTCGTAGCGTTCGCGGCTCTCCCACATGCGCAGCAGGGAAGCGAGAGTAAACCGAAACGCCAAGCCGTTACCCGCCGAGCGAGAGCAATTCCGAGGCCGACCGCGCAAAATCCACGCGGTCGTCCCGCGTCTGCTGCAGGTAGGCGTCGAGCGCCGGCATCGTCGCGATCGCCTCGTCCAGGAGCGGGTCGGTCCCGCCCTGATAAGCGCCCACGCGGATCAGGTCCTCATTCGCCGTGTAGCAGGAAAGCAATTGCCGCAGCCGCCCAACTTTCGTCATGTGCTCGCGCGTCGCAACGGCCGGCATCAGCCGGCTCAGGCTGCGCAGCACGGAAATCGCCGGGAAATGGTTCTGATTCGCGAGACCCCGGTCCAGCATGATGTGCCCGTCGAGCATCGACCGCGCCGCGTCCACCAGTGGATCCTGTTCGTCGTCGCCTTCCATCAGCACCGTGTAAAACGCGGTGATGCTCCCATTCGCGTAATACCCCGCGCGCTCGATCAGCCGCGCCAGCAGCGAAAAGACCGATGGCGTGTAGCCCTTCGCCGTCGGCGGCTCGCCCGCCGCCAGCCCGATCTCCCGCTGCGCCATCGCGAACCGCGTCAGCGAATCCACCACCAGCAGCACGTGCTTGCCGAGCGAACAGAAATATTCGGCCACTGTCGTCGCCGCCAGCGCCGCCCGTATCCGCAACAGCGGCGACTGGTCGGAAGTCGAAACCACCACCACCGACCGCCTTCGCCCTTCTTCGCCCAGCGCGTCCTCGAGAAATTCGCGCACCTCGCGCCCGCGTTCTCCCACGAGGCCCAGCACCGTCAAATCCGCCGCCGTGCCTCGCGCCATCATGCCGATCAGCGTGCTCTTGCCCACGCCGCTGCCGCCGAAAATCCCCACGCGCTGCCCGCGCCCGCACGTCAGAAATCCGTCGATCGCCCGAATCCCGCATCCGATCGGCTCGCGAATCGCGTGCCGTTCGAGCGGCAGCGGCGGATCGCCCTGCAGCGGCCAGAATTCCCGCGCGCGATATTCGGGCCGGTCGTCGATCGGCCGCCCCATCCCGTCCACCACGCGCCCCAGCATCTCCGGACCCACGCGCAGCCGCGGCCGGGTGCCCCGCGTCACCACGCGGTCGCCCAGGCTGATGCCGCTCGGCCGCTCGAGCGGCACCGAAAGCACGCGCTCGCCGCGGAATCCCACGATCTCGCCCGAATACACCTCGCCGCCCGCCGTGATGATCGCGCAGCCTTCCCCCACCGAGCAGAATGGCCCTTCCGATTCCACCACGTTGCCCACCGCCTGGATCACGCGCCCGGTCCAGCGCAGCGTGGCGAATTGATCGAGCCGCTGAAAGTAAGGTTCCAGTTGTCGCATGGATATTTTCGTCACCGTGGCCGCTGCGCGAGCAGATCGAAAAATCCCTGCTCGATTTCCTTCAAATGCGTTTCGAGCCCGATCGAAGTCGTTCCGACATCGGTTTCGAGCGTGCATTCCTCCGGCCCCAGCGCCGCGTCGGCCACCAGTTCCGGCGCCGGCCCTCCGCCGTGGTTCCCGCGAAAGTGCTCTTCCCAGACGGCGAGCTTCGCCGGATTCACCCGCAACCGTACGCGCGTCCCCGCTCCCAGCTTCTCGAGCGCCACGTGCACCAGCCCCACCAGCAGCAGCGGATCGATCTGCGCCTCGCGATGCAGGATCTTCCGCGCGATCGAAAGCGACAGGTTGACGATGTCCTCTTCGACGCGCTCGAAATAGCTCTCCCGCTGCCGCGCGAATTCCCCGACCGTCTTCCCGATCGCCTCGCGCTCGCCCGCGAGTTTCGCCTCGTACTCGGTGCGCAATCGCGTCTCGGTTTCCGCCTGCCCCTGCTGCCGCGCCGCGCGCACGCGCTCGGCGATCTCCGCGCGCTCCGCGTCGAGTTCCACCTGCCGCGCCGCGGCGGGCTCGCCGCCCGGCTCGCCCAGCCGGTCGATCGCCGGCTGATACGTGAACGGCTCGACGCTCCCCGCCGCCGCGCGCGGCTCCGCCCTAGACGACATACGCTTCCTCGGTCTCCGACTTCAGAATCATCTTTCCCTGGCTCTCGAGCTGCCGCGCCAGGTTCACCACCTCCTGCTGCGCCTGATGCACGTCGCGCGACCGCATCGGCCCGAGCGCCTCCATGTCTTCCTTCATGATCTCGGCCGCGCGCGACGACATCGATTTCAGCAGGTGTCCCTTCAACTGTTCGCTCGCCCCCTTCATCGCCACCGCCAGCACCTTCTTGTCCACCTGCCCGATCAACTCGCGAATGCTCGCGTCGGGCACCTCCACCAGGTCCTCGAACGTGAACATCGAATTCCGGATCGAGACCGCCAGCTGCGCGTCCTCCTTCTCGATCATCTCCAGAATCGATTTCGTCATCGGCACGTCCATCCGGTTCATCAACTCGGCGACCGCGTCCACGCCGCCGTAGCTGCGCCGTTTCTGCTCGCCGAGCGATTCGAGCTTCGTGTGCAGCACCATCGCGATCCGCTGCACCACCTCCGGCGAAAACTGCTGCATCCGCGCCAGCCGCTTCACCGCCTGCGTGCGAATCTTTTCCGGCAGCAATCCCAGCACCGTAGACGCCGCGCGCGGCTCGAGGTGCGCCATCACCAGCGCGATCGTCTGCGGATGCTCGCCCTGGATGAATTTCGCCAGTTGCTGCGGATCGGCCTTCTGCAGCGTGTCCAGCTTGTGCGCCTTGGCCTCCTGCACCTGCATCACCTGTTCGAGCAGGTTGCGCGCGCCCGATTCCCCAAACGCCTTCACCAGCAGCTTCTGCGCGTAGTCGGGCCCGCCCTGCGAAAGGTACTGCTGCGTCAGCGCCAGCCGGTGATACTCCTGCAGCACCTGCGCCGCGATTTCCGGCGAGATGTATTCGAGTTCGGCGATCTCCGCGGTCACCTGCCGCAGGTCTTCCTCCGATAAATGTTTGTAAAGCGAGGCCGCCGCCTCGTCGCCCAGGAGCACCATCAGAATGGCCGCCTTGCGGATGCCGGTCATCTCCGTTCCCGGCGCGCTCGCGCTCACGATGCCGCCTTCCCCTGCCGGATCCAGTTCTCGAGCAGCCGGCTCGACGCCTCCGGCTCGCTCCTCACCTTGTCCACCAGATTCCGCTTCAGCATCACCACGCGCTTCACTTCCGAGTTCGTTCCTTCGAGTTCGCTCTCAAACGCTTCCACTTCCACGTCCTTCGCCGCCGGCACCGCCGCCGCATTCACGCCCGCCGCGCCGCCTCCGGCGACAGCCCCGGCCGGCGCCGCCTGCGGCATCTGCCGGAAACTCGCCATCAATTGTTTCTTCAGCGGCCGCAGCACCACCAGGTACACCAGGCCGAACAGCAGAAACAGCCCCGCCAGCCGCACGACGCTCATCCACTGGTTCGTCAGCCGCAGCACGCGCTGGGGCAACGGCACCGGCGCCAGCTTCGGCACCGGCAGAGCCACGAACGAGAGGTTCTGCACCACCACCTGGTCGCCGCGCTTGGCGTCGAAGCCGATCGCCGCCTTCGTCAGCGCGTCGATCTGCTGCATCTCCTCGGGCGTGCGCTTGAGCCGCACCTCCACCGCGTGACCTTTCTCCTGCCTGGTCTCTGTCGCGTCGTCCACGATCACCGCGGCGTCGATTCGCTCGATGCGCCCGGCCGGTTCCACCGTGTGGCTGACCGTCTTCGATATCGCGTACGTCTTGCTCTCGCTCAGCGTCCCTTGCGGCAGCGTCTCGGTTTTCGCCTGCGCCGCGGCCGGCGGCTTCTTGCCCGCCTTCGGCACGTTGCTCGACGTTCCCGGCACGCCCTGCGTCACGTTCACCGTGCCGGTCTGCTGCGACATTTCCGAGGTCAGCACCACCGGGTTCGTCGGGTCGTAGACTTCAGCGGTGCTCTCGGCCGAACTCGGGTTCCGCTCGACGGTCACGCTCGCGCGCACGTGATCGGCGCCGACCACCGGCGCCAGCGTGTCGACGATCTTCTTGGCCAGCGCCGCTTCCATCCGCGGCGCGTCGATGCCCGTCGAATCGCTCTCGCGCGCCACCATCGGCGCGCCCGTGTCGGCGTTGATGATCGTCACGTTTTTCGGCGGAAGGTTGTCCACCGCGCCCGCCACCAGCCGCTCGATCCCGGCGATTGCGTCGTTCGACAGCCGCCCGCGCAGCCGCAGCACCACCGCCGCCTTCCCCTGCCGCTGGTCGTCGGTGAAGAGCGAATCGTGCGGCAGCACCAGATGCACCCGCGATTCTTCCACCTCGGAAATCGTGTCGATCGTCTCCTCGAGTTCGCCCTCGAGCGCCCGCTGGTAATCCACCTTCTCGCTGAAATCGCTTCCCGACCAGTTCGGTTTGTCGAATAGCTTCCAGCCCATGCGCCCGGTCGCCGGCGGCCCTTGCGTCGACATCTGCATCCGCAACTGGTCCAGCTGGCCGGCGGGAACCAGGATCGTGGTACCGTCGCTCGACACTTGGTAGGGAACGCCCTTCGCCGCCAGGCGCTGCGTCATCGCCTGGCTGTCGGTCGAGGAAAGTCCGGTGAAAAGCGGCGTCATCGCCGGCGCGGAAAACAGCTTCACGAACACCAGCAGCGTCAGCACCACCGCCGCCGCGCTCGCCCCCAGCATCACCCGCTGCCGCACGCTCAAGCTTTTCAAAAACTTGACGATCTGTTCTACGTGTTTGTCCATCGCACGCTTCGTTTGCCGCTCGCTCTTACGGTTCGCGACCCCGCACCGTCGCTCAAATCAGACCGTAGGGACGGGGTCCCCCACCACCCGCGCCCAATCCCTAAAACGACATCTGCGAAACTTCCTGGTACGCCTGCACGATCTTGTTCCGCACCTCGACCATCAACTGGAACGCCACGTTCGCCCGCTCCACCGCGATCATCGTCGACGGAATGTTCTCCGCGTTCCCCGTCGCCAGCCCGGCCACCTTCTGGTCGGCCTGCGCCTGCAACTGATTGATCTGGTCGAGCGTCTCCTGGAGCGTCGCGGTAAAGCCGCCCGCCTCATTCGGCCCGCGCGAGTCGATCTGCCCCAGCTTCGGCAGATTCGCACTGATCCCCGCAATCGGATTCGCCATCGAGTTCTCTCTCCCTCAAAAGGATTCACCCCAGCTCAGTTGCATTTCCCAGGAAATGTTCCGCTGCCACCGCCGTGCAGCAAGAGCCTGTCATCCTGAGGGCATCCGATCAGGATGCCCGAGGAATCTCGGTGTTAACCCGCGGCACCGCGTATCGCCAGCGCCTCGATCGCCCCGAAGCGATTTGTCGCTCCCGCGGAAACCCCGCCTACCGCAGCAGGTCGATCGAAGACTGAATCATGCTCTTGGTCGCCTGGACGGCGGTCGCGTTGAGCTGGTAAGCGCGCGCGGCGTCCATCAGGTCCGCCATCGCCTCGGCCGGATTGATCGACGGATGGGAGACGTTGCCCTGCGCGTTGGCGCCGGGATTGCCCGGCTCGTAGCGCTGGATCGGCGGCGTCGGGTCCTGTAC
>OFHK01000534.1_pt1 | contig 10940 bp, 13 predicted proteins | sample 1521951 | NCBI WGS metagenome assembly OFHK01 (sample SAMEA2468436, study PRJEB22500) | soil metagenome | biome: Glassland; feature: Farmland; material: Clay | place: Australia | collected 2013-01-31 | depth 0.55 m
GCGGGGGTAGGAGCCGGGGGACGGCGGCCTCGTACGCGACAACGGAGGGCGCCGGGAGGGGCCGGGGGCGGGGCGGATAAGGCGTCCCCCGGGAGGGGTGCGTGAAAGTGCGCGGATCCCCCTGCGGCCACACGGTTCGCGGCGCGCACGGCGGCACCGGCTCAGGGGGCGGGGCCCGCGGGAGGAATGCTCTTGCGCCTCCGCAGGGCGAGCCAGAGGACGAGGGCCACGGCCGCGACCGCGGCGGAGACGCTCGACCGCCCGCGCCTGCTCTACCTGGGCCTCCTCGCGGGGTTCGTCCCGGGATTCGTCGTGAAGGCGTTTTGAGGACGAAGGCGCTCCGCCCCCGGAGGCAGGCCGTCGGAGAGAAGCAGACGCCCCGCGGGGGCCGTCGTCACCGGGGGCTCCGGGCGTACGATCGGATCGATACCTCCCGCCGCACGGCGGAGAAGTCCCGGTCCCCCGTCACAAGGGTCTCTCCGCGCGCCTTCGCCATCCCCGCGAGGAGGACGTCCACGGTGCCCATGAGCGCTCCGTCCAGCGAGAGCCGAGCCTGGAGGAGTCCCGCCTCCTTCGCGTCCGCGTCCGTGAGGGTGAGGACGTCGAAGGCGGCGACCAGGGCGTCGATCTTGTCTCTCTCCTCGCGGCTGCGCCGCGACCGTCCCGCCCCGACCCAGAGCTCGAAGAGTCCCGGGGACGGCAGGGTGACGTTCTCGCCGGAGCGGTCGATTTCCTGGACGAGGGCGACCGCCTCCGGGCGTCCCCGCATCATGTCGATGAGGAAGCTGGTCTCGAGGATCATCGGGTCGCGTCCACGTGGCGCCGGAGCGCGCGGTCCTCGTCGATGGCTTTGCGGATTGCGTCCGCCGACTCCGGGCTCAGGATGCCCACGAAGTCGCGGAGAGGGCGGCGTCTCGTGAGCCTCAGGATGACGTCCGAGAAGCTCTCGTCGCCCGCCTTGCGGGCCCTGAGGCTTCGGTAGGCCTCCTCCGTGATCGTGATCGTCTTGACGACCATGTATGTTTAAACGTAAACGGACTACTTAACCCTTGCCCGGGGTCGGTCGAACGGGTCTGGGCGTGCCCCCTCAGGTGCGCGAGTCGGGGTTCAGGGCCTCCCAACCTGAGGAATGGCCGGCGACCCTGCGCCCGTCGGGGGGGCTGCACTCTGCGGCATCTCTCCGCTTCTCGCGACGGCACCCGCTCACGGCGCGCTGGCCAGGTGCGACCCGAGCGCGCCGCCGCCGATCGCGAGCGCGAGGATGGCGGAGGCAACGGCGAAAAGGAGGAAGAGCGGGAACCCCCCGTAGGCCAGCTTCCAGGGCATCGTGAGCGTCTTCCGTTCGACGTCCGGGAGGTTCTCGAGCTCCGGTTCCACGACCATGCGGTCGATGTAGATCGTCACCGGGAACGTGAGGACCGCGGTCCCGCCCAGGGCGACGTACAGGAAGAGCATGAACAGCGGCTCCGCGGTCTTCCCCAGGCTGTACGCGGAGACGCCGTAGTAGATGCTGAGCGCGCCCGTGACGCAGGCGAGGAAGCCGACGTACTGCGTCCGCAGGCGGAGGTGCACGGAGACCGCGAACGCGATGAGGATCACGCCCAGCAGGACGTACGGTCGTAGAAGAGGATGTTGTAGGATCCCGGCAGCGGCCAGGTGATCTCGCCCCAGAGGCCGATCGCGAAGACGATGGCGCCGAGGCCGGCCAGCGGAATGACTGCGCCCCGGAGGTGCGCGTACGTCCGGTGGTGCCCGTGCCGCCGGAACGTGACGTAGCCGACGGCGCCGGAGTAGAAAAGGAGCGCGGCGACGAACGCGAGGGTGAACAGCTGCAGCGCCAGCGGATCGACGAAGGCCATGGCTTTCCTCCTGCCCCGCCGCCCGGGACCGGGGCAAGGCGGGATGCATTTCCCGTTATATGAGGGCGCGGAGGAGGAGCCACACGCCCTGCGACCCGGTTCCCATCGGAGCGGTTCCCCTTCGCCGGGACGAAACGTGCGGAGCCGGACGAGGGCGGCGTCGACCGAGTTCCGAGGGATACGCTCCCGCCGCCTCCCGAGGACTCGCCCGTGCCGCCAGAACCGCCCTCGCAGACGGGCATGGTCGTCAAGTTCTGCCCCACGTGCGGGAAGCAGTATCCCCTGAGTCCCAGCGTCTGCCCTCGGGACGGAAGTCTGCTGAAACCAGCACGCCCGATGTGCCAAAGGTCGGTCTCCTCGGAGGGACCGGCCGCGGCGCGCGGAGCCTTAAAGCCATCCGGTCCCTTCCGGGCGTCCGATGGCGCGCATCTGCATCGTCGGCACGGGCCACGTCGGCCTGGTGTACGCGGTGGCCTTTACCCTCCAAGGCCACACGGTCGTCGGGACGGACGTCGTGTCGGAGGCGATCGCCTCCCTCCGGAAAGGGAAGCCGACGTTCTACGAGCCCGGCCTGCAGGCCGCGCTGACGAGGGCCCGCAAGACGAAGCGCCTGTCCTTCTCCACAGAGATCGCCGCGGAGGTCGCGAAGGCGGAGGCCGTGTTCCTCGCGGTGGGCACCCCGTCACGTGAGGACGGTTCCATCGACACGTCCTACGTCGAGGGCGCGGCGAAGACGGTCGGGGAGGGGCTGCTCGCCGCGAAAGGGTACCAGGTGGTCACGGTCAAGTCCACCGTGGTCCCCGGGACCACGGAGGCGGTCGTGCGACCCGCCCTCGAGGCGGCGTCCGGCAAGACGGCCGGCACGGGCTTCGGGCTCTGCATGAACCCCGAGTTCCTGCGCGAGGGGTCCGCGGTCGAGGACGCGCTGAAGCCGGACCGGATCGTGATCGGCTCCCTCGACAAGCGGTCGGGGGACGCGCTCGCGAAGGCGTACGCGAAGGTGCGGTGCAGGAAGCTGCGGACGGACCTCCGCACCGCGGAGATGATCAAGTACGCGACGAACTCGTTCCTGGCGACCAAGGTGTCCTTCGCGAACGAGCTCGCGGACCTGTGCGACGCGTTCGGCGGGATCGACGTGGACCGCGTGGTCGAGGGCATGGGCCTGGACGCTCGCATCAACCCGCGCTTCCTGAAGGCCGGCCTCGGGTTCGGCGGCTCCTGCTTCCCCAAGGACGTGCGCGCCCTCCTGGCCGCGGGGCGGGCGAGCGGCTACGAGTCCTCCCTCCTCCGGGCCACGCTCGACGTGAACGACGTCCAACCGCTGCGGGCCGTCGCCCTGGTCGAGGCCGCCGCGGGCGACCTGCGCGGGCAGCGCGTCGCGATCCTCGGCCTCTCCTTCAAAGGTGGGAGCGACGACATCCGCGAGTCACGGGCCATCCCGCTCGCGCGGGCGTTGCTCGAGAAGGGCGCCTCCGTCGTCGGGTACGACCCGGAGGCCTCCGCCGCCTTCCACGCGGTCGTCCCGGACGTGGAGATCGCGCCGGACGTGGCGAATGCGCTCGCCCACGCCGACGTATGCATCGTGCACAACGACTGGCCCCAGTGGCGTAAGCTCAAGGCCAAGGACTTCGCGGGCATGCGGCGAAAACTCGTGGTCGACGGGCGCCGCATCCTGGACCGCAAGGCCATGCAGGGCGTCGAGCTGCGCGTGCTCGGGGGCTGAGGCTCAGCCGCCGACGAGCCCCTTCTTCCGCAGCTCCTCGTAGGCCCTCTCGAAGCCGTCCTCCGCGGAGGCCGTCTGGCCCCAGGAGACGAGTTCCCTCATGCCCTCCTCGAAGGCGACCCTCGGCTCGTAGCCCAGGAGCTTCCGGGCCGCCGAGATGTCGGCGAAGCAGTGCCGCACGTCCCCGGCGCGGAACTTGTTCTCGACCGCCGGCCGGACGCGGCTCCGGTAGAGCGTGATCAGGACGTTGGCCACGTCGAGGATGGACGTCGGCTTCCCGGTGCCGATGTTGACCGCATGGTCGTCCGCGCCGCTCTTCTCGATGGCGAGGGCGCAGGCGCGGGTGATGTCGTGGACGCTGACGAAGTCCCGCGTCTGGCGCCCGTCCTCGAAGACCACCGGCGGCTGCGCGTTCTTGATCCGGGACTGGAAGATCGCCGCGACGCCGGTGTACGGGTTGTCGAGGCTCTGCCGCGGGCCGTAGACGTTGAAGAAGCGCAGCGCCACGGTGGGCAGGCCGTACGCGCGGCCGACGGCGAGGCAGAGCTCCTCCTGGTCGCGCTTCGTGACCGCGTACACGGAGTTCGTGGCGAGGGGCTTCGCCTCCGGCGTCGGGACGGGCGCGAGCGTCTGGCCGCAGACCGGGCAATGGACCTCCCAGTCCTTCTTCGCGAACTGCGCCTCCGGGCGGAGGTCCGGGGCGACGATGCCGTGGTCGGCGCAGCGATACGCGCCCTCGCCGTAGATGCTCATGGACGAGGCCACGAGGAGCTTCTTGACCCCGTGGTTCCCGTCCGCGAGGACCTGCAAGAGCCTCGCGGTGCCGCCGACGTTGACGTCGACGTAGCGTGTGACCTGGTACATGCTCTGCCCGACGCCGACCATGGCCGCGAGGTGGACGACGACCTCCGCGTCGCGGAGGAGCGGCTCGAGGACGCCGTCCTTCCGCAGGTCCTCGAAGTGGTACGTCGCCCTGGGATTCAGGTAGTCCGGCTTCTTCTTGTGGACCTGCGGCTCCAGGTTGTCGACCACGTCGACCTGGTGGCCCTGGGCCACGAGGTCGTCCACGAGGTAGCTGCCGATGAAGCCCGCGCCGCCGGTCACGAGGATGCGTCTCGTCGTCATTCGGAGTGCTCTCCTGGTATTGAATGGCGTTCAGGGTGCGTGCATTCGCACCACCCTGCAGAAGGTCTATCAAGCAAGACGGGACTTACTTTCCCGTGCACGTCGTTCGGGTTTCGAGCAAGGGCCAGATCGTCATCCCCAAAGAGGTCCGCAAGAGACACCACTTGGACCGGGACGTGGACCTGATCCTCCTCGAGTCGGGGGACGCCATCGTCCTGCGGAAGAAGAAGGATATCGAGGAAATCCTCAAAGATGAGTTCATGCCGCTCCTGCGCGCGTCCGAACGTTCCCTCAGTGAACTCTGGGACAACCCCGAGGACGACGCCTGGAACGACGTGTGAGGGGAATCTCCCATGGCCGTGCGTCCCGGCTCGGTGGTCACCGTCACGTTCCCGTTCACCGACCTCCCGGCTTCCAAGCATCGGCCGGCTCTTGTCTTGATCGCTCACGGGGAGGACCTCGTGCTTTGCGGCGTGACCTCCAAGCTTTCGCGGCGCGCCGATTCGGTCCCCCTCGAGGACCGCGGCATGGCCGAGGGCCTTCTGCCCAAGCCCAGTGAAATCCGGCCTCTGAAGCTCTTCACGATCCACCGCGCCCTGGTCCGCTCCGTGGTGGGTCGGGTGTCCACCGAGGTGCTGCGGCGCACCGTGGGTGTGCTCGTCGCTGCCTTGCCGGCGGCCAGCTAGCCCCGGTCCCCGCGGTGGCTTCATCGGTTGCTTCCCTTCTCTCTCGTCTTGTAGGATTCGATTGTGCGCCGCAAGCCCTCCTCCAGGGAGACCTTCGGCTCCCACCCGAGGACCGTGCGGGCCTTCGTGATATCCGGGCACCGCACCCTCGGGTCGTCCGGGGGCAGCGGCCTGTGGACGATGCCCACGTCCTTGCCCATGAGCCGCTGGATAATCGCCGCCAGGTCCGCGATCGTGCGCTCGTCCGGGTTGCCGAGGTTCACCGGGCCTTCGACGCGCTCCACGGTCAGCAGGCGCGCGATGCCCTCGATGAGGTCGTCCACGTAGCAGAAGGACCGCGTCTGCGAGCCGTCGCCGTAGACGGTGAGGGGCTCGCCCCGCATGGCCTGGCCGATGAAGTTCGGGATGACGCGGCCATCGTCGAGTCGCATGGATCGGCCGTACGTGTTGTGGATCCGGGCGATGCGGACGTCCATCCCGTGCTGGTGGTGGTAGGCCATGGCGAGCGCCTCGGCGAAGCGCTTCCCCTCGTCGTACACGCTGCGCGCTCCGATGGGGTTCACGTGGCCCCAGTACGTCTCCGGCTGCGGGTGCACCTCCGGGTCGCCGTAGACCTCGGACGTGGAGGCGAGGAGGTACCGCGCCTTCTTGGCCTTGGCGAGGCCCAGGGTCTTGTGCGTACCGAGGGCGTTCACCTTGAGCGTCTGGATGCCGTACTTCGCGTAGTCCACCGGGCTGGCCGGCGAGGCGAAATGCAGGATGTAGTCCACCTTGCCCGGGATCTTCAGCTCTTCCGTCACGTCTTGCTTGAGGAACATGAACTTCGGGTCCCTCCGGAACGCCTTGAGGTTGTCCCGCGAGCCCGTCAGGAGGTTGTCCACCGCGACGACGGTATGGCCCTCCGCGAGCAGTCGCTCGCAGAGATGACTGCCAAGGAACCCCGCGCCGCCCGTGACCACGGACCTAGGCATGCCCGAGCAGCTCCTTCAGGAAGGCCGTCGCGGCCTCCTTGTACTCCGCGCTCTGCAACGTGAGCTCGACGTGCGCGCGGAACCAGTCCATCTTCGTGCCGATGTCGTACCGCCGCCCGGAGAAGCGGTACGCGTACACCGGCTCCGTGCGGCGGAGGACGCGCAGCGCGTCCGTGAGCTGGACCTCGCCGTTCTTCCCCGGCGGCGTCGCGCGGATGGCGTCGAAGACGGCCGGCGTGAGGACGTACGTGCCGCTGATGCCGAGCCGCGACGGCGCGTCCGCGGGCGACGGCTTCTCGACTAGGTCCGCGACCTCGAGGGTGCGCTCGTCCACCGCCTTCCCGGGCGCGATGATGCCATAGTCGGAGACCTTCGCCTCGCGGACCTCCTCGACCGCGATCACGCTGCGGTGCAGGCGCTCGTGGACGTCCCAGAGCTGCTTGGCGACCGGCGGATCGGCCACGTTGATCGTGTCGCCGAGGGTGACGAGGAACGGCTCGCGGCCGACGTGCTTCTCCGCCTGGAGGATCGCGTCGCCGAGGCCCCGCGGCTCCTTCTGGCGCACGAAGTGCACGTGGGCCTTCGAGGAGAGCTCCTCAAGCTCCTTGTACGCGCGGATGTCGTGGCTGTTGCGGAGGGCCGCGTCCCACCGCGGCGAGGCGTCGAAGTAGTCCTCGATCGCCCTCTTCTCGCGGCCGGTGACGATGAGCAGGTCCGTGGCTCCGGCGGCCACGGCCTCCTCGACGACCCAGTGGATCGCCGGCCGGTCGACCACGGGGAGCATCTCCTTTGGCTGCTCCTTCGTCAGCGGCAGGAAGCGCACGCCGAGTCCGGCGGCCGGGATGACGGCTTTCACGGGGTCCCTCCGCGCGGGGTGGGTGGCCTGGGCGAGGGGAGGGACGGACTTAAGGGTTTCTCAGCGAGGGACGGCTACGGGCCGGGCCGGAGACGGAGTCGGGAGAGGATCATGGGGCGGGTGGGCGAGGCCGAGTCGGGAGGAACCTCCTCGGGTCCGCGTGCGGCATGCCCCCACTCCTCCGCTTCCGCCGTGCGTCCCACGCGTCCACGGCGATCGTCCGGCAGGCGTCGCAGTAGACGTAACGGATCTTCCGCCGACGGAGGTCTCTCCCGCTGATCGCCCCGGAGGCTCAGCGGACGACGAGCACGGAGCAGGGCGCGTGGCTCACGATGCCGCTGGAGACGCTCCCGAGGAGGAGCTTCTTGAACCCGGAGAGCCCGCGCGTCCCGACGACGATCAGGTCCGCGCTCTCCTTCTTCGCGAACTCCGTGATCATCTCGACGGCCGACGTCGCGCGGTCCAGGAGCACGCCCCGGGCTTCGAGGCCGCTGGCCTTCGCGAGGGCCGCCGCCTTCCGGAGGACCTCCTTGGCCTCCGTCCTCGCGTAGTCGTGGTACTCCGTCAGCGCGCGCACGCCCCCGACCACGTCCGCCGAGGATCCGTTGACGCCCGTGGCCCAGGCCACCGCGCTCACGATGAGGAGCTCCGCGCCCTCGCGCTTCGCGAGGTCGATGGCCACCCTCGCGGCCCGCTGCGCGTCCTCCGAGCCGTCCGTCGCCGCGACGATGCGGCGGAAGCGCCCGTTCTCTGCCTTCTGAGACGCCGTCCCGCTCACCTCGCGCAGCCCCATGCCGTCCGGGCTCTTACTAGCTTGTCTCCGGCGCCGCGGGGCCGCCTGCGCCCCGGCTCGTCCGGGGGCGGCCGGGGCCGGCCTCACGCCTTCGGCCGCGTCCACGTCAATGCGAGCGCGCCGCTCATGTCGAGGACGACGAACCCGGCCTTCAGGGAGCACGTGAGCGTGACCGTGCTGAGCTCGTACTTCCCCACGGTCGTGGCCCGCTGCACGGACCCGTCCGCGGCCTCGAGCGCGCGCCGCAGGCGCTCCGTGAGCCGGTCGTCGCCGTCGACTGCGAGGCCGCGGAACCCCGGCTGGTACCTCGCGATCGCGTTCTCCGGCACGCTCTCCTTCCCGGAGGCTCGCGCGCCTTTCCCTCCGGACCGTCCCTTCGCAGGCATGGCCGGTGCATCGCACCTCCGCGCGCATGAAACCTCCGGGCCGGCGTCGGAGCCTCTCGCCGTGCGGTGGGATGCCTCCCTGCCGGCCCGGGAGGGCAGACCGAAAGGTTCCAATCCCTCGACGCGCCTCCCTCCATCCGAAGGGTGCTTGATGGCCACCTGTCCGACGTGCGGGAACAAAGGGTTGGGCCTAAAGGTGTTCGGCTGCTCGACGTGCAACCGCCCGGGCTGCGTGCGGTGCCTCGCCATTCCGGTGGGCCTGAGCTTCCCGGATTCGGAAGGGCGGCAAGCGACCGCGTACTCCTGCTCCTGGGACTGCTTCGAGCGCGCGGTGCGGTACCAGATGTCCCGCGGACAGACGGTCAGCCCGTGGGGCGAGGGGTATGTGTTCATGGGCCGCATCCTCACGGGCGAGGCGGCGTGGCGCGTGAACCGCTTCCACGTCGAGAACCTCGTAGTGGCGGGCCGGTATGAGGATGCCGCGCGGCTGTACGAGAAGCTGGGCATGTGGAAAGAGGCGGGGGACATGCGCGCCCGCTCGCGCCAGCAGGTCGTCACCCAAGTCCACGTCGACATGAACGCCCTCCTGGACCAGCTCCACCGGCTCGGCCTGGCCGCGACCTACACCTGTCCCACGTGCCGCAGCCCGCTGTCGATCACCGGGGACACGCGCCCGGATGCCCTCACGAGGTGTGCCTACTGCGGGTCGATGCTGCGGCAGACGGACATCGTGGACGCGGTCACCCGCGTGCTGGGCGGGCGCTGAAGGGTGCTGGCGGGCTCGCCGCGGCCCCTCGGCCTCACCGTTCCGGTGGCGTGAACCGGAGGAGCACGGAGTCGCGGCCCACCTCGCACTCGGGCACGACGCCGACGATGCCGCGGACGGCCTCCTCCATGAAGAATCTCTGGAAGTTCGAGGCCTTCGGGCCCCAGTGGTGCTGCATCTGGATCGTCACCCGGCGCTCGTCCCGCTGGACCTCGAACTCGCTCCACTTCGCGTACCGGCGGATCAGGGAGAGGTAGTCGAGGAACGCGTCGAGCCCGAGCTTCTTGTACCAGAACAGGGTCATCTCCCGAGGGTTCTGGCTCCCCGTCTCCCGGCCCACGCGCTCCCGCCCCTCGTCGTCCATGCCCTCGACGAGCGCCCGGAAGCCGTTCCGCGTGATCGTCACGAACCCGAACTTGTCCGCGAACCGGTCCCACTCCGCGTACCTCGTCAGGATCGAAGAGACCAAGGCGTTCACGCTCAGGCCGCGAGCCTCCGCGTCCGCGCGGAGGACGTCCTCGAGCCTGGATGGGATGCGGATGCTCCGGAGGACGGTCTTGGGCTTCGGGCGGGCCATGGGCCTGTAACACAATGTAACACTAAAAAGGTGTACGCCGCGCTCATAACCCCCCACGCCGTTTCGGGTGACCGAAATGGCGACGGAGGCGGAGGTGCGGGCGCCGCACCAGGGAAACGGTGGGCCGGCGGACGTGACATCCCTCAAGGCAGGGGTCCGGGGGGACGTGATCCTCCCAGGCGACCCGGGGTACGACGCCGGGCGGAAGGTGTGGAACGGCATGATCGACAAGCACCCGGGCCTGATCGTGCGGCCGACGGGCCTGGCCGACGTGATCGCGGCCGTGACGTTCGCTCGGAAGCAGGGGATGCTCCTCGCGGTCAAGGGCGGCGGCCACAACGTCGCGGGGAACGCGGTCTGCGACGGCGGGATGGTCATTGACCTCTCGCGGATGAAGGGGATCCACGTGGACCCCGAAAAGAAGACGGCCCTCGCCCAGGCGGGCGTCCTCTGGGGCGAGCTCGACCACGAGACCCAGGCCTTCGGCCTCGCGGTCACGGGCGGCCTCGTCTCGACGACGGGGATCGCGGGCTTCACCCTCGGCGGGGGCATCGGCTGGCTCATGCGCTCCTACGGCCTGGCCTGCGACAACCTCCTGTCCGCGGACGTCGTGACCGCGGAAGGGGAGGTCAAGCGCGCGAGCGCGACGGAGAACCCGGACCTGTTCTGGGCCCTCAAGGGCGGGAGCGGAAACTTCGGCGTCGTGACCTCCCTCGAATATCGGCTGCACAACGTGGGCCCGACCGTCCTGGGCGGAATCCTCTTCCACCGCGGGGAGAAAGCCCGGGACCTCCTGCGCTTCTACCGGGAGTTCGTCAAGAGCGCGCCAGACGCGCTCACGACGATGTTCGGCTACATCACCGCGCCGCCCGCTCCGTTCCTCCCGGCCGAGGTCCACGGCAAGCCGCTGGCCCTGATCGCGCTCCTCTACAACGGACCCGTCGAGAAGGGTCAGAAGGCCGTCCAGCCCCTCCGGGACTTCGGGAAGCCCGTCGCGGACCTCGTCGGGCCGCTGCCCTACACGGCCCTCCAGGGCTTCCTGGACCCCATGTGGGGTCCGGGCCTGTGGAACTATTGGAAGTCCCACTACCTGGACGACTTGGACGACGCGACGATCGACACGATCCCCGCCCACGTCCCGAGGTCACCCTCGCCTCCGTGCGAACTCCACCTTCACCACCCGAAGGGCGCGGTGCCG
>OFHK01000535.1_pt1 | contig 10937 bp, 6 predicted proteins | sample 1521951 | NCBI WGS metagenome assembly OFHK01 (sample SAMEA2468436, study PRJEB22500) | soil metagenome | biome: Glassland; feature: Farmland; material: Clay | place: Australia | collected 2013-01-31 | depth 0.55 m
GGTCGACGCCGCTCTTCGACGATCAGGCGCTCGCCCTCCTGTTCGAGCACTCCGGGGGGGTGCCGCGCCGCATCAACATCATCGCCGGCAATGCGCTTATCGAGGGATTCGGCAAAGGCGCGGAACTTATCGGACCGGAGATCATCGAGAGCGTGGTAAGGGACCTGTGAGACGACGTTCTTCAAATGTCGAATTGAAAATTTTAAATTTTTCAATCTCGCATCGGCAATCGAGCGAAGAGATGCAGTGATCGGAGTGTTACGAGTGCAGAACTGCGGAATCCGTAGGGTGCAAAATGAACGAAAAAAAAAGGACGGGTATTTAATTTAAGATCTAAAATTTCCAATTTCCAAATGGAGCGCTAGCCACGTATGGATATTCTCTCGGCGCGTAAAAAGGCTGCGGAGCGGGCACAGGCCCGGAAAAAGACTGAGGTGGAAACTGCCGCGGATGTGCCGGCCCTGCCGGAGCAACAGCCTCCCGAGTCGGCAGAGACGGCGCCCGCACGGCCTTCAGCGGGTGTTGCAGCCGGTCCCTCGGGCAGCGACGCTCCTGTCGTGGAAGACGCAGAGGCCGCAAAGGCACCGTCGCCGGAGGGTGAAGCAGCAGAAGCTGTTGCGTCGCTCCAGGAGATCGAAATGCTCTCGTTCCGTCTCGGCGACGAGGAGTATGCCGTGCTGGTCGATGCAGTGAAGGAAGTGCTCAAGATCCGCGATCTGACTCCCGTGCCGAACGCGCCGGACTATGTTCTCGGGGTCATGGCGCTTCGCGGGACCGTGCTGCCGGTCATCGACCTGTGCCGGCGGCTCGGTCTGACTCCCGGGAAGCAGGATGAAAAATCGCGGATCATTGTCGTCAGCGTCAATGACGAGGACGCCGGGATCCACGTTGACCGCGTGACAGGGGTGGTGCGGATTTCGCCCGATGCGGTGAGGCCGACGCCGGAGACCATCGAGCACGGCGCGGAATTTCTGCGGGGGATCGCGCGAAAAGAAGACAAACTGTACATCCTGCTCGATATCGAAAAAGCAGTTGGAACGTAAGGAGATTGCGGAATGCGGATTGCGGAATAGAGCGCGAAGACATCCTGCGAGTGTTTCTATTCTGCATTCCCCATTCCGGAAGCCGCAATAGTATAAGGGGGGAGGAACGAATATGAATAGGAAGAAAAGCAGAACGGTATTTGTTCTACTTGTTGTGCTGTTATCCGCTGCCCTGTTCGGCGGATGCGGCAGCAGCACGGGAGAAGGGGTCCCGCCGGCAAGCGGGGCCGTGACCGGCGCCACGACGGTGGGCATCAATGTCTGCACCGGCTGCCACACCGTAGCGACGGCAGACTGGCTCACCAGCATGCACGCGAATGCCGCGAACGGCCTCGACAGCCCCGGCTCGCCGACGGTCGGACAGATTGCAACCTGCACGAAGAATTGCCACGATCCCAACGGCGACAGCGCCAAGATCGTCGCCGCCGGCTATATCGGCACTCAGCCGCGGCCCGTGGTGGGTTGCGAAGCCTGCCACGGCGGAGGGAGCCTCCACTACGGCTCGGGCCCGATTTTTCTCCTGGCCAATACAGCGGGGACATCGCTCGGTTCCGTCAAGGTCTCGGGCCAGTACGTCATGTGCACCTCCTGCCATGCACTGCTGAATTCATCAGGCACCGGAACCGTTGCCGCCACTCATGATCCTGCGAGCAGCGTAACGCCGACGGGCTCACAATATACCATCACAGACACGCACTTTGCTTCTGCCGGCAACTGGACGGGACTGCAAGGAGCAAACATTGTAATGAATATATCCGGCTACGCTATGAATTATGCTCGCGATACCATCTGTACCGACTGCCACAATCCACATAAAACGGCCGATATCAACAGGGAATGGGCGGCATCCGGCCATGCATTCCGCGGTCCGGAGAATCCGCCTACCACCTATAACCCCTGGTCACATTACAATTGGACTTGCGATGCTGCAGCGAACTGCGGGGCGATGGGGACGTACGGGGACAGGACCACATGCCAGCGGTGTCATACTACAACGGGATTTGCCGCTTATGCCGATGCGCTCGGAAGCGGCAATACTACCTTGGCAAATGCCATCTACACCGGCAGCCGGCCTCCGTTGGCATACGATGCAAACTTCAAACCCGAGATGTTGGAGTGCAAAGGCTGCCACATTGACAACAGGGGAAGCCTGAGGAACCCGAGAGCTTACAAGGCAACATATCAAATTCCAGTCGGAGGCTTTCCTTCTGGCTATCCGATCAATGCAGACGTGTCTTATCAATACCCCGATATTTCCGCCTCGAACGTCTGCATGCCCTGCCACACGGGGCGCGGGAGCGGCAAAGCGATTCATAATCTCAATACCGGACAGAGAGCTGCTGTGAATTTCGGCAATCTGGGCTTCCCTGATGGGCACTACCTGACGGGAGGTGGAACAATGTTCAAGGGCACTGCATACGAATATGTTGGAAGAAGCTACGTCGACCCCGCTTCATACAAACATAATCAGATCGGCACGCCAAATGCTCCGAACACCGGCTCGAACGGCCCTTGCATCGGGTGCCACATGGACCGGCCGGGCCTGAGCGGCCATCATCTCTTTGAGCCCATCAGCACGAATACAGGGACCATCATCGTATCGAGCGAGATTTGTTTTAACTGCCACGCGGGCTCGAGCATTGACTTTGGGAGGGTGGTGCAGGATGAGAAGGACAACTTTGAATTTGCCCTTGAGGCTCTCGGGACAGAGCTCGATATAGTGAGCGGCTATACTTTTACCACCGACTACCCGTATTTTTCCAGCACAAACTGGCTCTCCGCCGGCGATACTGATATGACAGGCAACACCACCGGCAAAAACAATCTGGGGGCCGCCTTCAACATGAGCCTCCTCCATCATGAACCGGGGGCCTATGTACATAACAGCAGATATGTGAAGAGGCTCATCTATGACTCTCTCGACTGGATCGATGACAGGCAAATGAACTATTCGGTCGGCGCGACGCTCACCAATGCCTGCAGCGGCGATACGCCACCCGACTGGTGCCAGGGAGCAATGAAATATCTTCTTCCAAGCGGGTCGCTCTGGAATGGGACATACCCGGACGGATACGGAATCGATGCTGAACGGCCCTAACCCCACACTGGCAAAGGAGGTTTCATAATACATGGAACGATTTCTGAAATGGAAAACATGGCTCGTGCTCGGAACTCTGGGCGCCTTCTTCGCGGCTGGGTGTGCGGCGCTCAAAGAATCGCGCCCGATCCTGCCGATCAAGGATTACGAGAAACTGATCGCCGGCCGCCTGGACGCGGACTATATCGGCACCGACAACTGCCTCAAGGCTTGCCACGTGCACGATAAGATCAGAAGAGATTTTGACCTCTCAACCATGGGGGCGCAGCTCTCGAGGGAATCGGGACTGCCGCTCGTGAATTGCGAGAGTTGCCACGGACCGGGCAGCCTCGCCGTCGACCTGCTGACGCCCGAGAAACTTGCGGCCGATGCGAAGGCAGGGAAACAGTCGGCGTGCGACTTCAAGACCTTCATCGATCTCAAAAACATTCCGGCGCAGGCTCGGTCGCTCATCTGTCTCAAGTGCCACTCGGCCAATGCCACGTTCAACCTGCACAACTGGAACGCGGCCAGCCATAACCTTGCCGACGTGTCCTGCTCCGATTGTCACCGGATCCACGGCAGCCACAATCTCAAGGTCAAGTTGAGGGACACGGCCGATATGTGCGAGCGCTGTCACCAGGACGTGAAGGCGGCCTTTACCCTGCCGAACCACCACCCGGTGCCGGAGAAGAAGATCTTCTGCACCGACTGCCACGACCCGCACGGCGGCCAGGAGAAAAACCTGAGGCGGGAATCGATTAAGGCGACCTGCCCCCAGTGCCATTCGGAAAAAGAAGGGCCCTTTGTGTACGAGCACGCGGACATTACCGAGGACTGCACCGCCTGCCACACGCCGCACGGATCGGTGAACAACAACCTTCTCATCCTGCGCGAGCCGTTCCTGTGTCTGCAGTGCCACCCGACGCACCCGATTGACAGCAGCACGACAGCGGACCAAAAGCGCGCTTTCTATACGCGGTGCACGGATTGCCATTCACAGATCCACGGGACCGACCTGCCGTCAGCGAGCGGCAAGGGCAACTTCATACAATAGAGGAGACACGAAGATGAAAAAGATCATTCTTACACTTATCGTATTCATGCTCTGGGTCTCCTTGGCGGCCGCGGAACAAGCCGCAGGCGACAAGACAATAGAGGGCCAATCAGCTGAAGCTCTGAGTATTCTGGCGGCCCCGGAGCTGGTCGCAAGCGACAAGAAAACAGAGGGCCAATCAGCTGAAGCTCTGAGTATTCTGGCGGCCCCGGAGCTGGTCGCAAGCGACAAGAAAACAGAGAACCAGTCAGCTGAAACTCCGGCCACCGATTTCGAAGGCCGTATCGGCCTGGGCTACCGGGGGATCACGCAGAACGGCAACCCCATCGCCGGGGAGTATGATTTTATCAAGTCTTCTGTCACGGGCGCTCTGGACTTCGAGTACGACCCGCTCCCTCACCGATTTGTGCTCGAATCTTACTATCTGAACAGTAAAGATTACTTCGGGGAAATGGATTACGCGTACCGGGACGTTGTGCTCTTCAACGGGTATACCCGCAACATGTTCCATAACCTCAATCATTACAGCTTCGGACCCACCCCGACCACGCCCGGGGTGACCTTTACCGACAAGGATCCGGGCGCCCAGTACGGCATCGAGAACCAGTTGAGCAGAGCGTTCATTCGTTTCAAGACCCCTAACTTTCCGTTCCATCTGTACGCCGAGATAATGACGATCGACCGGCAGGGCACGATCCAGCAGCGCTTCCTGCGCGAATTCACCGGGAATCTCGACAAGGTCTCCGAGTCCCGCGACATCGACTGGAACACGCAGCAGGTCCGCGTGGGCGCGAACAGCCACCTGGGGCCGGTTGAGGTGGATTACAGCCACATGGAAAAGAAGTTCGAATCGCTTACGAACAAGGAGCTTTTTGATGTCTATCCGCCGTCCGCCACGCTGGTACCTCACAACCTCACTCCCGACCTCAGATCCTCGTCGGATACCGTAAAGCTCCATTCATCATATTCGGGCAGGCTGGTGTTGGCGGGCACTTATTCGGGCGGAGACAAAAAGAATGAGGACAGCGGGGCGAAAGTGAATTACTGGAACTCGGCTGGAGACATCACCTTTATGCCGGTGACCAGTGTGATCCTGGCCGTCAAGTACCGGCACTACAATATCGACACTACCAATCCGAACACCGTGATTAATGTGACCCCGGGCGTCCCGATCACCGAAAGCGTCAGAGACTCGATCTCTTCGTCACGGGATGTCGTGACCGGAACGATCCGGTACCGGGCGACCGACCGGCTGGCGCTCACGGGCGAATATGTCGCTGATTCGATCGATCGCACGAATGTCGTAGACCTCTGGGACGTGCCGGAGAAAACCACGAAAGGAACGGCAAAGCTCGGCCTTACCTACCGTGTCATGAACAAGGTCACCCTGCGGGCGGACTACCGTCAGACAAAGACGGACAACCCGGCCTACGACACGGACCCCGACAAGTCGCAAACCGCGATGGCGTCCATAACCTGGACGCCGACGCCGCGGTTCAATACCCTGCTCAGCTACAGCGCGGTGCGTGAAACGCGGGACCTCCTGGGCGCGCCTTTGGGCGGCGGCACACGGGATGCGGCGCGCGACCAGGGGCTGGCCAGTTTTACCGTGCTGGTGGGCAACCGCTCCTCGGTCACTCTCAGCTACGCCTACTTTAAATACAAGGTTGACCAGACGGTCACGCTTCAAGACGGGACCGGCGCTTTCGCGCTTGAAGCAGGCGTTCCTTACGCCGATGTTTCCCACGTGGGATCGCTTGTTCTCGCCGTTGCGCCGGTTGACGGCGTGTACCTCACCGCATCGGGAAGCAGGAGCTACTCGCGGGGCAATTTCATCATCGAGGACGCCGGTACGGTTACCAATACGTCGGGCATTGCGGAGCTTTCGGACATGAAAGTCATCGACAGCACGTATGCGGCAGGCATCGAGACGCAGCACAGCAAATACGTGAGCAGCGAGATACGGTACCAGTACCGGCGGTACGACGATCAAATAGACAATGCTCAGGACGGCACGGTGAAGACGATACTGGCCACCTTGTCCATGAAGTGGTAGCGGGAGGAATGATGAGACGATTAAGATGGTTACTGTTTGCCGCTCTGGCGCTCAGCGCCACGGCGGCCGGCGCTGCGGACAAGACCGTGGGCGTTATCATGTCCGGGAACATTACATACTACCAGGAGATCCAAAAGGCCTTTGCCGGAGCGCTGGTCAAAGAAGGATTCGGCCATAGCAAGGTCGACACCCTGCTCCAGATGCCGTCGCCTGACCCGCTTTCCTGGACGAACGCCGCCCGCAAGCTGGTTGTGGCCGATGTCAACGTGCTGGTGACGTACGGCGCGCCATCCACGCTGGCGGCCATCAGGGAGACCAAGAGCATCCCGATCGTGTTCGCCGGCGTCTATGATCCCGCCGCCGTCGGTGGGCCGGCCGCGAACGTGACCGCAATCAGCTCCCAGGTCCCGCTCACGACCCTGCTCAGGCATCGGCGCACACAGCAGCCGTTTACGCGGCTCGCCGTGGTCTACAACGAATCCGAGGCCGATTCGGTCCGGCAGGCGGAGGAACTGACCCAGCTTCAGAATCAGTACGGCTTTCAAACCGTGCGGATGCCGATCAGGAAGGTTGATGACGCCCGGAGGCTTGTCTTTACGGGAAAAGCAGACGCCGTGTTTATCAGCGTGAGCGCCGCCGCGAACGAGGCCATCGACACGATCATAAAATCCGCATACGGTTCAAAAATACCGACCGTAAGCCTGACCGGCGGCACCGCCGAGAAGGGCGTCGTCCTGAGCCTTGCTCCAAGCCCGACCGAACAGGGCGAGGCGGCCGCGCGGATCTGTGCGCGGCTGCTCAAAGGCGCCAACCCGTCCAGTATTCCAGCAGAGGTCCCCAAGCTGGTTGAGCTGGTGCTGAACCTCAAGGAGGCGAATGCCCTCGGCTTGAAAGTGCCTATGGACCTGATCACGGATGCGACAAGGGTGATCAAATGAGCATATTATCAAAAATGAGCTTAAAAACACAGGCCATGGTTGCCACGGCCGGAATTCTTCTCCTGGTGCTTGCGTTCAACACGCTCACCACGATCTATGTGACGACGGGAAAATACCGGGACGCGCTCATCGCGAAAACGACCGTACTGGCGGATGGGATCAAGAAGGACATCAACAAGGCCATCGGGTTCGGGCTCCCCCTGAGCGCGCTCGAAGGCATGGGAGACAAGCTGCGTGTGTTGAGTGAAGAGAACCAGGACATTTCGCGTGCTCTGGTAATGGATAATGACGGCAAGGTGCTCTATGCCAGCGATAGGGCGCTCGAGAACGCGGTCTTGGGCGACACGGCAAGCAAAGCGGCGCTGGCGGCTACGAGCCCCAAGGTTCAATCCTATTCCGATGCGGCAGGCGGCTATATTGAAAATGTCATACCGATTACGAGCCTTGACAACAAGCATCTCGGCGTATTTCGGGTCGCGCTGAAGGAGAGCGCGGTCAGCCGTCAGATCCGGAGCCTTCTCCTCTGGACGCTCCTGGTCGCTCTCATAAGTTTTGTGGTCGCCACTACCCTTGTCTATCTTTTTGTGAACGGCGAGATTACGAAGCCGCTCGCCAAGATGTCGACCACCGCTGCCGGCATGGCTGCCGGTGATCTCTCCCACGAGATCATCATCAAGGGCGAGACGGAAATCGCCGTCCTGGGGGGCGCCATCAATACCATGTCGTCAAACCTGCGGGAAATGCTCGGCAAAATCAGGCAAACCGGGGCAAGCCTCGGCGAGGCCATGAAACTTATGGGCAACGCCACGCTCAAGATGAGTCAGGGAGCCCGGGTCCAGCAGGAGGCAACGGAACAGACGGCTATGACGGTGAGTGAGATGACCGCCTCCATCAAAGGTGTTGCCGAAAACGCCGAAGAGATGTCCCACGCGGCCACGGAGGCCTCGTCATCTGCGTCGGAGATGGCATCGTCGATCGAAGAGGTGGCCCGCAATGCCGGCGCGCTCTCGACGGCGGCCGAAGATACAGTTGCTTCCATCCAGCAAATGCTCGCTTCCATCAAGCAGGTGTCCGAAAATACGGAGGCGCTTTCTGCCTCGGCAGAGCAGACCTCTTCGTCGATAACGGAGATGAGCGCCTCGGTGAAAGAGGTGGAGCAGCGGGCGCTCGACGCGGCACGCCTGGCGGAAAAGGTTTCGGTCGATGCATCGGACCGGGGAATGGCCGCATCACACGAGGCGATAAGAGGCATGCAGAACATTAAAGAGGCCGTCGAGGCCACGGCGGACATCGTAAACCGGCTGGGGAAACGCTCTCAGGAGATCGGTCAGATCCTCAAGGTTATCGACGAGGTGACGGACCAGACGAGCCTTCTCGCGCTGAACGCGGCCATCCTTGCGGCTCAGGCGGGCGAACACGGCAAGGGGTTTGCGGTGGTCGCCGAAGAGATCAAGGAGCTGGCCGAGCGGACAGCGACGTCCACCCTGGAAATATCGGGTCTGATCGTTGCCGTGCGTGAAGAGACCGAACAGAGCGTGCAGGCCATGGCCCGGGGACTCAAGGCTGTAGAGGCCGGCTCATCCCTCGTGAACGTAACGAGCGAGGTGCTTGAGCAGGTAGCGGGCAGTTCCCGCCAGTCCGCGGAAATGGCGCGCGCTATCGAGAAAACCACGGCGGAGCAGGCCAGGGGCGTTGCCCAGATCAAGGAGGCGTCAGTAAACATTGCAAACCAGATCGAGCAGATCGCCCGGGCCATGCAGGAACAGCGCCGCGGCAGTGAACGGATCGGGCAGGCTGCGGAGCGGATGCGCGATATCACCAGGCAGGTCAAGACGTCAACGCAAGAGCAAACCACGGGAGGAAGACAGATTGCCAGGGCCGTTGAGTCCGTGAAGGTGCAGGCTGCCCAGGTTGCCCGCTCCACGTCGGAGCAGAGTGTCGGCGCGCAGCACATCGGTGACGCGGTCGGCAAGATCCAGAAGATCACCCAGGAGGTCGTCGACGTGTCCGTCGAAATGGATATAACGGTCCAGACCCTCAAGACCCGCGCCGATGCGCTCCAGGTGGAACTCGAGGGATTCAAGTTTTGAGGATATTGCAAAAAGAAAAACCACCACGGTGATGCGGAGAATACTGACTATCTAAACCTGAAGCTCGAATCTCCAAATAATATGAAATAACCACGATGCAAATTTTCACCATTTGGATTTCCATCTCGCTTCAGTTTTAGTAAATCGAGCTGAGGATTTATTCACTCTCCTCTCCTCCGTGGCACTTTGGTCAAATCAGGTTTTTGTTCGGATCAGGAGGTCATGTGAGAATCGGCATCAGACAGAGACTCGTTTTTCTCATCTTCTTCGGGCTCTTTGCCACTATGAGCCTCATCGGGACGTATCGGTATTTCATGGAGAAACGCGTCATCATGGCCAGCACCGGCGCCCACGGTGAAGAGACCTGCAAGCTCATGGCCGAGCTTGCGACACCGCTTTTGCTCACCTCGGATTTCGGCGGGCTTCACTACATGGCCCAGAATTTCATGCATACTCCCGATGCGCAGGAAGTGATGATATCCGATGCCGGGGGAAGGCCGCTGGTGCAGGCCGCCATCCCCTCGCTTGCAGAAAAGCGTATTTTCGCGGGGCCTTTTCCCATCCTTTCCGACCAGGCCAAGCTGGGCGAAATCAGGATCGCGGTGTACCCGGCTGATCTCGATAAGAGGCTCAAGGCCTACGCCGTAAGCGCTCTTGTGGAATACCTCCTCATTTTTGGCATCCTTGCCGTTCTCCTCACTGTTTCGGTCTCCCGCACCGTCACGCAACCAGTCCAGGAACTGGGCGCGGCGCTCAAGGACGTAATCGACCGCAAGGATTTTACACGGCGCGTCGATGCCCAACGAAATGACGAAATCGGCGTCTTGGCCGGAGGCGTGAACTATCTGATCGAGCGTCTCGAACAGTTCGTCATCGATATGAGCGCCATCGCCTTACGGATCAACGAGCTGAGCCCGCAGATCGCGGCCGGCACGCGTGAGGTAACGCAGAACGCCGACGTCGAAGCGACGACGGTGGCGACCGTTACCGCATCGGTCGAGACAATCTCCTCCTCAATCCAATCCGTGGCCGAGAGCGCCGAGAGCCTGTCCACATCGGCAGAACAGGCGTCATCCGCGATCCTCGAAATGAACGCCTCCAACACGGAGGTGGCGCGTCACACGGGGGAATTGACGGGCTCCGTCGAGGAGGTCACCACGTCGGTCATGGAAATGATCGCCGCCATTCGCGAGGTGGCAGGCCATGTGGAAACCCTTTCGTCCGCCGCCGAGGAGTCCTCGGCCTCGGCGATCCAGATCGAAGCCACGGTCCGGGAGGTGGAACGCGCGGCACAGGAATCAGCGAAGCTGTCCGAGCAGGTTTCCCGCGAGGCCCGCGACATCGGCGTAACGTCCATCCGGGAAACCACGAACGCGGTGGGAAGGATTAAGGAATCCGTCGAACGCTACTCCAGTTTCGTAACGCGGCTCGGCAAACGCTCGGAGGAGATCGGAAATATCCTCGGCGTGATCGTCGAGGTGACGGAGCGCACGAACTTGCTGGCCCTGAACGCCTCCATTCTTGCGGCGCAGGCAGGCGAGCATGGGAAGGGGTTCTCGGTCGTGGCCGAGGAGATCAAGGCGCTTGCCGACCGGACCGCCGGCTCGGCCCAGGACATCGCCAAGCTTATTGCCGCGGTCCAGAAGGAGACCAAGGAGGCTGTGGCGGCCATGGCC
>OFHK01000537.1_pt1 | contig 10924 bp, 5 predicted proteins | sample 1521951 | NCBI WGS metagenome assembly OFHK01 (sample SAMEA2468436, study PRJEB22500) | soil metagenome | biome: Glassland; feature: Farmland; material: Clay | place: Australia | collected 2013-01-31 | depth 0.55 m
CCGGGGGGGGGTTGCGCAGCGGGGGGCCAGGGGGTGGGACCCCGCCGGAAGCGCGCGGGCGGCAGACGGGCGGGAGCGTGGCCCTGCGCTGACCGCGGGTCGCCGACTGCCTGCCGCTGCCACGCTCCGTCGCTGAACCTGCAAGGATAGGCAACCATGGACAGACAGGAAGAGTTCGTGCTCCGTACGCTTGAGGAGCGTGACATCCGTTTTGTCCGGTTGTGGTTTACGGACGTGCTCGGCTTCCTGAAGTCGGTCGCGGTCGCGCCGGCCGAACTGGAGGGCGCGTTCGCCGAGGGGATCGGCTTCGACGGCTCGGCGGTCGAGGGTTTCGCCCGGGTCTACGAGGCGGACATGATCGCCAAGCCGGACCCGTCCACCTTCCAGCTGCTGCCCTGGCGCGGGGAGTCCGGGGTCGGCCGGATGTTCTGCGACATCCTGATGCCGGACGGCACACCCTCTTACGCCGATCCCCGGTTCGTGCTCAAGCGGGCGCTCAGCCACGCCGCCGAGATGGGGTTCACCTTCTACACCCACCCCGAGATCGAGTTCTTCCTGCTCAAGGAGAAGCCCGAGCCGGGGGAGAAGCCACGGCCGATCGACTCCGGCGGGTACTTCGACCACACCCCGCACAGCGTCGCGCACGACTTCCGGCACGTGTCCATCCACATGCTGGAGTCCATGGGCATCTCGGTGGAGTTCAGCCACCACGAGGGCGCCCCGGGCCAGCAGGAGATCGACCTGCGGTACGCCGACGCGCTCACCACTGCCGACAACATCATGTCGTTCCGGCTGGTCATGAAGGAGGTCGCGCTCCAGCAGGAGGTGTACGCCTCGTTCATGCCCAAGCCGTTCACCGACCACCCCGGCTCGGGCATGCACACCCACATGTCGCTGTTCGAGGGTGACCGCAACGTGTTCTTCGAGCCGGGTGCGGAGTTCCAGCTCTCCAAGCTGGGCCGGGCGTTCATCGCCGGCCTGCTCAAGCACGCCGCCGAGATCACCGCCGTGTGCAACCAGTGGGTGAACTCCTACAAGCGGCTGTGGGGAGCGGCCGAACGCACCGCCGGGGCGGGCGGGGAGGCTCCCGCCTACATCTGCTGGGGGCACAACAACCGCTCGGCGCTGATCCGGGTCCCCATGTACAAGCCGCAGAAGGGCAACGCGACCCGGATCGAGTTCCGCTCCCTCGACTCGGCCTGCAACCCGTACCTGGCGTTCGCGCTGATCCTGGCCGCGGGGCTGAAGGGGATCGAAGCCGGTTACCAGCTTCCGCCGGGAGCGGAGGACGACGTGTGGGCCCTCACCTCGGCCGAGCGCCGGGCGCTCGGGATCGACCCGCTCCCGCAGAGCCTGGACGAGGCGATCAGCGTCATGCAGGGCAGCGAACTGGTGGCCGAGACACTCGGCGAGCACGTCTTCGACTTCTTCCTGCGCAACAAGCGCGAGGAGTGGCGCGAGTACCGCCACCAGGTCACCGAGTTCGAGCTCAACCGCTACCTGCCCGTCCTCTGAACCCATGGAGTTGCCCGCTGGGGTGTCGGCCGGGCACTGGACCGACCCGGTGGGCCGTACCGGCTGCACCGTGGTGCTGGCGCCGGGTGGTGGCGTTGCCGGGGTGGATGTCCGGGGGGCGGCACCGGGAACACTCGGCACTGACGCGCTGCGGCCGGGGATGCTGGTCGAGCGCGCCCAAGCGATCCTGCTGACCGGCGGGAGCGCGTTCGGGCTGGCCGCCGCCGACGGCATCATGCGCTACCTGGACGAGCGTGGGGCCGGCTACCAGATCGGGCCGGTCCGGGTCCCGATCGTGGCCGGGGCGGTCATCTTCGACCTGCTCAACGGGGACCCGCGGGCGCGGCCGGACGCGGACGCGGGCTATTCCGCGTGCCGGGACGCCACCCGCCACCCCGGCGCCGGGCGGGTCGGCGCCGGTACCGGCGCAACGGTGGCCAAGGCGGGCGGCGGCACGCCGGGGCCCGGTGGCCTGGGGGTCGCGAGCGAAGCCGTGGGCGGGGCGGTCGTCGCGGCCATCATGGTCGCCAACAGCGCCGGCGGCATCTGGGATGACGAGCGCCACGAATGGGTGGCGCCGCTGGCGCCGGGATCCCCCGCGGCGGCGCCGGTGCCCGGTGCGAACACCACGATCGGCGTGGTGGTCACCGACGCGAAGCTGACCAAGGAGCAGGCCAACCGGGTGGCGACCGTCGCGCACGACGGCATCGCCCGCGCGGTGCGCCCCGCGCACACCCGCTACGACGGCGACACCGTCTTCTGCCTTGCCACCGGTACCGCGGTCACGCCAGAGCGGGCCGAGGACGCGATCGAAGCGGTCGCGGCGCAGGTCGTGGCCCGGGCCGTGGCCGGCGGCGTTCGTGCGGGGCAGTCATGACCGCTGCCGACGCGCTGGACTTCGTCGCCGTGGACGCCCTCGCGGACGCCTTCCAGCGCCGCGGCGGCCAGCCCGCGCTGGTGTACGGGATCGTAGCCGGGGGCCGCCTGGCGCATGCCAGGGGACTGGGCCACCGCTGGCTCGGTGGCCCCGCCCCGGACGCCGGGACGGTGTTCCGGATCGCCTCGATGACCAAGAGCTTCACGGCCGCCGCTGTGCTGCTGCTGCGGGACGAGGACGCCCTCGCCCTCGATGACCGGGCCGAGATCTACGTTCCGGAACTGCGCAGCCTGGCGCCGGCCAGCCCCGATGCCCCGCGCATCTCGGTGCGGCACCTGCTGACCATGACCGCGGGTTTCCCGACCGACGATCCGTGGGGGGACCGGCAGCAGGGACTGCCGCTGGCGGAGTTCTCGGCGCTGCTGTCGGGCGGGCTGAGCTTCGCCTGGGCGCCGGGCACCCGGTTCGAGTACTCCAACCTCGGTTACGCGCTCCTCGGCCGGGTCATCACCGCGGCATCAGGCATGGCGTATCCCGATTTCGTGCGGAACCGGCTGCTGCGCCCGCTGCACCTGTCCCAGACCGGGTTCGATGCGTCGGAGTTCGACCTGGCGCGGCTGGCCCACGGGTACCGGCACGGCGAGGGCGGCTGGGAGGAACTGGTGCCGGACGCCTGCGGGGCGTTCGCCCCGATGGGTGGCATCTTCAGCTGCGTAGCCGACCTTGCCCGGTGGGTGAGTGGCTTCGCGGCGGCGTTCCCGCCAGGTGACGCCGATTCCGGCGGCGCGCATCCGCTGCCGCGCGCGGCCCGGCGTGAGATGCAGCTGCCGCGGGTGGCACTCGGGCCCCCGGCGCTGGCACGGTTCCCCGGCGACCCGTCCGGGACCGGGCCGGCCAGCTACGGCTTTGGGCTGTTCGTGGAGGAATCCCCTGCCTGGGGGAGAATCGTCGGCCATAGCGGCGGCTACCCGGGATTCGGCAGTCACATGCGCTGGCACGTGGCGACCGGGACCGGCGTGATCGTCCTGGCGAACAGCACGTATGCCGGGGCGTCGTCGCTGGCAGTCAGGCTGCTCGAAGCCGTGCTGCCGCAGGTCCCGGCGGCCGGGCCGCAGACCGCGCCGCCGGTCAGCGGGCCGGCTCCGGCGCCGGGCGGGCCGTGGCCGCAGACGGCGCAGGCCCGGCGGAAGGTGGACCGGCTCCTGCGGGCGTGGGATGACGCAGCCGCTGACCGGCTGTTCTCGGAGAACGTCGCACAGGACGAGCCGTACCCGGAGCGCCGTCACAAGGCCGAGCTGATCGGCCAGCGCATCGGGGACTTCCGCGAGGACCCGGACCGCCGCGCCGAGTTCGACTCCCCGGCGCACTGCCGCTGGTGGCTGCGCGGGGAACGAGGCACGGTGCAGGCCGAGATCCGCCTCACTCCCGAGCGCCCGCCCCGGGTCCAGGCCCTGACCCTCGCCGTGCCGCCGGCCCCCGATTCCCCTCTCGCGCAGATGCTCGCGTCCCTGGTTTCGCTGCTGAACGACGGTGCCCCCGGCTGGCCGTCCACCCTGCCGGTCTCGCCCGCGGTGGACACAGGGCTGCTGCTGCGCCAGCTGCGGATGGCGGGTGCCTGGGCCGGCCGGTGCCGCCCCGGCGCGGTCCGCGCCGGCAACGGGGAGACGGCGGTCACGGTGGAACTGGACGGGGAGCACGCCCGGCTCGTGCTGGCGGTGGTAACGGGCCCTGACGGGCAGCTGAACCAGGCCGATATCCTGCTGGGCCGCTGGCAGCCCGGCGGCTAGCGCTGCGCGGTGCGTGCCCACGGGCCGGGCGATGCCACGCCGGCCGGGGGATGCAGGCCGGGCCGCGTGATCGCTACCGTGCAGGGGTGAGCATGCCACGCCGGACCACCCTCGCCGCCAGGCTGGCCCGGATGGGGTTCGCTGACCCCGCCCGGGCGGAGCAACTGGTCGGGAGCCTGGCCCTCGGTGCCGGCGAGCAGGCCGGCATTAGCGAGGCCGGCACCGTCCTGCTGGAGGCGCTCGGGAACGCCGCCGACCCCGATCTTGCGCTGGCGGCGCTGTCCCGGATACCCGCCGACGAGGAGATGCTCGCCGCCATCCACGAGGACCCTGGCCTGCGGCGGCGCCTGTTCGCGGTGCTCGGGTCCAGCGCCGCGCTCGGCGACCACCTCGCGCGGCACCCGGAAGGCTGGCGGCTGCTGCGTGGCCAGGAGGCCCTGACCTGCCCATCGGCAGCGGAGCTGCGGGTGGCGCTGCTGACTGCGGTAGGGGCCGACCCGGCCGCGGCGGAACCGGTCGCGACCGCCGTGCCGCCGCCACCGCCGCCGGACGGGGATCATCGGCCCCGGCACGCCGATCCGGCCACCGCGCTGCGGGTCGCCTACCGGCAGCGGCTGCTCCACCTGGCGGCCAGGGACCTCACCGGCCAGATCACCTTCGACGAGGTCGCTGCCGAACTCGCCGACCTGGCGGCGGCGGCGCTGGAGGCGGCGCTGGCCATCGCCCGGTCCCAGCTTCCCGCCGGATCCGCGCCGGGCCGGCTGGCGGTGATCGCCATGGGCAAGTGCGGGGGCCGGGAGCTGAACTACGCCAGCGACGTGGACGTGATCTTCGTCGCCGAGGCGGCGGCCGGGAACGGGGCAGGGCGGGCGGGAATGGACCGCAACGCCCGGGCCGAGGCTGAGACCGCCGCCCTGCGCACCGCGACCCAGCTCGCCTCGGGCATGATCCGGGTCTGCTCGCAGAGCACGGCGCAGGGGGTCCTGTTCCCGGTCGACCCGAACCTGCGCCCGGAAGGACGCGCCGGCCCGCTCGTGCGCACCCTGGCCAGCCACCGTGCCTATTACGAGCGCTGGGCGAAGACCTGGGAGTTCCAGGCTCTGCTCAAGGCCCGGCCGGTGGCCGGTGACCGTGCGCTCGGCGACGCCTATATCGAGGCCATGGCCCCGCTGGTCTGGCAGGCGGCCCAGCGCGACAACTTCGTCGCGGACGTGCAGGCGATGCGCCGCCGGGTGATCGGCACCCTGCCCGCCCGCGAGGCCGGGCGCCAGCTCAAGCTGGGGCCCGGGGGTTTGCGGGATATCGAGTTCGCGGTGCAGCTGCTGCAACTGGTGCACGGCCGCACCGACGAGACGATCCGCAGCCCGGCGACGCTGCCCGCGCTCGCCGCCCTGGCCCAGGGCGGCTACGTGGGCCGCGAGGACGCGGCCAGCCTGGCCGCCGCCTACCGGTTCCTGCGCGCGGTGGAGCACCTGCTCCAGCTCATGCATCTGCGCCGCACGCACACCCTGCCCGAAGACCCGGCCGTCCTGCGCCGGCTCGGCCGCGCCCTGCGGACCGCCGCCGATGGGCCCGCCGCCCGTGCGCCGGGGCCTGCCACCCGGGAGGCCGGGCTTGCCGCTGGCGAACCTGGGCAGGCCGCTCCGGGCGGAATCCCAGGCCCGGGCCCACGCGGCGGCGGCCGCCGGCCGCCCGTCCGCAGCCCGTCCCGCGCCGACCCGGCCGCCGAACTCACCGCCGCCTGGCGTCTGCACGCCAGCGAGGTGCGGCGGCTGCACGAGAAACTCTTCTACCGCCCGTTGCTCGACGCGGTCGCCCGGCTGCCCGATGAGGTGGCCAGGCTCACCCCGGAGGCTGCGCGTGCCCGGCTGGAGGCCCTCGGCTACCTGGACCCGGCCGGGGCGCTGCGCCACATCGAAGCGCTCACTTCCGGTGTCTCCCGCCGCGCCGCGATCCAGCGCACCCTGCTGCCGGTGATGCTCGGCTGGTTCGCCGACGCCGCCCAGCCCGACGCCGGGCTGCTCGCGTTCCGCCAGGTCAGCGACGCCCTCGGCAACTCGCCCTGGTACCTGCGGCTGCTGCGGGACGACATGACGGTTGCCCGCCGGATGGCGCGGGTGCTGTCCAGCAGCCGCTACGCGACCGACCTGCTGCTGCGCCAGCCGGCGATGGTCGCCATCCTTGGCGAGGACGGCCGGCTCACCCCGCGGCCTGCGGCCGCCCTGCGGGTGGAGGCCGTCGCCGCCGTCCGCAGGCACCCGAGCCCGCCGGACGCGGTGGCGGCGGTACGGGCGCTGCGCCGGCGCGAACTGCTCCGCATCGCCACCGCGGACCTGCTGAGCCTGTCCGGCATCGAGGAGACCGGGGAGGCGCTGACCGCCGTGACCGGGGCGGCCGTCAGTGCCGCGCTGTACGTGGCGATCCGGACCGCCGAAGCCGAACACGGGGAGCTGCCGACCCGGCTGTCCGTGGTGGCGATGGGCCGGTTCGGCGGCCATGAGACCGGCTACGGCAGCGACGCGGACGTCATGTTCGTGCACGACCCACTGCCAGGCGCGGGCGAGGAGGAGGCGAGCCGCGCCGCCCACGCCGTTGCCGAGGACCTGCGGGCGCTGCTGGCCCGTCCCGCCCCTGACCCGCCGCTGCTGATCGACCCGGGGCTGCGGCCCGAGGGCCGGCAGGGTCCCCTGGTGCGCACGCTGGCCTCCTACCGTGCCTACTACGAGCGCTGGTCGGTGCCCTGGGAAGCCCAGGCACTGCTGCGCGCCGAGCCGGTCGCCGGGGACCGCGCGCTCGGCGAGGCCTTCACTGCGCTGGCAGATGAGTTCCGGTATCCAGCGGGCGGTCTCCCCGAAGCTTCCGTTCGGGAAATAAGGCGCATCAAGGCGCGGATGGAAGCCGAACGGATGCCGCGCGGAGTCGACCCCGCGCTCCACCTCAAGCTCGGCCCTGGCGGGCTGGCGGACGTGGAATGGGTGGTTCAGCTGCTCCAGCTCAGGCACGCGTACGCGGTGCCGGGGCTGCGCACGACCAGGACGATGGCCGGGCTGGCGGCGGCGGCTGAGGCGGGCCTGGTGGGGGAGGCGGACACGGTGGCGCTGGCGGCTGCCTGGCGGCTGGCGGCCCGGATCCGGGACGCGGTGGTGCTGGTCCGGGGCCGGCCGTCGGACATGATGCCCACCCGGCAGCCCGGACTGGCGGCAGTGGCGTCGGTGCTGGGGTACGCGCCCGAGGCCTACCAGGATCTGGTGCAGGACCACCGGCGGGCAGCCCGCCGGGCCCGCGCCGTGATGGAGCGCCTGTTCTACGGCTGACCTGCAAGCCACACCGGCTGCGGATGGCAGTGACGCAGGTTGAGCCTGGCCGGTGGATCCGCTATCGGGTCTTCCCTGGATTGAGCTGTGAGTCCGGGGTCAGCCCCGTCAACGGTGGGTCGGAGAGGGCGCCAACCTGAAGGCCTTGCTGGAACGAGTGGGCAGCCGGGAACCGGGAGCCGGGCACGATGTGCTCGTGCTGGGCCGTGGCTCAGCTCAGATTGACCAGGTCGGCGCCGGGCCAGGAGGCGGCATCGGGCGGGGACGGCGGCGCGATCTCCGAGAAGGTCCCGGAACGGTGGATGGGCTGCCAGCGCTGCAGGCTCCCGAGCAGCGCGGTGATCACTGACTGGATCGTGACCAGGTACATCAGCTGGCGGTAGACCACCTGCTGAAGTGGCAGCGCCCACAGTGGCCCCAGCCGTTCGCCGTCCAGGCGCAGTGCGTAGGCGCAGATCAGCATCTGCAGGACGGCGAACCCGGACCAGAATTCCGCTGCCCGCAGCGGGTTCAGGAACAGCAGGCTGTAGATCAGGGCGACGTCAACCATCGGGGCGAACAGCGGCAGCAGGACGTGGAAGAGCACGAGATAGGTCAGGCAGCGGCGGCCGAACCTGCCGGACGCGCCGTGATCGGTAACCGCCCGCCGGTGCTTCCACATCGACTGCAAGGTGCCGTAGCACCACCGGTACCGCTGCCGCCACAGCTGGCTCAGGCTGGCGGGAGCCTCGGTCCAGGCGATGGCGGACTCCTCGTAGGTGATCCGCCACCCGGCCCGGCTGACCGCCATGGTCAGGTCGGTGTCCTCGGCCAGTGTGTCGTCGCTCACCCAGCCCGCCGCGGCGAGCGCGCCGCGGCGGAAGGCGCCGATCGCACCGGGCACCGTCGGCATGGCGCCAAGCATGTCGTACATCCGCCGGTCCAGGTTGAAGCCCATGACGTACTCGAGGTGCTGCCACCGCCCGAGGATGCCGCCGCGGTTGCCCACCTTGGTGTTCCCGCTCACCGCGCCGACGCGGGGCTCACGCAGCCGGTCCACCAGGCGGGCCAGTGCGTCCGGCTCGAAGATCGTGTCACCGTCCACGAGCACCAGGACGTCATAACGCGCCACTGCGATACCGTGATTCAGCGCGGCGGGCTTACCGGCGTTGCGCTGCCTGATCACCCGCACCCGGGGCAGCGCAAGCCGGGCCACGATCTCCGCGGTGGCGTCAGCGGAACCGTCGTCCACCACGATGACTTCAAGCGGTCCCTCGTACCAGCTCTCCACCAGGGAGGTCACGGTCGCGGCGATCCCGGCGGCCTCGTTGTACGCCGGGACGACGACACTGACCCCGGGCGCGTACCCCCGGAAACCGGCGGGGCGGCCCTTCCTGGTGAGGTGGCGGCGGTGCATGCGGGCGAACCCGACCAGCACCAGTGCCCGCGTGACTGTCAGTGCGGTGGCCGCGATGAGCATGATCGCCAGCAGGGCGACGGCATGGTCGGCTGCCTGCTGGGTGACAACGAGGGCGAGGCCGGCCAGGCGCTGGCTGGTGGTGGCGGGCGCGGCCGCGCTGGGCAGCCCGAGCCCGCCGGTGACGGTGACGAACCGGTAGCCCCGGGCCCGCAGCCCGGTGATGATCGCGGGCAGCGCCCTGACGGTCTCGCTCCGGTTCCCGCCGGAGTCATGCATCATGATGATCGCGCCCTTGCCCGGCCTGGGCACGGCCGCCGCGACGATCCTGGCCACCCCCGGACGTGCCCAGTCGCGGGTGTCGAGGCTGGTCAGCACCACGAGATAGCCGTCACCGCCCGCCTGGCGGTAGGCGCGCCAGTCAGCTGCGCTGACCGCGTCCGGCGCGCTGCTGTACGGCGGCCGCAGCAGGCTGGTGTGGACGCCCGCCACCCCGGCAAGCGCGTTCTGGGTGAGCGTGAGCTGAAGCTGTTCCTGCCAGCCACCGGTCAGGTCGGGGTGGGTGTAGGTGTGCGCCCCGACCTCGTCACCTTGACGCAGCTCCTGCTGGACGAGCCCGGGGTAGGCAGCCGCATGGGCGCCGACCACGAAGAACGTGGCTGGCACGTGATAGCGGCGCAAGACGGCCAGGATCTGTGGAGTCCAGACCGGGTCCGGCCCGTCGTCAAAGGTCAGTGCGGCCGTCCGGGGCGGCATCGAGTAGCTTCGCGGGTGCGCGCCGGTCGCGTTGACGACCGGGCCGCCGTCGATCACCGTCGCGGGCGCGGCCGGCCCGTGTGCCGCGGCCTGCGCGACGGTCGAACCGTTCTCGCCGAGCACGCCATGAGTGAAGCCCTCCATCAGCAGCCCGAGCGTGAAGACCAGCATGACCAGGCCGACCAGCAGCCAGTGCCCACGCGGCGTCCTCGCTCGCCGGTGCCGGGGAAACCGCGGCACGGCACCCGGGTCAGACGCCATTGGCGTGCTTGGACGGGGACGGCGTGGATGTCCGGTTGCGCCCCGGCGGCGTCTTGCTCGCCCGGTTGGTGACCGGGGCCGGGCTGCCGCTGGTGGCGGCTGGAGAAGTCGTGATGGCCGATGAAGAAGAGCCCGGCGCCGAGGACCGGCCAGCGGATGGCGAGGACGCCGGGGACGGCATGATCGCCGGACCGGGCACCGGCCTGGGTGCGCCCGTCCCGGCCGTGCCTGACGTTCTGGCCGGGGTCGGGCTGCCGGAGGTCCCAGCGTCTAGGCCGGCCCATGGAATGAGCGACGCCTGCGGCCCCCCGAGCAGCCCGGCAGCCATGACCGCCAGGCATACCAGTAGCGCGGCGCCGGCGCCAAGGCCTAGGCGCCGCATCCGCCGCCGGCGGCGGCCCGAGAGGTCAGCGAACACCGGTGCCTGGTCGGCTGGCGGGCGAGCGCTGAAACGGGGGAGGACTGGCATCTCAGACAGACAAACGCCGTCCCGGCCGATCGCGTTACGCGTGCCGCCTCAGCGGCCGTTGGCGCGCAGGAGGTGGAGTGCGTCAACCGTGACGACGCCGCGCCATTCCCGCTCGGCGGCCTGGGACCAGGCCTGCCAGTTGAACACCCAGCCGCCGTCGCCGAGTTGCGCCGCGGCCAGCTGGTCGAGGTGGGCGGCGATCAGCGTCTCGCCGAACAGGTCACGGGAAAGTGAGCCAGGCAGCGGGGCGAAATCCAGCGGGGTGTGTACCTCGCCGGGTGTGCCCGGTTCCAGCGCGACCATGCCCTGGTCGAAGATCATCTGGCCGACGGCGGTGAGCGCGTCACGGGCCCGCCCCCGGACGCGCCGGTGCGAGACTTGGCCCACATGGATGAGGCGGCTGGCCGGGAGTGGCGGCCCCCCCCGGCCGGCCCCCGGGGGCCCGGGCCCCCCGCGGCGCCCCGCCGCCAGGGAACCCCCCCACCCGGGCCGTGGTTCCTTCACCGGGGTGGTTTCGTGCCCCCCCGCCCGGCACAACCACACCACAAA
>OFHK01000539.1_pt1 | contig 10909 bp, 5 predicted proteins | sample 1521951 | NCBI WGS metagenome assembly OFHK01 (sample SAMEA2468436, study PRJEB22500) | soil metagenome | biome: Glassland; feature: Farmland; material: Clay | place: Australia | collected 2013-01-31 | depth 0.55 m
TTTTTCGCGGGCGGTACTCGACGTGTTGACGAGTTAGAAAAGCTCCTGTTTCCCAAATTCCGGACCCGACAGCACTTCCCGCTTGGAAACTTCTCTAGGTCTTGGCATGGTAATCCCTCATTAAGCGAAATCCATAGCAGGCACCGGCCTCACCTTAGGCCTTCTTGGGGCGCTTCGCCCCTTACTTGGAGCGACCTTGCTTACGATTGGTCACGCCGGCGGTATCCAGGGTTCCACGGACGGTGTGATAACGCACACCCGGCAGGTCCTTGACACGGCCGCCGCGAATCAGCACCACCGAGTGTTCCTGCAGGTTGTGGCCTTCGCCACCGATGTAACTGGTTACTTCGAAGCCGTTGGTCAGACGTACGCGCGCAACCTTACGCAGCGCCGAGTTCGGCTTCTTCGGGGTCGTGGTATACACACGCGTGCATACGCCGCGCTTCTGCGGGCAGCTTTCCAGCGCCGGCACCTTGCTCTTCTCGACCGGGCTAACCCGCGGCTTGCGTACCAATTGGTTAATCGTCGCCATTTGTCTCTCGACTCCAGCAAAATAAGCAACAGGCCGGCAAATCACCGGCCTGCGGAAAAAAGAAGCGGAATTCTATGAAGGCGGGATGCTGGTGTCAATAGCATTCCGCCTTTTTGGGCCTACGCCAGTGCGGCGATCTGCCTTATTCTTCGCTCCCAGCCTCGGCGGCCAGCACCGGCACCGCCTCCGTTACCGTCAGCAGTTCGCCATTTGCCTCCCGGCGCTTGCGACGGCGTTCGTTGTGATAGGCCAGACCGGTACCCGCAGGGATCAGGCGGCCTACAATCACGTTCTCCTTCAAACCACGGAGATCGTCCTGCTTGCCCGTCACCGCCGCGTCGGTCAGAACGCGGGTCGTTTCCTGGAACGAAGCGGCCGAAATGAACGATTCGGTAGAGAGCGACGCCTTGGTGATGCCCAGCAGATCGCGCTCGAAGGTCGCCGGCATCTTACCGTTACCCAGGATCACCTCGTTCTCCTCCTGCACCCGAGCCAGCTCAAGCTGCTCACCCGTGAGGAACCGGGTATCCCCGCCCTCCTTGATGGTCACCTTGCGCAGCATCTGGCGGACAATCACCTCGATGTGCTTGTCGTTGATCTTCACGCCCTGCAGGCGGTAGACGTCCTGTACCTCGTTGACGATGTAGCGGGCCAGCTCCTCGACCCCCTGCAGCCGCAGGATATCGTGCGGATTCGGTTCACCCTCGACGATGACCTCGCCCTTCTCCACGTGCTCACCTTCGAACACGGCGACGTGACGCCACTTGGGCATCAGCTCCTCGTGGGCATCGCTACCGTCGGTCGGGGTGATCACCAGACGCTGCTTGCCCTTGGTCTCCTTGCCGAAGCTGATGGTGCCGGAGATCTCGCCCAGGATGGCCGGTTCCTTCGGTTTGCGCGCCTCGAACAGGTCGGCCACACGGGGCAGACCGCCGGTGATGTCACGGGTCTTCGACGACTCCTGCGGGATACGGGCGACAACGTCACCCACGCCCACTTCGGCGCCGTCGGCGAGGTTGACCACCGCGCCGGCGGGCAGGAAGTAGTGCGCCGGCAACTCCGTGCCCGGGATATTGATATCGTTGCCCTTGGCGTCCATCAGCTTGACCATCGGCCGCAGGTCCTTGCCTGACGATCCACGCTGTTTCGGATCGCTGATCACCAGACTCGACAGACCGGTCACTTCGTCGGTCTGGCGGTTGATGGTGACGCCGTCGACGAAGTCGATGAACTTCACGCGGCCGTTGATCTCGGTGATAACCGGATGGGTGTGCGGATCCCAGTTGGCCACCACCTGGCCGCCCTTGACCAGGTCGCCGTCAGCGGCGCTGAGCACCGCGCCGTAAGGCACCTTGTAGCGCTCCCGCTCACGACCGCTCTCGTCCAGCACGGTCAGCTCGCCGGAGCGGGAGACCGCCACCAGGTTGCCGGACGCGTGTTTGACCAGCTTGATGTTGTGCAGGCGCACGGTGCCGTTGCTCTTCACCGCGATGTTGTTGATCGCCGCGGAACGCGACGCCGCACCACCGATGTGGAAGGTACGCATGGTCAGCTGGGTGCCCGGCTCGCCGATGGACTGGGCGGCAATGACGCCCACCGCCTCGCCGACGTTGGCGCGATGGCCACGGGCCAGATCGCGGCCATAGCAGGCGGAACAGACCCCGTAGCGGGACTCGCAGGTGATGGGCGAACGCACATACAGGTGGTCCACCGACATATCTTCCAGCCGCGCCACCCACTGCTCGTCCAGCAGTGTGCCGCGCGGGATCTCCACCTCGTCGCTGCCTGCGGCGAACACGTCCTCGGCGGTGACACGGCCCAGCACGCGCTCACGCAACGGTTCGACCACGTCGCCGCCTTCGATCAGCGACTGCAGGGTCAGACCGTTGCTGGTGCCGCAATCCTCCTCGGTGACCACCAGGTCCTGCGCCACATCCACCAGACGGCGGGTCAGATAACCGGAGTTGGCGGTCTTCAACGCCGTATCGGCCAGACCCTTACGGGCGCCGTGGGTGGAGATGAAGTACTGCAGAACCGACAGGCCCTCGCGGAAATTCGCGGTGATCGGCGTTTCGATGATGGAACCGTCCGGCTTGGCCATCAGGCCGCGCATACCGGCCAGCTGACGGATCTGGGCGGCGCTACCACGGGCGCCGGAGTCGGCCATCATGTAGACCGAGTTGAACGAGGGCTGCTTGACGGTCTCGCCCTTGGCGTCGACCACCTGCTCGTAGCCCAGCTTGTCCATCATCGCCTTGGCGATCTGATCGTTGGTACGGGACCAGATATCGACCACCTTGTTGTAGCGCTCGCCGTTGGTGACCAGACCGGAGATGTACTGCTTTTCGATCTCCTTCACCTCGGCGTCGGCGCGACCGAGGATATCGACCTTCTCGTCGGGAACGACCATGTCTTCCAGGCCGAACGAGACGCCGGCCCGAGTCGCATAGCGGAAACCGGTATACATCAGCTGGTCGGCGAAGATCACGGTGTCCTTCAGGCCGAGGCGGCGGTAACAGGTGTTGATTAGTTGCGAAATGGCCTTTTTCACCAGTGGGCGATCGACCAATGCGAACGGCAGGCCGTCAGGGACGACATCAAACAGCAGGGCGCGGCCGACGGTGGTGTCCTTCAGACTCACCTTGGTCTCGCGCTCACCGTTTTCGTCCTGAATGACTTCGCGTACACGCACCTTGACGCGCGCCTGCAGATGAGCGTTGCCGGTCTGATAGGCGCGCATCACCTCCGCGCTGTCGGCAAATACCATACCCTCGCCCGTGGCGTTGATGCGGTCGCGGGTCATGTAGTACAGACCCAGCACCACGTCCTGCGACGGCACGATGATCGGCTCGCCGTTGGCGGGCGACAGGATGTTGTTGGTGGACATCATCAGCGCGCGGGCTTCCAGCTGCGCCTCCAGCGACAGCGGCACGTGCACCGCCATCTGGTCGCCGTCGAAGTCGGCGTTGAACGCGGCGCAGACCAGCGGGTGCAGCTGAATCGCCTTGCCCTCGATCAGCACCGGCTCGAAGGCCTGGATGCCCAGACGGTGCAGGGTCGGGGCGCGGTTCAGCATCACCGGATGTTCGCGGATCACCTCGGCCAGGATATCCCACACCTCCGGCCCTTCGCGCTCGACCATCTTCTTGGCCGCCTTGATGGTGGTAGCCAGGCCGCGGCGCTCCAGCTTGGAGAAGATGAACGGCTTGAACAGCTCCAGCGCCATCTTCTTGGGCAGACCGCATTGGTGCAGACGCAGGGTCGGGCCGACCACGATGACCGAACGGCCGGAGTAATCGACGCGCTTGCCCAGCAGGTTCTGACGGAAGCGACCCTGCTTGCCCTTGATCATGTCGGCCAGGGACTTGAGCGGGCGCTTGTTGGAACCGGTGATGGCGCGGCCGCGGCGGCCGTTGTCCATCAGTGCGTCCACCGCCTCCTGCAGCATGCGCTTTTCGTTGCGCACGATGATGTCCGGCGCCGCCAGGTCCAACAGGCGCTTCAGACGGTTGTTGCGGTTGATGACGCGACGGTACAGGTCATTGAGGTCGGAGGTGGCGAAACGCCCCCCTTCCAGCGGCACCAGCGGACGCAGCTCGGGCGGCAGCACCGGCAGCACGGTCAGCACCATCCACTCCGGCTTGTTGCCGGATTCGAGGAAGGCCTCCATCAGCTTCAGCCGCTTGGTGAACTTCTTCAGCTTGGTCTCGGAGCTGGTGTTGGGCAGCTCCTCACGGATGCGCCCGGCCTCCGTTGCCAGGTCCATGGTGCGCAGCAGTTCGTAGATCGCCTCGGCGCCCATGCGGGCGTCGAACTCGTCACCATACTCCTCGATGGCGTCCAGGTAGGCCTCGTCGGAGAGCATCTGGCCGCGCTCCAATTGGGTCATGCCTGGGTCGATCACCACGAAGCCTTCGAAGTAGAGTACGCGTTCGATGTCGCGCAGGGTCATGTCGAGCAACAGTCCCATGCGGGACGGAAGGCTCTTCAGGAACCAGATGTGGGCGGTCGGGCTGGCCAGCTCGATATGGGCCATGCGCTCGCGGCGCACCTTGGCCAGGGTCACCTCGACGCCGCACTTCTCGCAGATCACGCCGCGGTGCTTGAGGCGTTTGTACTTACCGCACAGGCATTCGTAGTCCTTGACCGGGCCGAATATCTTGGCGCAGAACAGGCCATCGCGCTCTGGCTTGAAGGTGCGGTAGTTGATGGTCTCCGGCTTTTTCACCTCGCCGAAGGACCAGGAACGAATCTTATCCGGGGACGCCAAGCCAATACGAATGGCGTCAAAATCTTCAATCGGGCCCTGCTGCTTCAGAAGATTCAGAAGGTCTTTCACCGTTTGCTCTCCTCAGTTGTCCGTCGCTTGCCGTTCGCTCAAGGCGGCCGGATTCTCCCGGCCGCCGTCTGCGACGGACTAGTCTTGTTCCAGCTCGATGTCGATGCCCAATGCCCGGATCTCCTTGATCAACACATTGAAGGATTCGGGCATGCCGGCTTCCATCCGGTGATCGCCGTCCACGATGTTCTTGTACATCTTGGTACGGCCATTCACGTCGTCGGACTTCACCGTCAACATCTCCTGCAGGGTGTAGGCGGCGCCATAGGCCTCCAGCGCCCACACCTCCATCTCGCCGAAACGCTGGCCGCCGAACTGCGCCTTGCCGCCCAGCGGCTGCTGGGTAACCAGGCTGTACGGACCGGTGGAACGGGCGTGCATCTTGTCGTCCACCAAATGGTTCAGCTTCAGCATGTACATGTAACCCACGGTCACCTGGCGGTCGAAAGCATCGCCGGTACGACCATCGTACAAGGTGGTCTGGCCACCCTCCGGCAGGTCGGCCAGACGCAACATCGCGCGGATCTCATCCTCGTGTACGCCGTCGAACACCGGAGTGGCCATCGGCACGCCCTTACGCAGGTTCTTGCTCAGGGCCAGGATCTCCTCATCGGTCAGGCTGGAGAGGTCCTCCGGCTTGCCACTGGTGTTGTAGATCTGGCCGAGGAACTTGCGCAACTCCTCCACCTTGTTCTTGGCATCGAGCATGCGTCCGATCTTCAGGCCAAGGCCCTTGGCGGCCCAACCCAGATGGGTCTCCAACACCTGACCGACATTCATACGCGAAGGGACGCCCAGCGGATTGAGCACGATGTCGACTGGAGTACCGTCGGCAGCGTAGGGCATGTCCTCGACCGGGACGATCTTGGAGATGACGCCCTTGTTGCCGTGGCGGCCGGCCATCTTGTCGCCGGGCTGGATGCGGCGCTTTACGGCCAGGTAGACCTTGACCATCTTCAACACGCCCGGCGCCAGATCATCGCCCTGAGTCAGCTTGCGCCGCTTGCTCTCGTACTGCTCTTCGAAGTCCTTGCGCAGCTGCTTGATCTGTTCGGCAACCACTTCCAGCTGGCCATTCGCCTCGTCGCTCTTCAGGCGGATCTCGAACCACTTCTCCTGCGACAGTTCGCCGAGGTAAGCCTTAGTGATCTTGTCGCCCGCCTTCAGCTTGTTGGGGCCACCGACGGCCACTTTACCGATCAGCATCTTCTCGACGCGCTGGAAGATGTCGTCCTCCATGATACGACGCTGATCCATCAGATCCTTGCGCACCTGAGCCAGGCCGGCCTCCTCGATGGCCTTGGCACGGGAGTCCTTCTCCAGGCCGTCGCGGGTGAATACCTGCACGTCAATGACGGTGCCGCTCATGCCGGAGGGCACGCGCAGCGAGGTATCCTTCACGTCCGACGCCTTCTCACCGAAGATGGCGCGCAGCAGCTTCTCCTCGGGAGTCAGCTGGGTCTCGCCCTTCGGCGTCACCTTGCCGACCAGGATATCGCCGGAGGTCACCTCGGCGCCGATGTAGACGATACCGGCCTCGTCCAGACGGGCCAGCGCGCCTTCACCGACGTTGGGAATGTCCGCCGTAATCTCCTCGGGCCCAAGTTTGGTATCGCGGGCGACGCAGGTCAGCTCCTCGATATGGATAGTGGTGTAGCGATCTTCCTCCACCACGCGCTCGGAGATGAGGATGGAGTCCTCGAAGTTGTAGCCGTTCCAGGGCATGAAGGCGACCAGCATGTTCTGACCCAGCGCCAGCTCACCCATATCGGTGGCGGAGCCGTCGGCCAGCGCATCGCCGCGTGCAATCACATCACCCGGACCGACCAGCGGCCGCTGATTGACGCAGGTGTTCTGGTTGGAGCGGGTGTACTTGGTCAGGTTGTAGATATCCACACCGGACTCGCCCGCTTCCGTCTCGTCGTCGTTGACGCGCACCACGATGCGAGCCGCATCGACGGAGTCGACCACACCGCCGCGGCGCGCCACCACGGTGGTACCCGAGTCGATGGCCACGGCACGTTCCATACCGGTACCGACCACCGGCTTCTCCGGACGCAAGGTCGGCACAGCCTGTCGCTGCATGTTGGAGCCCATCAGGGCACGGTTGGCGTCGTCGTGCTCCAGGAACGGGATCAGCGACGCAGCCACCGAAACGATCTGCTTGGGTGAAATATCCATGTAGTTCACCTTATCGCGCGGCGACAGGGTGAATTCATTCAGGTGACGGCAGGAGACCAAATCGTCGATCAGGTTACCCTTCTCGTCTACCACGGCATTGGCCTGTGCGATGACGTACTCGCCCTCGTCGATGGCCGACAGGTATTCGTACTCGTCGGTGACGCGGCCGTCGATCACCTTGCGGTATGGCGTCTCCAGGAAGCCGTAATCGTTCGGACGCGAAAACACGGCCAGAGAGTTGATGAGACCGATGTTGGGACCTTCCGGCGTCTCGATCGGGCACAGACGGCCGTAGTGGGTCGGGTGCACGTCGCGCACTTCAAAGCCGGCGCGTTCGCGGGTCAGACCGCCGGGGCCGAGCGCCGAGATACGACGTTTGTGGGTCACTTCCGACAGCGGATTGTTCTGGTCCATGAACTGCGACAGCTGTGAGGAACCGAAGAACTCTTTGATCGCCGCCGATACCGGCTTGGCATTGATCAGCTCCTGCGGCATCAAACCTTCCGACTCGGCCAGCGACAGACGCTCCTTGACGGCGCGCTCGACGCGCACCAGGCCGATGCGGAACTGGTTCTCCGCCATCTCGCCCACGGAACGGATACGGCGATTACCCAGGTGATCGATGTCGTCCACCACACCGTTGCCGTTGCGGATATCGATCAGCACCTTGAGCACGTCGATGATGTCTTCCCTGGTCAGCACGCCGGACCCGGTGACCTCTTTGCGGCCGACGCGACGGTTGAACTTCATGCGGCCCACGGCCGACAGGTCGTAACGGTCTTCGCTGAAGAACAGCCCTGCGAACAGGTTCTCGGCAGCCTCCTTGGTGGGCGGCTCGCCGGGACGCATCATGCGATAGATCTCAACCAGCGCCTCCAACTGGGTACGGGTCGGATCGATGCGCAGGGTAGTGGACACATAGGCGCCGTGATCCAGGTCGTTGGTGAACAGCGTATTGAAGGTGGTGACACCCGCTTCCTGCATTTTGGCCAACAGTTCGGCTGTGATCTCATCATTGGCCTGAGCGATGACCTCACCACTCAGCGTATCGACCACATCATGCGCCAGCGCCTTGCCGATGGCGTACTCATAGGGCACGTCCAGCGTGGCAATTTCGGCCTTGGCCAGTTCGCGGGTGTGGCGCGCGGTGATACGGCGGCCGGACTCGACCAGAACCTTGCCGCCGACGAGGACGTCGAAATTCACCGTCTCGCCGCGCAAACGTTCGGGGATCAGGTTGAACGCCAACTTCTCCTTGGAGAAACTGAAGGTATCGGTTTCGAAGAACAGCGCGAGGACTTCCTCGGTATTGTAGCCGAGCGCACGCAACAGGATCGTCGCCGGCAACTTGCGGCGGCGGTCGATACGCACAAAGACATTGTCTTTCGGATCGAACTCGAAATCGAGCCACGAGCCGCGGTATGGAATCACCCGCGCCGAGAACAACAGCTTGCCGGAGGAGTGGGTCTTACCCTTGTCGTGCTCGAAGAACACGCCCGGCGAACGGTGCAGCTGCGACACGATGACGCGCTCGGTACCGTTGATGACGAAGGTGCCGTTTTCGGTCATGAGCGGCAGTTCGCCCATGTCAACTTCCTGTTCCTTGATATCCTTCACCGGCTTGGTACCGGCCGGCGCATCCTTGTCGTAGATCACCAAGCGTACTTTTACCCGCAACGGAGCCGCATAGGTCATCCCGCGCAGTTGGCATTCCTTGACGTCAAAAACGGGAGTTCCGAGACGGTAGCTCACATATTCCAAGGCGGCGTTGCCGGAATAACTCACAATCGGGAAAACCGACTTGAATGCCGCATGCAGCCCCTGCTCCCGCAACTGGCCGTCAGCGCCGCCCGGTTGCAGGAAGCTGCGGTAAGATTCCAGCTGAATGGCCAGGAGATAGGGAACGTCCAAAATACTGCGACGTTTGCCGAAATCCTTACGGATGCGTTTCTTCTCAGTGAAAGAGTAGGCCATCAGAGTTCCTCAGCTTCGCACATGTAGTTCCAACAACCGCGCCGTGTGTCATACCTGACCCAGCGGCCGCGCAGTCACCGGTGATAATTCGCTCCGCTGTGCCCAGCGGAAAAAGGCCGGTGGCAATCTCGCCACCAGCCAGCATTTCTTCCTCTAAAACATCGCCATCCCTGGCGTTACGAATGAACCCATCAGGTTCTCCGCTCGATTCCCGATAATGTCAGGCAAGCCCCAACAGGCATCAACATAGGACGCGATGCTTACTTCAGTTCGACCTGGGCGCCAGCTTCTTCCAGCTGTTTCTTAACGCCTTCGGCCTCATCCTTGCCCACGCCATCCTTGATGGTCGACGGCACACCTTCCACCATGTCCTTGGCCTCTTTCAGGCCCAGACCGGTGATGGCACGAACGGCCTTGATGACGTTGACCTTGTTCTCGCCGAAGCTGGTCATTACGACAGTGAACTCGGTCTGCTCTTCAGCAGCGGCAGCGCCGCCACCGGCCGGCGCAGCGGCCACGGCAACCGCCGCGGTCACACCAAACTTCTCTTCCATCGCCTCAATCAAATCCACGACCTCCATAACGGTCATGTTGGCAACGGCTTCCAGGATCTCTTCTTTAGTTACGGCCATGATACAAACCTCTATGTCTATTCGCGGCTACCTGTCGGCAGCGTTCATTGTTGAGTACGGAACTGATGCCTTAGGCTGCAGCCGCTTCCTTTTGGTCGCGCACGGCGGCCAGGGTCGCAGCCAGCTTACCGACCGGAGCCTTCATCACCGCCATCAACTGGCTGATGGACTGCGGCTTGGTCGGGATACGGGCCAGGCGTGCCAGCTCCGCAGCGGGCAACAATTTGCCGCCGATGGAAACAGCCTTGACGACCAGTTTCTCGTTAGCCTTGACGAACTCGCTGATCACACGACCAGCCGCGCCCGGATCTTCCTGCGAAAACGCCATCATCAGCGGACCGGTGAGGGTCTCCTGCAGACAAGCGAATTCGGTGCCTTCGACGGCACGGCGAGCTAGCGTGTTCTTGACCACACGCACGTATACTGCGTCCTTGCGCGCCGAGGCGCGTAGGGCAGTCATCTGAGCGGCGCTCAAGCCGGCGTACTCGGCCACAACGGCAGAGTAGGCCTTGCCAGCGACTTCGGCGACTTCGGCTACGATGGTCTTCTTTTGCGCAATATTGAGAGCCACGCGAAATCACCTCTTTTCGTTGCATTACGGGTATCGCCCGTGAGCGATACACCACCCTTTACGGTACGGTGCAAAACGACCGCCCCACTTCACGATGGCCCGTAACAGGTAAACCTGAATCGGGTGACACCGCCTACGTAGGCATTCCGAAGAACATTGAGCCAACGGCACCTACGGTCTTCGACGTACACCGGCGCGAACGCCGGCGGTCAAAAGTCGATACCCCGATCAGCCCCCGAGGGAGGCCTGATCGACAGCGATCCCCGGCCCCATGGTGGTGGAGACGGCGACCTTCTTCATATATATGCCCTTGGCGCTGCTCGGCTTCATCTTCTGCAGATCGGCCAACAAAGCCGCCAGGTTTTCCTTGAGGGCATTGACCTCAAAGTCCACCTTGCCGATGGAGCAGTGAATGATGCCTGCCTTGTCGGTGCGGTAGCGCACCTGGCCGGCCTTGGCGTTCTTCACCGCTTCGGCGACATTGGGGGTAACGGTGCCGACCTTCGGGTTCGGCATCAAACCACGAGGACCCAGAATCTGACCCAGCTGGCCGACCACGCGCATCGCGTCCGGAGAGGCGATAACGACATCGAAATCCATCTTGCCGGCCTTCACTTCGGCGGCCAGGTCATCAATACCGACGATATCCGCACCGGCGGCGGGGGCCCCCTCCGCGGTGG
>OFHK01000540.1_pt1 | contig 10904 bp, 11 predicted proteins | sample 1521951 | NCBI WGS metagenome assembly OFHK01 (sample SAMEA2468436, study PRJEB22500) | soil metagenome | biome: Glassland; feature: Farmland; material: Clay | place: Australia | collected 2013-01-31 | depth 0.55 m
AGAGCGACGGCCGGGGGCGTCGGTGGCGGCGGGCCGGGCGTAGCGCAGGTTCTCGCGGACCGACAAAGGCGGGAAGAGCCCTGGGTCCTGCCGGAGCAGGCCGACCCGGCGCTCCCAGGGCGGCAACGCGGTCACCGGCTTTCCGGTCGACGTGAGCACGCGGCCGGCCAGGGTGATCAGGGCCCGGCGCGGGGCCACCAGCCCGGCGATGACCTCGAGCAGCGTGGTTTTGCCCGCCCCGGACGGCCCGAACAGGGCAAGCCGCTCCCCCGGCGCCACCGTGATCTCGGCGGCGACGGTGAAATCGCGGCGCTCAGCCGCGACGTCGGCGTTGAGCACGGGCGCTCCAGACGTAGGCCGCGATCGGCAGCGGCAGCGCGACAACAAGCAGGACCAGGGCGAACGGCAGCGCGGACGCCAGCCCAGTCTCCTGCAGCGTGGTCCAGATCTGCAGCGGAAGCCCGGTCGGATGGTAGGCGATGATCACCACTGCGCCGAAGGCGCCCATCGCCCGTGCCCACGCGATCGCCAGCGCCATAGCCAGTCCCGGCGCGGCGAGCGGCACGGTCACCCGCCGGAACACCCGCCGCGGCTGGGCTCCGAGCAGCCCGGCCTGCTGTTCGAGCCGCTGGTCCACGCCGCTGAACGCGGCCTGCGCGCCGAGAACGTAGTACGGAGCCGACTCGTAGACCTGGGCCAGGACCAGCGCGAGGAACGTGTCGGTCGCCGACAGGTGCACGTCGGCGAGCAGGTGCCCGATCGGCGTGTACGGCCCGACCATGAACACCAGCAGCAGGCCGATGACCAGCGGGGGCAGCAGCAGCGTGGCGAGAACGCCAGCCTCCCAGACCCGTGGAAAAGGCAGCGTGCCCCGGGCGAGCGCCCAGGCCAGGGGCGTGCCGAGCAGCAGCAGCACGCCGATGGTCCCGGCGCCGGACTCGGCGGACAAGATCACCGGGTCGAAGGCACCCGGGGCGCCGAGCGAGCTGGTGATCGCGCTCCACGACAGGTGCGTCAGCAGCGCGATGACCGGCCCGAGCAGCGCGATCCAGATGACGGCAGCCCCGGCCACCGCTAGCAGCCGGTTCGCGGAACGAAGCCCCACGGCCGCTCCGCCGCGCCCGTCCTGTCCGGGCGGCGGCGGAGCGACCGTGACGGGGCTAGCTGCCAAGCTCTTTCCTGATCGAGGCTGGTAGGTCGCTGGCCGAGCCGGTCAGCGTCGGCGTCAGCAGCGTATAGCCGCCCTGGTTGGCGTACAGGGCGCGCCCCGCTGGCGAGAGCACGTAGGCGACGAAGGCGTTGCCTGCCGCCGCGTCCTTCGCTCCGGCGATGGTGGTGATGTCGAGCGTGAGCGGCGAGCCGGTCTTCGTCACGGGACCGCTGCTGCTGGTGATCGTGATGGAAGCTTTGGCGTACTGGTCGGCGAACGACGCGTCGCCGAGGTTGATGTCCGGCGGCAGCGTGATGTAGCTCAAATGCAGCTGCTTGGCCTGCGACAGGTAGGCGCTGGCCGCGTCGACCTGGCCGGCCTGCAGCCGCGAGTCGAGCGCGGTCTCCTCGAAGATCTGCGTCGACTTCGCCGAGCCGGGCGGCCCGCCGAGGATCTTGGTGACCGTGTCCTTCGGCAGGTGGTACTTCATCTGGGCCAGCTCGAGCATGTAGATAAAGGCGCGGCCCTGCGGGTCGGTGTTCGGGTCGGTCCGTCCGAGCTGGAATCCAGGCTGCTCCATGAGCGTGAACAGGTCGGCTACCGGCTTCTTTCCGCTGGCGATCGCCTGGAACTGGCTCGCGTACTTGCTCGCGGGGTTGTACGCCAGCACGATCGAGGTCGACGCGTACTGGATGTACCACTTGGAGAACGTCGGGCCGAGCGACTCGATGGCCTTGCCGCCGACGCTGATGAACACGTTAGGGAAGATCGTCTTGGCGGCGATCTCGGCGGACAAACCGTCCGAGGGGCCAGGGGTGCCCTGGTACTGGTACCCGTTCGCCTTGGTGAAGGCGGGCCCGAATACCTGCTCGTTCAGATAGGCGAGCGACGCAGCGTACGCCACGTTCGCCGTGCCTGACGGCTTGGCCTTCGCCGGAGTGCTGGGTGCCGAGCTGCAGCCCGAGACCGCAAGACCGACGCACGCCGCGACTGCCAGCCCGGCATGCCAGTTGATGATCCTCAGGGTCATAACCGGGACCATAGCCACTCTCACTTGCGCAACGCAAGAAATCCTGACACTAAATGCGGCGCCAGCGCCATCCCGGGGGCGGCCGGCTCGGCGGGGGCCGCCCCCTGCCGGAGTCCCCTCTCCGGCACCTCACCATCGGGGCGATACTGCCCGATGTCCTACCGTATCGAGTCGATATCTTAAGGTCGCATTTCAAGAGGGGCAACAAAAAATTATCGACCCGCTACCATTCGTCCCCGTACGGTTTTTTGTTGGAAAAGCTGGCTTTCGCTGGCTTTTATATGTGCGTCGCCCTAGGTTACACGCCGATGACGCAAGCCGTGACACTCGCCACGTTGATCGATCGCCTCGGGCGAATTTCTCACGCGCTTCAGTTTTCCACAGGCCTCAACCCGGCCCAATGGGAAGCGCTGCGCTATCTGGGCGAGGACAATGCCGACCAGCACCAACACCACGGTAAATGGCACGCGGAAGCGTTTTGTCGCCGCCAGTATTGCCGCTGCCACCAGCAGCAATCCCGCCACCCCGGTGACGACCTCTGCCACATGGGAAACATGATGCACCGATCCCCTCCTTCAAACTGCGCCGTCCTGCGTCGAAGAAGCATAGGCCGGGCTACGGCCGGCGGTCAAAGCGTTTGCGTTCAGTCCAGGCCGCGCGCCAGATCCGCCCTGAGATCGTCCACGTCCTCCAATCCGACCGAAATGCGGATCAGCCCCTCGCCGATCCCGGCCTCCGCCTTCTGCTCCGCCGACAGACGACCGTGGGTGGTGGTGGCCGGATGGGTGATGGTGCTCTTGGCATCTCCCAGATTGGCGGTGATGGAGATCACCTGTGTCGCGTCGACCAGGCGCCATGCCTGTTCGCGCCCGCCCTTCAGCTCGAAGCTGACGATGCCGCCGAAGCCTGTTTGCTGCCGCGCCGCCAGCGCATGCTGCGGATGCGACTCCAGGCCGGGATAGTAGACCCGTGCCACCTGCGGCTGCTGCTCCAGCCATCGCGCCAGGGCCAGCGCATTGTCGCTGTGGGCGCGCATGCGCAACTTGAGCGTCTCCAACCCCTTCAGGAATACCCAGGCATTGAACGGACTCATGGTCGGCCCGGCGGTACGCAGGAAGCCGTAGACATCCTTACCCACCACCGCCTCCCTACCGACCACGGCACCGCCGATACAGCGTCCCTGGCCGTCGATGTACTTGGTAGCCGAGTGGATCGCGATGTCGGCGCCCAGTTTGAGCGGCTGTTGCAACACCGGCGTACAAAAACAGTTGTCCACCGCCAGCAGACAACCGTGGGCGTGGGCCAGTTCCGCCAGCGCCGCGATGTCGGCCACTTCGGTAAGGGGATTGGAGGGTGTCTCCACGAACAGCAGACGCGTGTCAGGACGGATGGCCGCCCGCCAAGCGTCGAGGTCGGTCAGCGGCACATAGCTGGTGCTCACGCCGAACTTGGCCATGAAATTGTCGAACAACACCACGGTGGAGCCGAAGATGGAACGGGACGAAACGATATGATCGCCGCTTTTCAACAGCCCTATACAGGTGGAGAGGATTGCCGCCATACCGGAACTGGTAGCGACGCAGCGCTCGCCGCCCTCCAGCGCCGCCAGCCGCTGTTCGAAGGTCCGTACCGTAGGATTGGTGAAGCGGGAATAGATGTTGCCCGGTTCATTACCGCTGAAGCGGGCGGCAGCCTGCGCCGCACTGTTGAAGCGAAAACTGGAGGTGGGAAAGATCGGCTCGCTCTGCTCACCTTCGTTGCTGCGCAACTGCCCTGCCCGTACCGCCTGCGTCTCGAACGCCCATGCGTCCCACTCATGAAGATCCATCGTTGCCTTACCTCGCAGTGTCCGCAACGGACACAAAAAAACCCGCGTTTGCCGGGGCCAAAGCGGGTTTCTTTCCCTCGCTTTAGCCGTATTTTTAAAGCGCCCGCAAGCTGAACTCAAATCGGCGCTATGGAATGAAGCCTAGGCAATTACCTACGGCATGTCAATCGGCAATCAGTCATTGTTGTGCATCTCGATGATGGCGCTCTCTTCCAAATCGCGCTGTTCCTTGGCGGTGTCGCTGCGCCTGCGCTGCAATGCTGCGAGATATTCCGGCGTCACGTCGCCGGTAACATAATTGCCGTCGAACACCGATGCATCGAACTGCTGTACCGCCTTGTTCTTGCGGTGCAGCACTGCGGCAATCAGATCGTCCAAATCCTGGTAGACCAGCCAGTCGGCGCCGATGACCTCAGCAATCTCCTTGTCGTTGCGACCATAACCGATCAATTCCGCCGAAGTCGGCATGTCGATGCCGTAGACATTGGGGAAGCGCACCGGGGGCGCCGCCGAGGCGAAATAGACCTTGTTGGCGCCGGCTTCACGCGCCATTTGGATAATCTCCTTGGAAGTGGTGCCACGCACAATGGAGTCGTCCACCAGCAATACGTTCTTGCCTTTGAACTCCAGACCGATGGCGTTGAGTTTCTGGCGTACCGATTTCTTGCGCTGCTTCTGCCCCGGCATGATGAAGGTACGACCGATGTAGCGATTCTTGATGAATCCCTCGCGGTAGAGCACGTCCAGGTTATTGGCGAGTTGCAACGCCGAAGTGCGGCTGGTATCGGGGATGGGGATCACCACATCGATATCGTGTTGCGGAAATTCCCGCAGGATCTTCTGCGCCAGCCGCTCGCCCATGCGCAGCCGCGCCTTGTAGACGGAGATGCCGTCGATGATCGAGTCGGGACGGGCGAAATAGACATATTCGAAGATACAGGGCGAGTGCACCGGATGGGCGGCGCACTGGCGCGCATGAAAGCTACCGTCCTCGCCGATGAATACCGCCTCGCCCGGCTCCACGTCACGCACGCGCTCGAATCCCAGCGTGTCAACCGCCACACTCTCCGAAGCGAGCACGAATTCATCCCCATCACACGTGGTGCGCTTGCCGATGAACAGCGGTCGAATGCCGAACCGATCACGAAAACCGACGACCCCATAGCCGATGATCATGGCCACCGCGGCGTAGCCGCCCTTGACCCGATTATGCACTCGCGCCACGGCGTCGAAGATGTCGTCCGGTTCGATGCGCAGCTTGCCCTGGCGCTGCAATTCGTGGGCGAACACATTGAGCAGAATCTCCGAGTCGGAGCCGGTATTGACGTGGCGCAAGTCGTCGTGGAACACCTCTTCATTGAGCGTATCGGCATTGGTCAGATTGCCGTTGTGGGCCAGCGCGATGCCGAACGGCGAGTTGACGTAGAACGGTTGGGCCTCCGCCGAAGAGGAGCAGCCGGCGGTGGGATAGCGCACATGGCCGATACCCATATTCCCGCGCAGCTTGATCATGTGCCGCGGCTGGAACACATCGCGCACCAAGCCGTTATCCTTACGCAGAAACAACCGGCCGGCGTCGCAGGTCATCATCCCAGCGGCATCCTGTCCACGATGCTGCAGTACGGTCAGGCCGTCATAGATCGCCTGGTTGACCGTACTTCTGCCTACCATGCCGATAATCCCGCACATCGCAATGCCCCTCTGAATTTCGTTTGCGACGCCGCCGGCGCCGCAACCTGACCGCTAGTAATGGATACTCTTGGCGAGATCGGACGGCAACCAGCCCCGCACCCAGATCGCCGAATGCTCAAAATAGGGCAACAGCGCAGAGTGATGCCACCACGGGTCGTGCGGCATGGCGGTTAAGCCGGCCAGCAGCACCAACACGGTAACGATGACGCCACCGCGCGCCAAACCAAAAATGATGCCGATCACGCGATCGGTACCGGTCAAACCGGTCTTTTTGATCAACTGGACCGCCAGGTAGGTGATCAAACCGGCGATCATCAACGTAAGAAAGAACAGAATGGCGAAAGCGACAATCAGTCGCAACGACGGTGTTTCGATGTGCGAGCGCAGCATCCCGTCGAGGTGGCGCGCGAAGGTGACTGCAATCCAGACGGCGAGCACCCAGCCGGCCAGAGACAGCGCCTCGTGCGTGAACCCGCGCCACAGACTGATCAGCACGGAGATACCGAGTATCCCAAGAATAAAAAAATCAACCCAGTTCATCGGTTCGCCCAGGGGCGTTCGTTGCTGCGTTAGCGCATGGCCGCGGAAAGCGCGGGATTTTAACAGAGCTGGGCTTGTAGCAAAAGGATACCTTGCGTCAGGGTTGATGCACCACAATCCCCCGCATATGCAGTTTGGCCTCCAGCTTGCCCTGCAGCGTCACCGCCTCGCCGCGCGCCAGCATAGGACCGACCCGCACACGATAGGAAGCGCCGTGCGACACCCTTATCTGTTCGACATAGGCCGGATACCCCTTGGCACGCAACGAGTCGCGCAGTTTCATTGCGTTGTGGACCTCGCCGAAACTGCCCACCTGCACCGCCCATGCCTCCGCCGGCGGCGTGGTGGACACCGGAACCGCTGGTTTCAGCGTCTGCGCCGGTGCCGACGGTACCGCCGGAACGGCAGCCGGCGCGGCCGCCTTGGGCGCAGGCCGAGCCGCCGGCGCCGGTTTTGCCACTTGCTCGATTGCAGTAGCCGCGGCGGCGGGCGCCGGGGACGGCACCTGGAGCGGAATATCGATCTCGCCCGCCTTCAGGTCGGGCTTGGACGGTACGTTGCTGCCGAACATGGGGATACCGGAACGTTTGTGGCCCTGCAACAGCATCGGCACGAAAATTACGGCCAAGGCCACCAGTACCACAGCGCCCACTAGGCGCTGTTTCAGATGATCGTTCAACGTATAAACCTCCCGACGGCTGGCTTCCGTCCTCGCTGCGCCATTATACGGGTCGCTGCAAGGCCGCTGCCACCGTGTGAAACGAGCCGAAGATCACAATGCGGTCGCCGGCGACCGCATCCCGTTGCGCCACCGCCAGTGCCGTCGCCACCGATGCGGACGGCACGACGGTCTCGTCCGCGGCACCCGCCGCGGCCAGGGCCGCCACCAGCCGCGAGGCCGATGCGCCGCGCGCCACCGCCAGATCCGCCGGATACCAGCGGTCGATGCGCGCGCGCAGCGCGACGACCACACTGTCGATATCCTTGTCCGCCAGCATGCCCACCACCCCCAGTGTGCGCCCGGCAGCAGGCATGGCGGCAAGATTGGACGCCAGCTCCCGTGCCGCTTCGGGATTGTGGGCCACGTCCATGATCAGTGTCACCGCACCCGGCACCACCTGAAACCTGCCCGCAAGCCGCACCTCCAGCAGACCCTCACGGATCTGCCCCTGCGCCACGGGCAATCGCTCTGCCATCAATTCCAGCGCAGCGAGCACGCCGGCGGCATTCTGCAACTGCGAACGGCCGCGCAGGGCCGGCAGCGGCAAGGCATGGCGTTGCCGCTGCCCAAACCACCAGCGCCAGTGGTCATCCTCCTGCACATAGCCGAAATCCTGGCCGAACCGGTACAGCCGTGCGCCGATGGCGGCAGCATGCGCCGACACGCTGGCGGGAGGATCGGCACTGCCGAACACGGCGGGTCGCCCGGCGCGAAAAATGCCGGCCTTTTCGAACCCAATCGCCTCGCGGTCGTTACCCAACCACTGGGCATGGTCCAGATCGACCGTGGTGACGACCGCGACATCCGGAGCGCAGATATTGACCGCATCGAGGCGCCCGCCCATCCCCACTTCCAACACCACGACTTCGACCCCGCGCCGACAAAAAATATCCAGCGCCGCCAGGGTCGCGAATTCGAAATAGGTGAGGCTGATGGCGCCGCGCGCCTGATCCACCCGCTCGAACGCCTCGCACAGCGCCGTATCGGCGGCATCGGTGCCGTCAACGCGGACCCGCTCGTTGTAGCGCAGGAGATGCGGTGAAACGTAGGCGCCGACCCGATAGCCGGCCGCCCGCAGGATCGCTTCCAACATGGCGACGGTGGAACCCTTACCGTTGGTGCCGCCGACCGTGATGGCGAGAAACGGGGCGGGCAACAACCCGAGCCCCCGCGCCACTGCAGCAACGCGCTCCAGACCGAGTTCAATCTCGTTCGGATGCAGTGTCTCCTGCCAACTCAGCCATCCGTCCAGAGAAGAGAAGCGCATCAAGGTCCTAAGCGGGATCCCGAAACAGCGAGTGGACCATGGCAGCAGAAATGCCATAGGGTTGGAGCAACCGGTCGGCCTGTTCGTCATCCAGCCGTCCGTCACTCAGCAACAGGTGGAACTCGCTGAGCAGATTGGCGGAAAACAACAGTTCGCCGAGACGCGACAATCCCGTCGGCTCACGGCCCGTGTTCACCTGCTCGCATACGGCGCGCTGCACCACACCGGGCAGTTCCCAATGTTTGAGCGATACGCATGAGAGTTGCAGCGAGGTGCGGTCGACGATGGTGCCGATCAAGGTAGGATTGGGATGGACATCGGGATGGGCGCTCTTCATCGCCCGCATCAGCGCCTGGAAGATCACCAATTTGCCGATGTCATGCACCAGCCCTATCAGATAGGCCGTGAAGTAGTCTTCGCCCGCTTGGCGTGCCAGCTCGGCGCAGGCAACGGCGCAATCCTGCGAATGCTGCCACAGATATTTGGAGAAAAAGCGGAAGTAGATCGGTTTAATCTCGAAGGCCGGCCGCATTAAAATGGCGAGCGTGATGGTGCTGAGCCGATCGACGCCCAGTCGGCTCACGGCCTGTTCCACGCTGGTGACCTCGCCATCGCCGCTGCGGTAGTAGGCGCTGTTGGCCGCCTTCACCACCTCACTGGCCAACACCGGCTCCCGACAATAAATGGCCATCCATGCCCGCAAATTCTCAAACATGGCTGAAACCCCGAAGAAGGGGCGCCACTAGTAGACTAGGGCGCGGGACGTTGGGTAAGCATGGCCAACAGGCTGGCAATGCGATCACGCATATCGCGGCGATCGATGATCAGATCGATGGCACCTTTCTCCAACAGAAACTCGCTGCGCTGGAAACCTTCAGGGAGGGTTTCACGCACCGTCTGCTCGATGACGCGCGGACCGGCGAAGCCGATCAGCGCCTTGGGCTCGCCGATATGGACATCGCCGAGCATGGCGAAACTGGCCGAAACGCCGCCCATGGTCGGGTCGGTCAGGACGGAGATGAACGGCAGGCCGCGGTCGGACAGCTTGGTCAGCGCCGCCGAAGTCTTGGCCATCTGCATCAACGAGAACAACGCCTCCTGCATGCGCGCTCCACCGGAAGCGGCGAAACAGACCAAGGGGATGTTGTGTTCGATCGCGGTATTGACCGCGCGTACGAATTTCTCGCCTACGACCGATCCCATCGAACCGCCCATGAAGGAAAACTCGAAGGCGGCGGCCACCAGCCGCAGCGACTTCACCTCGCCCATGGTCACGATCAGCGCATCATTCTCCGAGGTGTTCTTCTGGGCCTGCACCAAGCGATCCTTGTAGCGCTTGCTGTCACGGAACTTGAGCACGTCCACCGGCTGTAGACCGGAGGCGATCTCGACCCGCGGCTCCGGGTCGAGAAAGGCGTCCAGCCGGCGCCGTGCGCCGATGCGCATGTGGTGGTCGCACTTGGGGCATACTTCCAGGTTACGCTCCAGTTCCGCCCGGTACAGCACAGCACTGCAATCGGGGCATTTGGCCCACAGCCCTTCCGGCACCGAGCGCTTGCTGGCACCACCTTCGGTGCGGATGGTCGAGGGCAGAAATTTTTGTAACCAACTCATGATTCTAGTCCTTCGGCGGCTGTCGTGAACGATTAGCGGGCGCCGTCGATGGCGCGGCGCAATTCGTCGACGAAACCGGAAATCTGGGCCAATAGTGTATCAGGATCGTCCCGCAGTTCCTCAATGCGGCGTACCAGGGCGCTACCGACGATGACCGCATCGGCCACCTGGGCCACGGCGGCGGCCGACGGACCGTCCTTGATGCCGAAGCCGACGCCGACCGGCAGGCCGGTGTGGCTGCGGATGCGCGCCACCTGGCTGCGCACCGCCTCCACATCCAACGTGGCGGCTCCGGTGACGCCCTTGACCGAGACGTAGTAGACGAAACCGCTGGCCACCTTGCAGATAGTGCCGATACGGCCCTCCGCCGTAGTCGGCGCCAGCAGAAAGATGGGGTCGAGACCGTGGGGACGCGGGGCGGGGAGGTCGAGCGCCTGGCCCGAACGAAGGCTTCGCCCGAGTGAGGGTTCAGGCGTATCTAGGATCGACCCGGTCGGGATCGATGCCGTGCTCGCGGATCGCCGCGGCGACCTCGGCGGGCGCCAGCTGCTCGCACTGCGCGCGCGTCTGCAGCGCCGCGACGGCGATGTGCTCGGCATCCACCTCGAAGGGCCGTTCATCTCCAGGAAGCGGCTCGGCGCGCATAACGCCGACTGGACAGCTACGCCAGATCAGGCCACGATCGAGTCGCTGCTCTCGGCCGGCTCCGGTCTGGTCAAGCTGTTCACCCTCGCCCCTGAGCTCGACGGCGGCATGGCAGCGATCAGGCAACTCGCGGCGGCGGGCGTGCTGGTGAGCGTCGGGCATTCGGACGCTACGGCTCAGCAGGTCAGCACGGCGGCGATGTGCGGCGCCAGGATGGTGACGCACCTGTTCAACGCGCAGCGGCCATTGCATCACCGTGAGCCCGGCGTGGTCGGTCAGGCGCTGGCCGACACGCGCCTGGTCAGCAGCCTGATCGCCGACCTGCATCATGTCACCGGCCAGGTCGCCGCGATCGCGTTCAGCACGGCGCCAGGCCGGATTTGCCTGGCCACCGACCGGCGCGCCATCCCGGGCCCG
>OFHK01000541.1_pt1 | contig 10894 bp, 10 predicted proteins | sample 1521951 | NCBI WGS metagenome assembly OFHK01 (sample SAMEA2468436, study PRJEB22500) | soil metagenome | biome: Glassland; feature: Farmland; material: Clay | place: Australia | collected 2013-01-31 | depth 0.55 m
GCTTCCGCGCGCGCATCTTCGACGGCCAGGGCGGCTTGAAGCGTTTCGTGAACGTCTACGTGAACGGGGAGGACACGCGCTATCTGAAGGGCCTCGACACGCCGGTGCCGCGGGACGCAACAGTTGATTTGCTGCCCGCCATTGCCGGTGGCTGAGGATCCCCGGATGCCCTCGAACTGGATCACGGCCCGCGCGCCTGCGACGATCGCGAACGTGGGCCCGGGCTTCGACGTCTTCTGCCTCGCGATTCACGGCCCCGGGGATTCGGTCTCCATCAAGGAGGCGGACGAGGACTCCCTCACCGTGGGCGGCCCCGAGGCGGCGACCGTCCCGCCCGACTTCACCGAGAACACGGCAGGGATCGTCCTGCAGGCACTGCGCAACGCCACGAAGGTCCGCTCGCACCTCGCGGCCCGCGTCGACAAGGGCATCCCCCCGGGTCGCGGCCTCGGCAGCTCCGCGGCGTCCTGTGCCGCCGCCGCCCTCGCGTTCCTGAAGGCGTTCCCGAGGGAGTCGAAGAAGATCGGGGTCCCCGGTTTCCTCCGCGCCGCCGCGGAAGGGGAAGCCGCGGTCTCCGGACGCCACTACGACAACGTCGCGGGCGCCCTGCTGGGCGGCTTCGTGTCCCTCGCTTCGACGGATCCGTTCGTTCTCGCGAGGGAAGCCGTGAGCCCGCGGATCCATCTCGCGGTTGCCGTGCCGTCGCTCGTGCTCAAGACCGCGGACATGCGGAGGATGCTGCCCCGGGAGGTCCCGCTCCAGGACGCCATCGCGAACGTCGGCATGGCGTCCACCCTCGCGCTCGCGCTCGTGCGCGGGGACGCGGCGCTGGCCGGACGTTGCCTCGAGGACCGTCTCGCGGAGCCGGTGCGGGCGCAGCTCCTTCAGGGCTATTACGTTGCCCGGCGGGCGGCACTCGCCGCGGGCGCCACGGGCTTTGCGATCTGCGGATCCGGATCCTCGGTCTTCGCGCTTGCTAGCACGCGCCAGGCCGCCGAGCGTTCTGCCAAGGCGATGCGGGATGCCTTCGCGTCCGACGGGACAGACGCCAACGCCTTCACGACCACGGTTGACAACTCGCTGCCGATTCGCGCCCTCCTGCGGAATCCGGCCCCTCGTCTCGCGCTTGTCACATCGTAGCGCGAAATTAATCTCCACAGTCGAAAGATAATTATACCCTCTCCGCCTTCGGCCGCCGCACAGGATGCAGCACTACCAGATTCCCCTGGTCATCGTGCTTACGACGCGGCCGTGCTAGACGCACGACCGCCTCGATCCGCATCCTCCAAAGGTTTTGTGGTTCGATGGTGGTCAGAGCGAAGACTCTCCCGAACGACGAGGCCCGCGAGACGGCGGGCCCGGTGAGCCGAGCCAAGCGACACGCGGTCCCGCGGGGCGTCGTGACGTCCTTCACGCAGGAGTACATGGACTACTTCGCCCCCCTCCTCGACGAGAGTCCGTGAAAGCCCAGGATCCCATGCCGCCGAAGACGGACGTGCTCTGGATGGACGGGCGCTTCGTCCCGTGGGGCGAGGCCCGTGTCCACGTCCTGGCCCACGCGCTGCACTACGGCACCGGGCTGTTCGAGGGGATCCGGTGCTACCGGACCGCGGAGGGCCCTGCGGTCTTCCGCCTGTCCGACCACCTGGCACGCTTCGCGCGAAGCGCCGCAGCCCTCTACCTGGAGTTGCCCTGCGCTCCGGACGAGCTCGCCGACGTCTGCCGCGAGGTCGTCGCCCGCAACCACCTGGAGGACGGCTATCTCCGGCCGTTCGCGTTCTACGGCCTCGGCGGGATGAACTTCTCCTTCCGGGACAACGCCGTCCACGTGGGCGTTGCGGTGTGGCCGTGGGGCGCGTACCTGGGGGACGAGGGCCTGCGCCGCGGAATCCGCGTGAAGACGGTCTCCTGGGTCAAGACGCCCTCGGCCAGCGTACCGAGCTCGGCGAAGATCGCGGGGAACTACGTGAACGCGTGCCTCGCGTTTCAGGAGGCCATGCGGGCCGGCTTCGACGAGGCGTTGCTGCTCAATGCCGCAGGGCGCCTCGCCGAGGGCACGGGGGAGAACCTCTTCCTCGTGGACCGCGGGCGCATCGTGACGCCGCCGGGGTCCGAAGACCTGCTCGAGGGAATCACCCGCGACAGCGTGCTGCGGATCGCGGCCGACCTGGGGCACGAGGTGCGCGAGGAGCCCGTCTCCCCGTCCGACCTCGCCGCGGCGGACGAGGTCTTCCTCACCGGCACGGCCGCCGAGGTCACCCCCGTGCGGGAGATCGACGGCCGCGCGGTCGGCTCCGGCGTCCCCGGCCCCGTGACCCGCGAGATCCAGGCCGCGTACTTCGCGGCGGTGCGGGGCGGCGACGCGCGGTACCGCGGCTGGCTCACCCCGGTCCGCGCCGTATCGGCGGGCGTCGGCAATCATCGGCAACTGACGGAGTCGGTATCGGCAAATGTTAAATAACCTCCCTCCGGTCCAGGGCCGTGCTCAATGGGCCTGCGGCGCACCGTGCCCCGGTGTGTGTTCGACATCGACCGCCGGCCTGAGGTCGCTGGGGACCCGGCGCGTGCCGGCCCCGGCGGCCCGCTTTGTTGGTGATCAGGTATGAGGGGAGCCCGAATCGCCGTCGACATGCTCAAGGAACAGCGGGTCGACGTGGTCTTCGGCCACCCCGGAGGCGCGGTCCTCCCGCTCTATGACGAGATCTACAGCTCCGGCCTGCGGCACATTCTCGTGCGGCACGAGCAGAACGCCGCCCACATGGCCGACGGCTACGCCCGCGTGCTCAAGAAGCCCGGGGTCTGCGTTGCCACGTCCGGCCCGGGAGCCACGAACCTGATCACGGGCGTGGCCACGGCCTACATGGACTCCTCGCCCCTCGTGGCCATCACGGGTCAGGTCGCGACGAGCGTCATGGGCAACGACGCGTTCCAGGAGGTCGACGCCTTCGGTCTCATGATGCCCGTGGTCAAGCACAACTGGCGGATCGAGGAACCCGAGGAGGTCCCGCGGGTCTTCCGCGAGGCGTTCTACGTCGCCTCCCACGGCCGCTACGCGCCCGTTCACATCGACCTGCCCGTGGACATCCAGAACGCGGAGGTCCCCGAGGCCGCCGTCCAGGCGACCCACGTCCCGCGCCGGCGCGGGCCGAAGAAGGACCTGTCGCGGCTCCTGGACGCGGTCCGGTTCATCGAGGAGGCGGAGGCCCCGGTCATCATGGTCGGCGGCGGCGCGCGCTGGTCCGCCGCGGGTTCCGACATCCTGCGGCTCGCGGAGATGATCCAGGCGCCCGTGGTCACGACCCTCATGGGGAAGGGCGCCGTCGCGGAGGATCACCCGCTCGTCCTGGGCCCCGTGGGCATGCACGGGAAGATGGTGGCCACCTACGTCCTCAACAACTGCGACACGATCCTCGCCCTCGGCACGCGCTTCTCCGACCGCTCCACCGGGAAGCTGAGCGAGTTCGGGAAGCAGCAGCGCATCGTCCACGTGGACATCGACTCGTCCGAGGTCGGAAAGAACGTGCCCAACGTCGTGGGCCTCGTGGGCGACGTCTACACGGTGACGAACGCCCTCATCGCCGGCCTGGAGCTGCGGGTGCGGAAGGACCGCAGCGCCTGGCTCGAGCGCTCGCGCGCCCTGAAGAGGGAGTGCGCCTGCGACTTCAACTACTCCGGCTCGCCGATCCTCCCGCAGAAGATCGTCTGGGAGTTGAACCGCCTCCTGCCCGACGACGCCATCCTGACGACCGAGGTGGGCCGCAACCAGATGTGGGCCGAGCACTTCTTCGAGGTCCGCAAGAACCGCGCCTACCTGACGTCCGGCGGCCTGGGGACCATGGGCTTCGGCTTCCCTGCGGCGATCGGCGCGAAGGTCGCGGCTCCGGACCGGTTCGTCATGGACCTCGCGGGGGACGGCTCCCTCCAGATGACGATGAAGGAGTTCGCCACGGCGCGGGAGAACGGGATCAACGTCGCGGTCCTCGTGATGAACGACGGCGCCCTGGGCATGGTCCTCCAGTGGCAGCGCATGTTCTACGGCAAGCGCTTCTCCGCGGTCTACCTGGGCAAGATCCCGGACTTCACGAAGATCGCGGAGGCCTACGGCTGCGAGGCCGTCCACATCGAACGGAACTCCGAGATCCCGGACGCCATCGAGCAGTCCAAGTCCGCGGAGGTCCCGTTCCTGATCGACGTGACGATCGATCCGGAGGAGGACATGCTCCCGATCATGCCCCCGGGCAAGAGCGCGAAGGAAGTGATCCAGGGGCCCCGGTGCATCTGGAACGGAGGTGAGACGGTTGCAAGTGCTATCCCTGCTCGTCCATGACGACTGGGGGGTGATGCAGCGCATCACGGCGGTCTTCACCCGCAAGCGCATCTCCATCGACTCGGTCCTCGCGGGGCCGTGCGAGAAGGACGGATGCGCGCGCGTGTTGCTGGCGTCCGCCGACCCCAAGTTCCCGCGCATGGTCGAGCACCTGCGGCGTGTGCAAGACGTGATCGAGGTCGAGTACATCGAGAACAACGCGGAGGAGTTCGTCCTCCTGAAGTCCCTCCAGGGGCGGCGGCCGATCTCCGGGAAGCCGGACGCGGTCGACCCCGCCGTCGACGGGGAGGACGGGGCGACCTACGTTCGCGCGTACGGCGCGATGTGATGGAGTCGATGACGATGGCGAAGCTCTACTACGAGAAGGACGCGAGCCTCAGACCGCTCGAAGGGAAGAGGGTCGCTGTGCTGGGATACGGGATTCAGGGGCGCGCGCAGGCCCTCAACCTCCACGACAGCGGGATCGACGTCGTCGTGGGCGCGCGCCCCAAGGGCGAGTCGTGGAACGCCGCGTCGAAGGACGGCCTCGAGGTCGCGAGGGTCTCCGAGGCGGTGGCTTCCGCGGACGTCACGATGATGCTCATCCCGGACGAGGTCCAGCCCGAGGTCTACGCGAAGGGCGTGGCGCCGAACCTGCGGAAGGGGAGCACCCTCGAGTTCGCGCACGGCTTCAACATCCGCTACGGGACGATCGTGCCGCCGAAGGATGCGGACGTGATCATGGTCGCCCCGAAGGCACCGGGCGCCGCAGTGCGGGAGAACTTCCTGCGCGGCTTCGGCGTGCCCTCCCTCCTCGCGGTGCACCAGGACGCCTCGGGCCGCGCGCACGACACGGGCCTCGCCATCGCGAAGGGCCTCGGATCGACGCGCGTCGGCGTGATCGAGACGACGTTCACCGAGGAGACGGAGACAGACCTCTTCGGCGAGCAGGCGGACCTCTGCGGCGGCATGGCCGAGCTCATCAAGACCTCCTTCGGCGTCCTCGTGGACGCCGGGTACCAGCCCGAGATCGCCTACTTCGAGGTCCTGCACGAGCTCAAGATGATCGTGGACCTCGTCCAGGCCGGCGGCATCGAGAACATGTGGGCCAACGTCTCGAACACGGCGGAGTACGGAGGACGGACGCGAGGCCCGAAGGTGGTCGACGCCCGCGTGCGGAACAACATGGAAGCCTTGCTTAAGGATATCAAGTCGGGCGCGTTTGCCTTGGACTGGCGCGCGGAGTACGAGAAGGGCATGCCACTCCTCGCCAAATCCCGGAAGCAGGAGCCGGACTCCCAGATCGAGACCGTGGGCCGCGACGTGCGGAAGATGTTCCAGGGAAGGTAGGAGGATCGGGTGAAGGTCGCCCTCGAGTGCGTCAGCTGCGGAGCGACGTTCCCGGGGCGCGACGACCTCCTCCGCTGCCCGAAATGCGGCGACGGTCTCCAGCTGACCTTGGACCTCAAAGGCGCCCGGCACGCGGCCCTCTCCACCGCCTGGCGGAAACGGACCCCCGGCGTGTGGCGCTACCGGGAGCTCCTCCCGGTGCAGGCGGACCGCGCGGTCACTCTGGGCGAGGGGAACACCGCGCTCCTCCCGATCTCCGGTTCGGGCTCGCCTTCCTTGCACCTGTACGTCAAGAACGAGGGCCAGAACCCGACGGGCTCGTTCAAGGACCGCGGGATGACCGTGGGCGTGACGAGGGCGGTCTCCCTCGGCCGCCCGCGGGTGATCTGTGCCTCCACGGGGAACACCGCGGCCTCCCTGGCCGCGTACGCGGCGCGCGCCCACCTCGAGTGCGTCGTCCTCGTCCCGACGGGCGGCGTCGCGCAGGGCAAGCTCGCACAGGCCTACTTCGAGGGCGCGCGGGTCGTTGGGCTCCGAGGCACCTTCGACGACGCGATGCGCCTGGTGTCCGACGCGGGGCGGGAGCTGGGCGCGTACGTCCTGAACTCGATCAATCCGTATCGCATCGAGGGCCAGAAGACCGCGGCCTTCGAGGTCTTCGAGCAGCTGGGTGGCCGGGTGCCCGACTGGCTCGTGTGCCCTGTGGGGAACGGCGGCAACCTCGCCGCGTACTGGAAGGGATTCCAGGAGCTCCGGGCGATCGGCGCGACCGGCCGTCTGCCGCGCCTCGTCGGCGTCCAGGCGGAGGGTGCCGCCCCGATCGCGGACGCGGTGCTCCGGGATCGCAAGGAGATCGTGCCCGTCGCGAAGCCGGAGACGGTGGCGAGCGCGATCCGCATCGGCAACCCCGCGAACTGGCGCAAGACCGTCCGCGCGATCCGCGAGTCGAAGGGACTCGCGCTGAAGCTGCCGGACGCCGTGATCCTCGAGACGCAGAAGGACCTCGCGCGCAAGGAGGGGATCTTCCTCGAGCCCGCGAGTGCGGCGAGCGTCGCGGGTGCGCGGCATCTCGCGCGGGAGGGGACGTTCGGATCTGCGGCCACGGTCGTCTGTGTCGGAACCGGCCACGGGCTCAAGGACCCGGAGGCCGCCCTCCGCGAGCGTGTCGACGTGACGCCGGTGGAACCGACGCTGGACGCCATCCTCCGCGTCCTGGGGGACCGCCGATGAGGATCATCCTCGTGGGGCTCGGCGCCCTCGGCCAGGGACTGCTCACGCACCTCGAGGCCCAGCAGGGACGCCTTCTCGATCAATATGGACTGCGCATCAAGATCGTCGCGGCCCTGGATTCCCGCGGCGCGGTCGTCCAGACCTCGGGCGTGGATCCGGGGGCTCTGCTGCGGGCGAAGCGCTCTCCAGGAGGGCTTTCCACGTTCCAGCCGCGCTTCCGCCCCGGGCGCCGCGCGCTGGAGATCATCCACACGGTCGAGGCCGACACGATCGTGGAGGTCACCCCCACCAACATCGTCGACGGCGAGCCCGCGCTGTCCCATATCCGCGGCGCCTTGAAGGCGGGGCGCCACGTCGCCACGGCGAACAAGGGGCCGATCGTCCTCGCGATGGACCACCTGAGCGACCTAGCCCGCGAGCACGGTGTCTTCCTCCGGTTCAGCGGCACCGTCGGCGGGGGCACCCCCATGCTCGATCTCGCCCGCCTGAGCCTCCGCGGCGAGCCCATCACGGAGATCGCCGGGATCCTGAACGGGACGACGAACTACATCCTGACGCGGATGGCGGAGGGGCTCGAGTTCGACGCGGCCCTCGGGGAGGCGAAGCGGCTCGGGTACGCCGAGGCGAATCCGGCGTACGATATCGAGGGGACGGACGCGGCGATCAAGCTGACCCTCCTCGCCAACTGGGTCATGGGCGCTCATCTGCACGTGACCGACGTCTCCACCCAAGGGATGAAGGGGGTCACCCACGCCGACGTGGAGCGCGCGCGAGCCCAGGGGCGGGTCGTCAAGCTCGTGGCCCGCTTCGACGGGAAGCGGGCGAGCGTCGGCCCCGAGCTCCTCGCGCGCGACGACGCGCTGAATGTGGCCGGGAGCCTGAACGCGATCACGTACAGCACGGAGAACGTCGGCCCGATCACGCTCATCGGGAAGGGCGCGGGAGGCCCACAGACCGCCGCCGCACTCCTCCGGGACCTCATCGACATCCATTTGCGTTCGAAGTGAATCACGGGGGGCGCGGGAGCCATGGGCAAGGAGACGGACCACGGGTTGAAGATCCGGAGCTGGGAGATCACGGAGGGCCCGCAGCGCGCACCGGCCCGCTCCATGCTGCGCGCCATGGGCCTCGGCGACGAGGATCTCGCCCGCCCCTTCGTCGGCGTGGCGAACAGCTGGAGCGAGGTCACGCCCTGCCAGCTCAACCTCGGAGGCGTCGCGAAGCGCGTCAAGGAGGGCGTCCATGCCGCGGGCGGGACGCCGCGGGAGTTCCCGACCATCGCGGTCTCCGACGGCATCGCCATGGGCCACGAGGGCATGCGGGCGTCGCTCGTGAGCCGCGAGGTCATCGCCGATTCCATCGAGCTCGTCATGCACGCGCACCGCTACGACGCCCTCGTGACGTGCGCGGGCTGCGACAAGACGATTCCCGGGTCCCTCATGGCCATGGCGCGGATCAACGTCCCCGCCGTGTTCACGTACGGCGGTCCCGCGCTCGCGGGCCACTTCGAGGGCCGCGACGTGACGATCCAGGACATGTTCGAGGCCGTGGGCGCCTTCGAGTCCGGCCGGATGACCGCGGAGCAGCTCTCGGGCATCGAGCGCTGCGCCTTCCCCGGCGCCGGCACATGCGCGGGGCTCTTCACCGCGAACACGATGGCTACGTGCGCCGAGGTCCTGGGCGTCACGGTCCCCGGGGATGCGGCGATCCCCGCGGTCGACCCGGAGCGCGAGGAACACTCCGAGCTTGTCGGCCGCGCGGCGCTGAAGGCCCTCGAGCTCGGCATCCGGCCGCGGGACGTCCTGACCCACGAAGCCTTCGAGAACGCGATCACGGTCGACGCGGCGATGGGCGGGTCCACGAACGCGGTCCTCCATCTCCTGGCCATCGCCCACGAGGCCCACGTCCAGCTGAAGATCGACGAGTTCGACCGCATCTCCCGCAAGACGCCCCACATCGCGAGCCTCAAACCCGGCGGGCAATACGTCATGGCGGACCTGCACCGGGTCGGAGGCGTTCCCGTGGTCCTCAAGCGGCTCCTCGACGCGGGCAAGATCCATGGGGACTGCGTGACCGTGACGGGAGAGACGATCGCGGAGCGGCTTCGCGAGACGCCCACGCAGATCGTCGGAGACATCGTGCGCCCGATCCGTTCTCCCATCAGCCCCACGGGGACCCTGGCGATCCTCCGCGGCAATCTCGCACCCGACGGTGCGGTCGTCAAGACCGCGGGCGTGCCGCATCTCGTCCACAAGGGGCCCGCGAAGGTCTTCGACAGCGAGCAGGACGCCCTGGCCGCGGCCGAGAAGCGGGCGATCGAGCCCGGCGACGTCGTCGTCATCCGGTACGAGGGCCCGAAGGGCGGCCCGGGGATGCGGGAGATGCTCGCGATCACCGCGGCCCTCGTCGGCCAAGGACTCGGCGACCAGGTGGCCCTCGTGACGGACGGCCGCTTCTCCGGCGCGACGCGGGGGCTCATGGTCGGTCACGTCTCGCCCGAGGCCTGGGACGGGGGCCCCCTCGCCATCGTGCGGAAGGGGGACGCCGTGGAGGTCGACGTTCCAAGGCGTCGACTGTCGATGGCCCTCACCCGGAAGGAAATCGGCGCCCGGACTCGGAAATGGAAACGGCCGAAGCCGCGGTACACGACGGGAGCCCTCGCTAAGTACGCGAGACTCGTGGGATCCGCGTCCCGCGGCGCCGTGTGCGGGTGACGTCCCCCGCTAGCGGCGCGATGGAGAGCGCGCCCCGCGGTAGGAGCCGAAGACCTTGACGAAGCCCGCGGTGGTGACCAGGGCACCCACGGCCTCCCGGATCGCGGGCTCGTTCATGCTGCCCTCCAGATCCGCATAGAAGACGTAGTTCCACGGGCGGCTCCGACGGGGTCGGGATTCCAGCTTGGTCAGGTTGATCCCCCGGGTGGCGAACTCGCCAAGGCACCGGTGGAGGGTGCCCGGGAGGTTCTTCGCGACGAACGCGATGGAGGTCTTGTCCGCCTCCTCATCGGTCCGCGGATGTCTCTCCAGGAGGAAGAAGCGCGTCGAGTTCTCGCGTTCGGTCTGGGTGTCCTCCGCGAGGACCTTCATCCCATACAGCGCCGCGCTGCGGCGGCTCGCGATGGCGGCCTCCTCCTTCAGGCCGCGCTCGCGGACCAGCTTGACGCTTCCCGCGGTGTCGTAGGCGGGGATCTGCCGCCATCCCGGGTGGAGGCCGAGGAATCGGCGGCACTGGCCGAGGGCCTGGGGATGGCTGTAGACGACGCGTATGGTCTCGAGGCTCGAACGCGGGTGGCCGATGAGGCAATGGTCCACGGGGACGATGGCCTCTCCCGTGACCGCGAGGTCGTGCTCGAGCAGCAGGTCGTTCACGGGGGCCACGGTGCCCTCGATGGAGTTCTCCACCGGGAGGACGGCATGGGTGGCGGCACCGCTGTCCACGGCCTCGAAGGCGTCGCGGAAGTCGAGGCACGGCAGCGTCTCCGCCTTCGTCCCGAAGAACGCAGCGACGGCGTCCTCGCTGTAGGCGCCTGGCTCCCCCTGGTAGGCCACGCGCGGTCGAGGTGGTCTAGGCGGCACCGTGACCACCTTGACGAGCGAGTCTCGCGGCTTCGTCCGCGAGTTCCGCGGCCCTCTGCGACGCCGCGACGATGCCATCCGAGATGGCCTGGGGCACGCCCCGGCCCTGCATCACGCGCCAGCCTGCCGCCGTGGTCCCGCCGGGCGTGGCCACCATGGTGAACAGCTTCTCCGGATCGATCCCGTCCGAGAGGAGGAGCTCCGCGGTCCCTTTCATCGTCTGGAGGGCGAGCTTGAACGCGACGTCCTTGGGGAGGCCGGAGCGCACGCCGCCCGCCGAGACGAAGTAATCGGTGGGGTCGGTGAGCTTGAACAGGACGATGGTCTGGCGCGCGCTGTCGGCCGCGGGCGTCATGGGGAAGCGCTGCCACGCGCCGTGGCCGCGCAGTACGGCTAGATCACCCGCGTCGGAGGACACGTGCTGCGAGCGTCG
>OFHK01000542.1_pt1 | contig 10850 bp, 6 predicted proteins | sample 1521951 | NCBI WGS metagenome assembly OFHK01 (sample SAMEA2468436, study PRJEB22500) | soil metagenome | biome: Glassland; feature: Farmland; material: Clay | place: Australia | collected 2013-01-31 | depth 0.55 m
CCCGCAGGTGGATCTGCGTGAGCTCCTCGCCCGGTGGCACGAGGCGCCGCATGGCCTCCTCGCCCGCCATCAGGACGTTGAGCGGGTGGCGCATGAGGTAGATCGCCATGTCCGTGTCGAACCGGTTCAGCTCCGTGAAGAGGATGTCGATGCTCCGCTGCTCCGGGTACCGGTCCGCGACCTGGATGATGCGCGAGACGTACCCGGCGTCCTCGAAGAACTCCTCCCACTTCGCGATGAGTTCGTCCTGTGGGACCTCGACGAGCGTGCGGCTCTCCCCCTGGCCCCCGACTCGAGACCCATTGGACGTCGAAGGCAACTCGGCACCGGACATGGCCTATATTAGCGGAGGACCCACCCCTTCGTTTCTTCTGGAGATTCTGGCCGTTTCCCTGGAGCAGCCCCAGTGGAAGGCCTTTTTCGAGTGGAGTTTGAGTCGATCATCATGACCTCGCACGCACCAAGAGCGACCAGCTTCAAGAACGATGGCTGGAGGGGGCCGAGAAAGTAACCTGCTCAATGGAGAGCGAGGGCGAACCTAATCTTCCCCAAGCCTCAGTCTGAGTTCGTAGGGCGCTTCGGTGGTAGTTGGGTGTAGATCGTATGCCCATAAGCTCGCATGAAGGACGATTTCTGGCAGTTGGCAACCATTGCAGCCTGGCAGCGATGTTCCACCGGTTTCCTCGAGCAGCATCCCTCAGGGAGGGCGGCACAGGGAGTCATGGACGCCAGGGGGATTAGCCCGAGTCCTGCACGTCGTCGCGCGGCTCAGGGGACTGCTGCGACGTAGGGCGAACGAAGTCTAGGGCCGACGGCGAAACACTGTACATCCCCCCGCGTCCGGGAACCCGAAGAAACGCGCCTATCTCGAAGATGCTTCGGAGCTGCTTGGATGCGTCGATGATTTCGAATCGTTCCTCTATATCTGGCTCTCCGAAAGGACCCCCTTCCGCGATCATCTCCGCGAGCAGCCTTTCAATGCGCTCCTGCTTGGAGACAGGGTTCCTTGGACGTGGGTCGGGAACGATTTCAAAACCCTCGGGAAGCGCGACCGAATTCGCCTTGTAACCTTGGCACACGCGTTGCGCTTCCAGGAACGATTCATGGGTTGAAAGGCCAATCCAATTTTGCGTTCGCATTCTGGAGTTGCAACCCCGGCAGAAGCCAGTCTTCTGCGATCTCAGGTCGCCGAAAATCATTATTCCAGCGCACTTCGGGCAACGCGCCACGTAGTAGGCGGACGCTCTTGAGTTGATGCCAATGTCGAGCGAGGGCGTCATAGTGCGGTCTGACGCATCGGCAAGGCTGTCTGAGCGCTATCGAACTCTCGGACCATTGGATTGCGTTCCAAAGCTAGTGAGGCCTCCCGACGGCATACAACTTGTATCCTCACCTGCCGTGGATCTATTTAACCTCCGAACCCACCGTTTCACATCCACTGGAGAACGCCCCTTCTCCATGGCGGAAGATCCCGTCGAGGCGCGTTTCCACCGGAGTTCCTGGGGTCTTTCGGATCGCCTCAATCGCACGGCGAGTAGCCGCACTGGCCGCACAACACGCAACCGTTCGTGTGCAGGAGGACGGCCCCGCACTCGGGGCACGCCCGCGGGCGCGTCCACGGTCCCGGCGCTCCAGAGGAATCGGTCTCGTGAATTAGCTCGCGCATGGTCCTCGCGCACCATCGGGATACCATGGGCTCGGCTCCCTTAAGTGCGAGGCGGGGGGATGGGCGAAAGTGGTGATCCCGCGTCCAGGCGAACCTTCTTGTCCCCCGCAGGCTTCGACCGTCCATGGACCTCCCCGAGGAGCTCGCGTCCCTCCAGCGCTTCCACGGCCACCTGGGCATCTACGTGACCCTGGGCCTGCGCATGGGGGCGATCGGCAAGCGGACGTTCGGGCACTGGAAGGGCCTCCATGCGACCGTGCGGACCGTGCCGAAGCCGCCGATGATGTGTGTCGTGGACGGCGTCCAGGTCGGGAGCGCGTGCACGATGGGAAAGGGCAACATCGCGGTGGAGGCCGCGGACGAGCCCTCCGTGACCTTCGAGAAGGAGGGCCGGCGGCTCACGATTGCCCTGAAGCCCGGGTTGCGGGCGACCGTGGACTCGGAGATGTCCCACGAGCGGGAGCTCGAGCGCTCCATGCACTACTTCACCGTGCCCGAGGACGAGGTCTTCGTGGTCACGGAGGACTGAGGCCTACCAGCCCGCGACGGACCACGTGGCGTTCGCGGGCACGCGGACCCAGACCCCCTCTCCGGAGGCGAGGAGCGCGGCGTCGCCCAGCGTCTGCAGGTGGAAAAGGTCCGTCGCGTCGAAGCCCGACACCGCGTCGGCGCCGGTCGCGGCCTTCAGCGCCCCGACGGTCACGTTGCCCAGGAAGCCGGGCAGGGCGACGAGGTTCCAGCCCGCGCACAGACGGACGTCCGTCCGGGCCTGGGCCACGCCGAGGACGGCCACCTTGCCCGCCGCGGTCGCGTTGAACCAGAAGCCCTGGCCGGCAGCCACCTGGGCGGTCGCGCCCTGGGCCGGCATGATCCGCGTCCACCCGAACCCGCCGCCGCACGCGTCGTACGTCCACGCCTCGGACCAGGGCAGGCCGTTCGCCAGGGTGGCCAGGGTCCCGGTCCCCGGTTCCACGGGCATCCCGAGCAGGTTCTGGCCTGTGCCGACGGACACCCAGACCTTCGCGGCCACGGAGGGCATCATCTCCGTGTTGTTCGCCGCGTCGATCGTCTCGATGCGGTAGAACGCGTCGGACGGATTCGAGGCCCCAAGTCCGGGGTCCATGAAGCTGTACGTCGCCGCGTCCGTCGCGGTGATGTTGCCGCTCAACGGGGCATACGGCCCCGCCGCGACGGCCGCCCGCCAGACGCGGTACGTGACGGTGCCGCCATAGAGGCTGTCATCCCACGCCTTGGCCCAGGTGATCTGCAGGTCCGCACCCGCGTTCACGAACGCGACGGACGTCGGCACGGCGGGGGCCGGCGGCAGCACGTCCGGTCCGACGTCGAGCACGACGAAGCAGGTGGCGTTGAACGGCCCCCAGTGGCCGCCGGCATCCTCCGCGTGGACCCAGGCGCAGCTCCGCCCCGGCGGCACCGCCAGGGGGCTCGTCCAGGTGACGTTCTCCACGGGCGAGTCGAAGCTCCCGTCCCTGGCGGACATCGGCAGGCCCGTGCCGTTCGCCGCGGTGGGCGCCGTCGCGGACCAGAACAGCTCCGCCGCGACGATGTCGGTCCCGCCGCTGCGCGTGCCGTCCGCGGTCGCGTTGAACGTCGCGAGGGCCGCGGCGCCGGGCGGGTCGGGGTCGGGTCGCAGGCTCCCGGCCCGGATCACGGGGCCGAGGAGGTCCCCGCCCGGCCGCTCGACGGAGAAGGTCGAGTTGCTGACGGCCTCCCCGGTCAGGCTCGGCGTCCCGTTGTCCGAGGCGAAGACGCGGAGGAGGTAGGCGCGCCCGTTGCGCAGTCCGGCGGTGCTCCAGTTGAAGGAGCGCTGGTCGCCCGAGACCGTCGCGATGTCCATCCACGTCTGCCCGCCGTCCGGGCTGTAGGCCAGGGAGAAGTTCGCGAGGCCGATGCCCGGCCCGTACGCCGCGGCGGTCCAGTTGACGAGGATCGTGCTCCCTGCGTACACGCCGGCCGCCGGGGCCGTCAGGTTCACAGAGGGGTGGTCGCGGTCCAAGGTGGACGTCGACACGCCGACGAGCCAGCGCAGGGCGTTGTCCAGGATCTGTGCGCGGACCGTGCTGTTCACCCGCAGGTCGGTCGCGTTCGTGTCGAGGCTCGTGATCTCCCAGGCGAAGTACTCGAGCCGCGACGGCGTCCCGCCCCAGGCGCCGACGCCCGCCGTCCCGTTGTCCGCGGAGGAGCGCCACTCCAGCCCGATGGGCGCGTTGCCCGTGCAATCTTTCACGCCGCCGTCGCGCCACGCCACGCTCGACGTGCCGCCGACGCTGTACGTCGCGATCTCGTCGTCCGCGCCGCCGGTCCGGTGCGGGGTGTAGCCCACGCCGGACGTGTACGCGCCGCTGACCGGATCGCCCGCGACCCCGACGACCTCGCTGATGGTGGTCGGATCGCACGCGAAGCTCGCCTTGAGGACCCCCCGCAGCCACGCGGCGTTCGTCGCGTTGTACCACGGCGACGAACTGCTCCCCAGGGACCACGAGGTGTCGTGGGAGAAGATCAGGAGGCGCCCGCCGCCGTCCAGGTAGGCCTTCACCAAGGCCTGCGCGCTCGCGTTGAACGTCGGGTACTGCTCGAGGCCGACCTGCCAGATGACCGCCTTGCGGCCCTGGAGGACGCTGAGGGGCGGCAGGCCGAGGTCCGCGACGTGCCACGCCGACCACGTCCACCCGGACGCGTCCAGCGCCGCGGCGTACGATGCCTCCCGCGCGGCCGGGAACGTGTCATCCCCGATCACGAGGAGGACGTCGCCCCACGGCGGCGTGCGGAACGTGTAGTGCCTCCCGCCGTTCGTGTCCCGGGTGAGGTGGCCCAGGGCGTCGGTCGAGAGGACGTCGTAGTAGTAGAGGGTGTCCGGCGTGAGCCCCGTGAGGACGACGGAATGGGCGGTGCGCAGGAGCGGGTCTCCGGTCGCGCTTCCCAGGCTCGCCGGCGAGGTGCCGTAGGCGACCTGCGAGTCCGCCGGGAGGTCGGTCGACCACCGGATCTCCGCGGAGGTCGACTGGATCGCGTCGGCGGCCACGCCGGAGACGGCCGGCGGCGTGGCGTCCACGACGGCCGTCGCCACGGCGGCGTGGACCGGGTTCGTGTCCTGGTAGGTCACCGTGATCGTGTCGCCGTTGCGGACCTCCAGGATTCCGTCCGCCGCCGGCTGGGCGAACGCGGTCGGGAGGGAGCCCGTCCACGGCGCCCCTGCGGCCGCCTGGGTCAGGGAGACCGTCTCCCCCGCGGGCTCGAGGCCCGAGGTCACGAGCACGGAGGCCGAGGTGGCGTTGGCGTCGTACACGGTGATGTGGACCGCGTCGTTCTCGCTGTACGCCGGCTTGTCGAGGACCACGCGCCCGTAGCCGGGGTCGAGCCCGCCCGTGGCCACGAGGGCGAAGGGCTGCGGGCCGTCCGGCACGTCCGCGCCGATGACCTGTACCGTCCAGTTTCCCGCGGCGGGGGACTTCAGGAGGACGGCCTCCTCCGTGTTCGTCGTGTCGAACGTGCCGCCGGACACGGACGCGCCGAGGGACGCGGGCCCGAAGTTGTTCCCGCGGTACACGGTGCCGTCCGGCGCGGTGACCTGGAGGTCCAGGTCGTTGACGAGGGCCTTCGCTGCGCCGAGGGTCCCGGGGTAGTCCGTCCACGCGAGGACGAAGCGCGCGGAGGACGCGCCCGGGACCACGTGGAACGTGTACGTCATCGCCTGGCCGGTGACCAGACCGGCGTGGTTGTCGACGACCTGCGTGTCGAAGGAGTCCCCGGGGAGGGGAAGGACGCTCGAGAGGAGGACGCGCCCGAAGCCCTGCTGGCTGTTCGGCCAGGTGGACGCCGTCGCGCCAGTCCCGGTGAGCTGCTGGCCCGAGGCGAGGAGCGTCGCCCGCAGGAGCGCGGCGCTCGGGTCGAAGGCGTCCGCCGCCACCGGGGCGCGGGTCGGGTACCAGCCCTGGGTGAAGTACTGCCGGATGATCGCCGCGGTGCCGGCCGCCGCGGGCGTCGCGAAGCTCGTCCCTGCCCACGAGTGGTCGAGCCCGACGCACGCGTGGTTAGTGCTCGTGTAGGTGGGGCAGTCCTCCGCGTTGCCGCTTGAGGTCGCGGAGATGCCGTCCCAGATGGTGACGATGTCGGGCTTCAGACGCCCGTCCTGCGTGGGTCCCCGACTCGCGTAGGTCGCCAGGTCGTTCGCTCCGCCGAAGCAGTAGGACGGGAGGCTCGGGTCCGAGTTCGGGTTGCAGGCCGCGCCCACCGTGACGACGTCCTTCGCGCTCCCGGGGGAGTCGATCGCCCCCGCTTTCGGTCCTTCGTTCCCCGCCGCGAAGAGGACGAGGAAGTCCGGGTGGCTCCAGATGAACGGGTCCCCCTTGTCCGCCTGCGCGTCGTACGCGTCGCCTGGGGAGCCCCAGCTGTCGCTCTGGATCCGCACGGGCGCCGCGGGGTCGTTGTAGACGAGCCCGGGCGGGCCGAACAGGTTGGCGTAGTCCGGGGGCAAGTAGAGCAGCTGTTCCCCGCCGTTCCCGCAGGTCGTCCCGGCCGCGAGGCCGCCGATGTCCTCCATGTAGCTCTGCGCGGCGAGGGCCTGGCCGTTGTTCACCTCGGTGTTGTTGATCCCCACGGCGTTCCCGGCGAGGGTGGAGGCCACCGCGGTGCCGTGGCCGTTGGCGCCGCCGTTGTACGCGCAGTCCATGATCGAGTACGGATCCCAGGGGCCGCCGCCTCCGGGCCAGGTGAGCAGCCCGGTGAGGACACCCTCGTCGAGGTAGCGCACGACCTTCCGCCGCGCGGAGTCCGTGCAGTTGTACAGGTCGCCGCCGCACACGCCGCCGGTCCGCACGATCTGCGTGGTGCTCTGCCGGAACTGGGCGCCGTCGTAGTCGAGGCCCGTGTCCGCGATCCCGATGACCTGCCCGCTGCCGTTGAGGTTGGCGTTCCAGTACCGGAGGTTGCCGGCCTGGTTCGTCTGCAGGACCCAGTTCGTCGTGTAGTCCTGGACCGTGACGGGGACGACGGGGTCGAGGTACTGGACCTCCGGGAGGGCGGCGACGGCGGGGAGCAGGGAGGACGGCACGCGCGCCTCGACCCACTGGAAGCCGCCGGACCCGAAGGCGCCGACGATCCCCGCGGAGGAGGGCCCGGCCGCCCGGGGCGGCACGCCCGCCTTCGCGAGCCACGCCTCGACGGCGCCCGTCGGCTCCCCCGGCATGACGACGATGCGGACGTCCTGGACTCCGCCGCGGGACGAGAGCCCCGAGGGCATCTTCCACACGCTCTCGTACGCGCCGACGTAGTCCACGTAGGGAAGGGAGCGCAGGCCCGCGAGGGGCGCGGGCGGGCCGCGGACCACGAGCGCGTCCGTCGGGACGTAGAGGAGGACGCTCAGGCCGCGCGCCTCGAGGGCGCTCTGCCAGCCGGCCGTGATGGGGGCGAAGAAGTGGACGAGGCCCACCGCGTCCCCGGAGGGATCGAGGGGCCAGCCCGCGACGTCGGTCACGGCGAGCGCCCGCACGTCCACGGAGCCCGTGGCGAGGCTCAGGTAGGGAGCGGTCGGCATCGCCTGCACGTACGCGCCCGCTGCGGCGAGCGCGTCCATCGCGGACGCGGGGCCGCGGGCGACCGAGAACGCCCCGTACGCCTGGAGGAGCTCGGCCCCGGCGGCGGCGATGCCCAAGGCGGTCGCGTTCGTGCGGAAGGTGACGACGTCCCCGCTCGGGACGGGCGTCGGAGCGCTCCCGGGAGTCCCCGCGGGCGCGGGGAGCGGCGAGGGAATCGGGACGATCAGGAAGGACGCGAGGAGCAAGATCGCCGCAAGGCGCAACCAGCGAAGGCGCGTGCGGTCGTTCCTCCTCGGGGTCCTCGGCCTTGCATTCAGGCTCGGGCCGGGATGGCTGGATGAGGCGGGCGGCACATTAGGCTTTTGGCCGATGGCTCCGCGCGGGCCGCGTCACTCGGCGATGATCCGGGTCGCCTGCAGGATCCCGTTCTGGAAGATGAGCGTGTAGTAGTTCGGGGAATGCGTGGTCCCGCGCATCTTCACGCACCGGATGCGGCGCTGGATGTTCGCGTCGTCCACGCGCTCCATCTTCAGGTGGATGATCCCGTCGCTCAGGAACTCCTCGCCGTTCTTGCCGAAGTCCTCGCTCCCGGGCTTCATCTCGGAGATGAGGATCGTGGTGGCCCTCAGGTCCCGCAGCCACTCGAAGAGCTGGAAGAGGTCCTCCCGCGGGTTCTCGAAGTGGGCCATGACCTCGAGGACCGGGAGCGAATCGACGGCGAGGATGTCGTAGTTCAGGGAGCGTTTCAGGTTCGAGGCGTACATCTTGAAGATGTCGATCCAGGTGCGCTGCGCCATGCCGTCCAGGTTCCGACGGATCATCCCGAGGTCGACGATGCTCACCTTCGCCTCCACGTCCTTCGGGCTGAGGCTCATGCCGACGAGGTGGCGGGTCAGGCTCTCCCGTCCCTGTTCCAGGGAGATGTAGGTGCCCGTGCGGCCCTCCCGCAGGGCGTTCTGGTAGAGGACGTTGAAGGCGATCGTGGACTTCATCGTACCCGGTTCGCCCGCGAGCAGGCCGACGCGGCCCGGCGGGCTGCCCCCGCCGAGCTGCCCGTCAAAACCGTGGACGAAGGTGCGGACGCGGTCGTCTTGCCCCATCGCGGACCGTTCCATCCGGAGGACGGCCTATAGCCGTTCCGAGACGGTTATCAGGGGCGATAGCCGCGCGCGGTCCCATCCCTTCGAAAAATAAGGGGGAGTAATCCTCAGAGTACGCCACGGACATGAGCGCATGGGATATCCTCTTTCTTGAACTCGGTCTGTGAGCAGCTCTTCCTCTGGAAACGGGGGTGAAACGTTTATTTGTTATCCGGTCTGTTACCAGGAACCGCAGGGGGGAGTGCGTCTCGTGTTCGTCCCAGAGAGGAACCTCAAAGACCTCGTCGTCTCGTACATCCGCGACCAGGAGCGGTCCATCAGCGCGCTCACGAAGCAGCTCGAGGCGGACGGCTACAGCTTCCACCGGCTCTTCGTGACGGGGTATCTCAAAGCCCTCGCGGACGTCGGCATGCTCCGGGAGAAGGAGATTCCGCCCGCGAAGGTCTACACGGCCTCGGCCCACCGCGAGTCGAACCTCTACGAGTTGGTCGGCGACCGGTGCCGCGACGCGGCGGCGGACGGGGCGGCCCAGAGCCGCCTGGCCGTGGCCACGCTCCAGAGGGTCTTCCGCCGCCCGGTCTTCCTGCGGGAGCTGCGGGAGGCCGGCTTCTCCGGCGCCGTCGACGCCCCCGCGGTCGGGAAGGAGGAACGGGAGGAGACGCGGCGCGCCCTAGCGAAGCTCGGCCTCCAGATCCCGACGAACGAGCCGGCGTACCGTGTCGAGGAACGGCGGAACGACGTGCGGGACGCGATCCTCTGCGACATCCTGGTCGAGCGGTTCGGCCTCACGCCCCTGGTCCTCGACACGAAGCAGATGAAGCTCATGGAGCGCTGAGAGGGAGCTAGGCCATCGGGGTGGACGCTCAGCTCCGACGCTGGGGAGCCCGGATGCCTCCTCGGCCCTGCGACCCCGCGAGCGTTGGTAGTCCGCGGTTAGGCTGCTCACTTCCGTGCCTGACCCGTTCCCCACGGTCAGGATAAGGGACGCAACTCTCCAGCTGCGCTCCCTACCGCCTCCAGCCCCGCGGGACAGAGCCTCAACGTTGGCACCCGGACCAGCGCCAGACTGGGAACGCCGCCCCCGACTGTCACCGCCCCATGAGGACGATTTGGGTCTAAAAGGAGACGCCCGGCCTCCCGGTCAAGCCTAGCGTGGAAGCCAACCGAGCCATGCTATTTAACGGTTCTCGGACAGTGGTCGCTTCGCTTCCTCGGGGTTTACCACTTTCGCCTCACTCCCCCCGAAACCTTCTCCTCCTTCGGGGACGTACCTTTCCTCCGACACAAACCCTCCGGTGGCAGACCACCGTCGAGAGGCCCGCCCAGCGTGTGGCGCGCTGCGCCGAGAGAGGGCGGGCCCGGGGTGCGACGATGGCGTCGCATCTCGGAAGCGCGAGAGGCCCGTTCACGGACCTACGGATTGACCCGGCATCCTTCAGGGAGGCCAAGGGGTGTACGGTTGCACCCCGGTGCCCTCCGCGATGATGCGATGAGTCCCCTCCACGCCTTCCCAGCGTTGCTGGGGGGCGCGCGGGAGGAGCCGATGCGGAGTGGAGTGCGGCTGCGGGAAGGACATTCAAGGCGTCGTGTCCTGCAGGCGTTTCACAACCTCGGACGCTCGTCGTCTTGGGCCGCGGGAGTTACCGCCGCGGCCCGCTTCGCGGCTTCCTCGAGGGCCACGGCCCGCGCCTTCTGGTACCGGCCGAAGGTCGAGAGGAGCAGGAGGCCGCCGACGAAGAACACGCCGGCAGAGCACACGAGCCGCCAGGATTCCAAGTTCTCGCCGAACGGGCCGGTCGGGCTCAGGTCCGCGGTGAAGTAGAAGATTACGGCGGTCGCGATGATCCAGAGGCCGATCACCATGGGCATCCAGACGCCGAGGATGCCCCGGACGCGGTCGCGGTTCATCGGCTCATCAGGCGGATGATCGCTTCGGCGGGCTCGCCGCCCGCCTCCTCGAGGGCCTTGAGCGCCTCCGCTTCGGAGACGCCGGCCTTCTCGGCGACCAGCTTGACGTCCTCGTCCGGGATCGCCGGCGGCTTGGCGGCCTCCGCCTTCTTCGCGTCCGCGCGGTCCCGGACGATCGGCTCGCCGATGACCTGCCAGATCTTCTGGCCCTGGGCCGTGATTGCGGTGACCGCGGCGCCGCGGATGACGTACTCCTTGTCCGCGGTGCGGATGATGACCTCCTCGACGCCGTCCAGCTCCTCCTGCTCGATGCCCATGCGCTTCATCGCCTGGCGCATTTGCCTCGGGTTCACCCGGCCGCCGGGAATCATCGGGCCACCACGGTTGGCAACGTCGGGTTCCGGATAAAGGTTCTGCGGTCGTCAGGGAGGATTTCCACTTTCACCCTCCTTGTTCTCGCACGTTTATATATGCCGCCTCGCATCGACTCAACGTTGCGCGTCGCCGTCGTGTTAAGGTACCGGTGGCAGCCCAGGCGCTGTCATCGCCAATGCATAAAATTCTCCCCGCCGCAGAGGACGGGGACCGAGGTCATCTGGATCGACCCAGAAACAGCCAAGG
>OFHK01000543.1_pt1 | contig 10837 bp, 7 predicted proteins | sample 1521951 | NCBI WGS metagenome assembly OFHK01 (sample SAMEA2468436, study PRJEB22500) | soil metagenome | biome: Glassland; feature: Farmland; material: Clay | place: Australia | collected 2013-01-31 | depth 0.55 m
CAGGTCGGCATCGACGGCGATTATTACTCGCTCCGCCAGGACCTCTGGCTCGCCACCGACCAGGCCTATAAACAGGCCGCCGACCAGCTCGCGCGCAAGCAGGCTTTCCTCAATAGCCTCGCCAAGCCGCCCGAAATCGACGATTTCGCCAAGATTCAGGAACCCGTGGTTCTTGTCGAGCCGCACGCCCGGCCCGATTGGACCTCGCGCGATTGGGACAAGGAAGCCGAACAGGCCTCGGCCGTCTTCCGCACTTTTCCGGATGTCTACGCCGGGCGCGTCACGTATTACATGATTTACCAGACCTACTATCTGCTCACGAGCGAAGGCACCGTGCTGCGGATTCCCTCGAGCTCGGCCGCCGTCGAAGGCGCCGTGCAGACGCAGGCGCCCGACGGAATGCCGCTCCACGATTTCTATTCAGCCTACGCCGCGACGCCCGCGGGTCTGCCGCCGATCGATCAGGTGACGCAGCATCTGCAGGAGATCAGCCAGCAGCTCGAGGCCCTGCGCGCCGCGCCCTCCGTCTCCGATTACGACGGCCCGGTTCTCTTCGAACCACGCGCCGCCGGCTCGCTGCTTGCCCAATTGCTCGCGCCGTCGGTCTCCGGCGCTCGTCCGCCGCTCGCCACCGTGGCCATGTACAACCAGATGTACAGCCAGCTCGGCGGCCGCAGCGATTGGACCGGCCGCATCGGCCAGCGCGTTTTCCCGACGGACGTCACGTTGTTCGACGACCCCGCGGCCAAGGAATTCGACGGCCATCCGCTCATTGGCAACTACCAGGTGGATGCGCAGGGCGTCCAGGGCCGGCGCATCACGCTGGTCGAGGACGGCAAGCTCGAAGGTTTGCTCATGTCGCGCCGGCCCGGTCCCGATTTCAGCACGTCGAACGGCCACGGCCGCGCCGCCGGCCTGGGCGCACCAACGCCGTCGATCAGCAATCTTTTCCTTCAGTCGAGCGGTGGGCTCGACCAGCAGGCGATGAAGCAGAAGTTCCTCGATATCTGCAAGAGCGACGGCATGCCCTGGTGTCTGGTGGTCAAGCGCATGGACAATCCCGCGCTGGCGGCGATTCATCACGGCGATTTCGACGAGATGCTCGCCGGCATGCTCAGCGGCATCTCGAATGGCGACCGGCTGCCGCTGGTCGTCGAGCGCCTCTGGGTGAGCGACGGCCATGAAGATCTGGTTCGCGGCGCCCGCATCAGCGGCCTCACCGTGCGCAATCTCCGCAATCTCGCCGCGGTCGGCAACGATTCCACCGTCTTCAATTACATGCAGAGCAGCCAGTTTGCCGCCACGGCCCTGGCAGCCTTCGGCTCGGCCCAGGGCGGCCTGCCCAGCTCGATCGTCACGCCGTCGCTGCTCATCCGCGACGTGCAGATCAACGGCCCGCACGGCGGCGAACAGCGTTTGCCGCTGGTTCCGATTCCGCCGATGAACTAGCCTCATTAGACAAATTGTTTTCTGCAGCCCGCCACCCTGAAATCTTGTCATCCTGAGCGAAGCGAAGGACCCCGAACGCGCAGAGGCAGAGTGGCCCACGAAGACGCGCTGTCGGGGTGGGTGCACTCCCCGCCGTGTAGGACGGGTTTAAACCCACCCCTACCGACTGCCGAACTTGTGCGGGGCGGCGGGTGTAAAGTGTGAAGAGGTTCTGGGCTGAAGCCCAGCGCTACACTGCTTCAAACTGTGCTGGGGATTGACGGAGAGAGAAAATGGCTGAGCCGTCCTACGAAGAACTGAAGGCACGCCTGACGGAACTGGAGAAGCAAGCCGGCACTCGCCGCTCCGGCAAGCTCGAATTCAAGGTCGGGGAAAAGGGCGGGGTGAGCGTCTATGGGCTCGGCCGCTTCCCGGTGACACTCTATTACGAGCAATGGATTCGCCTGCTCGACAACGCCGCCGAATTGCGCATATTTCTCGAAGAGAACAAGGCCGAAGGCAAACTGAAGCTGAAAGAAAAATAGGAGACAGTGGCACGGGCACTCTTGCCCGTGCGCCTTTCACGCGGAACGGAAACGCCCCGACAGGTCGGTGCAGGTGCCTTCACCACTGTATCCTTACGCCCGTTGCAGCCACGCCCGCAGCGCCCAGGCGATTTAGCACACGAGCGCACGGGCAAGAGTGCCCGTGCCACGTAGAAGGCCAAATCCCCCTTGGCGCACTTTTCTGTTTGTTGATCTTCCTCTGAAAAGAGAAAGCCGTCGCGGCGCCGCCTTGGCGCCGCGACGGCTTGTGCATCCCCATTCCCCGCTAGAACTGGAAGCTTATGGTGCCGTAGGTCGAGAGCGGCGCCCCGGGATAGGCGAGTGCGTAGCCTCCGTTCGGCGTGCCGTAATAGCCGCCGGAGGAGATGTACTCATACTCGTTGTATTTCTTGTTGAACAGGTTCATCACCGAAAGGCTCAGGTTCATGAATTTGTAGGGAACGACGAACGATAGATTGGCGGTGCCGTATCCGGCCATGGTTTGGTTGCTCGGCAAGCCTGTCTCGTTGTTGAACATGTGCTGCGCCCCTTCGTATTGGTACCAGAAACGAGGCTCGACCAGCACGTGCTCGTGGCGCGAGATTCCGTAATAGGCGCCCAAATTCACCGTCGTATCGGGCACGTAGGACACCGGGAGGTTGTTGTAAATGGTGCAGCCGAGGTTCTGCTGCTCGCAGGCGGAAACGCTGGGCCCTCCGTTGACGTAATTGGTGTAGTGCGAGCCTTGTCCGGTGAAGTTGCCGAAGATGTGGAGGTTGAAGGCGGGATCGTCGTCGAAAAAGGCGTTCACGCCATGGTAGACGGAGCTGCCGCCGGTGGAAATATAGTCTCCGTTCGCCAGCTCGATGTCGATTTCCTGGTTGGTGTAATCGAGGTGGAAGTAGGCCGCGCCGAGGATCACGTTCCTGAGCACCGGGGCGTTCTGGAAATGAACCTTGGCGCCGAACTGCGAGTAGGCGCCTTTCGCCAGAGAGTAGCTTGCCGGATTGACTTGCTGGAACATGCCACCGCCGCCGCCCACCGAGGGGGAGCGGTAGGTCACATCGTAGCCGCCGTAGAGACTCAGCCAGTGAAACGGTATCACCGACGCGTTGATCGAAGGTTCCACGTCCGAACGGCTCGCGTGCGAACCGCAAATGGATCCCTGCTCTTTTGTGTTCGGCGTGCCGAAGATGTTGAGGTAAGGATCCTGGCCGATGGGATAGAGGGAGCAGTGGGTGCTGAGCACGACGCCAGGGGCGAAGTGGAAGTCGCGCACGGCGTTGTCGTTGTAGCTGGTTTGGAAGCCGACCAGGCGGATGCCGGGAGTGATGTGCAGCTGCGGTATCGGATGAAAATCGTCCTGAGCGAAGAGCGCCACGTCGTCCTGGTTGAAGTAGCCGGACCGGATCTTCGCGCCGATATTCACCACTTCCTGATGCCCGACCCCGCCAAGAGTGGGGTCGTAAAAGAGGTTGCGGGTGTTATACAGCTCGTGGATGTAATAGGCGCCTGCGGCGACGGTGTTCATCTTCAGGGACTTGGACATGGAGAGTTCGTCGCCGAAAGCGTCGCTATACGGGTTGTTCCACTCGTTCGTCTGGCCGGGGGAAGCGAAGATGTCGTTCAATCGGTTGTGCAGCCGGCGGATGTGCATATACCAGGTCATGTTGGTGACCGTGGTGCTGGGATTCACCAGGATGTTTTCACGGCCGTAGACAAGCCACATCAGGTTCGAGTCATGATTGTTGTAGTCGCTATAAGGCAACGCGCTGTAGAAGCCGCTGGTTGCCTGGCTGAAACTCTTGCCGTCGACCATGATGCCCTGGTCGGTGGCCGGGATCACCTCTGCGCGGTACCCGCTGCTTTTCACATAGTAGCCGCCCAGTTCGATGCTGCCGGCCGAGTACATCCTCACCGTCTTGGCGAAGAGCGCTCCGTCCCTGCTGGGGCTGTTGAACCCGTCCGGAGCCTGGCGGAAGTTGTCGCCGCTCCCCACTCCACCGGCGAGCACTGTGGACCAGCCGTGAAAGCCGCCCGTCGACAGGACGAACGCGATGTTTTTCTGGTTGTAGCTTCCGTAGGTGGCCGAGACGCTCATGTGGCGGCTCACGGTCGGTTGAACCGGAGTGAACTCCACCTGGCCGCCGACGTTCGTGTACCAGCGGTGCTCGGGTGAGCCCGGTCCATACGTGACCGACAGGTTCTGCAGGAGAAGGTTCTGGGGCATCGTGGCCGATTGCCACAAGCCGGTTGCCACGTCCGCGGTCGGGACGCCGTCGAAGGTGATCCCGAGTGAGCCGGGGCCAGTGTTGCCGCCGTAGCCGCCCCAGCCCTGATTGACTCCATTCAACTGGATCGTATATTTCGTCGCGCCCGTGTTCCCGTAGCCGGTCACGTTGGCGCCCGGCGTGTAGGAAATCATCTGCGCGCCGCCGGCCACAGGCCCCGCCGCGTCCAGCTGTTTGCGGTCGAGTACGCGAATCGTCTGGTTGGAGAGGAACACCTGCGAGCGAGACGGCTGGGGCGTGGCGCCGGGCAGCACTGTCCCGCGTACCACCACCGACTGCGCCAGGGTTTGCACCGTCAGTCTGGCTTCCACATTGACGGATTGCTGGGTCACCAGCGAAACGCGTTCCATATACGAATTGAATCCAGTCTTCTCAACCGTCACCAGATATCGATCGGGAGCCAGATCTTTTGCGCTGAACTGCCCATCAGCCGCGGTTTTTACGCGGACTACGGCTCCGGATGTGAGATCGGATAAAGTGACCGTGGCTCCGGCGACAGGGCTCCCGGACACATCCTGCACTTTCCCGCTGATTTTGCCCGTCCCCTGGGCCCACACCATCAGCGCGCAACTCACTATGACGACGCATAGACGAATCACTTTCGCGTTCACAAAAGCCCTCCTCGCTTTCAGTCCTCGAAATAGTGAACAAATTCGCCGTGATGGTGCCTTCCGCAGGCGATGAGGGCGGTTACAGAGTTGTGACAATTCGGTGAAATGCAACGGAGGAGAAAGATCGCGGACGCTGCGTCCGACAGAAAGGTAAGTGGCTCACGAAGCGAGTGATGCCGGTGTCTCCCCCGCGAGATGCGCGATTAATATTCGATGAACGCGACGTTCGCCACAGTGGCACGGGCACTCCTGCCCGTGCGCTTGTCTGAAAGATCGGCCTGGAAATGTCGGTTAGCGACCCGTCTGAATAGTTCGTGATTGTTTCTGGAGCGAGTGCCCATTGTCACCACGAAAATCTACCGCCCCACGGTAATGATCGGAATTTCCGGCGGGCAGTTCAGCCGGACCGGAAAGTGGGACCAGCCGACGCCGCGGCTTACGTACATCCGCGAGCCCCGCCGCGCATACCACCCCGCCAGGAATCGGCCGGAGCCGCCCGGCAGCCAGAATGGCCGGATAAATGGCAGCCGCACCTGCCCTCCGTGCGTGTGCCCGGCGAGCGCCAGGTCGAATCTGCCCGCCTCCTCGTCGAAATAGGCGGGCGCATGAAACAGCGCGATCACGTACGCGCCAGGCGGCGCGCCCCGCAGCGCCTCGTCGAGATCGGCATGGCCCGACCAGGGATCGTCGAGCCCGGCCAGCCACACTCCCGGCCGGATCAGGGCGCCCTGATTCAGCAGGAAATGCACGCCCGCGGTTTGGTAGAACTGGCGCTCGTGCCGCACCGGATGCCAGTTTTCCCAGTTCCCGCGCACCACCCAGACGCCGAGCGGAGGCCGCGTCGCGGCGATCGCGCTCAGCACCTCGTGCACCCGGTCGAAATGCAGCCCCTCGCCAACCGAGTCCCCGGTGATCACCACAACGTCCGGCCGTTCGCGCTTCAGAATCTCCACCACTTCACGCTCGCGCCGCCCGAAGTGCACCACGTGCAAATCGCTCAGCTGCGCGATCTTCAGCGGAGGGTACAGGCGGTCTTCGACCGTCCAGGGGGTCACCTGGACGGAGTTCGGTTCGATCCAGATTCCCTCGACGGCCAGAAACACGACTGCGGCCGCCAGCAATCCCCAGCCGATCCGGCCCCAGTTCCAGCCTTTCAGAACGCCCCCTTGCGCCGTACCCATCTTTTCACAGTGAACGGAAAGACCGAGTGTACGGCAGCCGTTCAGCCGGCGCCAGATTTGCCGGTTCGGCGGGCCGCGTTTCTGTGCCGAATCCGGTAGCGCTTATAATCGCTTTCGACCGATGGATACCGCCCACGCCGTGCGGGAAAAGAAGCTGGCCGCGCTCGGCTCGGTTTTCGCCGCAGTGGTGCTGGTTTCGCTGAAGGTGTTTCTCGCCGCCAGCACCGGCAGCCTGGGCGTGCTCTCGGAGGCACTGCACTCGGGCCTCGACCTGGTGGCCGCCGTCCTCACCTATCTCTCCGTCCGCGTTTCCGACAAGCCGGCCGACACCATTCATACCTACGGCCACGGCAAGGTGGAGAATTTCTCCGCCCTTGTCGAAACCGGCCTGCTGCTGCTCACCGCCGTCTACATCATCTGGGAAGCCTTTCGCCGGTTGCTCTTCGCGCAAGCCCATCTGCGCCCGAGCGTCGCCGCCATCCTGATTCTCGGCCTCGCGATGGCGATCGACTGGACGCGCTCGCGCGGACTGGCCCGGGTCGCCCGCCGCTACCAGAGCGACGCGCTCGAAGCCGACGCCCTTCACTTTTCCACCGACGTCTGGAGCACCCTCGTCGTGCTCGTCGGCATGTCGGCCATCTGGCTCGGCGACCGCCTGCATGCGCCCTGGCTTGCCTACGCCGACCCGCTCGCCGCGCTCGGCGTCGCCGGCGTCATCCTGTGGATCGGCTCGCGCCTCGGTAAGCGCACCGTCGACGCGCTGCTCGACGCCGCGCCGAGCGGCCTGGTCGAGCGCATTCGGGAATCAGTCGAAGCCGCCGATGGTGTGCTGACCGCCGAGCGCGTGCGCGTTCGCCGGGCCGGGAACCGCTATTTCGCCGACGTCACCATCACCGTATCCCGCCGCCTGAGCGTCGAGCAGGCGCACGATTTGAGCGAGGCGGTGGAGGCGCGCGTGCAGAGCCTGGTGACCGGAGACGTCATGGTGCACGTCGAGCCGCGCCGCGACTCGACCGAAGGCCTCTTCGACGTGATTCGCGCCGTGGCCCTGCGCGCCGACATGCCAATTCACGAAATCTCCGCCCAGCAGCTCGACGGCCGCCTCTTCGTCGATCTTCATCTCGAAGTCGACGAGCGTCTCTTGCTCAGCCAGGCACACCACCGCGCCACCGAGCTGGAGGAGAGCATCCGCCGCGAGCTCGCGACCGACGCCGAGGTTAACATTCACATCGAGCCGCTCGGCATGCACATCCCGGGCGCCGAGGAGGTCAAGGACCTTCGCGCCGCCATCCAGGAGCACCTGGAGATGCTGCGCGGCGAATATCCCGAGCTGGTCGATTGCCACCAGATCATCGTTCGCAGGGTCGAACGCCGCGTTCGCGTCTCCTGCCATTGCGCGCTCGCAGGCCAACTGCCCATCACCCGCGTTCACGACATCACCGCCGCCCTCGAAGACCGCCTCCGCCTCCGCTTCCCCCAGATCGAGCGCGTCACCATCCATCCCGAGCCCGTGGAAGAGGCGTGAAAGGCCCTGAAGCACGAAATTCGCAGCTGGAAAGTCGGCGCTCCGAGTTTCGATTTTCGAACTTCGAATGTCGAGTTTCGTGTTTCGACTTTCCCCGCCTGTGCTAGCATATCTGTGCTGGGCTGTACCCTGGAGTTCACGGGGACGGCACCGGAGGCCACATGAGCGCTTTCTCGTCTGCGGGTAACGGCCGCGTGACCGTACCCGACATCCTTTCCCGCAAATCCAGACTTCCCGGCGGCGGTTTCGAAATCCGCGAAAAGATTACCTGCGTCACCGCTTACGATTTCCCCACCGCCCGCCTGCTCGACGATGCCGGCGCCGATATGCTCCTCGTCGGCGATTCGCTCGGCATGGTCGTGCTCGGCTACGACACCACGCTTCCCGTCACTCTCGACGAAATCCTGCATCACACGCGCCCCGTCGCCCGCGCCGCGCGCCGCGCCCTCGTCATCGCCGACATGCCCTACGGCAGCTATCACGTTTCGGTGGAAGACGGCGTGCGCAACGCCCTGCGTCTGGTGAAGGACGGTGGTGCGGCCGCGGTCAAGCTCGAAGGCGGCGAGCGCCGGCTCGAGTTGATCGCCCGCATGGTCGAAGCCGAAATCCCCGTCATGGGGCACATCGGCCTCACCCCGCAATCCTTCCACCGCTTCGGCGGCTTCAAGGTTCAGGGGAAGAGCGCCGAGGCCGCCGCCGCTCTGCTCCACGACGCCCGCGCCATCGAGGCCGCCGGCGCCTTCTCGCTCGTCCTCGAATCGATTCCGCGCGAAATCGCCACCGAAATCACCCGCGAGCTGCGCATCCCCACCATCGGCATCGGCGCCGGCCCCGATTGTGACGGCCAGGTGCTGGTCTTCCACGATTTCGTCGGCCTCAGCCTCGGCCACTCACCGAAATTCGCACGCCGCTATGCCGACCTTGCCGGTACGATCTCCGCTGCCGCCCGCCGCTTCTGCGAGGACGTGCGCGGCGGCAATTTCCCCTCCGACGCCGAATCATTCCATCTGCCGTCGGAATTGCGCCAAACCGGCGCCGGCCTCACGCGCCGCTGATTCACCCAGCCGCCAGCTTCTGCGGACGCCGGAGGTCAGAGCTTTAGCCCTGACAAAAAGCCGCATAAAATCAGGGGCTTCAGCCCCTGAAGTCCGGGCAGCAAGGTCTTGAGACAAACAGAAAGGAGCCACGCATGACGCCGGAAGATTGCCGCCTGCTGTTCGAATACAACGCCTGGGCCAACCGCCGCATTCTCGATTCTTGCGATGCTCTCTCCGACGACGATTTCACCCGCGATCTCCACTCGAGTTTCCCTTCGGTCCGCGAAACGCTCGCCCACATCGCCGCCGCGCAGTGGATCTGGACCGAGCGCTGGCACGGCCGCTCGCCAACCGCGCCGCCCGACTGGTACAAGGCGGCCGATCGCGCCGGCCTGCGCGAGCGGCTCACCGCGCTCGACCGATCCCTGGTCGAATTCTCATCTCGACTCGGCGCCGCCGATCTCGAGCGCGTCTCCGAATATCGCAACATGTCCGGCCAGGCCTCCGCCCAGCCGCTCTGGCAGCCGCTGCAACACCTGGCCAATCACAGCACCTATCACCGCGGCCAGATCGTCACGATGCTCCGTCAACTGGGCGCCGCGGCGCCGCATACCGACCTGATCGTTTTCTATCGCGAGCGGGAGAAAGTGGCGGCCTGAGGCGCCGCGCACAATGGAGCTGGTTCACACCGTTGACTGGATGAAGCAGGTGGCGCGGCAAGCGCGAGCCGAGGGCGCGATCGTGGGCCTGGTGCCGACGATGGGAGCGCTGCACGCCGGGCATCTCTCGCTGGTCCGCGCCGCACGCGCGCAATCCTCCTCGCTCGTCGTCTCGATCTTCGTCAACCCGAAACAGTTCGGCCCGGCTGAAGATTTCACGCGGTATCCGCGCACCCTCGACGCCGATCGCGAGGTCCTCGATCCGCTGGGCGTCAACTACGTCTTCGTGCCGCCGGTCGAGGAGGTCTATCCGCCCGGCTTTTCCACCAGCGTCGAAGTCGCCGGACTCAGCGAGCGCCTCGAAGGCCGCTCGCGCCCGGGCCATTTCCGCGGCGTTACCACCATCGTCCTGAAGCTTTTCGAGATCGTTCAGCCGTCCTTCGCCTTTTTCGGCCGCAAGGACGCGCAGCAGGCCCGCCTCATTCGGCAGATGGCGCGCGACCTCGATCTCGACACCGAGATCGTCGTCTGCCCGATCGTGCGCGAGCCGGATGGCCTGGCCCTTAGCTCGCGCAACGCCTATTTGCAGGGCCCCGAGCGCGCGGCTGCCACCGTCCTCAGTCGCTCGCTCGATGCCGTGCGCCGGCGCATCGAGCGCGGTGAACGCATGGTCGCGCCGCTTGTCGAAGCGATGCGCGGCGTGCTCGCCGCCGAGCCGCTCGCCGCCGTCGATTATGCCGAGATCGTCGACGCGGACACATTCGAGCCAGCGTCGCGCCTGCGCGGCTCAGCCATGGCCGTCATGGCCGTCTTCATCGGCCCAACGCGCCTCATCGACAACATGCTGATCGAGGATCGCGATGGCCAAATCACCTGCACGCTGTAGGCGGTACCACAGGCTGCAGGCTGTGTTTTTCCCCACCGACGGGCACAGCCTGAAGAATCTGTGTGGCAACTCCGGTTTTCGTAAGGGCACGGCTTCAGCCGTGCCGTAAGCAGCGCCTTATCAATGCGGCTTTAGCCGCTGGGGGGCCGCATTTTCCAGTTGCCTCACAGACTCTGAAGCCTGTGCTACCGCGGCGCCGGCGGCGGCCCTGCTGTCATGCTGGGCGAAGCAAGAACAGGAGATGTAGGGGCGGGATCCTTCGCTTCGCTCAGGATGACAAACGGGGGATTCCGATAACTGCATTTCACCGGTAGCCACGGTCAGCGACTTTCTGACCGTGGGTCTGCCGCTGGCTTGGCGAGAAGCGGCCCGGATGATAGTCGGAAGAAAAATGCGCCCTAGCGGGCGAGGTCCTGAAGGACCTCGATCACCTGAGCCGCGTGGCCCTTGGAAGGTGCCGATTCCCACAGGTGCCGTATCCGCCCGTCGGGTCCGATGAGCGCCGTCGAGCGAACGATGCCCAGGGCCGATTTGCCCATGAAGTGTTTCAGCCGCCGCGCGCCGTAGGCTTAGATGTCCTGGAATTCGGGATCGCTTAGCAGCATGAAATTCAGCGAGCACTTGTGATGGAGTTTGGCCTGCGTACCCAGTTTGTGTCCCCTGCAGCGCGATCT
>OFHK01000544.1_pt1 | contig 10824 bp, 7 predicted proteins | sample 1521951 | NCBI WGS metagenome assembly OFHK01 (sample SAMEA2468436, study PRJEB22500) | soil metagenome | biome: Glassland; feature: Farmland; material: Clay | place: Australia | collected 2013-01-31 | depth 0.55 m
TGCTCGTATTCCAGCTTGACGCGCCCGGGGGCGTCCTCGGCGAGTTCCTCGGTTTCGGCCGCGATGGCCAGAATCTCATGGCCCTCCCAGTTCGCTTCCTGGCCGACCGGGGTAAAGATGTAGACGGCGTGGACGCCGGGCATGCTTTCGGCGGCGCTGGTATCGATCGCCGTCACCTTGGCGTGCGCGTAAGGCGAGGTCACCAGCTTGGCGTACAGCATGTTCGGCGGATTCATGTCGTAGCTGTATTTCGCGCGCCCGGAAGCCTTCCACGGGCCGTCGAGGCGCGAAATGCGCTTGCCGATCAGATGGCGGTCAGCCGCCGCGGGCCACTTGATATCAGCCATCAGACTCGCCCTCCCTTCCTCGACATCTTCGTCGCCGCTTCGAGCACGGCTTCGCGGATGCCCACGTAGGTGCCGCAACGGCACAGGTTCCCGTTCAGCGACTGTCTCACTTGTTCCTCAGTCGGGTGCGGATGCTTGTCGATAAACGCTTTCACCGCCATCACGAACCCGGCGGTGCAGAAGCCGCACTGCTGCGCGTCGTGATCGACGAACGACTGGGAAACCGGGTGGAGTTTGTCCTTCGGCGCCAGTCCCTCGATCGTATCGATCGAGCGCCCCTGCGCGTCGATCGCCAGCACGGTGCAGGCATAGACCGGCCGGCCGTCGAGGATTACCGTACACGCTCCGCAGGAAGCGCGGTCGCACACCTTCTTGGCGCCCGTCATGTCCAGACGGTTGCGCAAGGCGTCGAGCAGCGTGACCCGCGGCTCGACTTGCAGCTCGTGCTCCTTGCCGTTGATGCGCAGGCGCACCGGAACCGGCCCGGGACCCGACACTCCCGGCGTCTTTTCCTGCGCGGCGGCCTTCAGCAGCCCTTCGGTCGCCAGGACGCTGGCCGAAACCGCCAGCCCGGTTCCTTTGATGAATTGTCTTCGAGAAAAGCCCTTCGACGGCTTGCCTTTACTTTCCGTCTCGTCCTGGGCGTTTTCCGGTTCGGTAGAATGGTGCCGCTCGTCCCGATCGGCCATGCGGATACCTCCGGTAGGGTCTGAAGGATGACAGAGAAGAGGCAGGTCGATTGCTGGAGGAAAGCAACGTTTGCAATGTCGACCCCCGCTCCTTCCGCAGGGGGACATCATATTTGTTTCATACGGTCATGTCTAGACGCTCGATGGCCTGAGCGCGGAAAATAGGAGCGCCTCGCGCGGCCGGCCCGTAAGCGGCCGCCGGCGCAGCCGTCCGCCGGCCGGGGTTGCGGCCCGGGAAACATTTGTCAGCGGGCGAAGAAAGGATTGCGACGATGCGCGTGATCAGCCGATGGAAGCTGTGGGCCCCGGTGGTCTGCTGGCTGCTGCTCGCGGCGCCCTTTGCGGCCGCGCAACAGCCGGCGACGGCGCAGAGCACCGCCAAAGATCGAACCTCGCTCGGCATCACCCTCTACAACTCGAATTTCGCCCTTGTCCGCGAAACCCGACGGGTGAACCTGCCGGCGGGAGGCGTGCGCCTGAATTTCGAAGGCGTGCCCGGTTCGATTGAGCCGTCGACCGTTTACCTGAGACCGGCGCGCGGCGTCGATGTGCTCGACCAATCCTACGAGTACGACGTGCTGAACCCGCAGCGGCTGCTCGAAAAATACGTGGGCAAGGAAATGACGCTCGTTTTCCGCGAGCAGCAGAGCGGCACGACGCATTACAACAATGTGAAGGCCACCCTTCTCTCGACCAACGGCCCCGTCTGGAAGATCGGCGACGAAATTGTCACCGGCTTGCGCCCGGACGGCTACCGCTTCCCCGAGGTGCCCGGCGAACTCTACAACCGGCCGACGCTTGTGTGGATGCTCAAAAACGCTACCGCCGGAGAGCGGAGCCTCGATGTCTCCTACCTCGCCGACCAGATGAACTGGCACGCCGATTACGTTTTGAACCTGACGCGCGACGGCGGCAAGGGCAGCCTCGAAGGCTGGGTGACGGTCACGAATGACAGCGCAGCGGCCTTCGACAACGCGCAGCTTTCGGTGGTCGCCGGGCAGGTGCACCGTGCCGGCGGGCCGCGAGCGGGACCGATGCCGATGATGACCGAGGCGGTCGCGGTCGGCGGAGCCGCGCCGCAGCAGTTCACCCAGGAAGCCGCCGGGGAATATCACCTCTACACGCTGAATCGGCGCGTCAGCCTGCGCGATCACGAATCGAAGCAGATCAGCTTGCTCTCGGCCGCGAGCGTTCCGGTCACCAAAACCTACATCCTGCAAGGCAATCCAAACATCTTTCGGATGGCGCTCCCGCAGGGCGCGCCCGCGCCGGAGGCCGTCCGCGTTGATCTCTCCTTTCGTAACGACGCCGCCGCCGGTCTCGGCAAGCCGCTGCCCGCCGGGGTCGTCCGCGTCTACCAGCCCGACAGCCAGGACAATCTCACCCTGCTCGGCGAAGACCAGATCCGGCACACGCCGAAGGACGAAACCGCGCGGCTCGACATCGGCAAAGCGTTCGACATCGTCGCCGAACGCCGCCAGACCGATTTCCGCCGCATCAGCAATCGCGTGTACGAATCCGCCTTCGAAATCACCCTCCGCAACCACAAGGACCAGCCCGTCACCGTCGAAGTCCGCGAGCCGGTGAATGGAAGCTGGGAAGTGCTCGAATCGAGCTTTCCGGCGAAGAAATTCAACGCGTTCACGCTCGAATTCGACGTCCCCGTGCCCGCAAACGGCACCGCAAAGCTCACCTACCGCGTCCGCGTCACCGACTGACGGCAGCGCGGGGCAGGTTTGCCCGTTTCCGCCACAGGGGCGCGGCGACCGCGCCCCTACAGAGTGGCCGGGACGCGCAGGGGCGGGGTTTCCCCGCCCTCTGGCACTGAAAGAACCTGACGAAATCTTCCAGCGGCAGCGCTCTCGCGCCAACCTTCCGTAGGGGCGGGTTTCAAACCCGCCCCGGCAGTGCAAATAATGGAACTTTCAGTTGCTCCGAACGGAAGACAGGCTTGGGAAGTCGCCCGAAATCGACAGTCCACGGCCATCACGCGCCGGGCGGCTTCCCGGAGATCCAGAAATTGTCGTTTTGCGGGCCAATTCGGGGTCGGCACGCTGCGGAAGGGAGGGACCGCGGGCGCTCGCCAGGTTTCCGTTCGGCTGGGCGAGTCGCGCTGCCGTCCCTCCTGCTACCGCTGCTCCTCCCTCTGCTCTGCCTGGCGGCACCCGGCGGGCGGCAAACGGGGCAAACGCCCAGGATTTCGGTCGAGGTCAAAGCCGTCACCGTCTACGACACCGTGCGCGACAAGCACGGCCACATCGTTACGAACCTCGGCAAGGACGATTTCGTCCTCAAGGACAACGGCCGGCCGCAGACCATTGAATATTTCTCCCGGGAAAGCGATCTCCCGCTGACGCTCGGGTTGCTCGTCGACACGAGCCTCAGCCAGCGAAACGTTCTCGACCAGGAACGCAGCGCAAGCTACAGCTTCCTCGATCAAATGCTCCGCGAGAACAAGGACCGGGCATTCCTCATCCACTTCGACCGCGAAGTCGAGCTGTTGCAGGACCTGACCTCTTCCCGCCAGAAACTGCAGGCCGCGCTCGCGCTGCTGCACACGCCCGAGGTGCAGCGTAGGCAGCAAGGCAGCGGCGGAGGCGGCGGGCCGCAGCAAGGCGGCGGAGGATGGCCTCCCGAAGGCGGCCCGCGAGACGGCGGCCCGCGCGAAGGGCGCCGCGGTGAAGGCCGCCGGCCGCCGGGCACCTTGCTCTACGACGGGATCTACCTCGCCTCGAACGACATGATGAAAAAGCAGACGGGGCGCAAAGCCGTGATCGTTCTCTCCGACGGCGTCGACCGCGGCAGCCAGGAAACTCTTCAGCAGGCGATTGAAGCGGCTCAGCGCTCGGACACGATCGTCTATTCGATCCTGTTCGCCGACGACCACCCCTTCCAGCCGCGCGGAGGTTTCGGCGGCTGGGGAATGGGGCGGCGAGGCGGAGGTTATCCGGGCAGATTTCCGCGCGAGCAGCGGCCCGACGGCAAGAAAGTTCTCGAGCAGATTTCACGCGAAACCGGCGGCCGCCTGTTCCAGGTTTCGAAGAAGCTGCCGATCGATGCCATCTACGCGCAGATCGAGGAAGAGCTGCGCAGCCAATGCAGCCTGGCCTATACGCCGAACCCGGCGGACCCCAGGTCCGGCTATCACAAGATCCTTCTCACCACGAAACAGAAGGGCCTGATCGTCCAGGCCCGGGACGGCTATTACTCCGAGCGGTAGCGGATAGTTGGGCGCTTCCCGTCTGTAGGGCTCGGCGGTGGCACGGGCACACCTGCCCGTGCACTTTTCTCCCGCCAACGGAAAAATCCGAAAAACTCCCTCGAAACGAATCGTCTCTACGGATTTCCACGCGTGAACCGTCTACGCGACGCAGGGGACGACGCCCCCTACTTTGCGCGCTGTTGCCGCTCCCCTTGCCTACCGCTACAGGTTCTTCAGCAAGAACGCGGTCATGCGTTCGAAGAGCTGGACACGCGCGGGGGAATCGCTGATCGGGTGGCCGCGGCCGGGGAAGATCATCAGGCGGACGTGATCGGCGTAGCGGTTGGTCTCGATCAATTTCTGGATTAGCTCCGTGGTGTTGGCGAAGTGGACGTTGTCGTCGCCGGTGCCGTGGATGAGCAGGAGCTGGCCCTGGAACTGGGCCACGTAGGTGACGGGCGAGCCGTCGACGTAGCCCTGGGGATTCTGCTGCGGCGTGCCCATGTAGCGCTCGGTGTAGATGGTGTCGTATTGGCGCCAGTCGGTGACCGGAGCGACGGCGACGCCGGTCTTGAAGAACTTGCCTTCGCGGAAGAGCAGGTGGAGCGTCATGTGTCCGCCGTAGCTCCAGCCCCAGACGCCGATGCGGGAGGCGTCGACGTAAGGCTGCGTTTCGAGGTAATGGACGCCGACGAGTTGGTCTTGAACTTCGACCGAGCCGAAATGGTGATAGATGGGCGTTTCGAAGGCGTGGCCGCGATTGTACGAGCCGCGATTATCCAGCATGAAGATGATGTAGCCGTGCTCGGCCATCAGCTGGTGCCAGAGGAAGGTCGTCCCGCCCCACATGTCGCGCACGTTCTGGGCTTGGGGGCCGCCGTAGACGTAGAAGAGAACCGGATATTTCTTCGTGGGCGAGAAATCGGGCGGCTTGATCATCTCGGCTTCGAGCATGGTGCCGTCCGAGGCCTTTAGATGCAGGAACTGGACCGTGCCCAGGCTCACGTTCGCGAGTTCCGGGATGCCGCCGCCGCTGAGCGTCGAGACGCGCTTGCCGGCGGCGGTGTAGAGATCCTGCCGCGGCGGGTCGTTGATCGTTGAATAGGTATCGAGGTAATCGGCGGCGCCGGGCGCCATCAGAATGTCGTGCGTGCCGGCCTCGGTGCTGATGCGCTCGAGGCCGGTGCCGTTCAAACTCACGCGATAGAGCTGGCGCTGGCGCGGGCTTTGCTCGGTGGAGATGAAATAGACGAATCCGTTTTTCTGGTCGACGCCGGCGATATCGGTGACCACCCAACGGCCGTTCGTCAGCGGGCGGAGCAGGTCGCCGTTCTTGTCGTAGAGGTAGAGCTGGCGGAAGCCGGTGCGCTCGCTCGACAGGATGAAACGGCCGTCGGAGAGAAAGTCGGGAGCGGAACTGAGCCCGGTCGGGTCGGAAAAGACGGCGCCGACGTTGATCCAGTACCTGTCTTCCTCGGTGAGCACTGTGCGCGAGCGGCCGGTCGAGGTGTTGGCGAAGAGCAGATCGAGGCGCTTTTGCGAGCGGTCCAGTCGCTCGATCGAAACTTGCTTGGAACTCGGCAGCCAGGCGACGGCCGGCAGGTAGGTGTCCGTATTGCTGCCCGTATTCATCCACACCGTCTTGCCGCCGGCAAGCCCGACCACCCCGACGCGCACGACCGGATTAGCCTGCCCCGCGCGCGGATAGCGCGTCCAGTAAACGGTCGAATCGTAGGAATTGGGATTGAGAAGCGGGTAGCGGAGCACCTGGCTTTCGTTGAATTGCATGTAGGCGATGCGGGAGGAATCGGGCGACCACCAGTAGGCGGTGAACAGGCCCAGTTCCTCGGGATAGATCCAGTCGACCTGGCCGTCGCGCAGCGATTCCTTGCCGTCGCGGGTGAGCTGGCGCGCGCCGCTGGTGCGCACGTTCACGATCCACAGGTTGTAATCGCGAAGGAAACTCACCCAACGGCCGTCGGGCGAAATTTTGGGATCGGTGAGCGGCTTGTCGCCGGCGACGAGCTGGCGGCTTTGCCCGCTTTTCAGGTCGTACCACACCAGCCGCGAAGCCGAGCGCAGGAGCAACGCGTCGCCGCCCGGCGACCACAGATACCGGCTGGGCGAACGGCGGCCGAAGCCAGTGCGCTGCAACCATGTTTTCGGCCACGGGTCGAGGAGCTTGGCGAGCGCCGCGGCATCGACGAGACGCCGCGCCTGGCCGGTCGCGGCGTCGCGCGCCCAGAGTTCCTTTCCGAGCGGCGTCTCCTGGAAATAGCTGAGTGTCTTGCCGTCAGGACTCCATTCCACCCCTTCGAGGAGCGGCGGGTGAATCGCATTCTCGCCGAAAATTTCCGGGACGGTGAGCTGGCCGGTTGCCGCCTGAGCGCGGCGTGGCGGTGCGGCCTGAAGGGAAGAAAGGCCAAGAATGGAAACAGCGAAAAGTGCGGTGGCAATCCAAAACAAACGATGATTGCGAGTCTGCATCCGAGCTTCCTCCGGGAAGCGGGCCATTGTAACCCGGCATTTCGGGGCGGGCGGGAGAAAATGCGCATCTGGCGGGGATGCTGAATATCCTGCAGGTTATAAGGGAGCTTTGGGGTCTTGCGACAGAGGCTAGGAATCGGCAGGGGCAGGCTGGCCGGAGGCTGTGGCCGCGACGGATCGGGCTTCGCGTTTAGCTCGTGCATCGAGGAAGGCGCCGATGGTGACGCCGAGGGCGAGGGCAAGGAAGAGGCCGTCGCGCAGGATGGTCCAGCCGGAAAGCGGCTCGGCACCGGGGCCGAAGCAGCCGCAATTGATCTTCATGCCGGCAAAATAGCTGCGCACGATGACGCCGAAAAACCCCGCGACGAGCAGCGTGGTGAGGAGCGAAACCCAGCGCAGGCCCACGCCAACGAGCAACAGCAGGCCTATCGCCAGTTCGAGCCACGGCAGCCCGTGCGAAACCACCATCACCGCCCACGCCGGCAGGATCTGGTAGGAATCAACCTGCATGGCGAACAGCATCATCGAAACGGAAAGCGAGGAACTGGTGATCTTGAGCGAGGCCAGCGAGAGCGGGGCGGCATCAACCGGGCGCAGCTTGCCGTAGGCCGCGAAGAGGAAAATGCCGGCAAGCGCCAGGCGCCCGATGAGCAGGAGCAGTCTTCCCAGTTTGCTTCTTGACGCGGTTGTCATCGCCGGTTATTCGCGGAGCAGAGCGTCGAGATAGCCCCGCAAAATCGGGTAGCTGACCACGCCGACGATCGGCGTGCGCTTGCCCTTGTAGGTAATGTACATGGTCGGGGTCTGGTCGATGCCGAGCTGCTGACCCTGGGTGAGGTCGGCCTGCACCGCCGCGTGCACCTCGCTGGTCTGCGCCAGCGCCTGCACTTCCTTCATTTTCGCCGGGCTCAGCGCCGCGGCAACAATCGGTTCCACCTTGCCCGTCGGGGCCCACTGCGCCTGATGGACGAAAATCGCCTGTTCCACCTGCGCGAACCGGCCGACCGCGGCCGCCGCGTCGGCGTAGTAGGCCGCCACGCGGGCGTAGGTGTGCATCGGGAGAGGGAAATCGTGGTGCACCAGATAGACCTTGCCGCTCGAGACGTACTCGTCGATCAGCGGGCGCAAGGTGTTCATGTAGAGTTCCTGGCAGTGCGGGCACTCGAAGTCGCTGTATTCGTCGATGCGGATCGGGGCGTTCTTGACGCCGTAGGTCTTGCCCGCGGCGATCTGCGCGGCGGTCACCTTCGGCGCCGCCGCGGCCACGGCCCGGTGGCGCACTTGCGCGTTCGACGTCACCACCAGCCCCGCCGCCAGCAGCACAACCATGCCCGATCGCTTCGTCAGTCGATTCACCACGCCTCCTCGTTGCTCGAATGCGCCTGAAATCCCCGCGCTATTTTACCCGCGCGGGGCGCTTTCGTCCCGCCACTTTGCCTCGCCCGCTACTGCCGGAGCAAGGCGTTCAGATAGCCGCGCAAGATCGAATATTGCACCACACCGACGACCGGCATCCGCTTGCCTTTGTGCGTGACGTACATCGTCGGCGTCTGCTGCACATTGAGTTCCTGTCCCAGGCGCACGTCCTGCGCGACGGCGTCCTGAACCTCGCGGGTCTGGGCCAGCTCTTCCACCTGTTTCAGCTCCTCCGGCTTCAGCACGGTGGCCAGGAAGGGCGTGATTTTCCCGTTGGTCTCCCATTCCGGCTGGTGCGTGAAGAGCGCCCGCTCGACCGACTCGAAATGGCCGATGGCCGCGGCGGCATCGGCATAGTAGGCCGCCTTGTGCGAATAGGGATGCATGGGCAACGGGAAATCGTGGTGCACCAGGTAGACTTTGCCGGTTGCCACGTAATCGTTGATCAGCGGCCGCAGTGATTCCATATACAGGGAGCGGCACGCGGGACACTGGAAATCGGTAAACTCGTCGATCCTGATTGGGGCCGTGGAGACGCCAAGCGTCTTCTGCTGGGCAATCTGGGCTGGGGTGACTTTCGATAAAGCCCCTGTATGGGTCGCCCGACGCGCCTGTGCGCTCGAAGTGGCCACAAAAACCGCCAGCAGTATGCTCAAGACCAGAAACCTGTTCCAGATACCCGACACCGCGCCTCCTCGCCATGACATAGGCATACCGAATCCCGAATCCGCACCTATTCTACCTGAAGCCGATTCTGGCCGTAGGGTTTCCCGGCCCCAGCCAACCGGGCAAATAACACCTCTGCGAGCGGGGAGGGGGAGCTGAAGGCAAAACCCCCAGGCGCAAGTCCGGCGCCCGGGGCACCCGGTGTTGCTACAAGGGTTCTTTAGCCACATGGCCCCCATGCCCCCCATGCGCAAGCTGTTTTTCCCCCCAAAAAACCATGGTCTCCACAAGGAATCTTCACAGGGATATCGTCAAAGAAAGGAGGGAGAAAGGAGGGAAGCATGGCGGAAGATGAATACACATAAGATACTTATTAACAGCACATTACACAGAAAATGGCAATACTTGACAATGATTCGCTCAACTTCTATAATCGCCTTCGGTTGACCACCACCGACACGCATGTCCTGATTTAGGAGGCCCTCATGAGTAAGATTATCGGAATCGACCTCGGCACCACCAACTCGGTCGTGGCCGTGATGCAAGGCGGCGAACCCGTTGTGATCGCCAATCAGGAGGGTTCGCGCACCACCCCGTCGGTGGTCGGCCTGACGAAAGCCGGTGAATGGCTCGTCGGCCAAGTGGCCAAGCGCCAGGCGATTACGAATCCCGAAAATACAGTCTATTCCATCAAGCGCTTCATGGGCAGGCGGTTCGACGAACCGGAAGTGACCGGTGAGGTCCACCGCGTGGCCTACAAGGTTGTGGAAGGGCAGAAAAATCTCGCTGGCGTTCAACTCGAGGGCAAGGTCTACAGCCCGCCGGAGATTTCCGCGAAGATTTTGCAGAAGCTGAAGGCCGCGGCCGAGGATTTCCTGGGCGAGAAGGTGTCGAAGGCCGTCATCACGGTTCCCGCCTATTTCGGCGACGGCCAGCGGCAGGCCACCAAGGATGCAGGCCAAATTGCCGGCCTCGAAGTGGTCCGCATCATCAACGAACCGACCGCGGCGGCGCTGGCCTACGGGCTCGACAAGAAGAAAGACGAAACGATCGCGGTCTACGACCTGGGCGGCGGCACGTTCGACATTTCGATCCTCGAAGTGGGCGAAGGCGTGGTGGAAGTGAAATCGACCGCCGGCGACACGCACCTGGGCGGCGATGACATCGACAACAAGATCATCGAGCACATCGTGGCCGAGTACAAGCGCGATCAGGGCATCGACCTGGGCAAGGACCGCATGGCCCTGCAGCGGCTGAAGGAAGCGGCCGAGAAGGCGAAGATCGAGCTGTCGCAGGTGCTCGAAACCGAGATCAACCTGCCCTTCATCACCGCCGACGCGAGCGGCCCGAAGCACCTGCAACTCAAGCTGAGCCGCGCGAAGCTCGAGCAGTTGATGGAAGACATCCTGCAGCGCACGATCGGCCCGGTGAAGCGCGCCATGGACGACGCCGGCGTCAAGCCCGACCAGATCAACGAGATCGGGCTGGTAGGCGGCGCGACGCGCATTCCGCGCGTGCAGCAGATCGTCAAGGACCTTTTCGGCGGCAAGGAGCCGCACAAGGGCGTGAACCCGGATGAGGTCGTGGCCGTGGGCGCCGCCATCCAGGCCGGCGTGCTCGGTGGCGAGGTCAAGGATGGGCTGCTGCTCGATGTCACGCCGCTCTCGCTCGGCAGCGAGACGCTCGGCGGGGTCATGACCCGGCTCATCGACCGGAACACGACGATCCCGACCAGCAAGTCGCAGGTGTTCTCGACCGCCTCGGACAACCAGAGCACGGTCGAGATCCATGTCCTCCAGGGCGAGCGCGACTTCGCCACCGACAACAAGACGCTCGGGCGGTTCATGCTCGACGGGATCCCGCCGGCCCCGCGCGGCATCCCCCAGATCGAGGTCACCTTCGACATCGATGCGAACGGGATCCTCGACGTGAAGGCCAAGGACCGGGCCACCAGCCGCGAGCAGCAGGTCCGGATCACGGCCAGCTCGATGCTCAGCAAGGATGACGTCGACAAGAT
>OFHK01000545.1_pt1 | contig 10810 bp, 8 predicted proteins | sample 1521951 | NCBI WGS metagenome assembly OFHK01 (sample SAMEA2468436, study PRJEB22500) | soil metagenome | biome: Glassland; feature: Farmland; material: Clay | place: Australia | collected 2013-01-31 | depth 0.55 m
ATGACGCGCTCGATCGCTTTTTTCGCCGGCAATCCGGCGGCGAGCATGACCGACTGGTTCGAGGTGTTCGTGCCGGAGGTGATCGCGGGAATCACTACCGCGCCGTGACCGATCTCCGCCGCGCTTCCGTCCATGCGCACCGTCGCCTTGCGCTCTGCTTCGCTCGCGGACAGGCCAAAGCCGCGATCCTTCACCGGCGCGGTGAGCGTCTGGTCGAAAGCGGTTTTCATGTTCGAGAGCGGGATGCGGTCCTGCGGGCGCTTGGGGCCGGCGAGGCTCGGCTCGACGGTTTCGAGATTCAGCTCGAGCGTGTCTGTGAATTCGGGATCGGGCGTCTGGTCGGTGCGGAAGAGACCCTGCGCCTTCGTGTAGCGCTCGACGCGATCGACCTCCTCGTCGGTGCGCGCGGTCATGCGCAGGTAGCGCAGCGTCTCCGCGTCCACCGGGAAGAATCCCATCGTCGCACCGTATTCGGGCGCCATGTTCGCCACCGTGGCGCGGTCCGGCAGGGCCATTTGCGAGAGCCCCTCGCCGTAGAATTCCACGAATTTGCCGACCACACCTTTTTTCCGAAGCATCTGGGTGACGGTCAGGACCAGGTCCGTCGCGGTGACGCCCTCGCGCAGCTTGCCTTTCAGCTTGAAGCCGACCACGTCCGGCGCCAGCATGTAGTAGGGCTGGCCGAGCATGGCGGCCTCCGCCTCGATTCCGCCGACGCCCCAACCGAGAACGCCGAGGCCGTTGATCATCGTCGTATGGGAGTCGGTGCCGACGAGCGTATCAGGGAAGAGGGTCACGCCGCCGTCGGCTTCCTTGCGCGCCAGCACGCCCTTGGCCAGAAATTCCAGGTTCACCTGATGCACGATCCCCGTCGCCGGGGGGACCACGCGGAAATGATCGAACGCCTGCCGGCCCCAGCGCAGGAATTCATAGCGCTCGCGATTGCGATGGAACTCGATCTCCGCGTTGCGCTCGAGCGCGTTCGCGATGCCGAACACATCCACCTGCACCGAATGGTCGATCACCAGATCGACCGGAACGAGCGGATTGATTTTCGAAGGGTCGCCGCCCAGCCGCTTCATCGCCGAGCGCAGCGCCGCCAGGTCCACGACCGCGGGCACGCCGGTGAAATCCTGCAGGATCACGCGCGCCGGCTGGAAAGGAACGTCGGAGCGCTCGGAGGCCTTCGGGGCCCAGGCGGCCAGCGCCGCGACGTCTTTTTCCTTGATCAGCCGGTTGTCACAATTGCGGACGACCGCCTCGAGCAGCACCTTGATCGAAAACGGGAGGCGCGAAACGCGGCCGAGCCCTGCCTTTTCGAGAGCCTCGAGGCTGTGGATGGTCACCGGGCCGCCCGCGGTTTCGAGCGGCGCGCGCGTATCAAAAGAAGTGTTGTGTGTGCCTGTCGTCTTTTCCGTCATTGTGTGAACCCCTCTTTACCGCATTCAGGAACGAAGACAAATGCCCGTGGCGACTCCCGCCGCGCGATCGCCGCGGAACAGAGCACCCGTTGTTCCTTCACGCGAAAATCAGCGCTGCGGGTGTTTCTCGCGGGCAAAAAAATCGTTCGTAGCTATTCTACCAGCCCTTTCACGCCAGTTTCGGCTGCCGTTGCGCGTTTGCCGGCCCGCGGCGCGCCCGTTGACACGTTTTCCGTTTCCGCGCTCCGGCTTCCGGGCGCCTCGCCCGGGGCCTTCCATACCAGGGACGCCGGCCGGTGCTGCCAAGTCCCGGCGAGGGCACATCCGGGGCCCCTCGGCCGGCTTGCCAACCCGCCGGGAGGACAGCAGAATGGGCGGGTTCGGGGTGAATGCCGTGAAAAGTATTCAGGTGGAAATTTTCGACAAGAGCTATACGGTGCAGGGCGATCTCGACGAAGGCTACGTGCAGGGACTGGCGCGCTCGGTCGACGAGAAGATGCGCGCCATCGCCGAGGCCACCGGTTCGCTCGACGTGGGCCGGCTCGCCGTGCTCGCGGCGCTGCATCTGGCCGACGAGCTGGAGACGTATCGCCAGGAACGGGGCGAGTTGCGGCGGCGGGTGGAGCGGTGCGTGCGGCTGGTGGAAACGGCGCTCAAGCGGCCGGCCTAACGGGCGCGGGTAGCCGCTCCTTTTGATTTTCAGATGATGGCTCATTTAGACGCGACGAAGGGCCAGACATTCCAAGCTGCGCCGAGGAGAAATAACAGGCCTACGACGAGAAGGATCCTCTGTTGCCGCTTGGTCTTGCGATTGCCAACGCTATTTCGCAGTTGGCTCACGTAGCTCCGGTGCTTTCTCGTCACGTACAACACGTACGTTCCAACAGACAAATAGATAGTAGCGGCTAAGAGTCTCATTCGCTTGGGATTTTACGCCTTCGCTTCAACCGAAACTGAGCTGCAGCGAAATCAGTCGCCGCCCGTGCGCGGGAGACCCGGAGCATGTTTTCCTGTGGCCTGCTACAATACGTGCTTTCGTTGATCTTCCGTTTTCGATCCGAGACTCGAATCCATGCGACTTCTCTTCATTGGGGATATCGTCGGCTCTCCCGGCCGCCGCATCGTAGAAGAACGGCTGCCGGATATCATCGCGCAGGAGAGCATCGACCTGGTGATTGCCAACGGCGATAACGCCGCCGGGGGCTTCGGTATCATTCCGCGTCTTGCCGAGCAGTTGCTCGCCTGCGGCATCGAGGTGATCTGCGGCGGCAACCACGTCTGGGACCGCAAGGAGATCCTCGACTATCTGCCGCAGCAGCCGCGCCTGCTCCGCCCCGCCAATTTCCCTCCGGGCGCGCCCGGCCGCGGCCTTTTCGTGGGCGAAACGCGCCAGGGCGTTCCCTTCGCCGTGCTCCATCTGCAGGGCCGCACGTTCATGCCGGCGATCGATTGCCCGTTCCGCACCGCCGACCGCGAACTGGCGCTGGTGCCGGAACACGTGAAGATCATCCTGGTCGACATGCACGCCGAAGCCACCAGCGAGAAGCAGGCGATGGGCTGGTATCTCGACGGCCGTGTCTCCGCCGTCGTCGGCACGCACACGCACGTGGCCACCGCCGACGAGCGCATCCTGCCCGCCGGCACCGCCTTCATCACCGACGCCGGCATGACCGGCCCGCACGATTCGGTGATCGGCATGGACAAGCGCGGCGTGCTCGAACGTTTCCTCGAGGGACTGCCCACGCGTTTCGAAGTCGCCGCAAACAACCTCGCCATGGACGCCGTGCGCCTCGAAATCGACCCCGAAAACGGGCGCGCCGCGTCGATCGAACGGGCCATCTATCGTCTCGACGCATGAGAGGGGCTGTGGAAAACCTGTGAAAGCCGTGTGCAGAACCGGTGGCATATTCTTCCAATTCCCTATTGCCCACTCCGCCGCACTCGTGCAGAATCCACGCCCTCACCCGTTCATCGGACACCCACCCGATGGGCCACCGAGTGAGAGAGCAGGGCGGAGGGCTCAGGGCGGGACACGGGGACGGGTTTCGCCTGCTTTTCCACATTATTTCCACATCTGTGGAAATTGCGAGATTCCCTTATGAATACTTGGGAAAATATTCTGCATCATATGGAGCGGCGGGTGAACCCGCACAGCTTCGCGACCTGGTTCCGGCCCACGCAGCAGGAAGGCGCGGATAACGGGAACCTGAAGGTTCGCGTTCCCACGCGCGCTTTCCGTCGCAAGCTCACGGAAACCTACGGCGAGATGCTTCAGGCGGTGCTCGTCGAGGTGGGCATGCCGGAAACACACCTCGAGTTCATCTGCCCTGAAGCGGAACAGCCGGTGCCGATGCCATCGCAGGCGCGACTCGATTTCGATTCGAGCGATCACCAGCTCAACCCGCGCTACCGTTTCGAGACGTTTGTCGTCGGCGGGTCGAACCAGTTCGCCAACGCCGCGGCGCAGGCGGTTGCCGAGCGGCCCTCGAAGGCCTACAACCCGCTGTTCCTCGACGGCGGTGTGGGACTGGGCAAGACGCACCTGATGCAGGCCATCGGCCACTCGCTGAAGCGCCGCAATCCGGCCACGCGTCTGGCCTACCTGAGCGCCGAGAAATTCACCAACGACATGATCGCCGCGCTGCGGTTCGACCGCATGCCCGGTTTCCGCGACCGTTTCCGCTCGGTCGACGTGCTGCTGGTCGACGACATCCAGTTCATCGCCAGCCGCGAGCGCACGCAGGAAGAGTTCTTTCATACGTTCAACGACCTGCACGATCAGCAGAAGCAGATCGTGATCAGCTCCGACTGCCCGCCGAAAGAGATCTCGGCGATCGAGGAACGGCTGCGTTCGCGCTTCGAATGGGGCCTGATCGCCGACATTCAGCCGCCGGATCTCGAGACCAAGATCGCGATTCTGCACAAGAAGGCGGAAAGCGAGCGGGTGGTGCTGCCCGACGACGTAGCGGAATTCATCGCCCGGTCGATCCGCTCGAACGTCCGCGAGCTCGAAGGCGCGCTGATCCGCCTGTGCGCCTACACGTCGCTCACCGGCACCGAGATCAACCTTGCCGTCGCCCAGCAGGTGCTGAAGAACGTTCTCGAATCGCAGGACCGCCGCGTCACCATCGAGAGCATCCAGAAGCGCGTCGCCGAGCACTACGGCCTGCGCCCGCAGGACCTGAAGCTGCGCTCGAATTCCAAGGCGATCGCCTTCCCGCGCCAGGTCTCGATGTATCTGGTCAAACACCTGACCAGCGCCTCGCTTCCCGAGATCGGCCGCCAGTTCGGCGGCAAGCACCACACCACCGTGCTGCATTCGATCAACAAGATCGAATCGCAGCGCCGCACCGACAAGGAACTGAACCGGACGCTGAATCGCCTGCTCGATTCGCTGGGCTAGTCCGGAACTCTCACGGGAGCTTGGAGTGAAACACGAGGGTGATTTGATAGCTGTCTACCCGAACCCGCAGCCGTTCCCCGAGCGCCGTCATCGGGCGCCGCGGGAGCACGAACGCGGGCTCGCGACCGGCGGCGGCAACGCCGTCCCCGGTCCCGCACGCGAGGCCGAAAGCCGGCCAGAGGCGCCGCGGAGGGGCTGTGGAGAAGTTGGGGAAAGAGCTGTGGATGAACTGCGGAAGCAGTGGAAGGAATTCCGGGCCGTGGCCGCTTTTGCTCGCCGGCGCAAAGTTTTCCTCAGCGTCACTGTGGAGCGCAAGTGCCGTGGCGGGAACGGGTTTACCCGGTTTTCCAAGATTTGCACGGAAACGACTACTACGGTATGTACTTAATTCTCTTTTGAAGTGGTATTGAGAACCGTCGTAGCCGCAGGTAGAGTAGCGAGCGTGGACTGAGGATTTCAGATCGAGCATCACACCCTTCAACCAAAGCGAGGGCGCCGGAGATGGAATTCACCGTAGCGAAATCGGACCTGGTCAAGGAGCTGTCGCTCACGCAGGGCGTCGTCGAGCGCAAGACCACGATCCCGATTCTGTCGAACATCCTCTGCGAGGCCGCCGAGGGCCGGCTGACGCTCACCGCGACCGACCTCGAGCTGAGCATCCAGACCTCCTGCGAAGCCAAGGTGAAAAAAGAGGGCGCCGGAACCATCCCGGCGAAAAAGCTGCTCGACCTGGTGCGCCTGCTGCCCGACGGCGACATCCGGTTCAAGCTGCTCGAAAATCACTGGGTCCAGATCGTCTCCGACCGCAAGACCTACAAGCTCGTCGGTCTCTCTCGCGATAATTTTCCGAACCTGCCGTCGTTCCCGCCGGCGCTCGTGCGCATCCCCTCGAAACTTCTGGCCGGCCTGATCGCCAAAACCAACTTCGCCATTTCCGCCGAGGAATCGCGCTACACGCTGAGCGGCGCCTTGGCCATCCTCAAGCCCGAATCGCTGGTCATGGTGGCGACCGACGGCCACCGGCTGGCGCTGGCGGAAAGCGATCACCGGTTCGACGGATTGCCGGGCGAAGTGCGGACGCTGATTCCGAGAAAGGCATTGAGCGAGATTCTGCGGCTGGTGGGCGAAGCCGGCGAGGATAGCGAACTCGATTTCGCGCAGGATGAAAGCCACCTCTTCTTCCGCATCGGCCCGCGCCTGCTCACCTCGCGCAAGCTCACCGGCCAGTTCCCCAACTACGAAGCGGTGCTGCCGCGCGACAACAACAAAGTCGTCGTCCTCGACCGCAACGAATTCCAGGAATCGCTCCGCCGCGTTTCCCAGCTCGCCGACCAGCGCTCGCGTGCCGTCAAGCTCACCGTCGCGCGCGAAGGCATCGAGCTCTCCGCTTCGAGCCCCGACTACGGCGAGGCCAAGGAAGCCATCGAGCGCGAATACAAGGGCGACCCGATTTCGATCGGCTTCAACGCCGATTACCTGCTCGATTTCCTCGCCGCCGCCGCCGAGGGCCCCATCTCGCTCGAATTGAAAGACGAGCAGTCGGCCGGCCAGTTGCGCCCGGAAGGCGATCCCTCGACCCGCTACCGCTACGTCGTGATGCCCATGCGCATCTGAGCCGCGGCGCAGCGGCTGCATTTCTCGCTTGCGTGGTTCGCGGAACTGGAGCGTGCTTCGCCGGCAAAGCGAGCGCATTTTCCGGCGAAAAAGAGGCGTGGAGGCCGTTCCGTCAACCACTTTTCTATTTTAATCGCCACAGTTTTGTAATTCATTGACAAACAAGCATTTAGTTGCCATTTGCCGCCCGAAAATTCCTTGAGTGATTCCCCGTTTTCCGGTACAATTAGATGTGGGTTGAGTTCCTCTAAGTTGCAATCTTACGAGCATTTAGCGACGTGCTAGCGGGTTTGCTCCCGATTCGACGACTGCCGGGCCCGTGTGCGGCCCGTGTGCGGGTTTTTCGCCGGGAGCATCCCTCCTTCCCTGTCCAGGAGACGCGCAAGAATGGGTGACAAAGAAACAGCTGCAGGCCACCGTTACGACGCAAAGTCGATCAAGGTTCTCGGCGGTATCGAGGCGGTGCGCAAGCGCCCGGCGATGTACATCGGCTCGACCGGCGAGATGGGCTTGCATCATCTGGTCTGGGAAGTGGTGGACAACTCGGTCGACGAGTCGCTCGCCGGCTTCTGCGACGAGATCAACGTCGTCGTCCACGAAGACAATTCCGTCACCGTCACCGACAACGGCCGCGGCGTTCCCACCGACATGCACGCCACCGAGAAGAAGCCCGCCGCCGAGGTGGTGATGACGGTGCTGCACGCCGGCGGCAAGTTCGATACCGACACCTACAAGGTTTCCGGCGGTTTGCACGGCGTGGGCGTCTCGGTGGTGAACGCGCTGGCGGACTGGCTGCACCTGGAAATCTGGCGCGAGGGCAAGGTGTGGGAGCAGACCTACGAGTGCGGCAAGCCCACTTCGAAGCTCGAGGTTACCGGCAAGACGCGCAAGACCGGCACGAAGATCACCTTCCATCCCGATCCGGAAATCTTTGGCGAAACCCTCTACAGCTACGACGTGCTGGCGCAGCGGCTGCGCGAGCTCGCCTTCCTCAACAAGGGCCTGAAGATCACCCTGACCGACGAGCGCAACGACAAATCGGCAGAATTCCGATTTACCGGTGGCATCGTCGAGTTCGTGAAGTTCATGAACCGCGGCAAGCAGCCGCTGCACGATTCGCCGATCTACATCGAGGGCCGGCGCGACACGGTCGAGATGGAGATTGCCCTGCAGTACAACCAGGGCTACAACGAGACCATCTTCACCTTCGCCAACACGATCAATACCGTCGACGGCGGCACCCACCTCTCCGGTTTCCGCTCCGCGCTGACGCGCACGATCAATTCATTCGCCTCTTCCTTCGGCATGCAGAAGGAGCAGAAGAACGGCGTCTCGATCACCGGCGACGACGTGCGCGAGGGGTTGGCGGCGGTGGTTTCGGTGAAGCTGCCGCAGCCGCAGTTCGAGGGGCAGACCAAGGGCAAGCTGAACAGCGACATCAAGGGCCTGGTCGAGCAACTGGTCAACGAAAAGCTGGGCGAATACTTCGAAAAGCACGCCACCGTCGGCCGCCGCATCATCGGCAAGTGCATCGAGGCGGCGCGTGGCCGCGAAGCCGCCCGCAAGGCGCGCGAGCTCACACGGCGCAAGTCGGCGCTCGATTCCGGAGGACTGCCCGGCAAGCTGGCCGATTGCCAGGAACGCGATCCGGCGCGCTGCGAGCTGTTCATCGTCGAGGGCGAATCGGCCGGCGGCTCGGCGAAGCAGGGCCGCGACCGGAAGTATCAGGCGATTCTGCCGCTCAAGGGCAAGATCCTGAACGTCGAGAAGGCGCGCTACGACAAGATGCTGGGGCACGAGGAAATCCGCGCCATCATCACCGCGCTCGGCACCGGCATCGGCGCCGAGGAGTTCGACGCGACGAAGGTCCGCTACCACAAGATCATCCTGATGACCGACGCCGACGTCGACGGCTCGCACATCCGCACGCTGCTGCTCACGTTCTTCTTCCGCCACATGCACGAGCTGATCGAGCGCGAGCACATCTACATCGCCCAGCCGCCCCTCTACCGCATCAAGCACGGCAAATCGGAGCGCTACATCCGCAACGACCGCGAATTCGCGCGCGAACTGCTCCGCCACGCCTCCGATGAAAGCTCGGTGAAGCCCTCGAAAGGCGAAAAGATCGAAGGCGGCGCGCTCACCCAGTTCCTGCTGAACGTGCAGGAATACGAACAGGTGCGCCATCGCCTGGAGCGCCGGCTGCGCGACCCGCGGCTGGTGGATCTGGTGGCGCAGGCCGCGCTCGAGAAGAAAACCGATTTCGCCGACAAGAAGGCGGTGGAGAAACTGCTGAAGGCGATCGAGAAGGAAAAGCTCGATTTCAAGGCCAGCCTTGAATTCGACGAGGAGCACAGCCTCTACCAGATCGTGCTCGCGAACGGCCACGGCGAGCGCCGGATCGACTGGGAGCTGGCCTCGATGCCCGAATACCGCCGCCTGCTCGCGCTCACCCGCCAGCTCGCCGGACTCAATCTGCCGCCCTTCACCATCAGCCACAACGGCGACAGCGTGGTGAAAGAGAACGCGCTCGACGTGCTCGCCTTCATCCTCGAAGACGCCAAGCGCGGCTTCGCGATCACCCGCTTCAAGGGTCTCGGCGAGATGAATCCCGCGCAGCTCTGGGAAACCACGATGAACGCCGAAACGCGGACGCTGCTGAAGGTGCGCCTCGAGGACGCCGTCGCCGCCGACCAGATCTTCACCACGCTGATGGGCGAAGACGTGGAGGAGCGCCGCAAGTTCATCCAGGAAAACGCGCTGGACGTCGTGAACCTCGACGTGTGACGAGAGGCGTGGTGCGTGGGGGTGATGGCTCTTTGTGGGTCGCGGCTTTAGCCGCGACGAAAGGGGCAGGCAAGAAAGGGGCTTTAGCCCCTGAGGTCTGCAAACAAGATGAGCCGGATTGCGAGGCGGGTTCGCCAGCCAGGCGTCTATTTCGTCACCAGCCAAACCTGGCAGCGCCGGACGCTCTTCAGCAAGCCGGAAGTGGCGCAGATTCTTCTGGAGCAGATTCTCGATTGCAGGGAAAGGGGCTTCTACAAACTTCACGCTTTCGTGATTATGCCGGATCACGTTCATGGGCTCATGACTCCCGGGGACTCGACCACAATTGAGAAGGCGATGCAGATGATCAAGGGTGGTTCGGCTTATCGGGTTCGCGGGCAACTGCAGGGCAGTTTCCCGGTCTGGCAGAGCGGATTTCATGATCGCTGGGTACGCGATGCGGCCGAGTACGTACGGTTGAAGCGTTACATCGAGGAGAATCCCGTCGAGGCTCGACTCGCCGAGAAGCCCGGCGACTATGTCCTGGGCTCGGCGTGTCGGCAGTACCGGCTGGATCCCAGTCGGTTCGATGGCCAGGACGTCAGGGGCTAAAGCCCCCTTTAGCCTTGGCGGAAATGTCGCGGCTAAAGCCGCGACCCACAATGCCGTGGCTATCGGCTGGACTCGCGGCCCGCAAAGCTGTAGCTATCGGCTGGACTCGCGGTTCACAAGGCGGCTATCGGCTGAAGCCTATGGCCTCGAATGCGAATGATCGACGGGAATGAGCGCCGGCCAACGGTTGGCGTGCGCGGCCGAATGTAGAGAGAAATCGAAAGGAAAGAATCGTCTCTGCGACGCGACCATCTGCGGCGAGGATTTTCGGAAAGGATTTGATGTACCAAATAAGCTGGGAAACTGTGCCTGGGCTTGGGGGGCTGCGCTGCGAAGGGTTCCGCGCCATTGCCACCGAGCGGCCGGACACGGTCGGCGGAGTTGCCGCCGCTTGCGGGGACCAGGCCGAGGCCGACGGCCTCGCCCGGGCGGTCGAAGAGCATTTTGCGAGGATACGGTTTTCGAACAACGCCGCCGCCTTCGAGGCGGTGAAGGCGTTCGTGCTGGAGTGGGCAGTCGAGCACCGGATTTGAGGATTCTTACGGAGACTTAGGAATGGCTGACGAAAAACCACAGAGCGTGATGCTGCCGGTCGATATCGAAACCGAAATGCGGCGGTCGTATCTCGATTACGCGATGAGCGTGATCATCGGACGCGCCCTGCCCGAGGTCCGCGACGGGCTGAAGCCCGTGCAGCGGCGCATTCTCTACGGCATGTACGAGCTGGGGCTGACCTCGACGCGTCCCTACCGCAAGTGCGCCAAGATCGTCGGCGAGGTGATGGGCAGGTACCACCCGCACGGCGACGCGCCGATCTACGACGCCCTGGTGCGGCAGGCGCAGAACTTCAACATGCGCTACACGCTGGTCGACGGCCAGGGCAACTTCGGCTCCCGCGGCGACGACCCGGCCGCGGCCATGCGGTACACCGGGGCGGGGCCGACGCACATCACCGGGGAGATTCTGCGCGGCATGGAAAAGGGAACGGTCGGTT
>OFHK01000546.1_pt1 | contig 10794 bp, 12 predicted proteins | sample 1521951 | NCBI WGS metagenome assembly OFHK01 (sample SAMEA2468436, study PRJEB22500) | soil metagenome | biome: Glassland; feature: Farmland; material: Clay | place: Australia | collected 2013-01-31 | depth 0.55 m
CGGATGCAGCTGCGTGTAGGCCAGCTGGGATGTCATCCACTCAAGCAGTGGCGGGAGCAACGCCCGCCCGGGGGCCATCCGGTGGGCCCCCCCCCGCGCGCGCTCCACCCGCCCCCTCGGGTGTCTCGCCCCCCGCCCCCGCCGCAGGGCAGTCGCCGGACATGCTGACCAGTTTGTTGCCCATCGCGGTCCTGTTTGCGGTGTTCTATTTCCTGCTGATCCGGCCGCAACAGAAGCGCACCAAGGAGCACAAGCGAATGATCGACAGCGTCGCCAAGGGCGATGAGGTCATCACCAGCGGCGGCTTGGTCGGCAAGGTGACCGACCTGGGCGACAATTTCGTCGAGATCGAGATAGCCGACAACGTGCGCGTGAAAGTACAACGACCGGCGCTTGCCAGTGTACTGCCCAAGGGAACTATCAAGGGCGGTCTTTAATCCATAACAAGAATTTGGTTCCCCGGCCCGCCGCGGGAGGCGGCGGGCGTTTGGAGAGGTGGTCATGAATAAGTATCCCCTGTGGAAATATCTGCTCATCGTCATTGTGCTGGTGGTCGGCACCATTTACGCGTTGCCGAACCTGTACGGTGACGACCCGTCGGTGCAGGTAGTGGGCACCCACGCCACCAAGGTCGACGCGGCTGTCCTGGGCAAGGTGGAGCAGGCACTCAAGGCCAAGGGGATTCCGTTCAAGCGCGATGAGCTGAAAGGCAACAACCTGTTGGTCCGCTTCGCCGACACCGGTACCCAGCTCAGGGCCTACGACGACATCCGCGCGGCGCTCAGCGACGATTATGCGGTGGCCATCAATCTGGCGCCGGCCACCCCCGCCTGGCTCGAATCCATCGGTGCCCTGCCCATGTATCTGGGGCTGGACCTGCGCGGCGGCGTCCATTTTCTGCTGGAAGTCGACATGAATGCGGCCATCAATCACACCCTGGACAGTTACGCCAGTGATTGGCGTACGGTGATGCGGCAGAAGCGCATCCGCTACGAGACGGTGGGGCTGGAGAAGGACCGGATTGAGGCCAAGTTCCGTGATGCCGCCGCACGCAATCAGGCGCACGATCTGGTCCATTCGCAATACCGGGACATGGTGTTGAGCGACGAGACTCGTCCCGACGGATTCTATCTGGTGGGATCACTGGGCCAGAAAGAGGTGCTGCAAACCAGGCAGTATGCGCTGCAACAGAACATCACCACGTTGCGTAATCGCGTCAACGAGCTGGGCGTGGCGGAGCCGGTGATCCAGCAACAGGGCGACGACCGCATCGTGGTCGAGCTGCCCGGCGTGCAGGACACCGCCACCGCCAAACGCATCCTCGGCGCCACCGCCACCCTCGAGTACCATATGGTGGACGAGAAACACAGCTTGCAGGCGGCGCTGGACGGCGACGTACCGCCGATGAGCCGCATCTACCACGATCGCAACGGCCGGCCGGTATTGCTGAAGAAACAGATCATCATCAGCGGCGACCAGATCATCGACGCCGCTTCCGGCATCGACAGCCAGAGCGGCGGCCCGATGGTCAGCGTGACCCTGAACGGCGAGGGTGCGCGCCGCATGGACGACACCACCCGCGACAATATCGGCCATCGCATGGCGGTGGTCTATATCGAAACCAAGCCCGAGACTCAGATGGTCGACGGCAAGCCGGTGCATATCACCAAGCGCACCGAAAAGGTGATCAGCGTCGCCGTGATCCGCGACCGCTTCGGCAAGCGCTTCCAGACCACCGGCCTGGACAGCAACGAGGAGGCGCACGACCTGGCACTGCTGCTGCGCGCCGGCTCGCTGGCGGCACCGATGGAGATCATCGAAGAGCGCACCATCGGCCCGAGCCTGGGACAGGACAACATCAATCAGGGCATGCGCTCGGTGGTGCTGGGCTTGATCCTGGTGGTGGTCTTCATGGTGTTCTTCTACCGCAGCTTCGGCATGATCGCCAACGTGGCGGTATTGGTGAACCTGGTGTTGATCGTGGCGATTCTCTCCATATTGCAGGCCACACTCACCTTGCCGGGTATCGCCGGTATCGTGCTGACGCTCGGTATGGCGGTGGACGCCAACGTACTGATCAACGAACGCATCCGTGAGGAACTGAACAGCGGCAACTCGCCGCAGGCGAGCATTCACGCCGGCTACGAAAAGGCCTTTGCCACCATCGCCGACTCCAATATCACCACCCTGCTGGCGGCGGTGGTGCTGTTCGGTTTCGGTACCGGCGCGGTGAAAGGTTTCGCCGTCACCCTGTCGGTCGGCATTATCACTTCGATGTTTACCGCGATCATGGTTACCCGTGCGTTGGTGAACCTTATCTACGGACGCAAACGCCGCTTGAGCAAGGTGGCGCTGTAAGGAATCAGCCGCAATGCAGATATTTCGCAATACCAAGATCGATTTCCTCGGTCAGCGCAAGATCGCCATGATGCTGTCGATCATCATGTTCACCGTCTCCATCGGTGCCTTGGCGATCCGCGGTCTCAACCTCGGCATCGACTTCACCGGCGGTACGGTGATCGAGCTGGCCTATTCCCAGTCGGTCCCTCTTCCCCGTGTCCGCGTTCCCCTTGTCACTCACGGTTTCACCGCCGCGGTGGTGCAGCAGTTCGTCCCCGCCCGCGATGTGTTGATCCGGGTGTCGCCCACAGCGGGCAAAACCAGTGCCGCAGTGAGCACCGAGATCCACGATGCGTTGCAGCAGGCGGCGGGAAAGCCGGTGGAGTTGCGCCGTGTCGAGTTCGTCGGCCCGCAGGTGGGCAGCGAATTGGTGGAGGACGGCGGCCTGGCGATGCTGATCGCGCTCTTCGGCATCCTGATCTATGTGGCCATTCGCTTCGAGTGGCGCCTCGCCACCGGCGCCATCGTCGCCACCATCCATGACCCGGTGCTGATCTTCGGCATGTTCGCCCTGTTCCACTGGGAGTTCGATCTGACGGTATTGGCCGCGATCCTGGCGGTAATCGGTTACTCGCTCAACGACACCATCGTGGTCTATGACCGTATCCGCGAGAATTTCCGCAAGATGCGCAAAGGGACGCCGGTCGAGATCGTCAACCTGGCCATCAACCAGACCCTGTCACGCACCATATTGACGTCGAGTACCACCATGCTGGTGGTGTTGGCGCTGTACTTCTTCGGCGGCGAGATGATTCACGGTTTTTCCGTAGCGCTGATCCTCGGTATCATGGTCGGTACCTACTCATCCATCTACGTGGCAAGCGCCTCGGCGTTGGCGCTTGGCGTCAACAAACAGAACCTGATGCCGGTGCAGAAGGAAGGGGCGGATACGCGCAATACGCCCTGATCCCGCCGGCTGTGGGTGATGTAAAAAAAAGGCCCAAGCGGGCCTTTTTTTATCGCTCTTGGTTCGTGTCGGCGCTCGTCCCGTTGCGCTCAAGCGGCGTCATCGTAGGAGGACGGCGTCTCGGCCGGCTCGATCGCAAGAATTTCGAATACCCCCGGCGTGCTCTGGTAGGCGAAGCCGCAGGCGAAATCGTCCATACCGTCGAGCGCTTCGCGCATCGTCAGCTCCAAGGGCGTAATCGGGTTGATGCGTAAATTTTGCATGGGACTCCCGCCATTGGCTCTCTTCCGTTACTTTGTCGGACGCAATGGCGGGAACTTGAGGACAGCGGCCGGATCTAGCGCCGCAGTTCGACGGGCAGTACCGGCTGGATGGTCTTCAGGATCGCCCCATTGATGTTCCCTCCACGCCGTGTTCGGCCGCCGAGGTAGTCCTGGCCCCCGCCGAAGCCGCCGACCGCGCCGCCGGCCTCCTGGATCAGCCGCGCGCCGGCCGCCATGTCCCATGGCGACAGGCCGAACTCCCAGAAACCGTCGAGGCGGCCGGCGGCCACATAGGCGAGGTCGAGGGCGGCGGAGCCGGCGCGGCGGATGTCCGCCACCTTGGGCGCCATGGCGCGGAAGGTGGCGAGGTAGGGATCGAGCAGTTCCGGCATGCGGAACGGAAAGCCGGTGCCGATTAGCGATCCTTCGAGGTCGTTGAGCTTGGCGACGCGGATGCGGCGGCTGTTGAGCTGGGCGCCGCCGCCGCGGCTGGCGGTGAACAGGTCCTGGCTGATGGGATCGTAGACCACCGCCTGGTCCAACTGGCCCTTGACCATCAGGGCGATGGAGACGGCAAACTGCGGGAAGCCGTGAAGAAAATTGGTGGTGCCGTCGAGCGGGTCGATGATCCATTGATGGATATCGCCGCCCATGTTGTGCTCGCCGGTCTCCTCGCCGAGGATGGCGTGGTGCGGATAGGCCTTGTGGATGATTTGGATGATTTCATGCTCGGCGCGGCGGTCGACTTCGGTGACGAAGTCGTTGCGCGCCTTGGCCGCGATGGTGAGGCCATCCACATGTTCGACGGAACGGACAATAATATCGCCGGCCCGGCGTGCAGCGCGGACCGCGATGTTGAGCATGGGGTGCATGGACGGCTCTCCGATTGTAAAAGAAGCAGGGTGCGGCAAGGGCGCTATTTTAGCCTGGACGGCCCATAAATTCACGTTACGCAGGGGAAAAAAATGCCGCTTGTCGAGCAGAATTCACCGCACCTTGACCTATTGGGCCGGATCCGCATCGTCCTGATCGAAACCAGCCATCCCGGCAATATCGGCGCGGCGGCACGGGCGATGAAGGTGATGGGGTTGTCGCGGCTGTATCTGGTGCGGCCGCAGCTGTTTCCCCATGCCGAGGCAACGGCGCGCGCATCGGGTGCCGACGACCTGCTGACCCGTGCCGCCGTTTGCGCCACGCTGGAGGAGGCGTTGGGCGGTTGCAGCCTGGTGTTGGGCGCCAGCGCACGACTGCGCTCCCTGCCGTGGCCGCTGCTGGACGCCCGCAGCGCCGCCCGTCGGGGCACGGCGGCGGCGCACAGCGGGGAGGATGTGGCGCTGGTGTTCGGGCGGGAACACTCGGGGCTGACCAACGAGGAGCTGGAGCGCTGCCATTATTTGCTGCACATACCCACCAATGCCGACTACAGTTCGCTGAACTTGGGGGCGGCGGTGCAGGTCGTCAGTTACGAGCTGCGCATGAGCCTGTTGGACGACCGGCCCCTGATCGCGGAGGAGGGCGACTACGCCGACGCTGAAGAATTGGAATCGTTCTATCATCATCTGGAGCGGACCCTGATCGACATCGGCTTCCTCGACCCGGCCAATCCGCGCCATGTGATGCGCCGCCTGCGGCGTCTCTATAACCGGGCGCGGACCGAGCGCACCGAGTTGAATATTCTGCGCGGCATCCTCACTGAGACACAGAAGCGCGTGCGGCGTTGAAAACCTTGGCGCCGGTAGTTGTTTACTGTTCCGTTTGCCCATCGTTGTGCGAAAATGCAACCTGATGGTTTCCATAAGACATTCCCAGCCACTGGATGAGATATGTTCAATAACCTACGTGAGGACATCGCCTGCATCTTCGAGCGCGACCCGGCGGCGCGCAACGTCCTGGAAATCCTGACGGCCTACCCGGGACTGCATGCGGTGATGATCCATCGCCTCAGCCATCGGCTGTGGAACGCCGGGTGGAAATGGCTGGCGCGGTTGCTGTCCCATTTCGCGCGCTGGCTCACCGGGATCGAGATCCATCCCGGAGCGCTGATCGGCAAGCGGGTGTTCATCGATCATGGCATGGGCGTGGTGATCGGCGAGACCGCCGAGATCGGCGAGGACACGACGCTCTACCACGGCGTGACGCTGGGCGGCACGACCTGGAACAAGGGCAAGCGCCACCCGACCCTGGGCCGGAACGTGGTGGTGGGCGCGGGGGCGAAGATCCTCGGCCCGATCAAGATCGGCGACGGGGCCAAGGTCGGCTCCAACGCGGTGGTGGTGAAGGACGTGCCCGAAGGCGCGACCGTGGTCGGGATTCCCGGTCGGATAGTCGATGCCGGCCCGACCAAGGAGGGCGCGCGCTTCGCCGCCTACGCCGTCGTGCAGAACCAGGACGACCCCTACGCGAAGGCGATCCAGACCCTGGTCGACCATTCGCACGAGCTCGAGCAGTCCCTGGCGGCGCTCTCGGTCAAGCTGGCCGAGCTCGAGCGCGAGCTCGCCCAGCACGAAGCCGAGGCGGCTCAGACGGAAACCCTGAGAGTCGTCAAGTAGTTGTTTTGTATGGTTGAAAATAGTTGATTAAATTCGTCGGGATTTGGTATACTTGAGCGTCCTGATCAGGTATTCGGCGAGGCAGACATGAGACTGACGACCAAAGGAAGATTCGCGGTGACCGCGATGGTGGACCTGGCGATGCGCCAGAACCGCGGGCCGGTGACGCTGGCCGCGATCAGCGAGCGGCAGCATATTTCGCTTTCGTACCTCGAGCAGCTGTTCGGCAAGCTGCGCCGCCACCGGCTGGTGAGCAGCGTGCGCGGCCCGGGCGGCGGCTACAACCTGGCGCGCCCGATGCAGGGCATCTCGGTGGCCGAAATCATCTGCGCGGTCGACGAGCCGCTCGACGCGACGCAGTGCGGAGGCAAGGAAAACTGCCTCGACGACAAGCGCTGCATGACGCACGACCTGTGGGCGACGCTGAACGCGAAGATGTACGATTACCTCAGCTCGGTGACGCTGGCGGACCTGGTCGCGCACCAGAACGGCAAGCACGTCGCGGTGCTGCACTGGCGCGCGGCCGAGACGACGAAACCCGAAGAGGCAGTGGCGGCATGAAGCTTCCGATTTACCTGGATTACTCCGCGACCACGCCGGTCGATCCGCGCGTGGCGGAGAAGATGATCCCCTACCTGTGCGAGCATTTCGGCAACCCCGCCAGCCGCTCGCACGCCTTCGGCTGGAAGGCCGAGGAAGCGGTCGAGCAGGCGCGCGCCAACGTCGCCGCACTGGTCAACTGCGATCCGAAGGAGATCGTCTGGACGTCGGGCGCGACCGAGTCGATCAACCTCGCGCTCAAGGGCGCGGCCGAGTTCTACAAGACGAAGGGCAAGCATCTGATCACGGTCAAGACCGAGCACAAGGCGACCTTGGACACGGTGCGTGAGCTCGAGCGGCGCGGCTTCGAGGCCACCTACCTCGACGTGCGGCCCGACGGCCTGATCGACATGCAGCAGCTGCAGGCCGCGTTCCGGCCGGACACGATCCTGGTGTCGGTGATGTTCGTCAACAACGAGATCGGCGTGATCCAGGACATCCCCGCGATCGGCGAGCTGTGCCGGTCGAAGGGCGCGCTGTTCCACGTCGACTCGGCGCAGGCGACCGGCAAATGCCCGATCGACCTCGCGGCGCTGAAGGTCGACCTGATGTCCTTCTCCGCGCACAAGACCTACGGACCGAAGGGTGTCGGTGCGCTCTACATCCGGCGCAAGCCGCGAGTGCGGCTGGAAGCGCAGATCCACGGCGGCGGCCACGAGCGCGGCTTCCGCTCCGGCACGCTGGCGACGCACCAGATCGTCGGCATGGGCGAGGCGTTCCGCATCGCGCGCCAGGAGATGGCGGTCGAGAACAGCCGCATCCGCGCCCTGCGCGACAGGCTGCTCAAGGGCATGCAGGAGATCGAGGAGGTTTTCGTCAACGGCGACCTCGAGCGGCGCGTGCCGCACAACCTCAACATTTCGTTCAATTTCGTCGAGGGCGAATCGCTCATCATGGCGGTGAAGGACATCGCGGTGTCCTCGGGCTCGGCCTGCACCTCGGCGTCGCTCGAGCCTTCCTACGTCCTGCGCGCGCTGGGGCGCTCGGACGAGCTGGCGCATTCTTCGATTCGCTTTACCCTCGGGCGCTTCAACACCGAGGAGGAGGTGGACTACACGGTCGACCATCTCAAGGCCAAAGTGTCCAAGCTGCGCGAGATGTCGCCGCTGTGGGAGATGTACAAGGACGGCGTGGACCTGAAATCGGTCCAGTGGGCCGCCCATTGAGAGCAATGAGCAGGAGGCAACATGGCATACAGCGATAAAGTCATCGATCACTACGAAAATCCGCGCAACGTCGGCGCGTTCGGCAAGAACGAAGAGGGCGTCGGCACCGGCATGGTGGGCGCGCCCGCCTGCGGCGACGTGATGAAGCTGCAGATCCGCGTCGGCAAGGACGGCGTCATCGAGGACGCGCGCTTCAAGACCTACGGCTGCGGCTCGGCGATTGCGTCGTCGTCGCTGGTCACCGAGTGGGTCAAGGGCAAGACGGTGGACGAGGCGGCCACGATCAAGAACACGCAGATCGCCGAGGAGCTGTCGCTGCCGCCGGTGAAGATCCACTGCTCGATCCTCGCCGAAGACGCGATCAAGGCGGCGATCGCCGATTACAGGAAGCGTTACGGCGAAGTACAGGAGGAAGCCGCGAAGGCGGTGAACGAATAGCATCATGGCGATCACGCTCACCGAAAAGGCGGCCGGCCGGGTGCAGGCCTTCCTCGCCAAGCGCGGCAAGGGCGTCGCGCTGCGGCTGGGCGTGCGCACCTCGGGCTGCTCGGGGCTCGCCTACAAGCTCGAGTTCGCCGACGAGGTGCTGCCCGAGGACGCGCAGTTCGAGAGCCACGGCGTCAAGGTCGTCGTCGACCCGAAGAGCCTTCCCTACCTGGAGGGCACCGAGCTCGATTTCGCGCGCGAAGGCTTGAACGAGGGGTTCAAGTTCAACAACCCCAACGTCAAGGATGCCTGCGGCTGCGGGGAATCGTTCAACGTCTGAAAAACCATTTCGAGCTCTTCGGCCTGAAACCGGGCTTCGCGCTGGACCGCGAGCGGCTGGAGCATGCCTACCGCGAGATCCAGGCGCAGGTGCACCCCGACCGCTTCGCCAGCGCGGGCGACGCCGAGCGGCGCGCATCGATGCAATGGACCACGCGCGTGAACGAGGCCTACCGCACGCTTAGGAGCCCCGTGCAGAGGGCCAAGTACCTGCTCGAGCTGGAAGGGGTGGACGTGGCGTTCGAGACCAACACCGCAATGCCGCCCGATTTCCTGATGCGTCAGATGGAGCTGCGCGAGGCGCTGGAGGCGGCCGGCGACGCCAGGGACGCGGATGCGCTCGACGCGCTGCGCGCCTCGCTACGCGCGGACAAGCAGGAGCTCGAACGCGCGCTTGCCGAGGCGATCGACGCGCGCAGGGACCATGCCGGCGCGGCCGGCCTGACCCGCAAGCTGATGTTCCTCGACAAGCTCGACGCGGAAATCGACCTCGCCTACGAAACGCTGGAAGCCTGATGGCGCTGTTGCAGATCTCGGAGCCGGGCATGTCACCGGCGCCGCACGAGCGGCGCCTCGCGGTCGGCATCGACCTCGGCACGACGAACTCGCTGGCGGCGACGGTGCGCAACGGCGTGCCGGGCACGCTGCCCGACCAGCAGGGAAGGGTGCTGCTGCCTTCGATCGTGCGCTATCTGCCCGACGGCCGCGCCGAGGTGGGCTACCCGGCCCAGGCGCGCCAGTCGGAGGACCCGAGGAACACCATCGTCTCGGTCAAGCGCTACATGGGCCGCGGCGTGAAGGACGTCGCCCACGTCGAGAACGCGCCCTACGACTTCGTCGACTCGCCGGGAATGCTGAGAATCAGGACCTGCGCCGGGGTGAAGAGCCCGGTCGAGGTGTCGGCCGAGATCCTGAAGACGCTTCGCGCGCGCGCCGAGGCCTCGCTCGGGGGCGAGCTGGCGGGCGCGGTGATCACCGTGCCGGCCTACTTCGACGACGCCCAGCGCCAGGCCACCAAGGACGCCGGCAAGCTCGCCGGCCTGAACGTGCTGCGGCTGCTCAACGAGCCGACCGCGGCGGCGATCGCCTACGGTCTGGAGAATGCGGCCGAGGGCGTCTACGCGGTGTACGATCTCGGCGGCGGCACCTTCGACATCTCGATCCTCAGGCTGTCCAAGGGCGTGTTCGAGGTGGTCGCCACCGCGGGCGACGCCGCGCTGGGCGGAGACGATTTCGACCAGCGCGTGTTCTGCTGGATCGTCGAGGAAGCGAAGCTCGCGCCGCTCGGGCCGCGCGACATGCGCAAGCTGCTGGTGAAGTCGCGCGAAGCCAAGGAATACCTCACCTACCACGGCGAGGCGCAGCTGAGCGACAGGCTGTCCTCGGGCGAGTGGGTCGAGCTCTGCCTGACCACCGAGAAGTTCTGCCAGATCACGCAGAACCTGGTGCAGAAGACGCTCGGGCCCACGCGCAAGGCGCTGCGCGACGCCGGCCTCACGGTGGACGACGTCGAGGGCGTGGTGATGGTCGGCGGCGCGACGAGGATGCCGCAGATCCAGCGCGCGGTCGGGGAGCTCTTCCGCCGCGCGCCGCTCAACAACCTCGACCCCGACAAGGTGGTCGCGCTGGGAGCCGCGATTCAGGCCGACGTCCTGGCGGGCAACAAGCCGAGCGGCGAGGACTGGCTGTTGCTGGACGTGATCCCGCTTTCGCTCGGCGTCGAGACGATGGGCGGCCTGGTCGAGCGCATCGTGCCGCGCAACTCGACCATCCCGGTCGCGCGCGCGCAGGAGTTCACCACCTTCAGGGACGGCCAGAGCGCGATGAGCTTCCACGTGGTGCAGGGCGAGCGCGAGCTGGTGTCCGACTGCCGCTCGCTCGCGAGCTTCGAGCTGAAGGGGATCCCGCCGATGGTCGCCGGCGCGGCACGCATCCTGGTCACCTACCAGGTCGACGCCGACGGGCTGCTGTCGGTAGCCGCGCGCGAGAAGACGAGCGGCGTCGAGGCCGCGGTGACGGTCAAGCCGTCCTACGGCCTCAACGACGGCGATATCGAGCGCATGCTGCGCGACTCCTACGAGCACGCGCGCGAGGACATGCACGCCCGTGCGCTCGCCGAGCGCCGCGGTGAGCGCGAGCGGTTG
>OFHK01000547.1_pt1 | contig 10789 bp, 9 predicted proteins | sample 1521951 | NCBI WGS metagenome assembly OFHK01 (sample SAMEA2468436, study PRJEB22500) | soil metagenome | biome: Glassland; feature: Farmland; material: Clay | place: Australia | collected 2013-01-31 | depth 0.55 m
CCACAAGCCGTGCGTCCTTGTATTTCGCAGGGACCAATTTCAGTGCGCTTCCGGTTCTGGTCCGTCGAGCAGCAATAATGGCATGTCGATTTCCCGCTGCAGCGGCCCCAGAGCCTGGAGCTTCTTGAGCAGTTCCCGGCCTCCGAGCACGAGGCTTCCAGGCCGCTCTGCCTTCAAGGCGCGAAACAGGCTCATTTCATCTTGAGGGTCGATCTCTCGATATCGGACCTCGATGTCCTTGTCCTTAATTAGCGCGTTGATTTCGTCCCGCATGGCCGAGGCTCGGTCGCGATCGGCCGCCGCAAGAAGGACCGTGATGCCGTTTGTTCCCGGCTGCGCCAATTGTTCCGCGGCGGCGAAACTGCGCCTTGCGGCCGCGGTTCCATCATAATAGACCACCAGCTTTACGTCGGGCGGCAGTCCCTGCTCGGAAACCAGAAGTACGGGAATGGCGCTGGTGACGACCTCGATCGCCGTGGATCCCAGGCGAACCCCAAAGGATCAGACTTGCGCAAAAAGGTTTGACAAACCGCCGCATTTTACGTTAAAGGCTTGGTTTCAGTTCGGCTCACAATCAGCTAATTCAAACCACCGGCAATCCCAATGATCACAAACCTATCTCGGACTTCCACGTTCACGTCGTCGCGCTGTCGGCGTGCCTGCAGGGCGAGGTCTCGCGCGCGCTCCAGGAGGAGGGCGTCGACCGCGCCGTTGGTGTCAGCGTTGCCGCGGGCGCGTGGACGCCGCGCCTGCTCGGCGAGTCGATGCGCCGCATCGATCCAAAGCGGGCCCGCGTGGTCCTCGACGATTACGGCCCAGGGCCCGCGCTCGAGCGGCATTTCAAGCAACTCAGGGAGTCGGGCGCGGAAGTGGTGCGCGCGACGAGAGCCGACGACCGCTACCTCGAGTGCCGCCTCGCCTCACTCGTCGCGAAACGCGAGCAGCAACAGGCGCTCGACGCCATTCGCCGCGACAAACGCTACGCCCTTGAGGGCCAGGAACTCGGCAGCGGCAATCCCGGTGACCCAAAGACGCTCGGGTGGCTTCGCGCCTGGCACCGCACCGGCCGCCCCTGGCCGCCGTTCCTCAAACGCTCGTTCCGCACCATCGAAGAGATCGACGGTTTGGCGGCGCCGCCCAAGCGCCGAACCGTGGAGTGAGTCGTCCCGTGCCTGTTGCCGAGCGGCCAAGACGGTTTCCGCAATTCCCTGCGTAGGGAATGCAATGCCTGAAGACGACACGCACGCAGCGAGAATCGCCGCAAGCAAACGGCGCATCGGCCCGCGGCTGCCGGCGATGTTCCGCTCCTTTGCCTTCCGCAACTTTCGCCTGTTTTTCGGCGGCCAGATCATCTCCCTCACCGGCACCTGGATGCAGACGATCGCGCAGGCCTGGCTCGTTTACCGCATGACCGGCTCTTCGTTTCTGCTCGGCGCGGTCGGTTTCGCCGGCCAGATTCCGGTGTTCCTGCTGGCGCCCGTGGGCGGTATCGTGGCCGACCGCTCGAACCGGCAGCGGGTCGTGATCGCGACGCAGGCCTCGATGATGCTGGAGGCATTTCTGCTCGCGTGGCTGACTCTCTCGGGCCGGATTCGCGTCTGGGAGATCATCGTGCTGGCCACGGCGCTTGGCGTTTCCAATGCGTTCGACATTCCGGCGCGCCAGGCGTTCCTGATCGAAATGGTCGACCGTGAAACGCTGATGAATGCCATCGCGCTGAACTCGTCGATGTTCAACGCGGCGCGCGTGGTGGGCCCGGCGGTCGCCGGGATCCTGGTCGCGGCGATCGGCGAGGGGTGGTGCTTCTTCGCCAACGCCGTCAGTTACATCGCGGTGATCGCCGGTCTGCTGATGATGCGGATCGAGGGCCGGTTCGAGCGCCAGGAGCGCGGCTCGGCGGTCGAAAGCGTGATCGAAGGTTTCCGGTTCGCCCGGCGAACCGCGCCGGTCTGGGCACTCCTGCTGCTCGTGGGAGTGGTGAGTCTGGTGGCGATGCCATACACGGTGCTGATGCCGATTTTCGCCGACCGGGTGCTGCACGGCGGCGCGCGGGGACTCGGCCTGCTCATGGGCGCGACCGGTATCGGGGCCCTCGCCGGGGCGCTGGTCCTGGCGGCGCGGACGCGTCTCGAGGGCCTGGGCCGCTGGGTGGCGATTTCGGCGGCGGCGTTTGGCGTGACGCTTCTGGCCTTTGCATTTTCGCGCTGGTTCTGGATCTCCTTCGTGGTGCTGGTTCCCGCCGGCTTCGCCATGATGCTCGAAATGGCCTGCACCAACACGCTGCTCCAGGCGATGTCGCCCGACCGGCTGCGGGGCCGCGTGATGGCGCTTTACTCGATGATGTTCATGGGACTGGCGCCGCTCGGCTCGCTCTTTGCCGGCAGTGTGGCCGACAGGATCGGCGTCGCGTGGACGGTGGCGATTGGCGGAATCGTCTGCATCGCATCGGCGGCGTGGTTGGCCCGGCGAATCCCCAGTCTGCGTGCCGAGGCGCGCCAGCTGATCGTCGCACAGCAGCTCGTTGGCGGCGAGCCTGCCGGGGCAACCGCCACGCCGCGCGCCACGCCCTGAATCCGGTACTGCAAGGATGGGGCGTCGGAGCAAACGCGAGGCATTTGCTGTTTGCCTACAGACTCGAAAGGTGGCCGGAGATGAGGGAATCCCTCGTTTTGCGACCCATTCCGCATATTTTGGCGGCCGGGACCGCGCAGGTGCATAATAGAAAACTGCCTGTTCTTCGCTTTTGACCGGCCCGAGACTTGGACTTCCTGTGGGGGAGTGGGGATGAAGATTGCGCTGGGTTCCGATCACGCCGGTTTCGACCTGAAGCAGGATTTGTTGGCGTATCTGCAAGGCCTCGGCCACACTGTTTCCGATCTCGGTGTCTACAACGACGAGCCGGCCGACTACCCTGACTACGCGGAAGCCGTCGGCCTCGCTGTCATCAAAAAGAGCGTCGACCGGGGCATCGTGATCTGCGGGAGCGGGGTGGGCGCGTCGGTGGCGGCGAACAAGATCCCCGGAATCCGGGCCGGGAATTGCCACGATACCTATTCGGCGCACCAGGGAGTCGAGCACGACGACATGAACGTGCTGGTTCTGGGCGCGCGCGTGATCGGAACCTACCTCGCGCGCGAGTTGGTGCAGAATTTTCTGAATGCCCAGTTCTCCGGGGAAGAAAGACACCGTCGGCGGCTCGAAAAGACGCTCGAGCTCGAAAAGCGCTACCTCGGAGGCAAACAACGGCCTTCGAAGGCCCCCCGCAAGGGCAAGCCATAGCCGCGGACTCCGCTTCCGCCCGGCTCGGCAATTTGATCACTGCTGCTCTGAAGGGAAATTCGGGCGGGGAAAGCTGGCGCCGCTTGGTTCCGTGATCGAACTTTTGTGCTCCGGGCGGCTGGGCTCCAGCATCCATATCACGAGGGGGAACCATGAATCCGCGAACGGGTACCGGTTCGAAGACGACGCAAGAGAATCCGGTGGCGGAATTGCGCCAGCAGGGCCAGTCGATCTGGCTCGACTACATCAGGCGCAGCCTGATCCAGAGCGGCGAGTTGAAGCGCCTCATGGACGAAAAAGGCGTCACCGGGATGACCAGCAATCCCACGATTTTCGATAAGGCCATCGGCGGCTCGAGCGATTACGACGAATCTCTCGCGGCGATGTTGAAGAAAGACGCCCGGACCGAGCCCGGCCTGCTGTTCGAGCATCTCGCGATCGAAGACATTCGCATGGCCACCGACGCGCTGCGTCCGGTATGGGAGCGCTGCAAGGGCGCCGACGGCTACGTGAGCCTCGAGGTCTCGCCCAAACTGGCGCATGAAACGCAGCAAAGCATCGACGAGGCGCGGCGGCTCTGGAAAGCGGTCGACCGGCCCAATCTGATGATCAAGATTCCCTCGACGCCGGAAGGCATTCCGGCCGTCGAAGTCCTGCTCGGCGAGGGCATCAACGTCAACATCACCCTGATGTTTTCCCTGGCGCACTACAACGCCGTGGCCCGCGCCTTCCTGAACGGCCTCGCCCGCTGCGCCAAGCCGGAGCGCATCGCCTCGGTCGCCTCCTTTTTCGTCAGCCGCGTCGATACCGCCGTTGACAACGCGCTCGAAAAGGTCGGCACGCCGGAAGCCCTCGGCCTGCGCGGAAAGATCGGCATCGCCAACAGCCGTCGCGTCTACCAGCGCTTTCGCGAGATTTTCCACGGCGACGCGTTCGCCGAATGGCGCCGCCGCGGCGTCCGCCCGCAGCGCGTCCTCTGGGCCAGCACCAGCACCAAGAATCCCGCCTATCCAGACCTTCTCTACGTCGAGGAAATGGTTGGCCCCGACACCGTCAACACCATGCCGCCCCAGACGCTCGACGCCTTCGTCGATCACGGCAAGGTGCGCGGCGCCACGATCGACCAGGATCCGAAGCAGGCCATCGCCGATCTCGATGCTCTCGAAAAGGTCGGCATTTCTCTCGACGCCATCACCGAACAGCTCCAGGTGGAGGGCGTTGCCTCCTTCGCCAAATCGTACGAGGACCTGATGGCGACCCTCGACCAGAAGCGCAAGAAGATCCTGGCCGGCGGCGTCGATCGCCAGTCGATTCAGCCCGGCGCGCTCTCCGGGGACGTCGAGAAGCGCCTCGCCGGATGGGAACAGGATGGATTCTCGCGGCGGTTCTGGGAGAAGGATTACACGCTCTGGTCTCCCCAGCCCGTGCCCGAAATCACCGACCGCATGGGCTGGCTGAAACTGCCCGAGACGATGCACGAAGACGTCGCCGACCTCATTGAATTCCGCGACCGGGTGCGCAAGGACGGCTTCACCCACGCCGTGCTGCTCGGCATGGGTGGTTCGAGCCTCGCGCCCGAGGTTTTCCAGAACACGTTCGACAACGCCCCCGGCTGCCCCGAGCTGATCACGCTCGACAGCACTCATCCGGCCGCCATCCGGGCCGTCGAGAAGCGGATCGACCTCAAGCACACGCTCTTCATCGTCTCGAGCAAATCCGGCACCACCACCGAGACGCTCTCTTTCTTCCGTTATTTCTGGAGCCGGCTCACCGGCGGCGACCGCGGCGCCCAATTCGTCGCCGTCACGGATCCCGAAACGCCGCTCGAAAAACTCGGCTCCGAACGCGGCTTTCTCCGCGTCTTCCGCGCCACGCCCGACGTTGGCGGCCGCTATTCCGCCCTCACCCATTTCGGCCTGGTGCCGGCGGCGGTGATCGGCGTCGATCTGGGCCATCTGCTCGATCACGCCTGGGAGATGAGCGAGGCGAGCGCCTCCGGCGTTCCCGCCACCGCAAATCCCGCGCTCGCTCTCGGCGCCCTGGTCGGCGAAGCCGCCCGCGCCGGCCGCGACAAGCTCACCTTCTCCTCCGGTCCTTCGATGACCGCGCTGCCCGTGTGGCTCGAGCAGTTGGTCGCCGAAAGCACCGGCAAGAACGGCCGCGGCATCCTGCCGGTCGCCGGCGAGCCGCTCGGCGATCCATCGGTTTACGGCGCCGACCGCATCTTCGCCGACTTCCGCCTGGGCAAGGAGACTGATGGCGACCCGAAACTCCAGGCGCTCGAAGCGGCTGGCCATCCGGTGGTCCGAATTCACCTCGAAGATCCTCTCGATATCGCCCAGGAATTCTTCCGCTGGGAAATCGCGGTTCCGGCCGCCGGCTCCATCCTCGGCATCAACCCGTTCAACCAGCCCGACGTTCAGCTGGCGAAAGAGCTGGCGCGGCAGGCGATGAAGGAAGGCGGCGGAAAACAGGCCCCGGCCGGCTCGGAGCCCGTCCGCGCCGAGGACCAGGCCGCGCTCGAGCAGGCTTTCACCGCCTGGCTCGGACAGGCGCACGCGGGCGACTACATCGCGCTGCAGGCCTATCTCGAGCCGCGCAAGGAAACCACGGCCGCGCTCGAATCGATCCGCTTGGCGCTGCGCGACCGCGCCAAACTCGCCACCACCGTCGGCTACGGCCCGCGTTTCCTGCATTCCACCGGCCAGCTTCACAAGGGAGGGCCGAACACCGGCCTTTTCCTGCAACTCGTCGATGATGCCGCGCCCGATCTCGACGTGCCGGAAACCGATTACACTTTTGGCGCGCTCATTCGCGCGCAGGCGCTCGGCGACTGGCAGGCACTCACACAGCGCGGCCGCCGCGTGCTGCGCGTCCACCTTGGCGGCGACGTCGCTGCCGCCCTCAAACGACTGGAGGCAATCGCCCGTGGCTGAACCGACAGCTTTATTCTTCGATATCGGCGGCGTGATCCTGACGAACGGCTGGGACCGGGGCGCGCGCCGCCGCGCCGTCGAAAAATTCGGCCTGGACGCCGAGGAGTTCGACAGCCGCCACGAAATGGTGGTGCACGCCTGGGAAATGGGCCAGATCACCCTCGATGAGTATCTCCGCCGCACGGTGTTCTATCGCCGCCGGGCGTTCACCCGCGACGAATTCGAATCGTTCCTTTTCAGCCAGTCGCACGAGGATGCCGAAGCGGTGGCCGCGGTCAAGCGCTACTGCGCCGCCAAACGGTGGCTGGTGGCCGCGCTCAACAACGAATCGTTCGAGCTGAACGAGTACCGCATCAAGAAGTTCAAGCTGCGGGAGCTGTTCTCGATCTTCCTCAGCTCCTGCTTCCTCGGCGTGCGCAAGCCCGACGAGAAGATCTACCATCTGGCGCTCGGCATCACCCAGCGGTCGCCGGCCGAATCGGTCTTCATCGACGACCGCGACATCAATCTGGAAGCCGCGGCGCGCATCGGCATGCGCACCGTCCACTACCAGAATCCGCAGCAACTGACGGCCGATCTCGCCCGCCTGGGCGTGCATCTGGATCGCAAAAAGGAATAAGGACTGAGGAAAGGAATCGCCGTGAATCAGTGGGTGAATCGACGTGATCTGTTCGTCATCGTGGGCGCATCCGGGGACCTGGCCAGTCGGAAGCTCCTGCCCGCGCTCTACCGGTTGTCGCATGACGTCCCCGCGGAGAAGCGCTTCCGCATCCTCGGCGTCGCCACCGACTCCGAACGGAACGACGAGGCCTTTCGTCAGAAAATTCTGAAGGAGGCCGACGAGCTGGCGGGTGTGAAGATCGATCCGAAGTGGGTGGAGGAGACGCTTTTCTACCAGACCATCGGCCACGGGGGACCGGATGACTACCACGCGCTCGCCGAGCGCGTCGCCGCGCTCGAAAAATCCGAGCAGCTCAGCGGCAACCGCGTCTTCTACCTGGCGCTGCCGCCGAGCGTTTTTCCGCCCGCCATCACGCGGCTCGGCGAAGCGGGCCTGAGCCACAGCGAGGGCTGGACACGCCTGGTGATCGAGAAGCCCTTCGGCCGCGACGCCGAATCGGCGGAATCGCTCAACCGTCTGGTGCACAAATATTTCGAGGAAAAACAGGTCTATCGCATCGATCACTACCTCGGCAAGGAGACGGTGCAGAACCTGTTGGTCTTCCGCTTCGCCAATTCGCTCTTCGAGCCGCTCTGGAATCGCGACCGCGTCGAATCGGTCGAGATCGTCGTCGCCGAGTCGCTCGGCATCGAGCACCGCGGCCGCTACTACGACACCGCCGGCGCGCTCCGCGACATGATCCAGAACCACCTCACGCAGCTCCTCACCCTCACCGCCATGGCGCCGCCCGCCACCTTCGAGGCCGCCGCCATCCAGCACGAGAAGGCGAAGGTCCTGAAATCGATCCGGCCGATCGGCCCGGGCGATGTCGTTTTCGGCCAGTACGCCCGCGGGGAAATCGGCGGCAAGCCGGTGCAGGGTTACCGTCAGGAGCCCGACGTTGCTCCGGATTCGCACACCGAGACGTTCGTCGCCATGCGCCTGCGCATCTCGAACTGGCGGTGGCAGGGCGTCCCGTTCTATCTGCGCACGGGCAAGCGGATGCCGAGCCGCATGAGCCGCATCGTGGTGAATTTCCGCTGCCCTCCCGTTTCGCTCTTCCAGCCGTTCGCCTGCTCCTCGCTGCACCCGAACGCGCTCATGATCAGCATTCAGCCCGGCGAAGGGTTCGATCTGCAATTCGAAGTGAAGTCCCCGGGCCTGCCCTTCCGCGTCGCCACGCAGAATCTGCATTTCCGCTACAGCGAGGCTTTCGCGCCCTCGCCCGAGGCCTACGAGACGCTGCTGCTCGACGTGCTGCTCGGCGACGCCACGCAGTTCGTTCGCGACGACTGGGTGGAGGCTTCCTGGCGGCTCTATACGCCGATCCTCGAATCCCCGCCGCCCATCGCCCTCTATCCGGCCGGAAGCTGGGGGCCGAAGGAAGCCGAGCGCCTCAGCCCCTCGCCCACTGTGGGGAGCCTGGCGGCGTCATGAGCTGGGAGACGAGCGTCTGGGAAGACCGCGAGGCGCTCAGCCGCGCCGCCGCGGCCGAACTGGCCCAGGTCGCTGCGAAAGCCGTCGAAGCCCATGGCCGTTTCGATCTCGCGCTTGCGGGCGGCAGCACGCCCCGCCGCCTCTACGAGATCCTTGCCTCGGAATATCGCGACCAGATCGACTGGGGCCGCACCCATCTGTTCTGGGGCGACGAGCGCTACGTCCCCCACAGCGATCCGCTGAGCAACTGCCGGATGGCGCGCAAGGCGCTCATCGGTCCGCTCGGCATCGCCCCGGCAAACGTCCATCCGATGCCCACCTCCTTCGCCGACCCCGACGAAGCCGCCCGGGCCTATGAACAGACCCTGCGCGCCCATTTCGGCGACGGGATGCCGCAGTTCGATCTTGTGCTCCTGGGAATGGGACCGGAGGGGCATACCGCCTCGCTTTTTCCGGGATCGAGCGCCCTCGAGGAAGAGAAGCGGTGGGTGCTGCCCGTCCACGTCGCCGCCGAGCCGCCCTTGCGGCTCACGCTCACCCTCGTCGTCCTCAACGCGGCACGCGAGGTCTTCTTTCTCGTCTCCGGCCCGGACAAGGGGGCGATCGTTCGTAAGATCCTCAGCTTGTCGCCGGAGGAGACGTCGCCTTTTCCCGCCGCGCGCGTGCGTCCGCAGGGGAGGGTGATTTGGTTTCTTGACCGCGCGGCGCAGGGGTGAGGGTTGCCGGCGCGGAGTATGGTTGAGGGGACGCGCCGTTAGCTTCATGGTGCGTGGTGGAAGCTTGGGGCGGGGGACCCCGCCCCTACGAACGTTCGCCGTGGTCCTGCGAACAATTCATCCTGTAACTAAATACATTTCACCCGGCTCATGCGGACAGTGCGTCCGCATGTGGCTGCGGTGATTACCCGCTTGTGATGGGCAGCAATCGGGGCTGCCGCACTTGGCGCCGCAGTGCCGCGAGCGCACGTTTGCTGAGAATCGTGCGGTGGGGCGAGACGCGGATATCGACTCTTCCACCCTGCGTGGAACTCGCATCGGCACTGGCTGCCCCCATTTGCGGACCGGAGGCGCCTCCCCCGGCGTCTCCCAGCGTGAAGATGACCTTGATCGTCGTCTCCACGGCCACGGGTCGGCCGTTCAGGAGTGTCGGCTCGTAGCGCCATTGGCGCACCGCGTCTATCGCGGCCTGTACGAGAAGCGGCGGGCCGGAAACGTAATGCAGCAACTCGACCGTCCCGTCATTCCCGATGATTGCCGACAGCACCACCGTGCCCTCGATATGAGCTTGGCGCGCGATCGAGGGATAAAACGGACGAACCATCCGGATCAGCTTGGCTGCCTCCACGTTTCCCCCAACCTGCTGTATTCGCGAAGGGCCAGCCGGTTGAGTTGCAGGAGGAGTCGGATTGGTTGACGGGAGAATCGAGGTCCACCGGCTGTCATTGCCGGCGCCCGGAATCGTCCCGAGAATGGGGACGGTTCCCGAGCCCGGACTGGATGAACGCGCGAACGAATCGTGGATGACGACCGCGTGCGGAGGAATGAACGCCGGGACCGTGACCATGGTCGCGCCCCGCGGCGGCGTTTGGGTTGTGGCCCGGGCCACGTTTGGCGCGGCGCTCGGTGGTGGAGGCGGCACGAGGATCGTTTCATGCCAGCCGGGAAGCCCCTGAACGTAAATCAAGGGAATGAGGAGCAGAACGGCCAGAACGGTCAATTCCCCGCCCAGGGAGAGCAGGAAGGTCCATCGTGTACGGGTGGGGCGACGTCCGGAGCCGGAGAGTGGCAGTTCGTTGAACATCGTATCCTCCTTCCGGCGGTCGCTTCCAGCCTTACCCCTTGCGGCTGCCGGAACTGGATGTCTGCCTAATGGCCCGAATTGTGGCCATATTTTACACCCGGGGAGGGAAGAGGGATCCCCTGCAAAATTACGGTGTGCCGTGGCGAGGCGGGCGACCGCAGGTGGCCCCTGCGAGGTTTGCAAGCTTAACTCCGCGCTAAGGTTATCGGTCGAAGGGGATGGTCCCGGGGTCTGGCACGTGCCGCTGCTTGCCGCGCTTTGCCGGCTTCAGGGTGAAAATCACCCTTATTGTTGTTTGCACCGCCACCGGCTGGCCGTTCAGGAGCGTCGGCTGGTAGCGCCATTTGCTCACGGCCTTCTGAACGGCGGGAACAAGCAGGACAGGACCGGAAATGTAGCGCAGTTCCACCACCGAGCCGTCCTTGGCGATCGTAGCCTCCAGCACCACCGTTCCCTGGACGTTCGATCTGCGTGCGGAGTCCGGATACTTCGGCCTGACCATATGAATCAGCTTGGCACCCTGCAAATCGCCGCCCACTCTTAGCGCGACGGGCCTGGAAGACGGGGCAGAAGAAGGCGGGCGGGGATTGCTGGAGGAAAGAATCGCGGCCAACCGGTTGTCGTCACTCAGGCCGGGAATCGCTCCGGGAACTTCCAGAGTCTCGGCGCTCTCGCC
>OFHK01000549.1_pt1:7500-10771 | contig 10771 bp, 7 predicted proteins | sample 1521951 | NCBI WGS metagenome assembly OFHK01 (sample SAMEA2468436, study PRJEB22500) | soil metagenome | biome: Glassland; feature: Farmland; material: Clay | place: Australia | collected 2013-01-31 | depth 0.55 m
CTATCGCGAGCAGAACTGGGCGCTCTATAGCGAATCCGAATTACAGGTCGTCCAGGCCGACGCGCAGTTCAAGCTGGCGCAGAACGACTTGGCGCTGCGCGTTGCCCGCGCCTACTTTGATGTGCTGATGGCGCAGGATGACGTGGAGCTTGCCGAGGCGCAGAAGGCTGCCATTTCCCAGCAACTGCAGCAGGCCAAGCGCAACTTCGAGGTCGGAACCGCCACCATCACCGATACGCACGAGGCGCAGTCGCGCTACGACCTGGTGAGCGCGCAGGAGATCGCCGCGCAAAGCAACCTCGAGATCAAGAAGCGCATGCTGCAGCAGCTTACCGGGGCAAGCCCGGACAACCTGCTTCGCCTGGGCGATGATTTCAAGCTGGAATTGCCCCAGCCCACCGGCATGGAAAAATGGGTCGACGCCGCCCAGCAGGGCAACCTGCAGATCGCGGCCGCGCAAGCAGGCGCGGAAATGGCCGACAAGGAAGTGGACCGCAATCGCGGGGGGAACTATCCCACCCTTGACCTGGTGGCGACATACAACAAGAACTACGCCAATGGCGGCACGTTCGGCATCGGCAGCCAGACCAGCATGAAGACGGTGGGCGTCCAGCTCAACGTGCCGATCTTCGAGGGTGGCGCCGGTCTTTCCCGCTGGCGCGAAGCCTCGGCCAACCGCGATCGCGCCCAGAGCGAACTGGTGAACACCGACCGCACGGTCGCACTTCAGACCCGCCAGGCCTATCTGGGTGTCGTCAACGGCATTGCGCAAGTCAAGGCACTGCAGGCTGCGCTTACCTCCAGCCAGAGCCTGCTGGATTCCACCAAGCTGGGGGAAGAGGTCGGCGTGCGCACCAACCTCGACGTGCTGAATGCGCAGCAGCAGCTCTATTCGACGCGCCGCGACCTTTACCAGGCGGAGTATAACTTCCTCATCAGCCAGTTGCAGTTGAAGGCTGCAGCAGGCGTGGTGGGCGAGGACGACGTCGCCGCCGTCAACCGTGCGTTGCACTCGTCCGCTCCGGCAACGCCGGCGGCTCCTGCGGCTCCTGCGACATCGAAGCCGCAACAGGCTCCCGTGCCGGCGCCGGCCTCTTCGGTCCCGGCCACGGCTCATCCTTAGCGCGGCAATTTTGAACATTCGGGCGTGGGCTTTATAATGCGCACGCTATGAAAAAAATCCTCATAACTGGCGGAGCCGGATTCATCGGCTCCGCGCTCATTCGCCACCTGATCGGCAACACCACGGATCAGGTGGTCAATGTCGACAAGCTGACCTACGCGGGTAATCTGCAATCTCTCGCGACGGTTGCCGACAATCCGCGTTATGCGTTCGAACATGTGGACATCTGCAATGCGGCGGAGATCGCGCGGGTCTTCCGAGAGCACCAGCCCGATGCGGTGATGCACCTCGCGGCGGAGTCGCATGTCGATCGCTCCATCAGCGGCCCGGCGGCGTTCATCGAAACCAATATTGTCGGCACCTACACCTTGCTGGAAGCCGCGCGCGCCTACTGGGATAGCACGGACGGCCCAAAAGAGGCCGGCTTCCGTTTCCACCACGTCTCCACCGACGAGGTGTACGGCTCGCTGGGCGAGAGCGGCTTTTTCAAAGAAGACACCGCCTACGAGCCGAACTCGCCCTATTCGGCGAGCAAGGCCTCGTCCGACCATCTGGTGCGCGCCTGGCATCACACCTATGGCCTGCCCGTGGTGACGACCAACTGCTCCAACAACTACGGCCCCTATCATTTCCCCGAAAAGCTCATTCCGCTGATGATCCTCAACGCGGTCAACGGCAAGCCCCTGCCGATCTACGGCAAGGGCGACAACATCCGTGACTGGCTCTACGTCGACGACCATGCGCGCGCCTTGCGGCTGGTGCTGGAAAAGGGCCGCGTCGGCGAAACCTACAACATTGGCGGCTGGAACGAAAAGACCAACCTCCAGGTCGTGCAGGCCATTTGCGCGATTCTCGACGAACTACATTCCGCGCGCAAGCCGCATGACCGCCTCATCACCTACGTTCCCGACCGTCCCGGCCACGACCAGCGCTATGCCATAGACGCCGGCAAGATAGAGCGCGAACTGGGCTGGAAGCCGCAGGAAACCTTCGAGACCGGTCTGCGCAAGACGGTGGAATGGTTCCTCGCAAACGAGGACTGGGTAAAGGGCGTCACCAGCGGCGACTATCAGAACTGGATCAACCAGAACTACGGCATGCGGGGAACAAAATGAAAGGCATAATTCTGGCGGGCGGCTCCGGTACGCGCCTGTATCCTGTGACGCAGCCGGTCTCGAAGCAGCTACTGCCGGTGTATGATAAGCCCATGGTGTACTACCCGCTGTCGGCCCTCATGCTGGCCGGCATCCGCGACATATTGATCATATCCACCCCGCAGGACACCCCGCGCTTCGAGCAGCTGCTGGGCGACGGCTCGCAGTGGGGCATGAATTTCTCCTACGCGGTGCAGCCCTCGCCTGACGGCCTCGCGCAGGCCTTCATCATCGGCGAAGACTTTATCGGCAACGACGGCTGCGCGCTCGTGCTGGGCGACAACATCTTCTACGGCAACGACTTCGAGCATCTGCTCGGCGCCGCGGCACATAAGCAGGCCGGCGGCACCGTGTTCGCCTACCACGTGCACGATCCAGAGCGCTACGGCGTGGTGGAATTCGATGCCGGTGGACGCGCCATCAGCCTGGCGGAAAAGCCGGTCAACCCCAAGTCGAACTATGCCGTGACCGGCCTGTATTTCTACGACAACGATGTGGTGGAGATCGCCAAGTCCATCAAACCCTCGGCACGCGGGGAACTGGAGATCACCACGGTCAACGAAATCTACCTGCAGCGCGGGCTGCTCGACGTCCAGGTCATGGGGCGGGGCTACGCCTGGCTGGATACCGGCACCCATGAATCGCTGCTCGAGGCCTCGCTGTTCATCCAGACCCTGGAAAAGCGCCAGGGCTTGAAGATCGCCTGCCCGGAGGAGATCGCCTACCGCATGGGCTTCATCACCCGCGCGCAGCTGGAGACGCTCGCCCAGCCGCTGCTCAAGAGCGGCTACGGCAACTACCTGCTGCAGCTGATCGGTGAGGAGCCGCACCGCTAGACAATCCGGGCAAACTCGCGCAGCCACTGGCGCAGCTCGTCGCGCACGCGCCGGAAGAGCGCCATCCGCTCGGCGTCTGTTCCATCCAGCGCCGCGGGATCGGCGAAGCTTTGGTGCAGCCGCCAGGCGGAGCCGAAAAATACCGGGCAGGATTCGCG
>OFHK01000550.1_pt1 | contig 10768 bp, 10 predicted proteins | sample 1521951 | NCBI WGS metagenome assembly OFHK01 (sample SAMEA2468436, study PRJEB22500) | soil metagenome | biome: Glassland; feature: Farmland; material: Clay | place: Australia | collected 2013-01-31 | depth 0.55 m
GGGGCCCGGGCGGCCCTTGTCCGGGGGGCTGGGGGGGTCGGGGGGTGCAGGGCCGACGAAGCACGGCGCGTGGGGGCGGCTTGGCCGGCCGGGGCGGGGGTTGTGCTGGTGGGGGGTCCGGGGGGCCCAGCCGGCGGGGGCCACCCGCCGCGAGGTTGACCTGCCGGCGAGCCCGGCGGGGCTGGTCGGGGAGATCGCGGCGGGGGCGCGGCAGGCCGGCCGCCCCGCCCGTGTGCACCTGAAGGTGGATACCGGCATGTCCCGGGGGGGTGCCACCGCCGCCGACTGGCCGGATGTGGTGGCAGCCGCCCGGGAGGCCGAAGCTGCCTCAGATATCCGGATTGTTGGCCTATGGTCCCATCTGGCCTGCGCGGACATGCCGGGGCATCCCTCGATCGGCATCCAGGTATCGGCGTTCCGGGAGGCGATCGCGCTGGCGGAACGGGCAGGTGCCAGACCGCAGGTGCGGCACCTTGCCAACACGCCGGCCACGCTGACGCTGCCCCAGACACGGTTCGATCTGGTCAGGACCGGCGGCGGGGTGTTCGGCCTGTCCACGCTGCCGGGGGGCCCACCCGGCTGGCTCCGCCCGGCGATGACGGTCAGATCGCGGCTCATCCAGGTCAAACAGGTGGGCCCGGCCACCGGCGTTTCCTACGGCCACCGGTACACCACCACCACCGGGCACAGCACGCTCGGACTGGTCCCGATGGGTTATGCAGATGGCGTGCCGCGGAGCGCGTTCGGCCAGGTGGAAGTCCAGGTCCGGGGCCGGCGCTGGCTGATCTCCGGCACCGTGTGCATGAACCAGTTCGTCGTCGACTTCGGTGCCGGCAGCGCCGCGGAGGAGGACGAGGTGGTGTTGTTCGGGCCGGGCGATGCGGGGGAGCCAACCGTTCAGGAATGGGCAGACGCCCTGGGAACGATCTCATATGAGATCGTGACCAGGTTCGGCGGGCGGACCCCAAGAAGCTACTTTGGAGTAGCATATGAACAAGATCCCGTGCATGCCGGTGCGGGCACCGAGGTGCCGGGGGCAATTCGGGCATCACCCGCATAGCGGCGCCGGTTCGCAGCGGCGTCGTCCCGCCAGGTCAGCAGCCTGTGCGGGGCCGCACCCGGAGGGCACGGAATGGGCAGGCAGCGGGAGGATGGATGGCCAGCTGGCGACGTATCTCCGGTGCAGCCGGACTGGTCGCTGGTGCCACGGCCGCGGGCGCTGGCGCGATCGTTGCTGCCGAGCGGATCGCGGTCGGGCGGCTACGCGGCCGACCTGACCCGGCGTCCACCGAACTGCTCGGGCAGCTGCGCGGGCGCGCCCTCACGGTGCTCACCGCGGACGGCGTCCCGCTGCATGTGGAGGTCAACGGGCCACCGACCGCGCAGGTCACCACGATCTTCTGTCACGGCTACACGCTGAACCAGGACTGCTGGCACTTCCAGCGCCGTGACATCAGCGGCCACCGGCTCGCCTTCTGGGACCAGCGTGACCACGGCCGGTCCGGGCGCTCGGAGTCCGGCGCGGCCAGCATCGACCAGCTCGGCGCCGATCTGAAGGCGGTCATCGACGCGGTCGCGCCGGGGGACGCCAAGGTTGTCCTGGTGGGTCACTCCATGGGCGGCATGACCATCATGGCGCTGGCCGAACAGCACCCGGACCTGTTCGGCACCAAGGTGGTCGGGGCCGTGCTGATCTCGACCGCCGCGCGCGGCCTGGACAGCGGCAGTCCCTGGATGCCGGCCCCGTTCAGGCCGGTGCTGAGCCGGGCGCTGCCGGGGGTGCTCAGCGGGGCGGCCAAGGGCAAGCGGGCCATCCTGGTGGAGCACAGCCGCCGGGTCACGGGTGATCTGGGTTTCCTCGGCACGCGTTTCCTGGGTTTCGGGGATGGGCAGGTCAGCCCGGCGGTGATCGGCTTCCTGGAGCGGATGATCAGCTCCACCCCGATCGAGGTGGTGGCGCGGTTCGGCCAGGCACTGCTGCTGTGTGACAAGCGGGCCTCGCTGGCAACGCTCGGCCAGGTGCCGGTGACCGTGCTGATCGGCGAGAAGGACCGCCTGATAGCGTCCCGGCTCGGGATCGAGCTGGCCATGGACATCCCGGGCTCGCATCTCATCTGGGTGCCGGGCGGCGGCCACGCGCTCATCCTGGAGCGCCCTGACCTGGTCAATGAGGCGATCACCAGCATTCTCTCCAGGGTGGGGGCCGACGGGGACCTGCCCCGGTCGGCGTGACCGGGCCGGGGCCGGGGGCCGCGGCGCACAAGCCGTCCCGCGCGGCGCCGCCAGCCGGGTGGCACGAGAAGGGCTGAACATCTGTGCGTGCGGAACTCACCGTTGCCACCGCCGGCGGCATGCGCGAGCTGGGCAGGCGGCTGGCCGCCACCTTGCGCGCTGGTGACCTGGTCGTGCTCACCGGCGCGCTGGGGGCGGGGAAGACCACCCTGGCCCAGGGGATCGGGGACGGCCTGCAGGTCCGTGGCCCGGTGACCTCGCCGACGTTCGTGATCGCGCGTGTCCACCCCTCGCTGACCGGCGGCCCGGCGCTGGTGCACGCCGACGCGTACCGCCTCGCCAGCCCCGCCGAAGTGGACGACCTGGACCTCGACGCCAGCCTGGACACCTCGGTGACGGTGGTCGAGTGGGGTGGCGGGCTGGTGGAAGGGCTCGCCGCGGACCGGCTGGAGATCACCATCGCCATGGGCACCCCAGCGGCCGGCGTTGCGGAGGCTACGGGCCGGGCGGGCGCTGGTACGGGCACAGCCGGTGCTGCGGAGGCTACGGGCGCAGCCGGCCTGCCGGCCCCGGGTGATGTGCCCGCGCCGGACAGCCAGCCGCGCAGGGTCCTGCTGGAAGGCTTCGGTGAGCGGTGGGAGAGGGCCGCCGATTCGGCGCGTATGGCCCTCGGCAGTGGCCCGCAGGCCTTATAGTTCGAGCGTCCCAACCGTGCCCGGCCGGCCTGCTGGATGATGGCTGCCCGGCAAGGGTGTTATGCGCCGTCATGCACGGTTCGATCCCTTCCCCGGAGGAGCACCGTGGCTCAGCAGGGGCCCCCTCCCCCTCGGTCTGGCCGGCTGCCCGAGTCCGGGCGCCCTCGCCGCGGCCGGTCCCACGACAACGTCAATGACGATGAGGAATACCCGCCGTGGGCTGGCCCCGGCATCACGCCGCGCTGGGCCGACCATGACGAGCGTGAGCGCCGGCGGCTGCGTGACCGGCCCTCCCAGGCCCCCGAACCGGTCATGACCGCCGACGAGGACGGCGGCCCACGGGGCAGGACGCGCGAGGCAGAGCCACCGGATGTCCCGCGGCGGACAGGCCCGCGGGGCCGCCAGGCGGCCGCGCGCGCCCGCCGTGCCCGCCACACGAAGTACATCTGGGGTGGCGCGCTGCTCGTGGTGCTGATCATTGCCGCGGGTGTCGTGTATGAATACCTGAATCAGCCCGCGCCCGCGCCAGTTACCAGCACACTGGTCACCACCTTCCAGCCCGGCGAATTCAGGACCGTCCCCAACGCCTGCTCGGCGGTGACGCCGGCGACACTGAATCAGTACCTGCCCGGCACGCGGCGCACGGTGGTCCCCAAGTCGCTGTACGGCAGCGCGCAGAGCCTGTGCGACTGGACGCTCGACGCCAGGCCCCGGTACCGGGTGCTCGAAGTAACCGTGCAGGCATACTCCCCCAGTGGGCTGGCCAGCGGCGACGGCAGCGCAACGTTCGCGGCCAAGGATGCCTACCAGCAGGCCAGCCAGCAGAAGGTGGACCCACCGAAGGCCACCCATATGCCCAAGGCGACGCTGAGCCAGCTGAGCGGGCTTGGCAACGCCGCCTTCGCAGCGCTGCAGGTGCCGTCGGCAGGCGGCGACGCCACCAACCTGATCACTGTGGTGGCACGGGATCACAATGTGCTGGTCACGGTGATCGCGGAGGGCCCCGCCCGGCACGCGGGCGGGTATTCCCCGGTGCCCGCGGCGCAACTCCAGGCGGCCGCGGTGGCGGCAGCCAGAAACGTCCTTGCCCACGTCCACTGACGTGCCCGGGGCCCACCAGCAGGCGGGAGCGGCCTGAGACCCCGGGCAGATGCCTTACGCCGGGCCACCGTGCTGCTTGCCCTTGACACCGCGACGCCCGCCGTGACCGCCGCCCTCCACGACGGGGAGCGCGTGCTGGCCGAGGCGGGCACCGTGGGCGCCCGGCGGCAGGGCGAACTGCTCGCTGCCTTCATCGGCAAGGTGCTGGCCGAGGCGGGAGCGGTCCCCGGGGACCTCACCGCGATCGTGGTCGGCGCCGGGCCCGGCCCCTACACGGGGCTGCGGGTGGGGCTGGTCACCGCGCAGGTGCTCGGCAGCGCGCTCGGCATCGAGGTCCACGGCGTGTGCACCCTGGATGTGATCGCCCGCGACGCGGTCACCGCGGCACGCGGACGGCAGTTCCTGGTGGCGACCGATGCCCGGCGCCGCGAGGTGTACTGGGCGCGTTACTCGGCGGCAGGTGCCCGGCTGTCCGGCCCGGGTGTGGCGGCCCCGGCATCGCTGCCGGCGGACCTGCCGGTGGCGGGCGAGGGTGCGGTCGCCTACCCCAGCCTGCCCGGCGAGCCGATCGAGCCCCGCTATCCGTCCGCCGCCACCCTCGCGACCCTGGCGGCGCAGCGGCTCGCGGCCGGTGAGCGCCTGCTCGCGCCGGAGCCGCTGTACCTGCGCCGCCCCGATGCCCGGGTACCCGGCCCGCCCAAACGGGTGACGCCGGCATGAGCGTGACCTTGCGGCCGATGGCCCGGGCCGACCTGCCCGACGTGGCCCGGGTGGAGATCGCGCTGTTCGGCGAGGATGCCTGGTCGGCGGACATGCTCGCCAGCGAGCTGGCGGGGGAGCCGAGTGGGCGCTACTACCTGGTTGCGGAGGAGAACGGCCTGCTCACCGGCTACGCCGGGCTGCTCGCCCCCGGGGGCGGCCAGGCTGACGTGCTCACGCTCGCGGTGGTCGAGGAGCGCTGGGGCGAGGGGATCGGTGCGGCATTGCTGGAGGGGCTGCTCGCCGAGGCCGGCCGGCGTGGATGCACGGAGGTCTTCCTGGAGGTCCGGGTAGACAACGATCGTGCGCAACGTCTGTACCGGCGGCATGGGTTCGCCGACTCCGGCCTGCGCCGCGGTTACTACCAGCCCGCTGGCGTGGACGCGCTGGTGATGCGCCGGGTGCTCGACCCAGCCGGGGAAGGCTGGCAGCGGCCGGCCGGAGGTGCTGGGTGAGCGCGCCCCTGGTCCTGGGTATCGAGACGTCCTGCGACGAGACCGGCGCCGGGCTGGTGCGGGGCCATGAACTGCTGGCGGACGCGATCGCCTCCAGCGTGGCCGAGCATGCGCGGTTCGGTGGCGTGGTGCCCGAGGTGGCCAGCAGGGCGCATCTGGAGGCGATGGTGCCAGCCGTGGACCGCGCGCTGGCCGTCGCCGGAGTGCGGCTGGCACAGCTGGACGCGATCGCGGTCACGGCCGGGCCGGGGCTGGCCGGGGCGCTGCAGGTCGGCGTCTGCGCGGCCAAGGCGTATGCGCTGGCCCTGGGCAAGCCGCTGTACGCCGTCAATCATCTCGCTGCGCACATCGCCGTCGACCAGCTGGAGCACGGCCCGCTGCCGCGGCCGGTGGTGGCGCTGCTGGTGTCGGGCGGCCACTCCTCGCTGCTGCTGGTGGACGACGTGGCGGACAAGGTGCTGCCGCTGGGCGCGACCATCGACGACGCCGCCGGCGAGGCCTACGACAAGGTGGCCAGGCTGCTGGGAATGCCTTTCCCCGGGGGGCCGCCGATCGACGCGGCTGCCCGGTCGGGGGATCCGGCCGCCATCGCGTTCCCGCGCGGGAAGTACCGCGACGCGACCTTCGACTTCTCCTTCTCCGGCCTGAAGACCTCGGTGGCCCGGTGGGTGGAGGCCAGGCAGCAGGCAGGGCTCGACGTGCCGGTGGCTGACGTCGCGGCCTCGTTTCAGGAAGCCGTCGCCGATGTGCTGACTGGCAAAGCGCTTGCCGCCTGCCGTGCGCATGGCGCCACGCATCTGATCATTGGCGGTGGGGTGGCGGCGAACTCACGGCTGCGGACGCTGGCCGCACAGCGTTGCGAGGCGGCCGGGATCAGGCTGCGGGTGCCCAGGCCCGGGCTGTGCACGGACAACGGCGCGATGGTGGCGGCGCTCGGCGCGGAACTGGCCGCCAGGGGCGCGCCCGCTTCCCCGCTGGACGTCCCGGCTGACTCGTCACTGCCAGTGACCAGCGTCCTGGTCGCCTGAGGCTGGCCGGAAGCCGCTGAAGTTGACGGAGCACGTTGACGGCGATACTGTTCAGAACTGGCACTCACTAAGGTAGAGTGCTAATGCGACGAGGCTGGTCTGGCACCCGCGACGACAGGCCGCCGCGGTCGCCCTCTCTTAGTCATTTTCAGCCCGCCTTTCCGGAGGGGGAGGTCAGATCGTGACGACCGCCACCAAGGTTGTTCTCAAGCCGCTCGAAGACCGTATCGTGGTCCGTACGCTCGAAGCCGAGCAGACCACCGCATCGGGTCTGGTGATCCCGGACACCGCCAAGGAGAAGCCCCAGGAGGGCGAGGTCCTTGCGGTTGGCCCGGGTCGCTTTGACGAAGCGGGCACCAAGCGTGTGCCCATGGATGTCAAGGTCGGCGACGTGGTGCTGTACAGCAAGTACGGCGGCACGGAAGTGAAGTACCACGGCGAGGAGTACCTCGTGCTCTCCGCCCGTGACGTGCTTGCCATCATCGAGAAGTAGCCAGCGGCTCATGCGGCGCGGGCGTCCCGTCAGGGAGCCATGTGCCGCGTGCCACACCGCCCCGGACGCCACCTTGGCGTCCGGGGCGGTGGCACGAGAGGTCGCCAGGACAGGTCTCGCCATACGTAATCAGAGGTGCTCATGAGCAAGATGCTGGAGTTCGACGAGGAAGCACGGCGCGCGCTGGAGCGCGGCGTGAACCGGCTCGCGGACGCCGTGAAGGTGACGCTGGGGCCGCGTGGCCGCAACGTCGTCATCGACAAGAAGTGGGGCGCTCCGACGATCACCAACGACGGGGTGACCGTCGCGCGGGAAGTCGAACTGGAGGAGCCGTACGAGAACCTCGGCGCCCAGCTTGCCAGGGAAGTCGCCACCAAGACCAACGATGTCGCCGGTGACGGGACCACCACCGCCACCGTGCTCGCGCAGGCGATGGTCCGTGAGGGCCGGCGCTCGGTGACCGCTGGGGCAAACCCGATGGCGCTCAAGCGCGGCATCGACGCCGCCGCGGCGGCGGTGTCGGATCTGCTGCTCAAGGCCGCCCGCGAGGTGGGAGAGCGGGAGGATATCGCGCACGTGGCGACGGTCTCCGCGCAGGACCGCCAGATCGGCGAGGTGATCGCGGAGGCGTTCGACAAGGTCGGCAAGGACGGTGTCATCACCGTCGAGGAAGCGCCGACCATGGGGCTGGAACTCGAGTTCACCGAGGGCATGCAGTTCGACAAGGGCTACATCTCCCCCTACTTCATCACCGACCAGGACCGGATGGAAGCGGTCCTGGAGGACGCCCACGTGCTCCTGCATGCAGGCAAGATCTCCTCGATGGCCGATTTTCTGCCGTTGCTGGAGAAGATCGCCCAGGCCAAGAGGCCGCTGGTGGTCATCGCCGAGGACGTCGAGGGCGAGGCGCTGTCCACCCTGGTCGTGAACAAGATCCGCGGTCTGCTCGCGGTCGTCGCGGTCAAGGCGCCCGGGTTCGGCGACCGCCGCAAGGCCATGCTGGCTGACATGGCGATCCTCACCGGTGGTGAGGTGGTCAGCGAGGAACTGGGTCTCAAGCTGGAAATGGTCGGGCTCGACACGCTGGGCAAGGCCCGCCGCATCGTGGTGACCAAGGACACCACCACGATCGTGGACGGGGCCGGCGACACCGAGGCGATCGCGGACCGGGTACGGCAGTTGCGGGCCGAGATCGAGAACACCGACTCCGACTGGGACCGCGAGAAGCTCCAGGAGCGGGTGGCCAAGCTGTCCGGCGGGGTCTGCGTCCTGCGGGTCGGGGCGGCCACCGAGGTCGAGCTGAAGGAGAAGAAGCACCGGCTGGAGGACGCCATCTCGGCGACCAGGGCGGCGATCGAAGAGGGCATCGTCGCCGGCGGCGGCAGTGCCCTGGTACACACCGGTATCGAGCTGGGCGATCTCGGCATGAAGGGGGACGAGGCGACCGGCGTCCAGGTCGTGCGCACCGCGCTGAACGCGCCCTGCTACTGGATCGCGCAGAACGCGGGCCAGGAAGGCTCGGTCGTGGTGGAGAAGGTAGCCGGCCTCGGCCGGGGCAAGGGCTTCAACGCGGCCACGCGGGAGTACGGCGACCTGGTGGCACAGGGCGTGATCGACCCGGTCAAGGTGACCCGCTCCGCGGTCCAGAACGCCGCCTCCATCGTCGGCATGCTGCTCACCACCGAGGTTCTCGTGGCCGATAAGCCGGAGAAGGAAGTGGCAAACGGCCAGGGCGGGCACGGGCACTCACACGGGGGGCACGGGCACGCGCACTGACCCCGCGGCACATCCGGGGCCGCCATAAATTACAGCGAGTAATCACTTGATTACTCGCTGTAATTTATGTATGGTGTAGAACTTGGGCGACACATCAATGTGACCTTTCCGTTGCCTGCCTGGATGAAGGCTCCCCCCGTTAACGTGGGCATCATGCAATCGTGACGGAGGGATGCTTCATCCGGTCGGTGGCGAGTGAGGGGTGGTCGCCGGACCGTGCCCAGGTGCCCGGCGAGCCCGGCTCGCAGGCATGGGCTGACGCGGGCGATCGCGGCGAGCCCCTGGCCCGCGCAACAGCAAACGGCAGAGCTGACGGTGCCGGCCTCCGCGATCTCACCAGCCGGGCCGTGCGCGGCCAGCCAGCCGCTATCGAGTCACTGCTGGAGCAGATCCGGCCGATGATCGTCAGGTACTGCCGTGCCCGGCTAGGGCGAATTGCCGGTCATTACCATGTCGCAGATGATGTGGCACAGGAAGTGTGCATCGCCGTCCTTTCCGCGCTTCCCCGGTATAGGGATATGGGCCGGCCTTTCGCGTCATTTGTGTTTGGAATTGCGTCGCACAAAGTGGCGGATGCCGTGCGTAACGCTGCCAGGCTGGCCGTGCCCACCGAAGATCTGCCCGATGGTCCCGATGAACAGCCCGGGCCGGAGGAGACGGTAGTGGCCTACCTCGAAGCCGAGCGGGCCAGGGCACTCCTCGCCCGGCTGCCCACCCACCTCCGTGAGCTGCTGATACTACGGGTTGTAACAGGACTGTCGGCGGAAGAGACGGGTAATGTACTGGGCATGTCGGCAGGGGCGGTTCGCGTCGCACAGCATCGCGCACTGGCCAGGCTCCGCGCACTCGCGGTCGAGGAGTCGATTGCGTGATCACGGGGCGCGGACCTGGAGCGCCGAGCGTGACACCGGACATGGTGTTTACGCTGCGTCCGGACGCCCGCAGCGAGCCCGGTGACCCGGCTTTTGATCTCGGCGCGATCCGGCGCTCCGAAGCAATCATCAACCTGCTCGGGGCCAGGCGCCTGCTGCGGCCGCGCGCGATCCATGATCCTGCGATCGTCCTGCTGAGCGTCCTCGCCTCCGATGTCGACTCCCATGAGAGCGGCGTTCCCGCCACCCTGGCCCGCTTCCGCGCGGCCAGGGTCGCCGCAGCGGTTGGGCGCACGACCCGCCCCGCGCCCAGCCCCGATCGCTCGATCCACCGTCCGGCCAGCCCCGCGTACGCGCTCGCGCCGGCCACACACCGCCGTCGCACCCGTCCCCCCCCGCGCCGCTCGTGCGCCGCCGCTCCGAGCCGCAGGACGTGTGGCTGCGCGTGTCGCCGGGCATCGTCTCCGATACGCACCCGAGCTTCCGGACGGGCGCGCTCGACAGCAAGTTCGGCGCGCCGCTCGCGACGGGCGACGCGCTCGCTCAGGCGCGCTCGATCGCCGCGACGAAGGGGCTCCGCCTCGTCGGCGTCCACGCCCACATCGGCACGGAGCTGCACGAGGCCGAGCGCTACCGCGAGCTCGCCGAGATGCTCGTCGCGTTCGCGCGCGAGCTGCGCGGGAGAGCCGAGGTCGAGCGCTTCGCGCTGCTGCTCCGCCGCCCGTCGCTGGTTCTTCTGCACCACCCGCTCGCGCTTGAGAAGCTGCTCCATGTCGTTCGGGGGGTCACCATCGCCTGCAGCCGTTGGCGGCAAGAGGTCCTGGTCGCGCAGGGCCAGCGCCGGTCGCGAGCGATCGAGGCGCCCGTCGAATACGGTCTTGTAGTGGTCGAACGACTTGGACGACTTGGGCGCCTCCGCGGCGACCAGCAGGTTCACAACGTCGGCCGCATCGTCCTCACGAATGGCTGCGACCCCACGGTGGATCACGATCCCGCTCTCGGCGTGCGGGCACGCGCCCGCCAGCACCTTCGGCCCGTAACCGGCGACGTAGAGCGGGATGAAGGTGACGTAGACGCCGAGGACAGTGAACCAGACCGCGAGCTCGCCCCAGCGGCGCCACCTGCCGCCCAGGCCCCGCACGGCACTCGCGCTCCTGGCCGAAGAGCGCGTGCGCGGTTTCCTGAGCGCGGCGCGCGTCGCGCATCTGGCAACCGCCGATCGCTCCGGCGCGCCGCATGCGGTACCGCTGTGCTTCTGGTTCGACGGGACGCGGTTTTACTTCGCGATCGACGACAAGCCGAAATCCGCCTCCGGCCTCAAGATCAAGCGCATGCGCAATATCGCTGCGAATCCCCG
>OFHK01000553.1_pt1 | contig 10706 bp, 9 predicted proteins | sample 1521951 | NCBI WGS metagenome assembly OFHK01 (sample SAMEA2468436, study PRJEB22500) | soil metagenome | biome: Glassland; feature: Farmland; material: Clay | place: Australia | collected 2013-01-31 | depth 0.55 m
CCGGTCGCCGCCACTTCTTGGGGACGCGTGCTTGAGCGTCCGGTTGCTCGCGGTGGGCACCGCCCGCGTCCGCGCGTGGGCGCGTGTTCCCCCCCTGGACCGGCTCCCGCGGGCCCGCCCCCGACCGCCCGGGGCCGCCGAGCCCGGCGCGCCACTTGTCGAGAACCTCCCTCGGGATTGCGTGCCGGCTGCACAGCTCCTCGTCGGTCGCGCCCGCCTCGGCTTCCCTGAGCACCGAGAGGATTCGCTCCTCGGCGAGGCGCGGCTCCTTCTTGCTCGCTTTCCTTGGACCGGCCGGCCGCGCGCCGGCCTTGCCCGCGCGTCGTTCAGCCATCGGATTGCCTGACCGGCACGACCGCCAGCTCGACCTCGTCGTAGCGCTTCAGGCGATAGATGATCACCGAGACGAGCCAGCTCGCGATGAACAGCGCGACGACGAAGATTATTCCGACCGGGCCGGATTTCTTGAGAATATCAACGGCTTCGGCATTGTCGTCGAGCTCCGCGACGTCCTCCGCTCCTTCGCCGACGACCGTGACGTCCGCGCGGCGACCCTGACCGCGGCGGCGGACCCGGCCGCCGTCCCCGGAGCATCGTCATCGGCGCCGAACCAGGACTTGCGCCATTTCGCCTCCGCGCCGGCGGCCGCGCCTGGGCGGCCGGCCGAGCCGTAGCCGTCCAGTCCAGCTTCGCCCGGGCCGTGCGGGCCATCTTCGGACGAGCCGAACATCAGTGCCTCGGCCAGTACCTCGTCGTCGGCCGAGCGGTTGGCCGGCACGCCCGCCTGGGCGGCCGGCTCCGTTCCCGGTGCGGCCGCCTGGCCGGGCCTGGCGGGGCGGCCGGCCGACCCGCGCGGAACCAGGCCGCCAAGCAACGGCGTGTCGTAAGGCTTGTGGTTCTCCCCGGCCTCGATCGCGCCGGTGCTCTTGCGCTTGCCAAGCCGCTGGTCCGGCGACTCGCCGAGCAACTCGTCGTCTTCCGCGTACTCCTGCGTGGCACCGAGCGAACCGCCCCGCAGCAAGAACATGACCTCGTGGAATCGTTCCGGCACCCGGTGCAGCGGCGTGCCGGTGATCACCAGCACGCCGAACGCCGCGAGCAGCGCGAGCAGCGGGATCGCCGCCCAGGTGGTGAGCAGCGCCTGCAACGGCGCGGAGATCGCCCAGCCGAGCAGCCCGCCCGAGGACTGCATCGCCGTGACCCCGTCCCGCGCGCCCGGGGACGGGCTGCCGAGCGCGATATGCACGATGCCGAGCGCGCCGAGCAGCAGCGCCGTCCAGCCGATCACCATCCGGCCGGTGTGGGCGTTCTTGTCCGGGTGCCGCAGCAGCCGGAAGGCGAGCAGCGCGAGCAGGACCGGGATCAGCCAGGAGCCCACCCCGAACGCGCCGCGGACGAACGCGGTCAGCGCCCTGCCGAGCGGAGAGCCGAGGTGCCACCAGGCGGTTCCCGCGGCGAAGATCGCGCCGGCCAGGACGGCGAGCCCGGCTCCGTCCCTGCGATGCGCCGGGTCAAGCCCGCGCGCGCTGGCTCCGAAGAGCCTGGCCACGTAGCCGACGCCGCCAGCCACCTCCATCCAGACGGCTGCAACGCCGGAGAGGACCCAGCCGGTCAGGATCAGGAACGGATTGCTCGACGCCCGCAGCCCGCCCGCGAGGCTGAGCCGCGGCTGGCTGGCCTTGCCGCGGCTGCGATAGTAAGGAGTCCCGCCCCGGCCGGCGCTCGCCCCGGCGCGACCGGAGGAGCCTCGGCCCGCGCCGTTCTTTGCTGTGCTGCTCTTTGCTGTGCTGCTCTTTGCTGTACTGCTCCGGGCCGTGCCGCCCTTGCCTGTCCCGGCACGGCCGGAGCTGCTCCCGGCGCCGGACCTTACCGACCCGCCCCCGGACCGGCCCGCAGATCCGGCCGGGCGAGTGCGCCCGGCGGTTCCGCCCGATGGGCGCGGCGCACCCTTGGGCGCACGAGTCGCCATGTTTCACACCGTAGCCAGCACGTCGGCCACTCCCAAGAACCCGGACCGGCGTGTCGCCCGCCTGGCCCGCGGGCCGGACGGTGCTAGCCGGGCGGGCCACCCCGGCATTGACGGGCGGCGGCGCGGGCGCATAGGGAACGGCGGGAGTGGGCGCCCCGCTCGGGATGGCCGGGTGCGGGGAGGGGCCGGCGGGGGCGCGGGGCGGGGGGCCGGCGTGGGGGGGGGGGGGGGGGCCCCTGCGGGACGGGTCGGCGTCGCGGGGCGGGAGGGAGGCGCGCGGGCGCGCGAGGGGCCCCGGGTGGGCGGCCGCCCCCCCCCGCGGGGGGGGGGGGGGGCCCCCCCCCCCCCGCCCCCCCCCCGCCGCCGCACCGGCCTGCTCATGATCGCCCAGCGTGCGGGCCTGCTCCGGGCCGGCGACCTCGCCGGCCTGCTCATCGTCCGCAAGTTCGGCCAGCACAGCTACCACCGGCACCAGCAGCCGGGCGCCGGCGAGCGCCGTCAGGGCCGCGTGCTCGCTCTCCTGACCAGCCGCGAACGCCGCGAGGGCAGCCGCCACCACGGGATCCGCATCGCCGTGATCGCCGGGATCTCCCATCCCGCCCGTGATCAAATCAGGCACGGCTCAACCCTAGCCGCAGCGTGACCGCGCTCCGGCAGCCCGCCCACGCCCCGGCCGCCGACGCCTGGCTGGGCCGGCTCCGCGGACTGCCATCAGCGCCGTGATCCCGGTCACGGCCACCGCCGGGAACATAACCGTTTCGTTCGGGGGTGCTGTCGTACGCGGGGACCGTAGCGCTCATTGTGATCGCCGATGCCGACCGGGTCCCGGACCTGGAAGTCCTGCGCAGTGCGCTGCGGCTGGAGCTGCCGGCCACGGCCTGGGGTGACGGCGTGGCCGGGTCCGCGACGCGAGCTCTGCCTGGGGCAACGCCCACGTCATGGCGCCGCGCGACCGGTCTCCCCGAGCGCTCACCCCAAGCAGGTTGAGGCGAAAATCCCCGTATGAGAGTCTTTTGAACTGCATCTCAGAGCCAACCCCGGGGGAATGAGTGACCCAGGCTGAACAGCCGCCCAGGACAATCGCGCCGGGATCGCCGCTGCTGAAAGTGATCCCTCCCCGCCTGGTCGAGCCCTACCTGACGGGTCAGCGATCGGTGATCGCCGGCTACGTCTACCACGCGGAGGACTGCGCGTTCAGTGACCCGGCCAGCTTCTACCATGCTCTGGCGCTGGGATACGAAGGTTCCGAGTTCAGCCCGGATAGGCCCGAGATCTGCGTGCTACGCTGGCGGGCACTTGATATGAGCGGGTCGCTGGTCCCCGTGCCACCGGCAAGCGGGGACAGACCAGCCAGCACAGTTCCCGAGTTCTATACCCTGCCGGTGCCGATCCCGGTGGGCACGGAGATGTACCGGATCAGTTCAGGTACCGAGGAATTCATTGCCCGCTACGACGGGCAGGTCTGGCTACGTCCCATGAGAGGGCTCTGAGCCATGCGATACCGGCTGATGGCAACCTACCGTGGAGTGCCCTACGAGGTGGGCGTGGGCCCATCGAACACGGACGTGGTCCTGTTCGCGGCCTGCCCGCCACCGGAGGAACTCGGCTTCGAGCCGGCCACCGGGCACTGGCGCAAGGCTGTCATCCGGGCGGAGATCGACGCGATGTGGGAATCGCGGCCGGTGGGTGTCTTCCGCGGCGAACCCTGCATCGTGCTGGACGACCTCGGTGAACGTCTGCACATCGCCTATCTCGGTACTGACGCCGACCGCGCCGCGCACCTCGGGTACTGGCAGGTGGACCGGGGAGTCTTCGAACTGCTCACGGCGCGCGAGGAAGTGACCGGTCTCACCGAGGAACGGGTGGACAGGCCACTGCGCTGGACCGAGCATGCCGCGGGTGCCGCGGCGGCGCCTGCCTACCCCTATGGCACGGCACCGTGGCCGGTCATAGCGGCCGCCAGTGCCCCGCCACCTCCCAGTCCTCCGCCGCCCCTCAGCGCCCCGCCGGCCGACGACGCCCTCGATCCCCCTGCGGCTGCTGGTAAATGGCCCGACGCCGCTCCGGCGGGAATCCACCCCCCCGACGCCGCTCCGGCGGGAATCCACCCCGCTGCCACCCCCAGCGGGGACATCCCCTCGTTCCCGAACGGGACCAGCCCCCAGGCCGGGCCGGGGCAACCCGGACCTGCCAGCCAAGCAGACAGCATCCCCGCTGGCGCAGGCCCCGCTGCGGACCTTGGCGGCCGGGCCGGCCGCCGGCAGCGGGTGCCCACCCGGGAGATCTTCTGCGAACTCGCCGACCTGGCATCCATCCCGCGAAGCGCCTATGCGCTCGAAACCGAGATCGACGGGGCCATGTGCCTGCTCCCGATGCCGGAGGGTTTCGAGGTCTTCATCGCGGCCGACGGGGCACGGCATGAGGTTCGCTCCTTCGCCGACGAAGAAGCGGCCTACTTCTACATGTTTGGCGTGCTGGCGGCCGAAGCCATCCGGAATGGCTCACTCGCTCCCACCGTGGGTGCCGCCCACCTGCCGGGAGCTGGAATCTGACGTCCGGGCAACGGCGCCGCACCGCCGGTGCAGCGGCACCGCACCCAGTTGACCCAGGTCACGGTTCTGGGGGCCTGGCCCCATCCGGCGCCCAGGCGGGCGCAGCCGGAGGATTCTCAGCCCTGCCAGCCGTCTCAGGGCAGCCCTCCGGCAGGCCGGGATGCCCCGCCGGAGGGGGCGGATCACCCGCCGAAGATCCTTCCGATGAGTGCCTGCTTGATGAACTTCGCCCGCATGTGCGGCAAGGCCAGCTATCGTGCAATAGCCGGCGGGGCTGACGGTCCCCCGCTCCCCAAGCAGCCCCGCCGGCCCTTTCCCAGGCCCCGCGAACGGCCAACGGCCGCAATGTCCGAGCGACGGGGCCGGCTTATACCACCGGGGTGGCCCGCCGGGACAATAGTTATATGGCCACTGCGCACGCTGCCCCCCGGGCCCCGGTGATGCCTGCCCGGGCCTGGGCCGTTCGGAGCCTGGCCGCCTGGACCCCAGTTGCGAGGGCAGAACGGGGCGGGCGGCCATGGTCCCGGTAACCGGGAGTCAGTACCAGATCGATGCGGGAGATTACTCGGCGGTAATCACCGAACTCGGAGCTGGCCTACGTGAATTGCGTCACAGTGGGCGGCCGGTGGTAGCCGGCTATCAGCCGGACGAACTACCCCCGGGCGCGGCCGGGCAGTTGCTCGCCCCATGGCCGAACCGGATCGACGGTGGCCGCTACACCGTGGCGGGTACCGGTCACCAGCTGGACCTGAGCGAGCCCGCCCGGGGCAACGCGATCCACGGCCTGACCAGGTGGGCACCATGGGCGCTCATCCAGCAGGTGCCCGATACGGTGCTGCTGCGGGTGGAGGTACTCGGGCGGGCGGGATATCCGTTCTGCCTGGAAATCGACGCCGAGTATCACCTCGGTGCCGAGGAGGGCTTGCGGGCGACCGTGACCGCCCGCAACACCGGCACCCGGCCGGCCCCGTACGGCACGGGCTCACACCCCTACCTGACCACCGGTACGGCGACCGTGGATGAGTGCACGCTGACGCTCCCGGCGGCCCGCTGGCTGCCCGCGGATGAGCGCGGCATCCCGGCGGGCGCGGCCCAGGACGTGACGGGGACGGACGCTGATTTCCGCACCGCCCACCCGATCGGGGCCATTCAGCTCGATCACGCGCTCACCGGGCTTGCCCGGGATGGGCACGGCCGCGCCTGGGCCCGCCTGGCCGGCCAGCGGACCGAGATCGCGCTGTGGGCGGACCAGAGCTACCCGTGGCTTCAGGTGTTCACGGGCGACACGCTGGACGTCGGCCGCCGCCGCCGCGCCGTCGCGATCGAACCCATGACCTGTCCGCCAAACGCCTTCGCCACCGGTACCGACCTGATCATGCTGGACCCCGGTGACAGCGTGATCAGCAACTGGGGTATCCAGGTGTCCGTACGGCCTGCCCCGGCGGGCTAGCCGGGCTGGCCGCGCCGTGCCCGGCGTGGGCATCCCGACCAGCGGGCAGGTTCTGCCCAGCCAGGATCCCGCCGACCCGGGCCAGGTCGCCGGGGGTGTCAACATCATCGGCCCGGCCGGTGTCGCCACACTCCACCGCAACCACCAGATCGGGGTGTGCGCGCAGGTAGGGCCGGGCGCCGACATCGCCGGCCGCCAGTGCCAGCACGCCCGCCCAGTGGTCCCGTGCGAGCAGGACCGGGTTTCGTGGCTCACCGTTGTAGGTGGCCACCGCGATCTGCGCCCCGTCCAGGTATGCGGCGATCAGCCGCTGAACGGCGCTGGAACCGACCAGCGGCTGGTCCACCAGGGCGATCACCGCGGCGTCACAACTGCCGGGGAGGGCGGACAGGCCAGCCGCCAGGGACGAGGCCATGCCGGACCGCCAGTCCGGGTTGTGCACTGTGATCACGCCCAGCAGCGGCACGTCCACGGCACCGGTCACCACCACCACCGGCGAAGTTCCGCCCTCACGCAGCAGGGCCACCCCGCGGTCGACGAGCCGCACGCCGCCGAGTTCGATCAGCGCCTTGGGGCCTCCCAGCCGGGTGCCCTGGCCCGCGGCGAGCAGCACGCCGGCAACCTGTCGTGTCACGACTGCCAAGCGTACGGTGACGGGCGCTTTCGCACACCCGGGTAATGACGGACTGAATGATCAGCCGTGGTGGATACGGCCGCCGGTGTCGGTCAGCGGCTTCCCGGATCCGCCCCAGCGCAGCTGGATCAGCTCCGCCGCGACCGACACCGCCGTCCCCTCCGCCGTCCCTGCGCCCCGGTCCCGCCCCAACGGGGACCCCAACCCGGCCAGGTCGTCCTCGGAAACCCCCCCCCGCCCCGACCAGGCCCACACGCCAACACGCGTCAGCCACCCTGCCACCGACCCGATGTACCCGGCCGGAGTGCGCAGCGCGACCTCCAGCAGTGGCACATCGAACTTGGGGTCGTGGGTGAGAACGCAGATGACGGTGCGCTGGTCCACCGGGGTGCTGGCCAGGTACCGGTGCGGCCACTCGACGACGACCTCATCGGCGTCGGGGAACCGGGCCCGGGTGGCGAAGATCGGCCGGGCATCGCAGACCGTGACGTGATACCCGAGGAATTTGCCCGCCCTGGCCACCGCCGCGGCGAAGTCGATCGCGCCGAAGACCAGCATCCGGGGCGGCGGTGCGAACGAGTGAACGAACACCGCCAGGTCGTCAAGCCGCCGTTCGCCGTGGGCGCCGTAGTGCCGCACCCCGGTCAGGCCCTGGGCCAGCATGCCGCGCGCGTCATCATCAACGGCCTCGTCCAGCCGGTCACCAGCGCCCAGTGTGCCGACGGCCCTGTCATCAGCCGCCCAGATCACCCGCCGCGCTCCGACCTGCCCCGGGCCTTCGATCACGGTGGCGACCGCCAGCGGCACCCCGGCCCGGATGGCGGCGGCGACCTCGCCGAATTCGGGGAAAAGCTCGGCGCTCACCGGCTCCACGAAGACGTGCAGGATGCCGCCACAGGTCAGCCCGACCGAGAATGCCGTGTCGTCGCTGACGCCGTAGATCTCCAGCCGGGCCTGGCCGGTCTGGCACACCTCCTGGGCGACCTCGTAGACAGCCCCTTCCACGCAGCCACCGGAGACGCTGCCGGTCACCTCACCGTCGGGCGCGACGGCCATCGCCGCGCCTGGTTCCCGGGGCGCGCTGCTGAACGTGCGCACCACGGTCGCCAGGCCGAACGTGCCGCCCGCGTCCCACCACTTGGTGATCGGATCCAGGATGTCGCGCACGGCGGTCTCCTCACAGCTCTCGCAGGTGGCCGCGGGCCCGGCGGGGCCGCTTCCCGGCATGCCCCCACAGTACGTCCCAAAACGCCCCGCACCACAGTCCGCCGGAGCCGGGGGCACAGCCGGGCTCCAGCCGGGATCTCACTCGACGATCTTCGAGATCGGCAGTTCCAGGATGTCCCTGGCCCCCGCTGCCTTCAGGGCCGGGATCAAGGTGTTGACGCCCCGTTTGGGGACCACGGTCTCCACCGCGTTCATGTCGCCGCGCGCCAGCGCGGTGACGGTAGGCGAGGACATGGCGGGAAGCATCTTGGCGACCGCCTGCAGCCGGGCGGTGGGCACATTGAGCTTGAGCAGCACGTTGCCGCGGGCCCGGATCGCCCCCTGCAGCAGCAGCGCGATGTCCTCCATGGCCGCGCGCTTGTCCGGATCGGCATAGGCCTCGGTGTTGGCCACCAGTTCGGTATAGCTGGTGAGTAGCGTGTCCAGGATGCGCAGGCCGTTGCGCCGCAGCGAGGAGCCGGTCTCGGTGAGGTCGACGATCGCGTCCACGATGTCGGGCACCTTCGCCTCGGTGGCGCCGTGCGAGGGGATCACCATCGCCTTTACCCCATTCGCCTCCAGGTACCGGCTGGTCGTGGCGGGCAGTTCGGTGGAGATCCGGACCCCTTCCGGCAGGTCGGTGACCGAGCGCCAGGGCGCGCCCTCGGGCACGGCCAGCACCACCCGGACCGGATCGGCGGTTGCCTTGGAGTACTTCAGCTCGCCGAGGGAGGCGACCTCCGCACCCGTTTCGGTGATCCAGTCCCGGCCGGTGATACCGAGGTCGAACAGCCCCCGCTCGATGTAGGAGGGAATCTCCTGCGGCCGCAGGAAGCGCACCCGGTCGATCCGCGGGTCATCGATGGACGCGTGGTAGTCGCGGTCGGATGAGCGGCGGACGGTCAGGTCCGCCGCGTCGAACAGCTCAAGAGTGGCCCGCTCCAGCGAGCCCTTAGGGAGAACCAGGGAAAGCACAGCCATCAGCCTTTCATCGAGGGTAACCGCGGCGCTGCCATGACGCCGCACCAGATCGGACCGCGGGTGCCGGGCAGGACTGCCGCCCGCCCGGGATCAATGTCGCGGCTGGTCCGGGCCCTCCGAGGCCGCGTCGCCGGAGGTTCCCCCGCGGCGCAGCGAGCGGAGAACGAGCGCGGTGTCGAGTGCCGCCACGACCGCCTCCCATCCCTTGTCCTCGATACTGCCTTCCAGCCCGCAGCGGGCACGGGCCTGCTCCAGGGTGTCACATGTCAGCACCCCATTGCCAATCGGTGTCCGGGCGTCGAGCGCTGCCCGGGACAGCCCGTAGGTGACGGCGTCGCACACGTACTCGAAGTGGGGTGTACCGCCACGGATCACCGCGCCGAGGCAGGCGACCGCGTCGTGGTGGACGGCCAGTTCGGCCGCCACCACCGCAAGCTCGGCCGCACCAGTCACCCGGATCACGGGCGGGTCGTCGATCCCGCAGGCCTTGGCCGCAGCCACGGCACGCTCCACCAGGCTATCGGTGATCTCCGCATGCCAGCGGGTCACCGCGATGGCCAGCGTGAGCCCAGCGGCGTCCACCGGGCCGGTACCGGGCCGGCCGCTCCCGCTCATCGCACTTCCGCCGCAATCCCGGCCGCGCCCGTGGTGTGGCTGGCGGCCGGCGTGTAACCGGCGCCTGGGGCGTGGGCCGCGCCCAGGGCGGGAAGCCCGTCGATCTGGTGGCCGAGCCGGTCCCGTTTGGCCATCAGGTAGCGCAGGTTCTCGCGGGTGGGTGCGACGGGAAGCGCCTCCCGGCCGGTCACCTCGACCCCGAACCCGGAAAGGCCACGCACCTTGGCGGGATTGTTGGTGAGCAGCCGGACCGAGCGTACGCCGAGGTCAGCCAGTATCTGCGCGCCGGTGGAGTACTCGCGGGCATCGGCGGGCAGGCCCAGTTCCAGGTTGGCGTCGACGGTGTCCACGCCACCGTCCTGCAGATGGTAGGCCCGCAGCTTGCTGAGCAGGCCGATCCCGCGGCCCTCGTGCCCGCGCAGATATAGCACAACACCACGGCCCTCAGCGGCGACGGCTGCCATCGCGGCATCGAGCTGGGCGCCGCAATCGCAGCGCCGTGAGCCGAGCACGTCCCCGGTCAGGCACTCCGAATGCACCCGGACCAGGACCCGTTCGCCATCACCGAGATCACCCATGACCAGCGCTACATGCTCGGTGCCGTCCACAGAGTTCAGGTAGCCAAGGGCGCGCCAGTCACCGTGGGCGTTCGGCAGCCTGGTCTCGACCACCCGGCGGACCATCTGCTCGGAGTGCCGCCGGTACTCGATGAGCTGGGCGATCGAGATCAGGACGAGCCCATGGGTGTCCGCGAACTGCCGCAGTGCGGGCAGCCGGGCCATGGTGCCGTCGTCGTTGACCACCTCGGCCAGCACGCCGGCCGGGCTGAGCCCGGCCAGCCGGGCCAGGTCCACCGCCGCCTCCGTGTGCCCGGGGCGGCGCAGGACACCGCCCTCCATGTAGCGAAGCGGGAAGATGTGCCCGGGCCTGACCAGTTCGTAGGACTCGGTGGCCGAGTCCACCAGCACCCGTACCGTCCTCGCCCGGTCAGCGGCTGAGATGCCGGTGGTGACCCCGTCCCTGGCGTCCACGCTGACGGTGAAGGCCGTCCGCATGCGCTCGGTGTTCTGGGCGGTCATCAACGGCAGCTGGAGCCGGTCCAGGTCCTCCCCGGGAAGCGGGACGCAGATCACCCCGCTTGTGTGCCGGATCATGAAGGCCATCAGTTCGGGCGTCATCTTGCTGGCGGCCACGATGATGTCGCCCTCGTTCTCCCGGTCCGCGTCGTCGACAACGAGCACCGGCCGGCCGGCCGCGATCTCGGCAATGGCCCGTTCCACGCTGTCCAGCGGGATGGAT
>OFHK01000554.1_pt1 | contig 10696 bp, 11 predicted proteins | sample 1521951 | NCBI WGS metagenome assembly OFHK01 (sample SAMEA2468436, study PRJEB22500) | soil metagenome | biome: Glassland; feature: Farmland; material: Clay | place: Australia | collected 2013-01-31 | depth 0.55 m
CAGACTCTCGAGCGCGTCCCGCCCGCGCGCGCGCCCGTGGCGGAGCACATGGGGGCCGCGCGTAGCCCGCTCGCGGAGACCCCCGTGGTCGAAGTACAGCCCAGCGTCGCCTCCTCGGACCTCGGCAAGGAGATCGACCTGAACGCAATCGCGATCTCCCTCGGCCTGGAGAAGGTCGAGTACGAGCCGGAGCAGTTCCCCGGGCTCGTCTACCGCATCGACAAGCCCAAGGTCGTGGTCCTCCTGTTCGGGAGCGGCAAGCTCGTCTGCACGGGCGCCCGCAAGCCCTCCGACGTCGAGGAGGCCGTCGAGAAGATCACGGTCGAGCTGAAGGCCGCCGGCCTGCTGCGCTGAAGCGCGGGCGCCCTCCGCGGTAGCGACGCGTCGTTGCGCCGTGTGCGCGTACATGCGAACGCTTTATCCCGCGGCGGGGCTTGGGACGGCCTGAGGGAAAGCCCGGATGGCCCGCCGCCTCCCGATCTTCGACAACCACATCCACTTCCGCCCCGAGTTCCTCGGCGTCGAGGGTGCGAAGCAGTTCGAGAAGGCCGGCGGCACGGCCCTCCTCCTGACGCATTCCCCGTACGAGGACATCCCCATCAACCGCGGATCCGACTACGACAAGGCGTTCCGCAAGACCCTCGCGATGGCCGACGCCATCCGCGCGGCGACCAAGCTGCAGGTCTTCGTCGCGCTCGGGCCGTATCCGGTCGAGTGCCTCCACCTGAAGGAGGTCCAGGGGCTCGAGGCCGCGGTGGCCGCGATGCGCCAGGGCCTCGACCTGGCCGCGCGGTACATCGCCCAGGGGAAGGCCGTGGCCATCGGCGAGATCGGGCGGCCGCACTTCCCCGTCGGCCCGGAGATCGTCAAGGCGTGCAACGAGGCGATGGAGTACGCCATGGTGACGGCGAAGCGCCTCGGCTGCGCGGTCGTCCTGCACACGGAGGACCCCACGCCGGAGCCGTTCGCCGAGCTCGCGGCGATCGCCGCGAGGGCGGGCCTCGACCGGAACCGCGTCGTGAAGCACCACTCCACGCCCCTCACCCGGCCGGAGGACACGCACGGCCTCGTGCCGTCCATCCTCGCGAAGGAGGTCCTCGTGGCGGAGGCGCTGAAGGGCGGCACGAACTTCATGCTCGAGACCGATTATATCGACGACCCGCAGCGGCCCGGGGCCGTGCTCGGCCCTGCGACGGTCCCGAAGAAGACCCGCGCGTGGATCGAGAAGAACGTGATGACGGAGGAGCAGGCCTGGGTCGTCCACAAGGACGTGCCCGAGCGCACGTACCACATCCAGATCTCGTGATGCGCCGGGGTCCGGCCGAGGACCATCGGACGAGGCTTCGGAGGGAGTCGCGTGGGAATGCGGCTTCCTGAAATACCGCGCGGGCTTAGTGCCCCCCAGCCTTGAAGGAATCGCATGGCGACGTTCGTCCTAGTGCCGGGAGCATGGTTGGGAGCGTGGGCTTGGAAGCGGGTGGTCCCGACGCTCGAGAAGGAAGGTCACTCGGCCTACCCGGTGACCCTGACCGGGGAAGGCGAGCGGGTCCATCTGGCCTCGGATCGCGTCGGGATGGAGACGGCGATCCAGGACGTCCTGAACGTGATCAGGTTCAACGACCTTGACGACCTCGTGCTGGTGGGCCACAGCTTCGCCGGCAAGGTCGCGGCCGCCGTGGCCGACCGTGCCGCCGACCACGTGCGCAGAGTCCTTTATCTCGACGGGTTCGTCCCCGACAAGGTCCGGACCGCACAGGGAGGGTTCCCGGACGAATTCCCGGTCCAGGGATCGGTGGTCCCCCTTCCCATGGACTTCCTGGACGCGGTCGGGAAAGATGTCCAGGGGGCCGACCGCGCGTGGTTCACCTCCATGGCCACCCCCGTGCCGGTCCGCTACTTCCGCGACCCGATCACCCTCTCCGCCAGGTTCGACGACGTGAAGAGCTCGTATGTCTACTGCACCGGCGGCGACACGCTCTCCTGGTATCTGTCGCAGTCTCCGGGCCGCAGTGCGGACGAGGTGCTGAAGGCGAAGCTCGATGGACCGTACCGAATCATCGAATCCGGCCACTGGCCGATGATCACGAAGCCCAAGGAGCTCGCCGAGGCGATGCTCGCCCTGGCGGGCGGTCCCTAGCCGCAGGTTGCAGCCGCCGCATCTCCCACCGGACTATCGCCGGATCTCGAACCCGCGGAACTCCCCGGTCGAGGCCGACCATGCCACGTCCACGGACGTCACGCGTGCCGCGGGCTGGGAGCTGCGGTTCCACTCGATGCAATCCTCGATGAGCGAACGCTCGCCCTCGAACACCGCCTCGACGGCCCCGCCCGGTAGGTTGCGCACGTACCCGTCCAGACCGAGGCTCTCCGCCTTCTCCTGGCAATGGGCGCGGAAGTACACACCTTGGACGCGGCCATGGAAGAGGACCGTGGCGCGGACGCGCATCGGGACACGAACCGCGGTTTTCCAAATAAGGTTATTATAGCGCGACCCGCTACGGACGTCTCCCGCAGGGGATTTTGCCATGGCGCGTGAAAAGGTCCAAGACCTCGCGGTTTCCGACTTCGCGACGACGGAGGTTGTGTGGGCGGCGCCCGACGATGAACTCGGTGACGTCCTCGGGAAGATGAAGGAGCACGATGTGCACGAGATCCCCGTGGGTCGCAAGGGGAAGCTCGAAGGCGTCGTGACCCTCCGCGAGCTCATGAAGCGCAAGAACCTGCCGCCCTCGACGAAGGTCACCACAGTGGCCGTGAGGGCTCCGGAGATCAAGCCGGACACGAAGCTCCCTGCGGCCGCGGAGCAGCTCATCACGACCGGATTCCGCGCTCTCCCGGTGCTCAAGGGCAAGAAGCTCGTGGGCATCATCTCCCGCACGGACCTGACGCGAGCCCTCGTCGAGACGGACGCGCTCCGGGGCCTCCTGATCCGCGACTTCATGACCCCGAACCCCCAGGCCGTCGCCGAGAACGACACGATCGAGCGCGCGGTGCACCTGATGCAGTCCCTCGGGGAACGGTCCCTGCCGGTCGTCGACAAGAACCGCCACCTGAAGGGCGCCATCGGCATGAAGGACGTCACCGACGTCTTCGCGCGCCCGAAGATGCGCCAGCGGTACGGCGAGCGCGCGGGGACGGAAGCCAAGGTTGAGCTCGAGGTGAAGAGCGTCATGCACTCCCCTGCCGTCACGATGGGAATCGACGGGGACCTCGCCCACGCGGCCCAGCTCATGATCAAGCAGGACGTCTCCAGCATCATCATCACGGACAAGGACGAGCCCACGGGCATCGTGACGAAGCTCGACCTGATGCACTTCCTCGCAGGACTCCAGGAGCGCGAGCAGCTCTTCGTGGAGATCAGCGGCCTCGAGGACGAGCCCGCGGAGACCTACGACACGATCTACGACGCCGTGCAGAAGGAGATGCGCCGGATTGCGCAGCTGGTCACGCCGAAGACGCTGTCGCTCCACGTGCAGAAGTACAAGCCGGACGGGGACCGATGGAAGTACTCGATCCGCTGCCGGTTCCAGACGACCCACCGGATGTACTACGCGAACCATTTCGACTGGGACCTGCACCTGGCGCTCAAGGACCTCCTGGAGACGATGTACAAGAGGATCCTGAAGGACAAGGAGCGCAAGGTCACCGAGCGCAAGCTCGGCCGCTCAACGTAGATCCCAGAACTCCTTGTGCGCGCGCTTGGTCGCCTCGATCGCGGGCCTGCCCTTCCCCTCCTCGTCGAGGAGCTGGGTGAGCTCGAGGTCCACGTGGCTGCGGTGCATCCGCGCGACGATGCCCGCGATGACCTCGGACAGCGCGAGGAGGTGGTACCCGCCCTCGAGGACGACGACGAAGCGGTCGTCGCAGAGCTCGTGGGCGAGCCGCTCGCTCCGGCTCACGAGGTCCACGTACCCGGGGGAGGAGAGGGACAGGCCGGTCAGCGGGTCGCGGTAGTGAGCGTCCATCCCCAGGCTGACGAGGATGAGGTCCGGCTTGTAGGCGCGGACGACCGGATCGACGATCTCGTCGTACGCCATCGTGAAGGAGGCGTCGCCGCAGCCGGCGGTGAAGGGGATGTTCACGTTGAACCCGCGGCCCTCCCCCTTGCCGACGTCCGCGGCCGCGCCCGTCCCCGGATAGATCCCGTACTGGTGCGTGGAGATGTAGAGGACCGCGGCCTCGTCCTCGAAGATCTCGCTCGTCCCGTTCCCGTGGTGGGCGTCGTAGTCGAGGATCGCGACGCGGCGTCCCTGGGCGACCTGGTCCGCGGCCGCGGCGGCCACGTTGTTCAGGTAGCAGAACCCGCCGCCGTAGTCCGGCCCGGCGTGGTGGCCCGGCGGCCGGACGAGGGCGACCGCGGGCTTCCCGCGGGCGTAGGACTCCTGCGTCGCCTCGATGGTCGCCCCTGCGGCCAGGAGGGCGATGCCCCACGTCTCCGGATGCACGGCCGTCTCCGGGTCGAGGAAGCCCTCGTTCAGGTTCTGGAAGTACTCGAGGAACGAGGCGCGGTGCACCCGGCGGAGCTGCGCGAGGGTCGCCGGCGTCGGGGTGTGCACGTCCTTGAGAAGGTCCTCCGCCCGGAGGCGGTCCACGATGGCCTTGAGCCGCTCCGGGCGCTCCACGTGCATCGGCGACGAGACGTGCTCCAGGAACCGCGGGTCGTAGAAGAGCACGGGGCCTCGGCAACCCGTCCCGGGGCATGAAGGCATCGTCCCGCGGACGCAGCGCGTGTCGGACCGTTTTCGGAGGGCCGCCCGGAGTAGTATCAGGAATAAAAATCACGAATGAGAATTTGTGAGAATCTCGACGGCACCCTTAAACGAAAGCCGCCCATAAGGAAATTGGCCTACCTCAGAAGGGCGTTGATGAAGGAGCTTGTCACGAGCCGTCCACTGGTTCTGCTAATCGCGGGGGCAATCGTGATGGGCGCTCTGACCCTGGGGTTCGGCGCGGCGCCCAAACCGGATGCGACCGTGTCGATGGGGTTCTGGGAAGCGGCCGCGCGCGGATTCGTGAGCGCCGTCATGGTGAACGAGACGTTCAGCATCGACGGACACTCGGAGACCCTGCCTGCGGGGATCGAGGTGACGAACACGGCGGACGTGCCCGTCGTCATCTCGGAGGAGCCGGTGCTCATGAGTCCGCTCGCCGCGCAGTCGCCGCAGCCGAACCTGTCGAACACCACGGCCAACGCCGCCTTGAGCCTCGCGACGATCCCGGCCCACGGCAGCCTGCTCTTCTCCTACGGGCAGTACGTCCTCGCGGGATACCTGAGCGGGCCCATGTGGTGGGACCTGGAGCAGGCCTACGCCTGGAGAGCGGGAGTGGCCTTCCAGATTGGGGGGGAGACACTCCCGTTCGCGCTGCGCACCCTCGTCGAGCACCCGTTCTACGTCAGCTCGGGCGACAACACGCAGATGGCCCTCTACGCCTACCTGCGGGCCTACCCGACCGTGGTCGTGGGGAAGCTGCCCCTCTGGACGACGTTGCCCGACCGGGCGGGGCAGACCGTGCGCGTGCGCATCGACGCGACGAACCTGGCTATCTGGTCGACGCACGACGTGTACACGGCGAGTGTGAACCTGACGAGCGCGCTGATCGCGGACACCGTGCCTGCGGGTTGGACGGTGGAGGAGGGGAGCTATTCCGTCCAACCCACCAAGACCGTGACCAACGCGGACGGCTCGGAGACGCTGGCGTGGACGACGCCGCTCGCCGCGGGCTTTGTCACGGACGAAGGGGCGTCCCCCGTGCCCGTCGATTACGGCAACGCCAGCTGGTCCTACACGTTGGTGTCGCCGGCCCTGGATTCCGGCAACTACAGCATGCCTCGCGCCATCTCGGACATGAACCAGACGGGGACCGCGGACGCGCAGTCGGCGCCCGTGATCGTCTACGTGCCGCCGAACGCGCCGCCCGTGGCGGACGCGGGCGGGCCCTACACCGGGAATGAGGGCGACACAATCCTCCTGGACGCGTCGGCCTCGCACGACCCCGACGGGGACGCGCTCCAGTACCGTTGGTCCTTCACGGACAACGGCACCTGGGACACGGCCTGGTCCGCATCTCCTACCGCCTCCGTGACGTACACGGATGAGTTCTCCGGCCAGGTGCGGGTCGAGGTGACGGACGGCCACACCATGACGAACGCCACCGCGTCCGTCGTCATCGAGAACGTGCCGCCGACGGTCGAGAGCCTCACCGCCTCCGCGGTGGCGTCCACGGACATCCGCCTCGCCACGGCGGGCACGAAGGGCGGCACCGTGACCTTCGTGCTCCGGAACGGCGGGACCGTCCTGGCGGACCTCCGCGTCGTGCGCGCTCCCGGCGATCCCGCCGAGCAGTCCGCGACCAGCGGCGTCGTGAACGTGAACCTCGCGCGGCCCGTCCAGGCCTGGGTCCTGTACACGCCGCCGACGGGGCGCGGGAACGGCCTAGCGATCGGCGACAACCCGACGTGGCTCAACCTGTCCTTCGCGAACGGCGGCTCGATGAGTCTGTTCCACGACTTCAACGCCCAGCACCGGGACACGTGGGACTGGAGCCTCTCCGGCATCTTCGGCGAGCGGACCGTGCGCCTGCAGGCGCACCTCTTCGACCCGGGATCGGACGCAATCACGGCCCGGTGGGATTTCGGCGACGGCACGAGCGTCACGCAGAGCTTCCCGAACGGGCCCGCGGGCGATGCCCCGGAGAGCCCGGTGGGCGGCGTCGCGCCCATGGATGTGATGGCCACGGTCCTCCACACCTACGTCGCCCCGGGGTCGTACACGATCACGCTGACCGTGACGGACGGCGACGGGGCCTCGACGACCGCCACGCTGACCCTGCAGACGGGGTAAGAGGAAAAGCGTTATCCGGGCGGGCCACGGTGGGCCCCCGGGAATGATCGAGGACCATCGGATCCTCCGCGGGTCGAAGGTCGTCCTCCGGCCGCTCGCGAGCGGCGACCTGCGGCGATGCGTGAAGTGGTTCAGCGATCCCCAGGTCACCCAGTTCCTCGGGAGGAACACGCCGGTCACGCTCGCGGAGGAGGAGCGGTGGTTCCGCGACTACGTGCGCCGCGGCGACGAGCAGATCTTCGCGATCGAGGTGGAGGGGAAGCACGTCGGGAACCGCGGCCTGCACAAGGTCGATCGTGTCCACCGGAAGGCGGACCTGGGCATCGTCATCGGCGAGCCGGCGTACTGGTCCCGCGGCTACGGGACGGACGCCCTGCGGGCCGCGCTCGTCTACGGCTTCGACCTGCTCGCCCTGAACAAGGTGTCCCTGGACGTCCTCGAGGACAACGTCCGCGCGCAGCGGTCGTATGTGAAGTGCGGCTTCGTGCGGGAGGGCGTCCATCGGGAGGACGTGTTCAAGAACGGGCGCTTCCTGAACGTGGTCCGGATGAGCATCCTGGCCCGCGAGTTCCGCGACCGCCGCGGGCCCGCGGCCTGATCGACGTCACACCTCGAGGAGCTCCCGCCGCGCGCTGCTCATGTACTGCCCGCCCTTCGGCGTGATGAGGACCGTGTCCTCGATCCGGACGCCGCCGAAGCCGGGGACGTAGACCCCGGGCTCGTCCGTCATGACCATGTTCGACTTCAGGACGAGCTCGCTCGTGGTGTGGAGCGCGCCCCCGTCGTGGACCGCGAGGCCCACGGAGTGGCCGAGGCCGTGGATGAAGAGGCCCTTGTACTTCGTGGCGTCGATGAGGACGCGCGCCGCGGCGTCGACCGCCTTGCCCTTCGTCCCGGGGCGCATCTTCGCGAGCGCGGCCTTCTGCGCCTGCGCCACGGTGTCGAACATCAGGCGCTGCTCCTCGCTCGGCGGGCCCACGACGACCGTCCGCGTGACGTCGGAGCAGTACATCCGGTACAGGGAGCCGAAGTCGATCACGATCAGGTCCCCCTTCTCGATCTTCCGCGGACCGGCGGTGTAGTGCGGCTCCGCGCCGTTCGGGCCCGAGCCGACGATCGTCCGGAAGGAGGGGCCCGTGGCGCCGTTCTTCTGCATGTGGTACACGAGCTCGGAGGCCACCTCCGCCTCCTCGACGCCGGGGCGGATGAACGCCAGCGTCTCCTCGAACGACTTGGAGGCGATGTCGCACGCCTTCTGGATGGACTCGATCTCCGTGGCGTCCTTCACGAGGCGCGCCTGCACGACGGCCTCGGAGACGTCGAGGAACCTCGCGTTCTTGGGGGCGTACTTGCGGAGCCTCGTGTACGCCTCGTACGTGAGCTCCGCGGCGTTGACCCCGATCCGCCGGTGTCCCCTGAGGAGATCCCGCAGGAGCTTCGCGGGCTCCTCCCGGTGGCGGAAGATGTGGAGGGGCAGCCCGCTCTTCTTCGCCGCCTGTTCCTCCAGGGCGGAGGTCATGATCTCCGCGCTGCCGTCGGGATGGAGCCAGGCGGCGCAGCCCTCGAAGATCCCGTCCGTCACGCCGGTCGCGTAGAAGAACGACATGTCGATGTGCGGCTCGGTGGAGTTCATGAGCACGATGAGGTCCAGGTGGTCGTCGACGTTCTTGAAGATCCGCTTCACACGCTCGCGCATGGGAATCCCCCGGCGGGCAACGCCTCGCTCCGTAGTTAAAGGTTGGTCGCCGCGGGCGACGGGAAGGGTCTTATGGACCCGGGCCGGTGGCCCCGCCGTGCCGAAGCGGCGGCATCGCGGCATGGAGCGGCGGATCGCCCTCGAGCGGATGGGGATCCTCTTCGGGCTCGCGGAGGAGGAGGCGGTCCAAGGCCACGTCCCCCGGGCGTGGCGCTACGGCGGCCTGGCGGCGCGGCTCGGGGGGGGGTACAACCGCCGCCGATGGCTTTAACTATTAAAGCTCCCGGCAACCTCCGGGGAGCCTCAATTCTGGCATGAGCGCATTCCGTGCAGATACCTCCACGAACCTTCATTTTTCAGCACGGAGTTTCAAGTGGTCATTGAAAAAAAATTGCTGCCTTTTTAGCTCGTCTCACACTAGCGTCCTTAGTCGTAAACCCATAAAAGCCCTGCCCCCCTTGTAGGACTAAATCGTACGCCAGATTCGGTCATATTCCTACGAAATATTCAGATGGATGCTGATACCCCTTTTTTCTCTTAAAGAGTAAGATTCATCATACTAAAGGTCGGATCTGACGGGGGTGAAATCATCATGAAGTGTCCTTTTATAACAGGAAAATACTTTTTATCCTGCAATGCGCATGAAAATGCAGATGTATATATCCCAAGTCTTTTCGAACTTGAAGAATACTGCACAAATACCCTCCACAGCAGGTGCCCGTTACGGATTCAAAAACATGAGGGGAGTCGGACAGTCAGCGGTATAGCGCACGACAAGAGGGTTCTCCATTGGTGATGGTGATGTCAGTCCGTGATCAGCCGGAGGGGTTGAGCATATTTTCCAAAGAAAGGGAGATGTCCTGCGGGCCTTTGCACATAGTTGAACGGAAGCTGTCGATACGGGTTTCAATCCGTCGGATCCGGTAAGACACACCAAGCGAGGCGGCCGGATGAAGGCCTTGATGGAAAAGGACGAGAAAAAAATCTCCCCAAGCGGTAAAAAATGGATCCTCATCATGGATGAGGACGCGGTCATGAGGACCGAAATGCGCCGGATGCTTGAGAAATCCGGGTACAGCGTCTACTCGGCCGGAAGCATTGAGGACGCACTCGGGTGTTATAAAGTGGCGCGGGTTTGCGGCTATCCTTTTGCCGCCGTTATTATGGACACGGGTGTTGTCAACGCTGCGGGAGGCGGCGAAGCGATCAAGAGGCTCCGCGATATAGACCCTGACGCAAGCGTGATCGTCGCCGGCGGAGACGGAGAGCATCCGGCAACGGACAATTTCAAAAGGGACGGGTTCCAGGGGGCGCTGACCAAGCCGTTCACCAGCGAAGAACTTGAAGAAGCACTGCACATGGCGCTGTACAACAGCATGGAGGGCGCATGAAAAACATACTTCTCATCGACGACAGCAAGCCCATCCTGGACTCGCTTTCCGCGTACTTGGGCTATTTTCTGGAGTATTGCACGATATGGACCGCTGAAAACGGCAGGCAGGCGGTGGAAATCCTCCGCTCCGTGCCTATTGACATCATCCTGACCGACCTCGAAATGCCGTTCATGAACGGGTTCGAGCTGACGGCATATACGAAGGCGCATTATCCAACGATTCCCGTGCTCGCTATGACCGGCCTTCCCAGCCCGGAAACGGAGAAAAAAGCCATATCGATGGGAGCCTCCCGGTACATTGTAAAACCCTTTGATACTGGTGTAATCAAGAACTTGATCGAGACCCAACTCGGGGCCGGTACTTTTGTCTCGTAGTGACATGACTTCACGCGGACCTTTGTCCGGCATTATATACCCGTATCGTCGCCCAGGGGGGTGTGGAAATGAACAGCACGGTGACAATTGACAGAGAGCACGATGTAAATGATCTGTTGGGCCATAAAGCTGACGCAAGGAGCCGGGACGAGCGGGAGGAGGCGCGCGCTGTCGGCGGCGATGGAGAGCGGCCGGCCCAGAGTGGGCTCGATGCCATCAAGTATTATCTCAAGGAAATACGGAAAACACCTCTTCTTACGTTCGAACAGGAGCAGGAACTGGGAAAGAGGATAGCCGAGGGCGATCAGGAAGACCGGGCCAGGATGATAGAATCCAATCTCCGGATTGTCGTCGCCATCGGCAAAAAGTACATCAAAAGGGGCCTGCCAT
>OFHK01000555.1_pt1 | contig 10691 bp, 11 predicted proteins | sample 1521951 | NCBI WGS metagenome assembly OFHK01 (sample SAMEA2468436, study PRJEB22500) | soil metagenome | biome: Glassland; feature: Farmland; material: Clay | place: Australia | collected 2013-01-31 | depth 0.55 m
CCTGATCCCGGGGTTTCGCCGGGTGCGCCGGGGCCGGGCTCAGCGTCCACGCCGCACCTGTGGGGTGCGGGTTGCGCTTGGGGTCAGCCGCCGACGGGCACGGGATCGCGGCATCGTTCAGCGCCCGGGTGATGCGGGCCACGCTGTGCCCGGCCAGCCGCTGGGCGAACATCCACCGCACGGCCGGCGCCGTCTCGGGGCCGGGTTCCAGCCGGTGCGCCCGCCGCCCCCACGCGGCGTGGGCCTTGTCCGGGTGCGGCCCGGCATCGGCGAGCCGGTACCCGTAAGGCGGGCGGCCGCCGAGGTAGCGGCCCTGCTCGCGGGTCTGGGCGGCCATCGCGGTGCGCACCCGGATCCGGGTGCGGTGATCTCCCGCTTGGACTGCAATCCCAGCGCCAGCATCGTCTGTTCGTGATCCTCAGCGTGGTAGTCGACCCGGCCCCCGACCTCCGGCATCCACAACTGCACGCCGTAATGCTCCAACAACGGTGCCATCGAGGCGTACTGGCCGCCGTAAAAGGCCCGCTCATACTCCCCGACCACAAATCGCGTCCCACCCGCGATCCGGGCCGGCGAGCGCGGCGGCCAGCGCCGCAGCCTGCGGGCGGCGCGCCCACGCCAGCATCCGGCTCTGCCCGACGTCGAAGAAGCAGGCCACGATCCGCCCATCCCCGGCCACCAGCGAACCGGCCTGCCCCCGCTGCCGCGCCAGCGACGTCACCGGATCCTGATGATCCTCGGTGGACACCCGGCCGTAGAACGCGAACCGCAGCCCACCGCGCTCATGCCCCGCCGCCCGGCCACGGCCAGTGCACTCCGCCCACGACGCCAGCCCATCCCCGTGTTCGCTGCGAGCCTCACCTTCCAGGCACCGCAGGTTCCTTCCCTCACCGCTCACAGGCCAACGCTGCAGGTCCAGGCCCAGCACGGCCAGGGCCGAACGTCGCGGCAATTGAGTCCGGCCGGACCTGGCAGAACGACAGCACCAGCGGCTATCGCACTACCGCGGCGTACCCGGCGATCCGCAGCGCCCGGCGCCACGGCGGCCACCATCCAACCCCAGCGATCCGCCCATGCCAAGGCGCCCAGGACAGGCGATTATATAAGTCACCGCCATGCCAGTTCATGAACTGCTATCACCCGCATAACGCCGAATCGGTGCGACGGTGTGACGCGATCGGTCGGACTCGTTTGGTCGACCCGGTACACCGGTTCTGTGTTGACGGCCAGGCACGTCCAAGTCGACTCGGGCTCTCTCGCTAGCCTACAGTCGCATGCGCAGCAAGGAGCGCGGCTATCTGGTGATCGAGAGGCCAGCTCAAGCGGCTGAACCGCGGTGACGTCTCACACAAATGGGCGAAGCGGCGAACATCGTCGGGTGGCGCGTTCGGCAGACCAGTAGACGAGTCTCTGGCCGTGGTTGAGCGCCTGTTCGAAGCGCGTGGTAGTCCGACGCTGAGAAACCCAAGCAGGTTGGAACAATTGCCGCATACCGTAGGCGGCCACGGCGGCTGGCCGGGGTGATCACCACTACCGTGGTGCCGGCGCCCGGTACTGGCTCACGCTCCTTAAGATCGACTCTTATTAGGAGGCACCGTTGAGCGAATACGACGTACGGATGGTCGTCTTGTCGACTGACGACCTGGATGAATCGATCCGGTTTTACACCGAGACCCTCGGGATGCCGCTGAAGTTCCGCGACGGAGCCCACTTCGCGGCCCTCGACGGCGGGTCAGTCACCATCGCGCTGGCGACCGCGGTAGATCACCCTATGCCCGGGCGGGTCGTCATCGGCATCAAGACCACCGATGTTGACGCCGCTGCGCAGGCTGTTGAGGCCAACGGCGGTGGTGTCGTGAAAGGACCGTACAACGACGCACACGAACGCCGTGCTGTGGTCTACGACCACAAGGGAAACGGGCTGGTCTTCTACGGTCCGCTGGGCCGGTGAAGGAGGCACCACCGCGCCAGCATCCCAGGCCGGCAGCCATGGATGCGGCAGCGCGGCGGGGATCGGGCGCAGCCGACCGGGCGCGCCGAACAGCCATTCTGGAGCACTTCCCGGAGCGTCAAGCCGACCCAGCATGGCGTGCAGATCGGCGGGAGTGTGCACACGGCTTCGACCGCCGCTCGTGGCAGAGCGCGACCGGGTGGTCAGACCGTCCTGGCGCTGGATCGCGGCTCTCTTCCGTATTCGCCGTGTGTACGGCAGTATTTCCTGTCGCTGGTGAGGGTCTGGGCTGGGAGGGATGGTGGCGGAGGGACTGCTGCCGGGCGAGCGGATGCTGTGGACTGGGCAGCCCAGCCGGGTGCGCGTGAGACTGGCAGACGTTGGCGTATCGCTGTATGAGCTGGCAGCGCTGGCGGTAGTAGCCGTGATCAGCTCGAGCCAGTGGCACAGCCTGCCCGTACTCCTCCGGGCGTTCATGGTGATCATCGTGGCGGGAGCGGTTATCCAGGTGGCCGTGATGCTGGCCTACCGGGTGATGATCTGGCCCCGGCAGAGCCGCCAGACGGTCTATCAGACCTCCGACTGGCGGGTGGTGGTGACCACCGGGCTGCGCACCCGCCGCAGTTGGTCGGCCTACCTCGATCAGATCAGCGAGCCGGCCCTCCGGCGCCACCGGGACGGCAGCCAGGACCTCGTGCTGCGGGCGAGCAGCGGCCCGGTGATGCGCCGGATGCTGGCGGGGACGTTGGGGAGCGGGCCGTTCTCGTCACTTGGTCAAAGCAGCGTCCCGGATTTGCGGTCAGTCGCCGACGCCCTCCAGGCGCAGCAGATCGCCGTCGCAGCCCGCCAGCGGATGCTCAATGGCTTGGCCGTACCCGTCCCCGCGCCCGCTGGGCTGGTCACCGCCCCGCTGCCAGCCGGTGTTGCCCTTGAGCCCGGCGAGCGGGTGCTGTGGACGGGCCGCCCCATGCAGGTGCCCTGGTGGTTCGGCGCGCAAGACATGTACTTGTCCGCCTTCGGCCTGGTGTGGCTGATCTGCGTGAGCCTGATGGGCGCTCTGGCCGTGACCGGCGGGTCCGGTGCGTTCCTTGTTGTCCTGGTGCCCTTCGCCGCCGCGGGTGGCCTGTACCCGGCGGCTGGCCGGCTCATCCACCGGCGGATGCGGATCCGGCGGTCCATGTACCTGATCACCGACCGGCGGCTGATCGCGTCCTGGCAGCTCGGCGGCCAGCCGGTGACCGTCCTGGCCCCGCTCGGGCAGCTCCTGCCGCCAGCCGCCCGCTGGCAGGCCCTCTTCACCGACCTGGCAGACCTCAGCAAGCAGGGACGCTCAGCTGGCTGGAAGTCTCTCCTGTGGCCTGCCGCGACGACCACCCCACCCGCGCTGATCGGCATCGCTGACCCCCAGGCCGCGTACGAACTGATCGCCGCCGCCCAACTCGCGCTGCGCACAGCAGCCTCTGTCACCGAACGAGCGCCGGGCCCAGCAACACCCGGCCCGCAATAGCCCTGATCGGCACAGCGAAGCCCCACAGATCTGGGGCGTACAGAGCAGCCCGATCTGCGCCGATTGGACGCCTCCCAGTGACCTCAGGAAAGCCGTTGAGACTAAGCGGTTCCAGGTGACTCAATCAGGCCTGAAAGTTCGTAAGGGGCTGTGACTGGAGCGGCCGGGATGGCCGGGTAGTGCTCCGGTCGCGTGGTATTGCGCCTTCCGGACGCGGCCGCCGTGGCCAGCGGCGTACTCGTGTGCGGAGCCGGTGCCTGGATGTGGGTGCAGGCCCGGGCGCGGCGAGCGTTACGGCGGTGACCAAGGGGGACCCGGGCGGTGGCAGGCGGCGCGGGCGGACCTTCCGGGCGCGAAAGGTCAGTAACGGTCGTTCCAGGTGCACATCGTTGTGGCCGGTTCCATTCCAGTTCGCGATGGAGCCTGCCGATGTGCCAGCGGCCGGTGCTGTCGAACGCCCACCAAGACCGCGGCGGCCGGCTGTTGTGTTCCTCGTCGAAGGCCTTCTGCTGCCCCCACGCCAGCAGGGTCACCACCGCCTCGCGATCCCAGAAGCGTACCCCGGTGACCGCGAACCGGGCATCGTCGATCTCGGGCAGGATCGCGGTAGCCGGGGCAACTCCCCAGGGGCCGTCCTCCGCGTGGCGGTTGGCGAGCGGATTGTCCCAGCGCTGGGAGGGGGCGCCTGCTCCGCGCGGGCCGTGCGGCCATCGCCAATACCCATCCCACAGGCCTGGCATATCGCGGCCAGGTGGGTGGTGACAGGACTGCCGGAGGGCAGCACTTCCCCCGCTCCAGCGCCGCCACCACCTCGGGCAGGCCCCGCGCCAGCAGCAAGGATGTGATGCCCGCCAGGGAGCCACCACCGCACAGGCCCTGGGTCACTGCGTCCAGCAGCACCTCGCCTCGCATGTGCGGTTCGGCGGGCTCGGTGACCGGCACCTGCGCGCAAGCCGGGCCGGCCAGGTCCACCCGCACCGTGGGCGCCTGGGCCGGTCGGCAGATCAAAGCACGCCGGCGTGGGACCCGGCCAGTTCCTCCCTTGCCGTCCCTTCGCCGAGCACGCCAGTGAGCACCAAGGCCAGGGCGGCGGCCCGCACCCTGATCTCGCCCTCCTCCTCAGGCGGCTCACCACCCAGCTTGTAGAGCCGATCGCCAATGATCTTGCCGGAATGTTGACGCAGTCACGGCGGCCCCATACCCAGATGAACCCTTTCTGGCGCGGCCTTAATGGCAAGCCAGGGACTGTGATCGGCACCCAGGTAAGGCGGTTCTTCGCGTCCAGGCCGGAGACCATTGGTGATGCACCGTAATCAGCGCGGGAAGATCGGCAGCGCGGGCCGCTGGCGCGGTCTGACAGGCGCTTCCGCGAGCGGATCCGGCCAGAGCGCACGAGGGATGTCCTGGGCGGGTTAGCGTGTGCGGGTGCGGCTGACTGTTCTGGGCGGGTGTGGTGCGTGGCCGGAGCCGGGGCGTGCGGTGGCTACCTGGTCGAGCACGATGGTTTCCGGCTGCTTATCGATCCCGGGTACGCGACGGTGCCGCAGTTGCTGCAACGGGTGGCCGCAGATGAGGTCGGCGCGGTTTTCGTCAGCCACGGACATCCCGACCATTGCGCCGATCTGAACCCCCTGCTGCGGGCCCGGGCTCTGCGAGATGATCCGGCGCCGCCACTGCCGGTGTACGCACCGGCCGGCGCGCTTGACGCGGTGCTGGCCCTGGACCGTCCCCAGACCCTGGCGGGCGCCTATGAGGTGCACGTCTTCGCCGCTGGCGCGAGCCTGGAAATCGGGCCGTTCCGCGCCGGGACCTGGCTGCTCCCGCACTGGCTGCCCAACGCGGGCATACGGCTGGCCGCGGGCGGCAGGGTGCTGGCCTGCACCGGTGACAGCGGCCCAGCCGAAGCGGTGAGGGAACTGGCGCGCGGCGCGGACCTGCTGCTGGCCGAGGCGACCTACCCTGAGCGGGTCCCGGAAGACTCCCTGCCTTACCTGTCCAGCGCCGCCGACGCGGGCCGGCACGCCGCGCGGGCCGGCGCCGGGCGGCTCATTCTGACCCACCTATGGCCGGGCACCAGCCACCAGCAAGCGCACGCAGCCGCCGCTTCAGCCTACGACGGCCGTATCAGCATCGCGGCCCCAGGCCGGGTCATCGACCTGCAATAAGCCCTGCCAGCCGGGCGGCACGTCCGAGCCCGCATATACGCCCGTCTGGACGCCGGGCAGAAGAACCACTCGGTACCAGCAGCACCAATTGGCCAGACCCGGCTCTGCCCGCACCGATCCGCGGCGATGTGCGCCGCAGTCGGGGCCAGCCGGCGGCGCTCCGCAGGAAGAGCCTGGCCTGACTGCGGCGGAAATCCTGTCGCTGGGGAGCTTGGCCGGTGGATACGGTCGCACAGTGCCTGATGCGATCTTTGCCCACCCTCGCCTCGCGCCGCTCTACGACGCCTTCGACGGGCCGCGCGATGACCTGCCCGCCTACATCAGCATCGCGGACGAGCTAGGTGCGCACCGCGTGCTGGATGCTGGCTGCGGGACGGGATGCCTGGCAATCCTGCTCGCCGGCACCGGCCGGGCCGTCGTAGCAGCCGACCCAGCGGCGGCCTCCCTTGAAGTGGCGAAGTCAAAAGATAGGAATGCCCAGGTCACCTGGGTCCACGCTGATCCCGCGGGGGTACCGGCGGCCGGCGCTGATCTTGCGGTGATGACTGGGAATGTGGCCCAGGTCTTCCTCACCGATGCGGACTGGGCGCAGGCACTCCAGGCCATCGGTACCGCGCTTCGCCCGCGCGGGTACCTGGTGTTCGAAACACGACGTCCCGGCCGCCGTGCATGGGAGGAATGGGCAGCTGACACTGGCCCTGTCACCCTCGACATCGCGGGCAGTGGCCCGGTCGAGCAGCGCCGTGAGGTCACCGCCGTGAACCTCCCGTTCGTCTGCTTCCGCTACACCTACACGTTCCTGGCCGACGGCGCGGTCCTCACCTCCGATTCCACGCTGCGGTTCCGCGGCCGCGATGAACTTGAATCGAGCCTGGCCGCCCAGAGCTACCGGGTGCTGGACGTGAGGGAAGCCCCTGACCGCCCAGGCCACGAGTTCGTGTTCATCACCCAGCGCACAACCTGAACTAACCCAGCCGCCGGAAACACCGTTCGTGAGATACACGCCCGCGGGCGCAGAACACCCGGATATGCAGCGGCCATGGACGAGGGCGTCACTTCCTCTCGGCCGTGCAGATCGGCGGCTATTTGCCGTTCACGATGTTGGCCCGTCCATCGCTTTCCATAGCGCATGTTGAGCCCAGGCGGTCTCGCGCCTTCCAGGGGTTGGGTCACCCCTCCAAGTATGCGGCCAGCTTTGCCAGCGAGGAGTTCAGCCCGGCAGCGTGATCTTCTGCGGAAACACCGTCGGGGACGTCATCTGCCCGGATGTCCACCCGGGTCCCGGCATCGACCGGGGTGACTTCCCATGTCATCGTCATCGTGCCCGCGTAGGCGGGGTCGTCGGAGACGAAGTCGATGGCCTGCACGATGCGCACGCCGGGGACGATGTCGATGAAGCGGGCTTCAACGATGTCGGAGTCCGCGGTGGCCTTTCCGGGAGCGGCCGAGGCGTCGGCGTAGGTCAGGATCATCCGGTACGACCCGCCGGGCCTGGCGTCGAAGCGCTCGAAGCTGCCGCGCATGTCGCCAGGTGGCAGCCACGCCGCGAGCGCGGCCTGGTCGACGAAAGCAGTGAAGACACGTTCAGGCGATGCCGCGATCAGGCGGGAAGCCGTATCCGTGCGCGCCATGGTGCCATCGTAGGGATCCAGCCTGGTCGCTGCCCAGCCCCGGGAATCGGGCACCGCTCGCCCCGGTTAGCCAGCACACCGCCGACCGCGGTCAGGCGATCGCCTAAGCGCCCGGCGGGGCGTAGATCCCGGAACGGCCCACGCCAGTGGCAGCTATAACCGGGCAACGATAGGGCAGCCTGGCCAGCGAGGGCACCCGCATTCCCCGGACTGGCCCCGGGACGCAGAGTGCCCCCGGCTCCGGGGCCAATGCGCAGGGCAATGACCTCACGCTCGCTGTCCGCTTCCTCGCTGCCCGGGACATGCCTGCCGTCACGGCCATCGTGGCGGGCCTGCCGGACTTCACTAGCGATGTCCCCGGCCACCTCGAGCGGGACGCGGTCAGCCTGACGGCTGGGTGCTCACCCACTGTGAACGGGTCGCAGGGTCCGCCGCAAGCCGCCGGGCGCTGCGGAGATCATATGGATCGCGGACGCCCCGGCCCGGCGCGGCCTGGGGGTTCGGAACGGTGCTCCAAGACCACATGCTGGCCGAACTGGCAGCCGCCGGAGTCAGTCTGATCGAGGCCAAGACACTGGACGGCACCGCCGGGAGTGCCCCGCATCCGAGTTCTGAGCCGGACTCCCGGTGGCTGCTGCCGACGCCGCGGTTCCCTGGTCATTAATCGCAGCGATCAGCAGCCTGGCACTGACGGCTTGGTCAGGCGGCCCCGCCGAGGTCGATGTCGGTGATGCCGGGTGCGGCGATGCGCAGGCTGGTGCCGGTGGCGTGGGCGAGGCGGGCGAGCATGTCGAGGGTGGGCAGGCTGCCTCCGCTTTCGATGCGGGCGATGGAGGACTGGGTGGGGCCCAGGCGCCGGGCCAGTTCGGTCTGGGTCAGGCCCGCCCGGGTGCGGAGGGTGTAGACCAGTTCGGCCAGCTGCCCGGCGAGGGTCGCGGCGGCGTAGGCCCGGTCGTATTCCTCCCGGTCCTCCGGCGGGTACTTGGCGCGCAGCTCATCCAGGGTGATGTTAGCCATCGCTGTCTCCTGCTTCCTGGCTGGCCCGCATCGCCTGCCGGGCCCGGGCCACTTCCCGCCGTTCGTTCTGCCGCTGCTTACGGAAGGTCGTCAGCGTGATGACCTTCGTCTGCGTATCGATGTAGTAGGTCACGCGCCTGGCTGTTCCCTCGCAGGTGAACCGCAGTTCGGTTAAGCCACCGCCGAGCGGCCGGGCGTGCGGCATCCGCAGTGCCGGCCCGTGTTCGGCGAGCCGGTCGAACGCCCGGTCGGCCATCGCCTTGTCCTTGCTCTTGAGCGTGGCGTACCAGCCCTCGACCTCCGGGGAGATCTCCACGATCCAGCGGTTCCTGTCCACCACCTCAGTATCGCACCAACACTATATCGCGTTCACGCGATATAGTAAAAGCCCCAACCATCGCGGATGAGTCACCGCCCTGGCCTCCCTCCCGGCCTCCTGGTGCTTTCGGCAGAACACCGCGGAACGGGCGTGCCTAGGCAGGGACGAGGCCCCCTCTTCCCACCTCCTGCTGTGCCCAACTGCCAGGGGGTAGCGGAATGCGGATAGCACCCGAGGACCCGGAACGGCGGCACCGTGGGTGTACGATGGCTGGCATGATTTCCTCGATCCGGGGAAATCTCACGCGGTTGTGTGTTCAAGTCTCGGACACAATAAAACCCCATGGCCGGGAATTTCCGGGCAGGCTTGAATGTCACCCGGGCCCGGCCTTGGCCATGGTGGGTGCGGTGCCTGCCGGTGTCGCCTCCTTTCTCTCTTCCTCGCTGTTGAGCCGTTAGCCGACGCTGACAGGAACGGCGTGCATGACGTCGGTTCGCAGGGTCTTGGTGGCTGGGTCGTAGATGACACTGATGCCGGCACCACGAAGCTGCTCGATCTGGTCAGCGGCCTGGGCGGGCGCCGTGATCTGCGCATGGCCTTGCGCCGCACGGCCCTGCTTCCTGCCGCGCAACTGGTGGCCGCCGTCTTGCTGGAGGATAGCCAGGGCCGCCAGGCGGGGCATGATCGTGTCCTCGCGGATGTAGAGGTTCTTGGGCCGGGCAGGGTTGGGGCGGGTGGCGCTGGTGTAGCCGTGGCGGCACCGGTAGGCGGGCTTGCCGTTGGACCAGGCTGATTCCAGCCGCCGCCCGCAGGTCCCGCAGACCAGCAGCCCGGCCAGCAGGTAGCGGCGGGTGGCTGGCCCGGCGGGTCCGCGCGGCGCGCTGGCATCCTGGGCGGCGATGAAATCAGTTTCGCTGACCAGCGCGGGATGGGCGGGGCCGGCGGGGGAAACCCACCCCCCCGCGGGGCCACCCGGGCGCCCCGCTTTCGCCCCCGGCTCCCCCCCGTCCTCACCGGGCGGCCGCCCTCCTCTCCCGCATCTCCCCCCCCCCGGCCGGTGGCCCCTGGCCCCCTCCCCACCCCCGGCCCCCCCCTGGCCCGGCGGGTCGAGGGGGTCACCGAGAAACCGGCGGACGACCCGGCGGGCCGGCACGTTGTCTGCAGGCCGGCGGGGACCGGGCTGCGCACCGTGCTGTGGGACCTGGACCCGCAGGGCGCGGCCAGCTTCATGTTCCGGGTCAAGCCGCGGGTCAAGGGCGGCGGGAAGGCGCTCATCCGGGGCAAGCTGCCGCTCGACGACGCGATCAAGGGCACCGACTTCGACAACCTTGACCTGATCCCGGCCGATTTCACCTACCGGAACATGGACCTGCTGCTGGACAGCGCCGAGGGCGGGTCCGCCGGATCCGGCTCGGGATCGCGCTCTGGTTCGCGCTCCGGATCGCCCGGGGGCAAGCCGGCCCGGAAGCTGTCGAAGCTGCTCGCCCCGCTCGCCGCCGAATACGACGCGGTTTTCCTCGACTGCCCGCCGAGCATCTCGCTGGTGTCGGAAAACGTGCTGCATGCCGCCGACGTCATCGTGGTCCCGCTCATCCCGACGACGCTTTCGGTGCGGACTCTGGATCAGCTGACCGGATTCGTCGCGGGTTTCAACGGCCGCCGTCCGGACGTGCTCGCCTTCTTTTCGATGGTTGACCGGCGTAAGAAACTGCACAGGGAAATAACCCAGAATCTTTCTTCGGAACGGGCGGAGGTGGCTGCCACGGCCATCCCTTATCTCTCCCTGGTTGAGAAAATGTCGGTGGAGCGCGCTCCGGTCACCGTGTTCGCCCCCCGCAGTTCGGCCGCCCGCGCCTACCGCGCGCTGTGGACCGAAGTCCGCGCGCTAGGCGAGTAGCCCCGCCTGCGGCCGGGTCGATGTCACATTCATCCGGCCGGGCGATCCAGCAGGGCCGCGGCAATCCGGCGCAGCAGCCGGACCGTGTGGAAGCCGACCACGACGGCGATGACAAGAGCGACGGCGGGGTCGAACCCGTACGCGCCGGCGACCGCGAGAATGACCGCCCCGGTGACCGCTGTGCCCGCGGCGGCCCCGGCGCCG
>OFHK01000556.1_pt1 | contig 10691 bp, 11 predicted proteins | sample 1521951 | NCBI WGS metagenome assembly OFHK01 (sample SAMEA2468436, study PRJEB22500) | soil metagenome | biome: Glassland; feature: Farmland; material: Clay | place: Australia | collected 2013-01-31 | depth 0.55 m
CCTGCCATAGCCCGCCCCCAGCCCCTCTCCGGCCCTCCCCCCCCTCGCCCCTCGTCGGAAAAATGCCGTCACCCCCCCGCCCTCGCCCACCGCCTCGGCCCCCCGCATTTCCCGGCTGCCTCCCATGCCCTCCACAAAACCCAGCCACAGCCCCGAGTGCGCTGCCGAGGGCTCGCCAAACAAACCCTCGCCGCCCTTTTCATCGCACAGATTGGCCAGCACCGCCCGCCGCAGTTCGCCTTCTTCCAGACGGATGCCCAGCTCCGGCAGGTAGCTGGGGAAGGCCTCGACATGATGGTAGTAATGCTGCCCGTACTCCCGCAGGTCGTCCTGGGTCAGCTCGAGGCCGCGCCACACCGGCAGGCGCTCGTCGTCGAGCGCGCCGTAGTACTCGTCGAGGCTCTTGAGGTTCTGGTAATAGGTCGGGCCGACGCGCCCGATCGAGGACAGGCCCAGGCCCAGCATGTCGCAGTCGGGCAGCGTCGAATAGCCCTGGAAGTTGCGGTGCAGCCGCCCCTGGCGCTGCGCGACGGCCAGCTCGTCGTCCGGCTTGGCGAAATGGTCCATCCCGATATAGAGGTAGCCGGCGCGCGTCAGGCGCCCGATCGCGAGCGTCATGATCTGCAGCTTGGTCTCGGCCGAGGGCAGCTCGGGCGCGTTGATCCGGCGCTGGGTCTTGAAGAACTGCGGCAGGTGCGCGTAGTTGTACAGCGCGATGCGGTCGGGGTCGAGCGCGAGGATCCTGTCGAGCGTGGTGTTGAAGCTGTCCAGGGTCTGCTTCGGCAGCCCGTAGATCAGGTCGAGATTGACCGAGCGGAAGCCGTTCGCGCGCGCCTCCTCGATCGCGCGGCGCGTCTCGGCCTCGCTCTGGATCCGATGCACCGCCTGCTGCACCGCCGGGTCGAAGTCCTGCACGCCGATCGAGATGCGGTTGAAGCCGAGCTCCGCCGGGAAGGCCACGCGGCCGGGCTCGATGCGCCGGTGGTCGACCTCGATCGAGCACTCGCAGTCGGGCTCGCGCGTGAAACTGGCGTCGAGCTTCGCCACCAGCTCGCGCGTCTCCTCGCGCGTGAGGAAGGTCGGCGTGCCGCCGCCCCAGTGCATCTGCCGGATGCGCCGGTCCTCGCCGAGCGGCGCGGCGAGCAGCGAGAGTTCCCTGCCCAGGTAGTTGATATACTTCGCCGACTTGCTATGGTCGCCCGTCACGACCTTGTTGCACGCGCAGTAATAGCAGGCCGTGTCGCAGAACGGCAGGTGCACGTACACCGACAGCGGCTGGCTGATGCCGCCGATGTTGCGCTTCTCCAGCCAGCGGCGGAACTCGGCCTCGCCGAAAGCCTCGACGAAGCGGTCCGCCGTCGGGTACGACGTGTAGCGCGGGCCGGCGACGTCGTACTTTCGGATCAGGACCGGGTCGATGACGAGCTCTGAAGACGGGTAGGACATGGTCCCTCGCACTATGCCTTCGCCGCGCCGCGGCGCATTGACCTTGGTCAAATGCTTCTGAGGCCCGCGCCGTGAGCGAGATGCTGATCGCGAGCATCGCCGTGGCCCTGGCCCTGGCCCTCGTCGCCGCGATCGTCTTCGTCTCGGCGCGGCGAATGCGGCGCATGGACGCGCGCGCCGCGCAGCTCGCGCACCAGAGCGAGGCCCAGCTCTCGGCGATCGTCGACTCGGCGATGGACGCGATCCTCACGGTCGACAGCCTCCGGAAGTTCGTACAGGTCAGCCGCGCTGCCGAGCAGGGCTTTGGCGTCACCAAGGAGGAGGCGCTCGGGCGCGGGCTCGAGCGCTTCCTGCCGGTGCGCTACCGCGCCGCGCACCGCGGCCACATCGCGCGCTTCGGCCACACCGGGGTCACCAGCCGGCGCATGGGCGACGTCACCGCGCTCGCCGCGATCCGCGCCGACGGCAGCGAGGAGTTCCCGATCGAGGCCTCGATCTCGCAGACCGAGGTGGACGGCAGGCACTATTACACGGTGATCCTGCGCGACATCACCTCGCGCAAGCAGGCCGAGGACCAGCTCAGGCGCCAGCAGGACGAGCTGCGCGAGCTCTCGGCGCAGGTGTTCGAGGCGCGCGAGGAGGAGAAGACGCTGATCGCGCGCGAGCTGCACGACGAGCTCGGCCAGCTGCTGACCGCGATGAAGATGGACCTGTCCTGGCTGCGCGAGCGCCTGCCGGCGCTCGATTCCGGGATGGCGGCGAAGGCGCAGCAGATGAACGAGGTGCTCGACCAGACCGTCGGCTCGGTGCGCCGCATCGCCGCCGACCTGCGCCCGCTGATGCTCGACGACCTGGGCCTCGCCGACGCCGCGGGCTGGCTGGTGGAGGACTTCGCGCGCCGCTCGGGCATCGAGTGCCGCATCGACCTGCCGCCCGCCGAGCGGCTCGAGGCGCTCGGGCGCGACACCTCGGTCGCCGTGTACCGGGTGCTGCAGGAGGCGCTCACCAACGTCGCGCGCCACTCCGGCGCGAAGCACGCCTGGGCGCTGCTCGAGGCGGCCGGCGGCGAGCTCAGGCTCGAGATCGAGGACGACGGGCGCGGCATCTCGGCCGAAGACCTGGTGAAGTCCCGCTCGCTCGGCCTCAAGGGCATGCGCGAGCGCGTGCTCTACCTCGGCGGCGCGCTCGAGATCTCGCGCGCGCCGCGCGGCGGCACCCGGGTGCGCGCGCACGTGCCGCTGCCCGGCGGGGAGGCCGCGTGATCCGGGTCCTGGTCGCCGACGACCACAAGCTGGTGCGCGAGGGGCTGAAGCAGATCCTCGCCGCGGCGGCGGACGTCGAGGTGGCGGGCGAGGCGGCCGACGGCGACCAGGCGCTCGCGCTGGCGAAGGCGAACCACTACGATCTCGCGCTGCTCGACATGTCGATGCCGGGCCTGGCCGGCATCGACCTGATCAAGCGCCTGAAGCTCGAGAAGCCGGCCCTGCGCCTGCTGGTGCTGTCGATGCACGGCGAGCAGCAGTACGCCGCGCGCGCGCTCAAGGCCGGCGCATCGGGCTACCTGACCAAGGACAGCGCCGCCGAGCAGCTGCTGGTCGCGATCCGCAAGGTCGCCGCCGGCGGCGTGCGCAGCAGCGAGGCGGGCGCGGCGAGCCTGGTCGAGGGCGGCGGCGCGCACGCGGCGCTCTCGGACCGCGAGTTCGAGGTCCTGCGCCTGCTCGCCGGCGGGCACGGCCCGACCGAGATCGGCGAGCGGCTGCACCTGTCGGTCAAGACCGTCAGCACCCACAAGGCCCGCATCCTGCAGAAGCTCGGCCTCGGCAGCACCGCCGAGCTGGTGCGCTACGCCCTGGAAAACGACCTGCTCGACGGCTGATCCCCTGTAGGAAAGCGCCTACAGCGGAATCAGCCGCCGCCGATGGCGGCGCGGGCGCGGCGCGGGCAGAGTGCGAAGCATGCAAGCCGCGCTTCGAAATCCCGTCGAATCCTCCACCCTGCGGATCTACCTGGTCGAGGACTCGCCGGTGATCCTGAAGCGGCTCGAGGCGCTGCTCGAGTCGGTGCAGGGCGCCCGCACCGTGGGGCGCGCCAGCCGCACCGCCGAGGCGATCGAGGGCATCCTCGCCGAGCGCCCGGACGTGGTCGTGCTCGACCTCAAGCTCGCCGACGGCAGCGGCTTCGACGTGCTGCGCGCGGTGCACCGCGAGGCGCCCGACGTCGACGTCTACATGCTGACCAACTTCGCCTCGGAGCCCTACCGGCGCCTCGCCGAGCGGCTCGGAGCGCGCGATTTCTTCGACAAGACGACCGAATTCGACCGCGTCCGGGAGACGATCCTCGGCCGCACCGCGCAGGCGCACTGAGAGAACTGGGGGATACGCAATGAACTTCGCCATCGGACACATGAGCTCGGCAACCGTCGTACCGCTCCACCCCGAGCCGACGCTCGCGCCGCGCAGGTTCGAAACCACCTGCTCGAACTGCAACCTGCGCGAGCTGTGCCTGCCGCAGGGGCTGGGCGAGGAAGACCTGCAGCGCGTCGAGCAGATCGTCTACGCGCGCCGGCGCCTGAAGCGCGGCGAGTCGCTGTTCAACGCGGGCGACGATTTCAACGCCGTGTACGCGGTGCGCAGCGGCTTCTTCAAGACCAGCGTGATCGACAACGAGGGGCGCGAGCAGGTCACCGGCTTCTCGATGGGCGGCGAGCTGCTCGGCATGGACGGCATCGGCTCGAACCGCTACAACGGCACCACCACCGCGCTCGAGGACAGCGAGGTCTGCGTGATGCCCTTCTCGCTGATCGAGGAGCTGTCCTGGCAGGTGCGCGCGCTGCAGCGCCATCTGCACGCGGTGCTCTCGCGCGAGATCGTGCGCGACCATGGCGTGATGATGCTGCTCGGCTCGATGCGCGCCGAGGAGCGGCTGGCCGCGTTTCTGCTGAACCTGTCCAAGCGCTTTACCAAGCGGGGCTTCTCGCGCTCGGACTTCCACCTGCGCATGACGCGCGAGGAGATCGGCAGCTACCTCGGCCTCAAGCTCGAGACCGTGAGCCGGCTGTTCTCCAAGTTCCAGGAAGACGGCCTGATCGAGGTGCAGCAGAAGCACGTGCGCATCCTCGACGCCGAGGCCCTCGAGGGGCTGCTCGGGCCCAAGAACTGAACGAGCTTCACTTGCTGAAGCGGTAGTGGGACTGGTTCAGGTAAGCGACGACGTCTTCCAGGTCTTCCCGCGTGAAGCGCACCTGCGTCTGCTGCGCGCGGGCCGCGACTTCCTCGCGCAGCTGCTCGAGCGACTTCACCACGCTGCGCTCCGGCGCGCGCTCGTGCACGTGCTCGTAGTGGCAGGTGAGGCAGTGGGTCTCGTAGATCTGCCGGCCGCGGCGCGCGTCCTGCGCCTGCGCGGGAAGCGCCGCGCAGAGCGCCGCGAGCAGGGCCAGGGCGCTAAGTCGCGGCATCGCGGTTCCCCCGGGTGCGGTTGATATCCTTCGAGCCGCGCTGCAGGAAGCAGGTGAACGCGCTCGAGGCGGCAGCGAAGATCCAGAATAAAAGAAACCCGACGGAATAGACGTCGAGCCGGCTCAAGCTCGCGCCCTCCCATGGTATCGGAAGCTCCATCGGGTCGAAGACGGTGAAGAAGAGCACCTCTGCCACCCCGGCGACGATGAACGACGGCCACAGGATCCAGATCAGCCTCTTCGAGTCCATCTGTCCTCCTAGCGGCGCTGGTGTTCGGGGTCGAGCCTGAATGGCGCCGGGGCACCGCTCCAGACTCCCGCCACGCGCCATTCGCGCCTCGGGTCCTCGATCGAAACGTGCCAGTGTCCGGCCGGCAGCGCCGGCGGCAGCGCGGCGCTATAGCTCCCGTCGGCGCCGCGCGCGAGGCGCAGCGTGACGTCGAACCCGGCGCGCGTGGCGTGCGCCAGGTGCACGAACAGCGCGAGCGGCGCGGCGCGCCCGGAGAGAAGCACCCGCAGCGTGTCGCGCACGGGCTCGACCGTGGCGCTGATGCCGAGGCGCTCGGCCGCGTCCTCGCGCGCGAACACCCGGTTCACCGCCAGGCCCTGCTTGTAGTAGTCCTCGGCAGCCAGGCCGTCGGAGGACTCGACCGCGAGCCACAGCGTGACGAAGCCGGCGACCACCACCACCGCGGGGCCGGACATCAGGATCCACGGCCAGGGCTCGCGGTACCACGGACGGGAGACGGCTTGGGGAAGGCTTGCCATGTCTGCTCCTAGCGCACGATGAACACGGATTTCTCTTCCACCTTGACCCGGCTTTCGCCTTCGCCGATCGCGCGGACCTCGAACTCGATCGGGTAGGTGCCGGGCGTCAGGTGCTCGCGCTCGGCGTGCACCCTCAGCTCGAGCGGCAGCACGCGGCCCGAAGCGGGCGCGACCTCGACCTCCGCCTCTCTCGCGATGTGGATGTCGTGCAGCCCGCTGACGCTGATCTGGTAGCGCTGCGTCCGCTCGGTGGTATTCATGATCTGCAGCCGGTAGACGTTCTCGATCTCGCCGCCCGCGACCTCGCGCGCGATCGCCGCCCGGTCGCGGATCACGTCGACCTTGAGCGGCACGCGCAGTGCGAGGCTGGTCGCGGCGGCGATCACGATGCCGGCGAGGATCGCGGTGTAGATCAGCGAGCGTGGGCGGAACACGCTGCGGAACATCTGCGCCCGGTCGAGCTTGTGCTCCAGCGCGTGCTCGCTGGAGTAGCGTATCAGGCCGCGCGCGTAGCCCATCTTGTCCATCACCTGATCGCAGCCGTCGATGCACGCCGCGCAGCCGATGCACTCGTACTGCAGGCCGTTCCGGATGTCGATCCCGGTCGGGCAGACCTGCACGCAGACGCCGCAGTCGACGCAGTCGCCCAGGCCCTTGGCCCGGTAGTCGACTTTGCGCGCCCGCGGGCCCCTGGGCTCGCCTCGCTCGGGGTCGTAGGTGATGATCAGCGTGTCGCGGTCGAACATCGCGCTCTGGAAACGCGCATAGGGGCACATGTACTTGCAGACCTGCTCGCGCATCCAGCCGGCGTTGCCGTAGGTGGCGAAGCCGTAGAACAGGATCCAGAAGCTCGCCCAGGGGCCGGTCGATGCGTTCCACACGTCGTGCCAGAGCGCGCGGATCGGCGTGAAGTAGCCGACGAAGGTGAACCCGGTCCAGAGCGCGATCGCGATCCAGGCGGCATGCTTCGCGCTCTTACGAAGAAATTTCTTTAAATTTAGCTCACTACGATCCAGACGGATGCGCTTGCTGCGGTCGCCCTCGATCAGCTTCTCGACCCAGAGGAAGATCTCGGTGTAGACCGTCTGCGGACAGGCGTAGCCGCACCACAGGCGCCCGGCGAGCGCGGTGAAAAGAAACAGCGAGAGCGCCGCGATGACCAGCAGGACCGTGAGGTAGATGATGTCCTGCGGCCAGAACACCAGGCCGAAGATGTAGAACTTGCGGTGCGCGATGTCGAACAGCAGCGCCTGGCGGCCGTTCCAGGTCAGCCACGCGCCGCCGTAGAACACCAGCTGCGTCGCCCACACCAGCGCCCAGCGCCAGGCGGCGAACCAGCCGCACACCGCGCGCGGGTAGATCTTCCTGCGGACCTCGTACAGCGCCTGCTCGGCACTCTCGACGAGAGGGTGGCCGGCGTTCACTGGTGCGACAGCGAGTAGACGTAGGCCGCCAGCAGGTGGATCTTGGCCGGGCCGAGGGTGTCCTTCCACGCCGGCATGTGCCCGTTGCGCCCCTTGGTCACGGTCTCGACGATGGTCGGCTCGCCGCCGCCGTAGAGCCAGGTCTTGTCGGTCAGGTTGGGCGCGCCGACCGCGTGCATGCCCTTGCCGTCGGCGCCGTGGCAGGCGAAGCAGTTCTTGGCGAAGATCTCCCTGCCGCGCGCGACGCGGATGCTGTCGGCGGCGCCGCCCGAGAGCGAGATCACGTAGCTCGCGACGTCCTTCACTCCCTCGGCGCCGAGCACCGGACCCCAGGGCGGCATGACGCCGTTGCGGCCGTTGGTGATGGTCTGCTCGATCGTCTTCGGCTCGCCGCCGTAGAGCCAGTCGTTGTCGGTCAGGTTGGGAAAGCCGCGGCTGCCGCCGCCGTCCGAGGCATGGCACTGGGCGCAGTTGTTGAGGAACAGCTTCTGCCCGATCGCGTTCGCCTTCGGGTCCTTCGCCAGCGCCGCGACGTCCTGCGCGGCGAACTTGTCGAAGATCGGCCCGTACAGCGCGTCGGCCTGCGCGTTCTCCTGCTTCAGCTGCCCGACCTCGCTCCAGCCGAGCAGCCCCTTCCAGCTGCCGAGCCCCGACCAGTTCACCTACAGCCACGTGAGCGAGGTGCTGGTCTTCTTCCCCCTGCTCGGCGTGATTTCGGGGCTCGTGGCGGCGGGGTTGCTTGTGGCGTTGAGGGCGATGGGCAGCGTGCCGGGCGGATGGGTGGCGCATCCGGCGGCTTTGGTCGCATCGGCGTGGTTTGTGGGGCTTGCGGTGGCATGGGGAGTTGCGGCGTGGCTGGGACGGCGCATCGGGTTTGACGCGTTCTGGTGCGGGGGGTGGTTGTGGTGGGGCGTGTTGGCGCTGGTGACGGCTTTTGTGATGCCGGAGACGAGTTTTCTTTGGGTGGTTCCGGCGCTGGCGGCGGGAATTTTCGGGGTGGTGATGGCGCTTTCCGCTGCGCCCATCTGGAAGTGGGTGGGCGGGATCGTTCCGGCCGCTGTTGCGGGGCTGCTGATTTTCGAGATCGCGCTGCCGCTTTATACGGCTATGGGAGCGCGGGCGCTGCCGGTGGTTGGGGTGCTGCTGGCCGCGCTGGGGACGACGCTTGCTCCGCTGGTCGCCGAGGCGCCTGGGGTTTCTGTCCGCCGAGTCTCGCTGGCGCTTGCCGGGGCGACCGTGATTCTGGCGGTAATCGCGGCGGTCTTGCCGGCTTATACGGCGGCTTCGCCGCAGCGAGTAACTTTCGAGTTCGTGCAGAACAGCGATGCGAACCGGGCGCAGTGGCTCGTCGAGGCCGAGAGCGGCAGACTGCCACTGGGCCTGCGGTTCGGGCACTTCAGTGGGCGCTCGCGCGAACCGTTTCCGTGGATGCGGCTTCCGGCGCGGGCTTTTGTGGCTGATGCTCAGCCGCTGAATGCTCCTGATCCCGAGCTGCGAGTGCTCGACGAGCGGGGTGTGGGCGGGGACCTCGATGTCGAAGCGCAGCTTGTGTCGCCGCGCGGGGCGCCGGTTGTTGCACTCTATTTTCCACCTGCTGTGCGAGTGAAATCGTTCACGATGCAGGGTGAGAGAGTGCCGCCGCTTTCGCCTCGCGCGTTTCGGTCGACGAACGGGTGGCAGCGGTTTGTATGTGCGACTACGCCGGCGGGTGGGGTGGTCGTCTCTTTCGTGGTTGAAGGCGGGAAGACGTTCGATGTGGTGGCGCGTGACGAGTCGTATGGGCTGCCGGCTGAAGGAGGGAAATTGCAGCAGGAACGGCCGGCGAATGCTGTTGCCTCGCAATCGGGCGATGTGACCGTGATGACGCGGACTGTGACGCTGGGCGGGGCGATGGCGGGGAAGCCTCGGTGAGTTGGCGCTGGTTGGGGTGCGGATGATGGGTGGTGCACGCAGACGGATCCGCAGATGTAGGGGGACAAAATCCCCGTCCTTAAAGGCGAAGGGCGGGGCACCCGTCCGTGGCTGGATACTTCTGCTTTCGGCGCGAGCGGGGTTTGGTGGCACAGGCATTCCTGCATGTGCAGTCTTCGTGGGTGGGTTGGGGGGGGCGCGGCGGTAATCCAACACGAGCGCACAGGCAGGAGTGCCTGTGCCACTGGAGGCGCTTGGACTGGATGGTGGCGGGATTGCAAATTGCGGTGGTTGAGGGGTTCGGTGAATTCGGGCAACTGCTTGGTCAGGTGGCAAGGGTTCGGTACAATGCGAAGCCTTCGCGCCGAAAGCGCTTAACACGATGGGAAAACTGAGATTTGTCACCGCCGGGGAATCACACGGAGCGGGCATTCTTGCCTGGCTTTCGGGGCTGCCATCCGGGTTGCCGGTGGACCTCGAGCGGGTGAACCTGGAATTGCGGCGGCGGCAACTCGGCTACGGGCGCGGCGGGCGGCAGAAGATCGAGAAAGACGTGGCCGACGTGATGGCCGGAGTGCGGCACGGGCGCACGATCGGGGCGCCGATTGCTATTCGGCTGGAAAACCGGGGGTGGGAGACGAAATGGGAGCAGGGGCTGCCGGGGGAGGATTTCGAGGGGTCGGAGGGGTTTCGCCGGGGGCTTACGGGTCCGCGCGCGGGACACGCCGATCTGGCGGGGGCGCTGAAATTCAACTTTCACGACGCACGGTACGTGCTGGAGCGGGCATCGGCGCGCGAGACGGCGGCGCGCACGGCGGCGGGCGCTTTTGCGAAGCTGCTGCTGGGCGAATTCGGGACTGAAATTTTGAGCCACGTGATTGCGGTGGGCCACGAGCGGCTGGAGCGGGCGGCGACTTGGGAGGAGATTCAGGCGGTGTGCGCCGATCTGGAATCGCCGCTGCGGGGCGTTGACGCGGAAACCGAGGGCCGAATGAAGGCCGAGGGGGACGGGGCGCTGGGGGGGGGGGACCGCCCCCGCCGTGCACCCACGTCCACGCCTGGAAGGCGCGGTCGGCGAAGGCGACGTCAAGGTCTGGCCCGAAGGCCCCGATGGCGATGACATCCTGAACATCACGCTCTCCTCGCCGTTCGGCGAGGCGCATTTCGAGGCGCCGCTGAGCGCCACCGCCGAATTCCTCCGGAGCACTTACGGGATCATCCCGGCTGGTTCCGAGGGCGACTTCATCGACGTCGACAGCGAACTCGAAGAACTGCTCTGGCAGGCGTGAGCCGCAGCCAGGTTTGAGGCACTCTGAGCCGTGACTAATGGGGTCCTTCCCCATTAGTCACGGCTCAGGCGACATCACGGGTCTGGCGACTCCGCCGACCGCAGCGCGAAGATCTCCGCGGCTTTCCTCGTCACCGGGCCGGGGGCCGCGGCCAGCCCAACGCCGTCGACGTTCCTGATCGGCTGCACGTCCCTGGTCGTCCCGGACAGGAATGCCTCGTCCGCCCGGGCAAGCGCGTCCAACGGCAGGTCTTCCTCCTGCGCCTCGGCCCACTCGATCACCAGGGCCCTGGTCACCCCCGCCAGGCAGCCAGAGGGTAGCGGCGGCGGCAGCAAACGGCCGCCCACGACCACGACACAAATCCTCCCCGGGCCCTCCCAAACGCGCGCCGCCGGCGTG
>OFHK01000558.1_pt1 | contig 10663 bp, 7 predicted proteins | sample 1521951 | NCBI WGS metagenome assembly OFHK01 (sample SAMEA2468436, study PRJEB22500) | soil metagenome | biome: Glassland; feature: Farmland; material: Clay | place: Australia | collected 2013-01-31 | depth 0.55 m
CTCGCGTGGCACACGCCGATGCGCGCGCCCGCGGTCTACCCCGAGGACGGGATCTCCCCTCCCCGGGCCTTTGTCGCCCGCCGCGGGGCCGAGCGGCCCAGCGAGGAATACCGTGAGCTCACCGCCGCTGAGTGGGAGGAGTTCCTGGCCCATTTCGAGCTGCGGAAGGTCGCCCTCGGGGTCTGCGGCCGTGACTACGGAACGCCATGTGCGCATGAAAACGCTTGTGTCAGATGTCCGCTCCTTCGGGTTGACCCGGTCCAGATGCCGCGCCTGGAGGAGATCCGCGCTAACCTCGCCGACCGGCTCGAAGAGGCCAGGGACCAGGGCTGGCTCGGCGAGGTCGCCGCGATCGAGACCACCCTGGCCGCCGCCGCGCAGAAACTGGAAGCCATGCGCGAGTTCACCGCCCGAAGTACTACCGTCAGCCTGGGCATGCCCGAGCGTCCGGCGCTGGCAGCAAAGACAGCCGGCCGCAGTAGCGCGCCTGACGCCTGCCATTGAGCGACGGGGAATACCGCATGAGCAACGAGAATGACCGCACTCCCCCAGACGACCCGTCGAGCATCGTGCTCACCTTCCAGCACCGGCACTACTGGTGGTTCAGCGCCAACGACGCGCCCGAGACCTGGCACATCTCCGCTGACATCGACGGCGGCGGACCACACGTCGGCGACATGGACATCACGCTGGTCGATACCTACGAGACCCGCGACCCGTTCGCCTTGCTCGACGGTCAGGACGCTGAACTCGGTCACGTCGCCGGGACCCTCTTCGACGCAGGCGACGGTCGGCTCGACCCGGACCTCGACGAGCAGCTCGAGCCGGCCGGCAGCCGGATCCTCATCTTGCACTCGGTGAGGCTGGCACCGGAGTGGCGGGGCTTCGGCCTGGGCGCCCTGCTGGCCGGGACAGCCATCAGGAAGCTGTCCGGCGGAGCCCGCGCCGCGGTCTGCTACCCCGCCCCGCTCAACGAGCAGGCTCAGGCAGGACCAGACGATCAAGGCGACGCTGAGTGGGATAAGGCAGTCGCGGCGCTCCAGCAAGTCTGGGAAAGACTCGGGTTCCAGCATTTCCGAGATGGCGTCCACGTGCTCGACCTCAGCCTGGTCACTCTCGACGACAAGCTCGGGCAACTCCGCAAGGACGCCGAGCGCTACCGCACGTTCCCGGATTGAAAGACGCCGCCATCTCGGGCGACGCGCCGAGAACGCAGCGAACCAAGATTCTTGCCAGTCACACTCGGTTAGCGCCGTGACTCCTGCGGCGCGCTGCAACCGGGAGAGCTACCAAGATCATTTCGGTTAAGCAGCTGTGTTCATGGATGCAACTGCTTCCCCAGGCCCGGCCGCAGTCGCCGAGAGCGAGCCGGCGGCGTTCGAAATGGCCGAGGAATTCTTCCCACTCAGAGTCGGTCGGGGCACGGTATTCGTCGCCGGGCCGCAGTTCACGGCGACGGGCGATGAACGCCCGGTGGCCGTTGATCGCTTCTTCGGGATAGGCGGCCTTGTATCCCATGGTCGTGGTGATGCTGGCGTGTCCCATCAGGAGCTGGCAGATGTGCGGGGGCATCCCGTTCATGATCGCGTCGGTCGCGAAGATCCTCCTGAAATCGTGGGGCTTGAAAGCCAGGGGCTGGCCGGCGGCATCGGTGATGCCGGTGCCTTCCAGTGCGCTGGTGATCCAGTTGCGGATCGACGCGGAGCTGACGGGGCGGCTGTCGGCGCCGACGTGGTGCTGGAACAGGACGGGCGTCGGCGGGGTGAACTCGCGCTCGTGGATGTCGTAGGCGACGACGAGCGGGACGGTGTCGGCGCTGTTCCTGACGCGGGTGATGATGGCGGCGAGCACGTCGGCGAGCTCGGGCGAGATGACCAGGAGCCGTTCGACATCGGCCTTGGACGGGGCAATGTGCAGCAGCGGGACCAGTTCCCCGGTCGAGGGAAGACGGTACTGGACCAGGCTGTGGTGCGAGAGCTCCATCAGCTCCTCGATGCGGATGCCGGTGGCGCGCAGGATCTCGACCGCGGCCCAGGTCCAGAACGCCGTGTTCTCCTCGCGGGTGAGGTCACGCCGGGTTCTGGTGACCGGGTCCTCGGCCCATGCCCTGCTGCTGGATTGCCCCTCGGGGCTGGTGAGCACGGTCCTGCGCAAGGTGGTGCCGCCGACGGTGAACAGGCCTCCGGGGGCGGCGGCCGTGACGGCGGCGAGCCGGGCGGCGGTGTCCTTCCTAGCCTGGTCGACGGCGGTGACCAGGGCGGGCAGCACCGGGATGCGTTCCCGGGTCCGCTGGTCCATCCGGGACTTGCGGCGGCCGGCGGCCTTGGCCGGCTGGATGTCCTCCTTGCGGACCGGGGAGGGCACCGCCCACTGTGCCCAGCGGGCCGGGTCCTCCCCGGCCCATTCGGCGACGTCGAGGTAGAACGCCCGGACGGCGGTCAGGACCGAGGCCGTGCTCAGCCGCTCCGACGTGGTCACGGTGACGTTTCCGGCGGTGTCGCGGCTGCTCACGGTCTTGACTGCCAGCCGCTGTTTCCATGCGATGGCGACATCGGGGGCAAGGCGCAGCGAGCTGATGCCGGGATTGTGCGTCTCGAGGTCCTTCCAGAACAGCCTGCCGAGGGAACGGGCGAGCACGTGCAGCGTCGCGTAGTCGACTGACGGCTGCCGCTCGTCCAGGTAGCCGACCAGGAGATCGCGGACGGGAATGCAGGCCAGGTCGTACTGGCCGATGAGCTCGGCGGTGGTGAGCTGTCCCTGGAACCGGGGGTTCAGCATGCGCAGCGTCGCGGGCGCGTCCGGCGGGAGCAGGCCCATCATGTGCAGCAGCTGGTAGAAGCTGTTGCCCTTCCCGCTCGTCAGGGTCTCCCGGTGCCGGGCGTCCTGGGCCTCGATGAACTCCAGGCAGTCCCCGACCGTGATGTCGGCCAGGGTGCCGCCCTTGGCCGCGAGGATGACCGACAGCTGCCCGATGGCCCGGCGACGGGAAAGATCACTGATCCCGGACCTGGCGGCGCAGGCCTCAAGCCGGGCGAACCCGCCGCTGTCCCTCAGTCGGGGCATGTCCCGGCTGAGCGGGAACTGGACGGGACTGGCGATCACCCAGGCCAGGCCGGGCCGGATCGCCTCGGCATAGATCATCTGGCCGAGCCCGAACGTCACCGACTTCTGGAGCTTCTCGCGGCTTCCGGTGTCGCCGCGGGCGGCGAGCCAGTCCGCGGCAGCCGGCCGCCAGTCCGCCACGCCGTCGCCGGCGATCCCGCTGGCCTGCCAGCGCTGCTGCCACGTGGCCCCGGGGTACTGTCCCAGCCAGGCCAGGAAACGGCGCAGCGCGAGCCGCCGCTCCCTCAGCGTCCAGGGGGTCTCGGCATAGGGCGGGGCCAGCAGCCTGCCCGTCAGCGCCGACCGGCTCAGGGCGGTCACCTCCCACGTATCCGGGACTGTCCGGGGCGGGTACTTCTCCAGCAGGGCCGACACGGCTTCCGGCCGCATCCGCGGTCGCGATGACGGCTTCCTGACGGCTGTCTCCGGAGCGGTCACCCGCGTCCCCCGAACAGCACGTCCATCGATTCGGGCCGGTAGCCCGGCCCTGCCTGGGGCGGCGGCGGGACCGGGCGCCCGGCCTGGCGGCGGTGGTGCCCGGCCACGCTCGCGATGACGTCCTCCGGCGTGGGCGTGACGTAAATCTGCGTCGTGGACAGGTGCACGTGACCCAGGACCCACTGCACGTCGGTTATCGGCATCTCCGGGTCGCGTGCCATCCGGTAGGCCGCACAATGCCGAATGTCGTGCAGCGACCAGTTCGCCCCCAGCGACGCGCCCGCCCGCGTGAACATCGCGCGGGCCGCGTGATACGACAGCGGCCGGAACGGGCGCCGCAGCGTCCACCACACCGGGTCATCCCCTCCGGACGGCACCAGGCCGTGCGTCTCCTCCTGGTAAAGCCGCAGCCACACGAACGCGTCCGGTGACGCCGGCAGCGGCTGGACCGCCCGCGACCCCTTGCGGATCACCGTGACGAGCTGGCTGCCGGGGTCCATGCTCCCGCTGGTGACGCCGAGCAGTTCCGCGGCCCGGGCACCGGTGGACACCCAGAACGCGACCAGTGCCCGGTCCCGGTTCGACGGCAGCGACGCGAACAGCTCGTCGAACAGCCGGTCCGGGATGCCCCGCGGGATGCGCTTCGGCTGCCGGGGCCGGAACAGCCCGGCCCGCTCCCTCCGGAACGGCTCCAGCGGATTCTGGTGCGCATGCGCCCGGCCGCCCTTCCTGGCCAGCGGGAACGGGTTCGCCAGCGGCCCGGACCCGGTCTCCAGGTGATAGTCGTAAAACGACCGGCAGACCGTCTCACAGTGCGCGACCGTCGCGGGCGCGTATCCCGGGCCCGGCGACGCCTTCCCGGTCACCGCGTTCACCGTCCCCGGCGCCGGCCCGGAACCGGGACCCGCCGGGAGTCCCGTCCGCCAGTGATCACGATCCGGCTTGCCCGTCAGCTGCAGCCACCGGCAGAAGTCCCTGGCCTCGGCCCGCGTCGCCTGATCCCACGCAAACCCGGCCGCCCAGGTGAAGCGGAACCACCGCAGCAGGTCCATCCCGTATGACCGCTGTGTTGCCTCCGACCGGCCAGATGCCTGCAGGTTCCGAAGGAACTCGGTCACGGGCACGACCGGCAGCCCGCCGCCGTCGATCAGCCGGTAGGGCTCGAACACGTCCCCGGTCTCTGCCAGGGTCCCAGCCAGCGGGACCCGGAGGCGGGCCAGGTCGACTTGCGCATCATCGTCATCTACTGCCACGAGGAGCGAATCTAGGCATAACCCCGTCGATCCGCCGACAATCAGCCCGCCAGCCTCGGCTAGTTCAGTTAACAGGGAACATCTGGAAGGCCGCCTGGTCGTTCTTCGAGACAGGCGACCCGGCCGCCGAAGAATGGGTCGCCGAGCAGGCCATGAAGATCCTCAGGGGCAGGGCCGCCCAGGTCGCCGCCGGGATCCGGCGCCGCGCCACCAGATTCGGCTACTCCGCCGGCGAGCGGGCCGGCGCCGACGAATGCGCCTGCTACCTCACCACCAAGGCGCCATGGCTGGACTACGCCACCGCGCTGGACCGCGGCTGGCCCATCGCCACCGGCGTAATCGAGGGAGCCGCAAGATGGCTGGTCAAGGACCGGATGGACATCACAGGCGCCAGATGGGGACTCCGCGGAGCCGAAGCCATCCTCAAGCTCCGCACCCTGCACGCCAGCGGCGACTTCGACAAGTACTGGGCATTCCACCTGCATAAGGAACGCAAGAGCGTCCACAACACCCGATACCGCGACAGCCTCGCGCTCGCCGCGTGATCAGCTCACTCCAAAGGAGCCGCACCCAAAGGAAATAAGTCAATGGACTTCGGCCAGACGCCTGCCGCAGTGGCCGAGCGTGGCTCCGGGTGGACCGAGCAGCGCCACAATCGCACGGTCGGCTGTACGACCTTGGGTTGCCATTCCCGGCGCCCTTTCTCAATCACGCCAGTCATCGGCGTCTGCCTGCCGTCCCCCTGGGCTCGATGGCCAGTTGCTGCCGTTGGAGAACGGGGGCGTGTGAGCCACCTGGCTTGCGTTCGCCTGTTCAGCGGCGGCTTGGTGCCGACTGGGTGCTCTCGCTGATGAGGGCTCCGGAGCGGCGTTGGGGTCTTCCGGTTTCGATGTGCATAGAAGTGGTCTCGGCAGCCTTCTCCTGCCTCTTGCGCTTGGCGCAGAGCGGCCTCATCAAGACGTGCGCTGATCTCGCGGAGAGCTTTGGCCACCCGGTCCATCTTCTTCGGCGTGCGGTGCCAGGTTCGGCCCGGCCTCAGCCGTTTCAGCTTCTGGCACTGCGTCACCGGTTCGGGCTGCGTTTCGGCGGGTGAGGAATGAAGGGGTTCGATGTGCTGGTCTGGGCGACGGTGCCGCAGTGTCACCGCAGTCCAGCGTCGGCGGTAACAGCGCGTTCTCGGGTAGGCACGGTGGCTGCTTCCCATGCGTCGTAGCCTGCTTCGGCTTCGGTGAGCCGGGCAGCCAGGCCGTGAGTCAGCCGTTCACCGAGCGGGACCGCTAAGGCGCCTTCCCTGCGCTCATGGTGGGGCCGGACGTAGCGTCGACAGCGCACGATCTAGTTCCGCTGTCCAAGCTCGCAGCGCCGCAAGCTGATCCGACAGGCTGAGAAAGCTCGCGGCGCGATCTGCAGTGAATGCGAGCGCGCCAAGCGCTAGGTAGGCATCGTGCCAGAGCCAGAATCCGGTTGGATCGGAGGCCGGGCGTAGCGTCTTCACCTTGCCTGGCAGTCGGACGATGCTGCGTGCGAGGCCGAGCATTTCGGCGTGGGAGACTGCGGACAGGACCGCGTATGGCATCTTCGACTGGGGCCAGATGCGGCAGACCAGCTCCTCGACGCGGTCAGTGTAACTCGGCCAGGCCTGCTTCCCTTCACCCCAGGACACCCTTGTAGCGGAGTCATTCCACGTCCAGGTCGGCCCAAGGCGGGTGATCTCTTGTTCGACATCCTCGGGAAGCTCACCGTACTCAGACCGATCCTCATCCGGCCCGCGTCCGAGGTGATCCACCGCCTTCTTTGTCTCCCGGGCGGTGTGAAGCCTGTATACCAGTGACCGGGCAAGCCGCCTCTCGGCGCTGATGTTGGGCTCCAAGAGCCACCACGCGAGGGAGGAGGATTCCAGGACGGCGCGGCATAGCACGTCGGCGGCATACACGGTCGCATCCGGGTCGAGCACCACCGAGAACCCCTTGGCTTCCTCGACTGCGACCTGAAGCGCCATGCGGGCTGTAATGGGCGCGCCAAGCCATGGCCACGACCCCGTCTGGGGCTTGGGACGGCGAGACTCCTCTGCGCTCAGCTCCGCCCCCGCTTGACTGTGTGCCCGTGGAGTGCTCCAGGCGGTATCAGCGTCTGTCACCTCAAGCACGAGGTCGATCGTTTTCATCAGAAGCGAACGCAGTTTGGCGACCATCCTGTCGGCCGATGAAGCAGCCATGAAGTGGAGGCTACGACGTGGCACTGGCCGTCCGGTCTGGTTCGGCACCGCGTCCTGGGTGGCGAGAGATATCTTGGGCCTCTAGCAGGCTGGCTGCATGCTGCAGATCGTGCGGCAACTCGCTTGGATGATCCTGCGCTGCGTGCTGCCTTATCCCGACCTTGCGCGCCGGGCACGGATCCGGCGGGATGCGTTCAGGCTCGTCACCCGCAACCCGTGGCCAGGCGAGGGGGCTACTGGCACCGATGCCGCCCATCTTGCCCTCCTGCGCACCCTGTGGCTTCAGCGTGAGACGCGCCGGGCGGTCAGGTCGCGACGCGACGAAGCCGCAGCGCTTCTCGCCCGGGCGGCACTGGAGGCTTACATTCTGGGCGCATACTGCCTCTACGCCGAGGATGCCGTGAAGATCCTGGTCGCCGCGGACAACAGGGCAATGCGCCGGGTGCCCGCCTACTTCACTGAGGATGACCTCCTGTCGTTGGCCGCCATCAACGACGCGGCGGACGTGATCGGTGCCCCCGGCCGGGATCTCAAGTTCGCGGAAGCGGCCGAGTGGCTGGAGAGGGAGCACGGCTTCGGCGTTCCCCTAAGGCGCGTTATGTGGGTTGGGCTTACGGGCACGCACACGGTCGCTGGCGACGAGGGTAATGACGACGGCTTGGTTATGGGCCGACACGATCTCGTTGGCCAGCTCGCGGGCCTGGTACGCGAACTGAGTGTGATCGAGGTCGCTGGCACCTCGCCAGCGACGTCACGGAGTTGGGTGGGGTCGCTGGCGAGGGCACGGGCCCGCCGCTCGTCCGGGTCCATGCCGGGCCACCGACGGGGCGGGGCCGCAGCCCGGGGATGCTGCTGACGGGCGCGGTGGCGCGGGCCAGGGCTATGCGGGAGCGCTCGGCACCGTCGGCGCCGAGCCGGTAGTAGCGGCGGCGAGGGCATGCCTGCTGAGTCGGCCGAGGCACCGATGAACAGCCTTCCCGAGGGCTCAGGCGGTCGACTGCTTCCCGCGGCGACCGCATGGCCGACCTCGACGCACGCATTGAGATCGCCGCACAACTCCGAAAGCTGCGCGTCGCTGAGAATAGTTGAGCACGGCTGAGATGGCCAGGGTGGCGGTCGATGCAGCTATTTACGGCAGCAGACGCCGGACTGCTCCGCGCCCGACTTCAGCGACATAGATGCTTCCGTCCGGTCCTGCGGTCAGCTCGCCGGGATGATGCAGTCCCGTTGCCACTTCGGTGAGCTGCTGGCCGTCCAGGCGAAGAACACGGCCGCCGTGGGAGTCGGAGAGGTATACGGAACCGTTGAGACATGCGACAACGTTCGCGGTGAGCCGTTCGTGATCAGGCTGGATGACGGTCTCCTCACCGCTTGGCGAGAGGGTAATGCGCCACAACTGGGCTGTCCTGCCAGTGGTTAGGGCCAGCAGTTCATCGCCGCAGCGGTCGAGGGAGGCTATCGGCTTGCGGGGAAGCATGGCGATCTGTTCCGAGCTGCCGTCTGCATGGGCGCGGCGGAATGAGCCCGTGTCAAGCGCGAGGATGAGGTCGGCACCGTCCCAGGTCATAGCCATCACAGCACCAGCGTCGCCTGACGGTACCCAGCGGCTCTTGCGGTAGTCACTTGCCTTGTCGAGGACAAGCACATCTCGGTGGCCGAGGAGGCGCACAGCCAGGTCGCCGTTCTCAGCAGCGGCGATCGTGTCTGTCCCGCCGTAAGCGGGAGGCTGCGATGGGACTGCGGTGGCGAGCACGTACCGACCGTCAGCGTCTAGTCGCCAAAGTTCTTCAGTGCGGGTGCTGACGATCAGGGCGTCATCTGCCCAGGTGACGCCCGCAACGGGTGGCAGGCCGGTCAGCACGTCGGCTACGGTGCCCATCGGGTGGGCTGCGATGTGGGCTGCGGATGCGGCATAGAGCCCGCCGCTCGCGAGACGGAGTGTTGTCTTCCCGTATCCCTTAGCGAAGGCTATGCCATGTTCGATGTGTACGACCCTGTTGTCGTCTGAGGTGATGTCGCAGCCCGTCAGCGGCTCAGCCCAGGTGGCAACCCCATCGGTGTAGTGGCCGAGGGCCCGCACGGGAGCCTTCTCGCCCGGGCGCAGGATCAGCGCTGGGGGTTCCAGGGTGACCTTCATAAGGCGAGGATCATGCTCGGGCGCGTAGGGCTGCCCGTCGAACAGCGCAGAAAAATCCCATAGCCGGCGCTGCGCATCACCATGCCCATCGTTCATCCAGGCAGGGCCGATCCCGGGAGATGCGCTCGGACCGCCGCCGACGGTGCCCACATCGAAGTGCGGGCTGACGTAGTCGCCTACGCGGTATGTGCCGGTCGTGGGGACGATGCGCTCGCTGATGACGCCGTTCTCTCGGACGGTCAGCCGAAGGCCTGTTGCCTCCAAGCGTTCCAGCCCGGTCGGTCCGGCGAAGAGCGGGATGTTCACCTCGCTGACCCGCTGCCATCCGGTTCCGCCTGGACTCCGTGTCAGCCATACCTGCGTTACCGGGCCTGTGCGTGTGCCGTCAGCGATGAACAACTCGTGCTCTCCCGCGGAAACACCTGCCACATTGAGGATCAGGCTGCCGGGGACGTGGCGGACTACGTCACACAAGCGATCATCTAGCCAAACTTGTGACTGGGCGCTGGCGCGCTCGACCCACAGTTCGAGCGTGTCGCCGCGCTGGTCGTAGCCGCGGACGGCAGGCGCCACCGCGATGTCACGGTCCAGCAGGTCCAGCAGTGAGCTGGCGTTCGCCAGCAGGCGCAGGCATTCCCGGAGCGACCGGCAGGGCAGCGCGGGCTTGTCCTTGTGCGACCTGTCGCCCTTGTAAAGGCCGATTGCTCCGCCGAACAGCTGGATAAGGCGTTCCGCATCCTGGTTCCGGGTCGAGACCCTGATCGGAGCGCTGGTCTCCTTGAATGCCTGCTTGACAAGCTGCTCGCCGATGGTCCCTGTGAGACCCGACCGCTCCTGCACCGCGGCTTCGACGCGCCGGTACGCAGCGAAGATCGCGTCGTCATAGCGGTTACTGCGCAGATGCGCGGTTGCGGCCTCGGCAATCTCCGGACGCAGAACTGTGAGCAGGACGTCGATCTCGTCCGCTCCCTGAGCAGGCTCTTCGGTCGGCTCAACCTGCTCCGTCTCGGTGAATATCACTGTGTCCTGAGACTGCTGCACATCCCAGTCGGCTATCACGGACGCCTGTTGGCGGCGCCGGGCCTCTCGCTCGCGGTCGACATAATCCAGTAGCTGGCTGACGTCATGAATGTCGCGGTACGGACGAAGCCCTCTGCGATCAATTGTGACACGCCAGCGCCATGGCTCCTGCCAGCTCATTCCCGATGAGAAACGGGGCAGGAGATCGGCTAGGACGCGAAACCGGGCGAGCGTCGCCCGGTTTCGCACAACTTCCGCGCTAACGGGCTGTTCCTCCGCCCGCCCTTCCCCGCCGCCCTCCGGGGATCCAGCAGTCGCGTCATCGTCACCGTTATCGGTCTCCGGGTCCGCAGGCTCCTCCGCGGCCATGTCCTCCTGGCGGTCAGCCTCCACCGGAAGACCGATCACGGCCGCAAAGGCGCCACTCTCAGCAATCGGATCGCTCTCATCAGCCGGATCTTGTGACTGCTCGATCTCACACAGCCACTGCGTAAAGCG
>OFHK01000559.1_pt1 | contig 10660 bp, 9 predicted proteins | sample 1521951 | NCBI WGS metagenome assembly OFHK01 (sample SAMEA2468436, study PRJEB22500) | soil metagenome | biome: Glassland; feature: Farmland; material: Clay | place: Australia | collected 2013-01-31 | depth 0.55 m
GGGGTCGCGGTCGCGCTCGGCGCCGCGTGCTACTGGCTGAAGGGTCCGGAAGCCTTCGACCGCGCGCTCACCGACGGCGCGCAGATGATGATGTACATCCTGCCGCGCATCGTCGGCGCGATGCTGGTGGCGGCGTTCATCCAGTTGCTGGTGCCGCGCGAGATCGTGGCCAGGCTGATCGGCGAGAACTCCGGCTTTCGCGGGCTGATCATCGCGACCCTCGCCGGCACCTTCACGCCGGGCGGGCCGCTGACCTCGTTCCCGATCGTCGTCGCGCTGCACGCCGCCGGCGCCAACCCCGGCGCGCTGATCGCCTATCTCTCCGCCTGGGCGATGATCGGCTTCCAGCGCATGCTGGTATGGGAGTTCCCGTTCATGGGACCGCATTTCACCGCGCTGCATCTCGCGGCCAGCATCGTGCTGCCGGTGATCGCCGGCCTGATCGCCAACCGGCTGCCGATCCGCATTGCCGTGCCGCAGGTCGGCGGCCGGTAGCGCAGCGCCATGTGGCTGGTCGACCTGTCGTTCTGGATCGGCGCGGCCGCGCTGATCGCGATCCTTATCGCCACCAACAACAATGACAATAATGGCGTGACCACGCCCACCACCGGGACGACCGGCACCACCGGCACCACCGGCACCTCGATGCGGTGCTGTTTGGTGTAGATCAGCGAGCCGTTGCCGCCGCGGGTGACGATCAGCGCCTCGACCCGCTCGGCGATTTCGTGCGGCGCCAGCCCGGTGCGCTCCTCCAGTATCTGCGCCTCGTAGTCGTTCACCGTCACCCAGGCGGCCAGATCGATAAAATGCGTCAGGTCGTTGCCGTCGAACATCGGCATGCCCTGGCCCGGATCGAAGATGAAGGGGGTGCCGGCCTCGGCAAACTGTTCGGCGTGTTCGATCATGCCATCGCGCCCGTCGGGTGCGACGATGCCGAGGGTAGCGCCGCCGGCGTCGCCCACCTTGTTCTCATGGGCGAAGCTCATGGCACCGGGGTGGAAGGCGGTGATCTGGTTGTCGTCCTGATCGGTGGTGATGAAGGCCTGGGCCGTATAGGTGTCTTCAAGTACCTTGATGTGGCTCATGTCGATGCCGCACTGCCCCATCCACTGGGCGTATGGATCGAAGTCGCGGCCGACGGTGGCCATCGGCAACGGGTTGCCGCCCAACAGCTTGAGGTTGTAGGCGATGTTGCCGGCGCAGCCGCCGAACTCGCGGCGCATGTCGGGCACCAGAAACGAGACGTTGAGGATGTGCACCTGCTCAGGCAGGATATGGTTCTTGAAGCGATCGTGAAACACCATGATGGTGTCGTAGGCGATGGAACCGCAAATCAGTGCAGACATGGATCGTCCCCTTCTATTTCTCAATGACGTCTCGCAAAAATCAAAAGCTTATCAACCACGGGGCGCACGGGGATTTCATGGTTTTTTCTACAAGTCTCCCCGTGTTCCCCGTGGTTGAATCCTTTATTTCCAGAACCGGTCGAACAGGATGAAACCCCATACCGTGGCGACGTTGAGCAGCGCCATGAAGACCGCGGCGGAACCGATGTCCTTGGCGCGGCCGGCTAGGGTATGGTGTTCGATGCCGACGCGGTCGACCACCGCTTCGATGGCGGAGTTGATCAGCTCGACGATCAGCACCAACAGCAGGCTGCCGACCATTATCGCCCGCTCGATGCCGTTACTGCCCAGCCAGATGGCCGCCGGCACCATCACCACCAGCGCCAGCAGTTCCAGCCGAAATGCCTCTTCGAACTGCAACGCCGCCTTGAACCCCTTCATGGAGTAACCGAATGCCTTCAGCACATGGCTGAGGCCCCGATGATCCGGTTTGTTGATCTGCGCCATCCCGACCTATTACCTTTTCAAAAATTCAAAAAACAAAGCGATTAACCACGCAGGACACTGGGAACACGGGGAAATCGATCCAATAGCCGGTTCGCTACAGCATTGTTGACCCCGTGCCCCCCGTGTTCCCAGTGGTTAATTCTTGGCCTAGCCTTTAGTCCTTCCACACCAGGTCCAGTTCGCGCGCCGCCTTGACGTCGTCGAGCCGCTTCACCGGCAGCGTGTGCGGGGCGCCGGTGACGACGGCGGGATTCTGCTGCGCCTCTTCGCGGATCTTCGCCATCACCTCGACGAAGGCATCCAACGTCTCGCGGCTCTCGGTCTCGGTCGGCTCGATCAGCAGGCACTCGGACACCAGCAGCGGGAAATAGGTGGTCGGCGCATGGAAGCCGTAGTCGAGCAGGCGCTTGGCAAAGTCACGCGCGGTGACGCCCAGCTCCTTCGCCTCCTGCTTGAGGGTGATAATGAATTCGTGAGTGGCGCGGCGCGCGGGAAAGGCGGGCGCGAAACCGGCGGCCTTGAGTTGCGCCATCATGTAGTTGGCGTTGAGGGTGGCGTACTCGGCGACCCGTTCCATCCCTGCACGGCCGATCATGCGGGCGTAGATGTAGGCGCGCAGCAGGATGCCGGTGTTGCCGGAGTGGGCCGAGAGACGGCCGATGCTCTGCGGGCACTCCTTTTCGTCGAGCCAGCGGTATTCGTCGCCGTCGTAGCCGACCATCGGCACCGGCAGAAACGGCAGCAGGCGTTCGCCCACCACCACCGGGCCGGCGCCGGGGCCGCCGCCGCCGTGCGGCGTGGAGAAGGTCTTGTGCAGGTTGAGATGCACCACGTCGAATCCCATGGCGCCGGGCTTCACCTTGCCGAGGATCGCGTTGAGGTTGGCACCGTCGTAATAGAGCAGGCCGCCCGCCCGGTGCACGATGCCGGCAATCTCCTTGATGCGCCGCTCGAATACGCCGAGGGTGGAGGGATTGGTGAGCATGATGCCCGCCGTGTGCGGGCCGACCGCCGCCTGCAGCGCCTCGACGTCGACGTCGCCGTTGGCGTCGGTGGGGATCTCCCTCACCTGGTAGCCGCACATCACCGCCGTCGCCGGGTTGGTGCCGTGGGCCGCGTCGGGCACCAGGATCTCGGTCCGCGCGCCGTCGCCGCGCGCCTCGTGATAGGCGCGGATCATCGCCACGCCGGCGAACTCGCCCTGGGCGCCGGCCATCGGCGTGAGCGAGCAGCCCTTCATGCCGGTGACCTCCTTCAGCATCTCCTGCAGCTCGAACAGGCAGGCGAGAACGCCCTGGCCGTGGCTCTCGATGGGGGCATGAGGATGGCGCGCCAGGAAGCCGGGCAGCATCGCCAGGCTGTTGCTGCCGCGCGGGTTGTACTTCATGGTGCAGGAGCCGAGCGGATAGAACTGGGTATCGATGGAGAAGTTCTTCTGCGACAGCCGCGTATAGTGGCGTACCGCGTCCAGTTCGGAGACCTCCGGCAGCAGCGGCCGGCGGGTGCGACGGAACCGCTCGGGAATACCGTCGTAGGCCGGCTGCGGGCCGGGGGTCTGGGCCGCGTTGAGGCGGCCCGGTTTGGAATGCTCGAAGATCAACATGTCGTCGTCGCTTTTCGGTCAGTGCACGGCCGCGATGGCCTGGTCGTAATCCGGTTCCTCGCCGATCTCGGGAACCAGTTGCGTGTAGATCACCTTGTCATCCCGATCCAGCACCACCACGGCACGGGCGCAGATCCCCGCCAGCGGCCCGTCCTGGATCAATACGCCGTAATCCTTGGCGAAATTCTTGTCGCGCATCATCGACAGGCCGATCACGTTCTCCAGCTGTTCGCCGGTGCAGAAGCGCGACTGGGCGAACGGCAGGTCGGCGGAAACCACCAGCACCACCACTTGGTCGCCCAGCGCCTTGGCCGCCTCGTTGAACTTGCGCGCCGAGGCGGCGCAGACGCCGGTGTCGAGGCTCGGTACGATGTTGAGCAGCTTCTTCTTGCCCTTGTAGTCCGCCAGCGACACGTCGCCCAGGTCGCCGCGCGTCAGCGTAAACGCCGGTGCCGGGGTGCCGACCTTGGGCAGTTCGCCGTTGGTGTGGATGGTCGCGCCTCTCAAGGTGATAGTTGCCATGGCCGTCTCCTTAGCGTTGGGATAAAGACTGAAGTGTAGGTCTCAGAAAGTCCCCGCGCGCGGTCGCAGCTTGGTGCAGATGGGTCCGTCCTTGCGCCGTGACAGGATGCGCTCCAGATGCTGCGCATAACGTTCGATATCGGCCTCGTCCTTGGTCTCGGTGGCACATATCAGGATCGCGTTGCCCAGTTCCGGGTAATCGGCGCTGAGGTCGTAGCCGCCCAGCACGTCCTGCACCGCCAGGGCGCGCAGCACCTCGCCCACCGGCTGATTGATGCGCAGCACCACCTCGTGGAAATAGGGCGAACTGAACACCTGTTCGACGCATTCGATCTGGGTCAGCCGCTCCACCAGGGCGCGGGTATTGGCGTGACAGGCGTGGGCGACGCGTACCAGCCCTTCGGCCCCCACCAGCGCCATATGGATAGTGGCGGCGGTCACCATCAGGCCCTGATTGGAGCAGATGTTGGAGGTCGCCTTGGCGCGGCGGATATGCTGCTCGCGCGCCTGCAACGTCAGAGTGAAACCCGTGCGGCCGTCGAGGTCGACGGTGCGGCCGACGATGCGCCCCGGCATCTGCCGCACATGTTCCTGCTTGCAGGCCATGAAGCCGAAATAGGGACCGCCGGAGGAGAGCGGCGCGCCCAGCGGCTGGCCGTCGCCGACCGCGATGTCGGCGCCCCGTTCGCCCCATTCGCCCGGCGGCGTAAGCACCGCCAAGGCGACCGGATTGACCAGACCGATGGCCAGCGCATTGTTGACGTGGGCCCAGTCGGTAAGGGCATCCACCTCCTCCAGCACGCCGAAGAAGTTGGGCTGCGGGATCACCAGCGCGGCGAACTCCTCGCCTTCGAAACGCTTGAGATATTCCGGCTCGATGTTGCCGCTGCCCGAGTGGTCCAGCTCCACCAGTTCGATGCCCTGATTCCTTACGATGGTGTGAACCACCTTGCGGTAGATGGGATGGACCGTGGCCGGCATCAGCACCCGTCGGCTCTTGGACTTGCGGTTGGCGCGCACCGCCATCAGCACCGCTTCGGCCAGGCCGGAGGCGCCGTCGTAGAGCGAGGCGTTGGAGACGTCGAGGCCGGTGAGGCTGGCGATCATCGTCTGGTATTCGTACAGCAGTTGCAGGGTGCCCTGGCTCGCTTCGGCCTGGTACGGCGTATAAGCCGTGTAGAATTCGCCGCGGGTGGCGATCTCCCACACCGCCGCCGGGATGTGGTGCTCGTAGGCGCCGGCGCCGATGAAGCAGAGCGGCATGCCGTCCTGCGCCGCGCGCTGGTGCATCAGCCGCGCCACCGCCATTTCGTTCATGCCCGGCGGCACGCCCTCCAGGCCGCGCACGCGCAGCTCGGCGGGGATCTCCTCGAACCGCGCCCCCATGCTGTCGGCACCTATCGCCGCCAGCATGGCCAGCACATCATCTTCGGTATGCGGAATAAACGGCATATCTTACTCTCGAAAATATTGTGGGAGCCCGGCTGCGCCGGGCGATTTACCTAACCGACATCGCCCGATGGTGGCTTCGGGCTTCCTGCCCTCTCGCCACATAATGCCTTCCATGGCAAAAAATCGGGCTCCTACAACATCAATGGCTCTCTTCGGCAACCATCGCCGCGTAGGCGTCGGCGTCGAGCAGACCCTTCACGTCATCGACATTGGCCGGCTTCATGCTGAACAGCCAGCCGTCGCCGTAGGGCGCCTTGTTCACCAGTTCCGGATTGTCGGCCAGCAGTTCATTGGCAGCGACGACCTCACCGGCGACGGGCGCGTAGACGTCGGAGGCGGCCTTCACCGATTCCACCACCGCGCTATCCTGATCGCCCTTCAGCGCACTGCCCGCCTCGGGCAACTCGATAAACACCATGTCGCCCAGCAACTCCTGAGCATGTTCGGTGATGCCCACCGTGATGCTGCCGTCGCTTTCGACGCGCACCCATTCGTGGGTCTTGGTGTACTTCAGTTCGGCAGGTACGTTGCTCATTGTTATCTCCCAGACAAAAGATTTAACCACGGAGGGCACGGGAAACACGGGGTGTCGAAAAGCGCAAGACCATGTCGCCCAACCACCCGTGCGCCGACGCGCCGACCATCCAACTTAAAACCGTCAAAACATCAACCACCAGGAGTGCGGAGTCTCCGCGCGCAATCAGTAAGGCATCCATATACCCCGTGTCTGCCGTACCCAAAGGGCATAAATGCTCCCCGTGGTTAATCGTCGTTGATCTTCCCTCAATCAATGCACGACTGGCCATTGCGCACGAAGGGCGGCTTGACCACGCGTGCCTTGTGACGCTTGCCGCGGATCTCCACCTCGCACTCGCCCACATCGCCGGCCGGTACGCGCGCCAGCGCCACCGCCCGCCCCAGGCTCGGCGCGAAGGTGCCGCTGGTGATCTCGCCCTCGCCCGCGGCGGTGAACACCTTTTGGTGACAACGCAGCACGCCTTTGTCTTCCAGCACCAGGCCGATCAGCTGTGCCGGCGCGCCGTCGCGGCGCTGCTGCTCCAGTATCGTGCGGCCGATGAAGCTGCGATCGTCCGGCTCCCACGCCACCGTCCAGGTCAGCCCCGATACCAGCGGCGTCGTCTCCTCGTCCATATCCTGGCCATAGAGATTCATCCCGGCCTCCAGTCGCAACGTGTCGCGCGCGCCGAGGCCGCAGGGCTTTACCCCCTGCTCGTAGAACGCGTCCCACAGCTCTTCGGCCTGCTCCGCCGGCACCATGATCTCGTAGCCATCCTCGCCGGTATAGCCGGTGCGGGCGATAAACAACTGGCCCGACTCCACTGCGGCGAAACGCGGCAGATCCGGCGCGTTACCGATACGCGGACCCAGCGCCGCCTGCGCCTTGGCGCGGGCATTGGGACCCTGCACCGCGATCATCGCCAGGTCCTCGCGCACCTCCACCTCGACGCCGAACGACGGCGCGTGGCGGGTGATCCAGGCGATGTCCTTGTTGCGGGTGCCGGCATTGACCACCATGCGGTACCAGCTCGGGTCCATATAGTAGACGATCAGGTCGTCGATCACGCCGCCGCGTTCATTGAGCATGCAACTGTAGATCGCCTTGCCCTGCTGCGTCAGCCGCGCCACATCGTTGGCCAGCAGGTAGCGCAGCAGATCGACGGCACGCGAGCTGCGCAGGTCGATCACGCACATGTGCGATACGTCGAACATTCCCGCGTCACGGCGCACCTGATGATGCTCCTCGATCTGCGAACCGTAGTTGATCGGCATCTCCCAACCGGCGAAATCGACCATCTTCGCGCCCATCGCCACGTGGGCTTCATACAGCGGTGTTCTATTACCCAATGTTGCTCTCCTCAAGAAAAGCCTTTAACCGCGGGGAACACGGGGTGCACGGGGATGATCAATACATTCATTATTCCCGGCTCCCCCTGTGTTCCCCGTGGTTAGCCTTGTTTACTCTTCCGCATGGTACGAACTGCGCACCATCGGCCCGGCCTTCACCCAGGCGAAGCCCAGCGCCTGCGCCTCGCGGGCGTAGGCGGCGAAGGTATCGGGATGGACGTACTCGCGCACCGGCAGGTGGAAGCGGGTCGGGCGCAGGTATTGGCCGAGCGAGACGCGGCTGACACCCGCGCTGCGCAGCTCGCGCAACACCGCCACCACCTCCTCGAAACGCTCCCCCAGCCCCAGCATCAGCGCCGACTTGGCCTCGATACCGGCGCACGCCGCCGCCAGCTCCAGCAGGCGCAGCGAACGCTCGTATTTGGCCCCCTTACGCACGCTGCGGTAGAGCGAAGGCACCGTCTCCACATTGTGTCCCCAGACGAACGTCGGCGCCGCGGCGCACAGTGCGTCGATCGCCGACTCCTGGCAGTCGCGGAAATCGGGGGTAAGCAGCTCCAGACCGATGGCCGGCCGGCGTGCGCGCAGCGCGCGCAGGGTGGCGGCAAAGATGGAGGCGCCGCCGTCGGGCAGCTCGTCGCGATTGACCGAGGTGAGCACCACATAATCGAGATTCATCGCCGCCACCGTCTCGGCGACACGGCGCGGCTCGTCGGCGTCAACCGCTTCAGGACGGCCGGTCTTCACCGCACAGAAACCGCAGGCGCGGGTGCAGGTATCGCCCAGCAGCATGATGCTGGCGGTGCCGCGACTCCAACATTCGCCGCGATTGGGGCAGCGCGCCTCCTCGCACACCGTATTGAGGCCGTTGCCGTGCACCCGCTGCGCGGTCGCGGCATAGTCGCCCGCCGCCAGCGACTGGCGCACCCATACGGGCATGCGCCCCACATTGGGCTGCGCCGAGTGGTCGAATACGGGGATGACGGCGGCACTATGGGCCATGACTTCAACTCTCAGCAATCGTCAGGGTCGGAACAGCGTACCGCGCCCTGTTGCGGTTCCCGCTCACCCACCAATAAAAAAAGGGGCGACGTCAGACCTTGGCCTTACGTCGCCCCTCTGTCCTTTCACCTGAGAGCTTGGCCCCTTCGGTGGACTGTCGTCGCAGTCTCTCTCCAGAGTCGACCGGTTCCGGCGGTCCTTGGGCCTGAGCGTTTCCGGGCGGGTTGCGCCTTCGGCGGCGGCCTGCCGGTTATCCGGTGCCGCTCTCTCCCGTGGGAACCATGGGTCGTGTCCGCACTATACCTGTAGCCGCGCCCGAAACCAAGATCAGTCCGCCTTGGCGCGGGCCAGGCGTCCTACCGTAAGCCCTTGAACCACTATGGAAAACACCACGACTACGTAGGTAACGGCAAGGATCAGGCTGCGCTCCTCCCCATGGGGCAGCGACAGCGCCAGCGCCACTGAAATGCCGCCGCGCAGCCCGCCCCAGGTCATGATACGCACCGCGCCGCGGCTGAACGGACGGCGCAGACGCATCAAACCAATAGGCAATCCGACGCTCACCAGCCGCCCGGCCAGCACCGCCGGAATGGCGAACAGCGCCGCCAGCACGTAGCCGTGGGGGAAGTGGATCGCGATGACTTCCATGCCGATCAGCACAAACAGCACCGCATTCAGTATCTCGTCCGCCAATACCCAGAAGGTCTCGATGTGGCGGCGCGTCTGCTCGGGCATGGCGAACATACCGCCGCGGTTACCGATGAAGATGCCGGCCACCACCACGGTGATCGGGCCGGAGGCGTGCAGCCACTCGGACAGCGCGTAGCCGCCCATCACCAGAGACAGGGTGATGAGTATCTCCACCTGATAGTTGTCCACCTGCCGCAGCAGATAGTAGGCGAGAGCGCCGCACGCTATGCCCAACAGCATGCCGCCGATCCCCTCCTCCAGAAACAGCGCCGTAACCGCCCGGACGCTGGGGTCACGGCCGCCGACAGCGATATCGAAGAAGAGGATAAACAGCACCACGGCGACCCCGTCGTTGAACAGCGCCTCGCCGGCGATCTTGGCCCGCAGGCTGGGCGACACGCCGGCCCGCTTCAGAATGCTGAGCACCGCGATGGGATCGGTGGGCGAGATCAGCGCGCCGAATACCAGGCAGTAGGCGAAGGTGATATGGAGATCGAGCGGTTTCACCGCCAGCCATCCCAGACCGGCGACGATGAAGGTCGAGGTCAGCACGCTGAAACTGGCAAGAATGGCGATGGCCCAGCGTTGCGCGGCCAGCTCCTGCATATCCACCTGCAAAGCGGCGGGGAACAACAACAGTCCGAGCATGCCTTCCAGCAACGCCCTGCTGAAATCGATGCGCGCCAGCATGGCGCGCGCCCACAGGTCGACGCCGCCGTAACCGAGCTTGCCCAGGCCGATGATCACCAGCGACACCAGCAGCGATACCAGCATCAGACCGATGGCGGTCGGCAGGCGGAAGAAGCGGTGATTGACGTAGGCGAACAGCGCCGTCAGCGTGATCAGCAGGGCGATCAGGTTGAAGACGTCCACGGCGCCGGCGCGCCGTCAACTGCGTGGCGCCCGGGCCAGCCGCGGCAGCTCGCCGCCGAGACCGAGGGCGCGGCGCATGAAGAAATGCTTGATCGGCGCCACGCGCTTGGTGCCGTTCAGCCCACCATTGCGTAGCCATGCCAGCGGCGTACTGCGGTTGCTGAACAGCCGTTTGAAGCCGGCCATCGCCGCCAGCATGGCGATGTTGTCGCCCTTGCGCGCACGCTCGTAACGGCGCAGCAGCGACAGGCGGCCGGGGTCCCGACCGCCTGCGAGCAGTACCTCGGCCAGCTCGACGGCGTCCGCTATACCGATATTGAGTCCCTGCCCGGCCAACGGGTGCAGCGTATGAGCGGCGTTGCCGGCCAGCGCCAGACGCGGCCGCACGTAGTGATCGGCGTGCTGCAACCGCAACGCAAACGCGGCGCGCGGCCCCACCGTCTCCATGCGCCCCAACGCATCACCAAACGTTTCGCCCGGAGCGAAACGTGGAAGCCGCAGGCTACCCGCAAGGCCGGCGCCGGGGATGGTTCCGGTCAGGGCAAGCTGCAACTCATCGAGGAATTGCGAGGCCGGCATCGCGCACAGCTCGCCGGCGCGCTCGTGGCCGGTGGACCAGACGATGGAGCTGTAACCGTGGGGCAGCGGCAGGAAGGCCAACGGTCCTTCGGGCAGGAAACGTTGCCAGGCCGTATCGCGGTGGGACTTGGAGGTCTTCACGGTGCAGACCACGGCGCTCTGGTCATAGGCCCAGCCGGTGGTATCGATGCCGGACTGCTCGCGCACCCAGAAGCGGCTG